>Ga0209624_10002825_pt1 | contig 12640 bp, 10 predicted proteins | sample JacPinW_OM2H0_O1_FD_188565 | JGI IMG/M metagenome (GOLD analysis project Ga0209624, IMG submission 188565) | Forest soil microbial communities from Algoma, Ontario, Canada - Jack Pine, Ontario site 1_JW_OM2H0_O1 (SPAdes) (version 2) | ecosystem: Environmental > Terrestrial > Soil > Boreal... | reverse complement strand
CGTGCAGACCTGGATCTGCATATTTGCCATGCTCTTGGGCAGGCTCGAGATCTTCAGCGTGCTCGTGCTCTTCACGCCCACCTTCTGGCGCAAGTAGGCGCCGCGCGGCTTGCGCCGCAGGAAGAGCGCCAAGATCGCTCGCGGCGCCCGTGAGGGGCCTCAAGATGTTTGAGAGCCTCGGCGAGGCTCAATGTTCGGCGTGGAAGCGGATCCCGAAGAACGATACCGGGCCGCGCGCGGCGTTGAATCCCGGATTGCGGATGAACTGGTAGTCCGGGGAGAGCTGCAGGTGCGCCCAGCGAATAGGCAGCTGCAGCCGGTAGTAGGCCTCCAGGATCTGCTCGTGCGCGTAGTCGAGGCGGCCGTCTCCCAAGAGAAAGCCGTACCCGCCGGCGGCGAGATACTCGCGATGCCAGGCCGAGAGGCCTTCGACGACGGCGGCGGCGCCGACGACATCGTCGGGACGATTCCAGTGGGCGCCGGAGAGCTCGGCGCCGAAGCTTGCCAGCTGGTCGACTTCCGTGAACGCAAAACTTTCCGTCTCGCCGTTATTCCAGCCGAGACGCGCAAAGAGGCCGGTCGCGCCCTCATCGGCGAGCGGCTGCTCGACGTTCACTCCAAAACCGTACTTCGTGCGCCCGTCCGCATCGTCGGCAACGATGTCGGGGCGGCTGTGGTCGCGCGCGGCTAGCGCGAGCGCCTGCGAGTAGACTCCCATGCGCGCGACGTTGCGAAAGGCGAGGAGGCGCACGATCGTGGACACGGCCGACGGTGAGAGAGTGAGCTCGAGCTGGTCGCCGTGCGCGCGCTCGAGAGACGATTCGAGCTCCTGCGCGTTGGCGCGCACCGGCATGCGGTATTTGCCGTACTTCAGCGACCAGGCGGGACTGACGTAGCCCAGCACGAATCCGGCGGTGTAGCCGCGGGTGTCGGCGGCGTAGTCCCACGCCGTGTTGTCCCACAGCGACCAGTTCATGAATTCGGTGCGCGTGCTGCCTGCGTAGCGGTTCTTGTCGAAGTCATCGTTGACCGCCAGCCAGCCGATCTTCGCCTCGAGGCGCGTTGCAGCTTCCGTGCCGCCGATCTGATCCTGCGCCGCTTCGACCTTCGCAAGCTCTTGAGCGAGCGGCAGCATGAAGCGCGCGTAGGCGCGTGCGACGTAGAAGACCTTGGGCAGATCGTTTGCGCCCTCGCGCACCACGTCGCCATTCGTAAGGCCTCCAAGACCGGTTGCGTTGCTGACGCCGGCGCCCATGAATTTCTCGATGTCGAAATAGAGCTGCGCCCAGTAAAGAGGCGCCCAGCCGCTATAAAAGCCGATCGTGTTCGTCGGCTGCGTGTCGCCGCTGGCATAGAGGCTGAGGGGTCCCTGATAGGGAGAATGCAGCGAAGTTTGATGCTGCAGCACGAACGTGTATTGCTCGCCGAGGAGCGCGGGCCATGGGCTCTCAGCGGCCGGTGGGCCGGAGAGCTCGGCATCCACGCCCGCGTCGGCAAGCGCTGCACAGGGCATGACGATCGACAGCGCGGCGGCGCCGATGAGGCGCGATGAGATCGACATCAGCTGTGAATGTAGCTTTCCAGCTGTTCGATCGTGTGCTGCTGCTCTTCGATGACGGCCTTGATGAGATCGCCGATCGATACGATGCCGATCACACGAGCGCCATCGAGGACCGGCAGGTAGCGCACGCGCTCCTGGCTGACCACGCGCATGCACTCATCGAGCGTGCTCAACGGCGTCACGGTGATGACCGGAGAGGTCATGATCTCGCGCACCGGGGTGTGCGCGGAGGAGCGCCCGAGGAGAATCACTTTGCGCGCGTAGTCGCGTTCGGACACGATGCCCAGGAGCTTTTCCTGCTGCAGGACGACGAGCGCGCCGACGTGATGTTCCGCCATCGAGCGGATGGCATCGAGCACGGGCGCGTCGGGTTCGATCGAACGAAGCACGCGGGGTTTTTGATCGAGCAAGTGCCGTACCGTGAGCATGAGATTCCCCTCAAATAGGGCGCGCTTCACTCCAGCGCGTCGGCAATATCCTGCATCAGGCCCTTGTCCTCGGGCTTTGTTGCCGAAGCGTAGCGCTTCAGCACGCGCCCGTCACGGCTCACGAGAAACTTCTCAAAATTCCACTCGATGTCGCCCGGAAAGCCGTTCTGTGCTGCCGTCAGAAAGCGGTAGAGCGGATGGCGCCGCGGTCCGTTCACCTCAAGTTTGGCGCTCATCGGGAAGGTGACCTCGTAGGTGCTCTGGCAGAAGCTCCTGATGTCCGCCTCGCTGCCCGGCTCCTGAGCGCCAAACTGATTGCAGGGAAAGCCAATCACCGTGAATGCTTCCGCGGCGAGGTCCCGTTGCAGCTGCTCAAGTCCGCGGTACTGCGGCGTGTAGCCGCAGCGGCTCGCGACGTTGACGGCGAGCGTCACCTTGCCGCGGAGCGGCCCCAGCAGATCCGCCGTGCCATCGATGCCCTGCACCGGCACGCTGAAGAAGTCATTCATGCGCCCCCGCCCATTTCAGGACCCTTTACGTAGAGGGATTGTAGCGCCGCAGCGCGATTTTGCATTGCGTGCCGTGGCCACCGGATCCTGTCAAACGTCGGATCGCGCTTGCGCACGTGCAGCGCAGCAGCGTGCGGCAGTTCAAGGTTTGCAAAGTTAAAGAACACCCCAGCCGCCGCATGACGGTATACAGCACCCGATGGAAGCTCGACACCGGCAGGTCTCGGTGCCGCCCGACCGCTTTGAAGTCGTCGCGGACGATACCGTGTTCACCGTCAGTCTGCAGTCGGCACTGGCGCTGTGCATCTATGACGCAGTGGATGATGCCGGGGCGCTGCTGCACCTGCGATTGATTTCACATGGCGCCCAGCACACCGAAGCCACCGACACGACGCTCGCGACCGAGTTGCTGCTTCTCGATCGCTGCGTGGAAGCATTGCGCGAGATCGCCCCCGGTGCGCGCGCGCTGCAGGCCAAGATCGCCGCCCACCTGCCCGAAGAGCACACGCAGCACCGCGCCTGCGATTCCATGCTGACGCTGATCCGCCATTTCCTCGCCGACGTGGAAATCGCAGAAGTCTCGGCGGATGTGTCCGGCGGCGCGCCGCGCACGCTGCGCTTTCGCCCGAGCATGGGAACACTGCAGATCAGCTGATTGGGCGAGCTCGCCGGCCCGGTCAGGAGCGATCAGCTGCTGGATCCTTTGCGCAAGGAGCCCCGCGCCTTCAGTCGATCGAAACGGCGCTGCGTTTCCCGAGCCAGAGCACCGCGTGAAGTTACGGCGCGGCCGCCGCGCGGGCTTTGAGCCCCAGATCCTTGCTGTAGACGACGTTGAGCACGTTGTCGTACCAGCCGGTCACGTTCGGTTTCACGAGGTGTTTGTTCACGTAGAAGTAAAGCGGCATCAACGGATGATCCGCGAGAGCGAGCCGCTCGGCCTGCTCGAGGAGCGAGCGGCGCGCCGCAACGTCAACCGCCGCTGCCGCCTGTTGCAGGAGCGCATCGTATTGCGGATTTCGGTAGTGCGGCAGATTGATGCCGAAGTCGCTCTTCAAATACTGCGCATAGGTGTAGGCATCGTTGTAGTCGCCGCTCCAGCTCGAGCGGAAAATCTCGACGTCGCCGCGGTCGATGTCCTGCAGCAGCGATTTGAACTCGACCGCGACGAGGCGCGTCTGCACGCCCAGGGCCTCCTGCCACATGGAGGAAACCGCGATCGCAAGCTTGGTGTGGATCTCGCCGTCGTTGTAGCGCAGCTCGATGGCGAGCGGATGGCTTTGCGAATAGCCCGCGGCCGCATAGAGGCGGCGTGCCTCTGCGATCCTGTCGGCCATCGGCCTGCCGCGGTAGTCAAAGGACTGCGGAGTGTAGTCGTGTATGCCGGGCGGCACCCAGCCGTACGCAGGCAGCTCGCCGACGCGCAGGACGCGGGCGGCGAGCTTTTCGCGGTCAATGACGAGCGACAGGGCGCGGCGCAATCCGGGGTGATCCTTGAAGGGCGCGCGATTCATGTTGAAGCCGTAATAGTAGGTATTGAGCTGCGGAAAGATGTGCAGCTCGGCGCCGAGATTGGCCCTGATCCAGTCGAACTGCCCGCGCGGCACGACGGCCGTGACATCGAGCTCACCGGCGCGATAGCGCGTGAGCTCGGCATTCTCGTCCGCGATCTGCAGATATCTCACGGCCTCAAGCTGCGTCGCCTTGTCGTTCCAGTAGTGGCGGTTGCGCACCGCGAGCACGTGCGATCCCGGGACCCACTCTTTCAAGACAAAGGCGCCGTTCGACACCATGTTGCCCGGCCGCGCAAAGTCGGCGCCGTAACGGGCGAGCGTCGCGCGATGCACCGGGCAGGTGCTCGGATGCGCGAGCAGGCCCGGCAGATACGGCGCGGGCCCCGCCAGGTGCACGAGGAGGGTCGAGTCGTCCGGCGCGTTAACCCCGAGCGAGTCGACGGGCGCCTTGCCCGCGATGATGGCGCTCGCATTGACGATGACATCAACGACCTGCGCGTACTGCGAGGCGGTTGCAGGATCAACGAGGCGGCGCAGGGCGGCGAGAAAATCCGCGGCCACCACTTGATCGCCGTTGGACCAGCGCGCCTCGGGGCGCAGATGGAAGGTGTACGTCAAACCATCGGCGCTCGCATCCCAGCTCGTGGCAACCCCCGGCGCAGGGGCCGCCTGCTTGTCGAGCGAGGTCAGGCACTCGTACAGGTCGCGCAGCACCTGGTGCGCCTCATTCACCCGTGCCTTTTGCGGATCGAGGGAATCGGGCCCGGGCCCATTGCCGACCAGCAAGGTGGCGCCTTGAGCCGCCGTGCTGCCCGGCGCCGCCGGTTGCGGCGAGCGCCCGCAGCCGCACACGATGAGCGTGCTGAGCGCCAGCGCCGCCAGCGCGTAGAGCCTACGCGGCATCGCTCCTCTTGCGCGCCATATTGATGTCATCGCGCAGCGCGAGAGCCGCCGCGCGCGCGGCGGTTGCGAAATCCTCGCCCGAGGAGGCATGAATGATGGCGCGCGAGGAGCTCACGATGAGCCCGGTGCCCTCGGCGCTCTGCCCGGCGGCGACCGCGGCTTTGAGATCGGCAGCCTGCGCGCCGACGCCGGGAAGCAAGAAAGGCATTTCGGGGGCGATGGCGCGCACCTCGGCAAGCTCGCGCGGATAGGTCGCCCCCACCACCAGAAGACAGTTGCCGTGGGTATTCCAGCGCCTCACCGCAAGCTCCGCCACCACGATAAAGAGTTTGCGACCGCCGACGTCAAGGTCCTGCAGATCGCGGGCGCCGGGATTGGACGTGCGGCACAGGATGAGCACGCCGCGCTCCTCGTAGCGCAGGAAGGGCTCGAGGGAATCGCCGCCGAGATAGGGATTGACGGTCGCGGCATCCGCGCCGTAGCGCTCGAAAACCTCAATGGCGTAGCGCTCGGCCGTCGGACCGATGTCGCCGCGCTTGGCATCCAGGATCACCGGGATGCCGGGGTAGGCGCGGTGGATGTATTCGATCGTGCGCTCGAGCTGGTCTTCGGCCTCGCAGGCGGCATAGTGCGCAAATTGCGGCTTGTACGCGCACACGAGGTCGGCGGTGGCGTCGATGATGGCTTTGTTGAACTGGAAGATCGGCGAGGCGCGCGCCGCGATATGCGCGGGCAACCGCTCGATCTGCGGATCAAGGCCGACGCAGGCGAGCGAGTTTCTTTGCCGCCACGCCGTGCGCAGCTGCGCCATGAAGCCCGTCATGCGACGCGGCTGCGGCGGCCGAGAGCGTGCTTCTTCAGATAAACCAGCAGGATCGAGAGCGCCGCCGGCGTTACGCCCGCAACGCGTCCCGCCTGGCCGAGGGTTGCCGGGCGGCACCGTGTGAGCTGCTGCCGCACTTCGTGCGAAAGTCCGCTGAGCGTGGTGTAGTCAAGATCTGCGGGCAACGGAGTCTCCTCGTTGCGTCGCTGCCGCTCGACCTCCTCTTCCTGGCGCTGGATGTAGCCTGCGTACTTCGTGCGCGCCTCGCGCTCGGCTTTGAGCTGCGCCGGCAGCCGCTCATCGATATCGTCCGGCGCATCGCCGTCTGAATCGATGAGGCGCCGCTTGGTCTCGAAGAGCCTCCAGCGCGCCTCGTCAATGAGTCCGAGCTCCCGGGCGCGCGGCGTCAGACGCAGATCGGCATTGTCCTCGCGCAGCAGCAGGCGGTGCTCGGCGCGGCTCGTGAACATGCGATAGGGCTCGAGGGTGCCGCGCGTGACGAGGTCGTCGATGAGCACGCCGACGTAGGCCTCGCTGCGGCGTAGCGTCCACGGCACCTCCTCGCGCGCATGCAATACCGAATTTACGCCCGCGACGAGACCCTGGGCGGCCGCCTCCTCATAGCCCGTCGTGCCGTTGATCTGCCCGGCGAGAAAAAGGCCCGGCCAGTGCTTCATCGCGAGCGACGGCGATAAGTCGCGCGGATCGAAGTAGTCATACTCGATGGCGTAGCCGGGACGCGTCAGGTGCGCATTCTCGAAGCCGGCAATCGTGCGCACGAATGCCTCCTGGACATCAAACGGCAGACTGGTCGAGATCCCGTTCGGGTAGACCTCGTGGGTCTCAAGCCCCTCGGGCTCGACGAAGATCTGGTGCGAGCTCTTGTCGGCAAAGCGCACGACCTTGTCTTCGACCGAAGGGCAGTAGCGCGGGCCCACCCCTTCGATGGCGCCCGTGAACAACGGGGAGCGGTCGCTCGCCTGACGGATGATCTCGTGCGTGCGCTCGTTTGTCTTAGTTATGAAACAATTGACTTGTTCTGGGTGCTCACTGGCACGCCCAATGAACGAAAACACCGGCGGGGGCACATCGCCGGGCTGGGGTGTCATCACGGAAAAATCGAGGCTGCGGCCATCGAGTCGCGGTGGCGTGCCGGTCTTGAGCCGCCCGACGCGCAGCGGCAGCTCGCGCAGCCGCGCAGCCAGCCGCTCGGACGATGCGTCCCCCATCCGCCCGCCGGCATGCTTCTCGAGCCCGACGTGCATGCGCCCGCCGAGGAAGGTCCCCACCGTCAGGACCACGGCACGCGCATCGAAGCGGATCCCGGTGGCGGTGACGACGCCCGTGACGCGCCCGCCTTCGACCTGGATGTCGGCCACCTCCTGCTGGAAGAGTTGCAGGTGCGGCTCGGCCTCGATCAGGGCGCGGATGGCGCGCTTGTAGAGCTGGCGATCCGCCTGGGCGCGGGTGGCCCGCACGGCGGGCCCCTTGCTCGCGTTCAGGGTACGAAACTGGATCCCGGCGCGGTCGGCCGCGCGCGCCATGACGCCACCCGCAGCATCGATCTCGCGCACGAGATGGCCCTTGCCGATGCCGCCGATCGCCGGATTGCAGCTCATCTGGCCCACGCTCTCGATGCTCTGCGTAAGGAGCAGCGTGCGCGCGCCCATGCGCGCGGCGGCGAGCGCCGCCTCGGTGCCGGCGTGACCGCCGCCGATCACGATGACCTCGAACGTGTGTGCAGATCGCATGGCTTGCCCAGGCGCGTCAGAAAAGCCGCGCATTGTACCCGAAGGCCTAAGAATGCCGGGAGAGGAGCGCGTGGAAGCGGCCGAGATTCGACTGCGCAAATTCTCGCGCCTCAACCTCGAAGGCGTTGTCCCAATAGCCGCGCAGCAGCCATTCGCGCGCGTAGCGCGCACTCGTCAGCCGCCCGGTCTCCCATTGCAGCAGCACGTGGCAGTACTCGTGCAACATCAACGCGGGGTTGGCGAAGAAGTCGGCGGCGCTGCCGGAGAGGTAAATGCGGCCGCGGCGCGTGGTCGCAACCGCACCCGCGTGCGCCCGGGCAAAGAGCGAGTGCTCGATGATGCGGATGCGCCGCACGCCTTCGCCGAAGAGCGCGACCAGCGGGCCCTCAACCCCCGCGGGCAGGGCAACGGCGCGGCGAAACCACATGATCCGGCAGTTTCCCTTGCCGGGGGAAGCGTTGGCAACGCTCGCTAGAGCGCCATCTGCACGCTCGCCGGATGCGCCGCGTGCTCTTCGGCCGCGCGTCGTGCGCGCACGGTTGCGTAGAGCTCGATGTCGCGCGCCACGAGGCGCACTTGCTCGCGAATCTCCGGTACCGCCGTCAACTCCCACTGCCGGCCGCGCGCGAGTGGCCCGAGCGCATAGAGCGTGCGCTGCACGGCCCCGTCGTGCGAGAGCACGTGAAAGCGCTCATCGGTCGCGAGTCCGAGCGACAGAGCATCCGGGCGCACGTGGCCGTCGGCGATGATGCTGCGCAGGAGCGAATTATTTGAGCGCCGCACGTCGGCTGCCGGGCCCGTGCAGTTGATGAGCGCCGCGCCTTCAAGCACGGCGGCGGGCGCCGCGCCTCGTCGCAGGGTGGCGCGCAGCGTGCCGCGTGCACCAACCTGCTCGAGCGCTTCAAGCCGACCGCGCACGACGCTCAACTGGCCGCGCGAGAGCGCCCGGGAGAGCTTGGCATGCACTTCGGGCGCGAGCCGGTGACGGTGCACATCCCAGAAGGGCCGGACATGACGCAGGAAGCGCCGTCGCTCCTCAAGATCCCAGGCAGCCCAAATGTGCGGCGCGCGAGAGCGCAATTGCAGCATCACGCCCCGCCAGCGCTCGGCGCGCGCATCGCCGGAGAGCTCGCGCACGCGTTTCACGAGTGCCCGCAACGAGGTCGGCAGGCTCGCGCGCAGGCTCTCGGGCAGCTCAAGCGCGTCGCCGTGCACGCGCGGCATGAGCGCACGGCGCGAGAACGCATAGAGCGGGCCCGTGTGCCGGCGGTGCAGAAGTTCGACGACTGCGTCGACGGCGGTGAGGCCCGTGCCGGCTATGAGTACGGCCGCATCGCGCGGCAGCTCGTTCAACGCCTCGCTCTGCCAGGGATTGTTGAGAACGAGGCGTTGCGCCGCGGCGGGCAGCTCCGTTCCGAGCGGCGTCGGCGGCTCATTGCCCGTGGCAAACACGATGATGTCTGCGGGGACCGCTGGACCCTGCGAGGGGCGCACTTGCCAGCCCTCATCGCCCGCCACGACGTGCTGCGCCGCGCGGCGCTGCCACGACAGCTTGATGTTTTTCGCGCTGTAGACTTCGCGCAGCCGCGACTGCAGGTAATCCCCGTAGTACTGGCGCGGCGCGAAATCGTCCGCTCCCCAGTTAAAGCCGCGGCGATCACGCTCGCTACGCAGCCAAAAGAGAAAATCCGTATCGCTGCCGCTTGCGGCCATGTTGGAGGCGCGCGTGTTGAGAACATGCGCGGGACAGCGCGTCGAGTACGCAACTCCCGCGCCGAGGCGCTCGCGCGGCTCGAAGACCGTCACGGCGAGCGGACGCGACGAGCTCTCCTTGAGCGCACAAAGCAGCAGCACGGCGCTCGCTCCGCCACCGCAGATGACGACCCTGAGCGTGTGGATGTCGTTAACCGCAGAGTGTTGTGTCATGGCACGCGAAAGGTTACCGACCGCGGGTTACAAAGTCGGTAACAGCTGCGCGTGCTGAAGGCACAGCGGCTGCGTGCGAAACGCCGCGCGCGCGAAAGATTCAGTCCATCAAGCGCTTGCGCAGGAGCGTCAAACCATCACCGATCGGCACGAGCGCAAGGTCAACACGCTCATCACGATGAACATAATCATTGAAGGCACGCAGCTCAACGGTTGCGCTCTCGTTGTCGCGCGGATTGGCAACCTGGCCACCCCAGAGTGTGTTGTCGACGGCGATGAGGCCGCCGGGCCGGATCAGCTGCAGGAGTTTTTCGTAATAAGCGCGGTAGCTTTCTTTGTCGGCATCGATAAACGCGAAGTCAAATAGATTTTCGCCGTCCTTCGCGAGCAACTCATCGAGCGTCTGCAGTGCCGGCTGCAACCGCAGCTGCACTTTTTTTTCAATCCCCGCTTCCTTCCAGAACCGCCGCGCGATCGCGGTGGTCTCCGGATTGACGTCGCAGGCAATGATGCTGCCGTCCGGCGGCAGCGCGAGCGCAATCGCCAGACTCGAGTAGCCGGTGAAGGTGCCCACCTCGATGCAGCGTCGCGCCGCAATGAGCCGCACCAGCAGCGCCATGAACTGGCCCTGCTCTGGACTGATCTGCATCGTCGCGTTCGGCATCTTTGCCGTCACTTCGCGCAGTCGCGCAAGAATCGGCGCCTCGCGCACGCTGTGCGCGAGAACATACTCGTAGAGCTCATCGGTCAGTGGGGTGGTTCGGTCGCTCATAAGGACGCCTATTCCGCCAATTAAGACTCACTCACGACAGTCTAGCAGCCACTGAAGTTCCTGTTCTTCGCCGACAGGGTAGGGCCGAGCACGCTCATCATCGATCCGGTTGCGCTGTCCGACGGTCAGGTGGTCGCGAGCGATTTTGTCTCCCGTACGCAGTGGACGGTGGATGCGGCGAAGGTGGATTTGACCCTCGCGCCGGCTCACGATCGATGGCTTTACGCAAACTCTCGCCGCGGTGGCTCATGATCAAATGACCTTCGTGAGCGATGAGCATTGCGCGCTGATGAGCAATCCGCCGCTCTTCAGCGCTCAGGGCTTGGGTTCCGTGCTTGCGCTGCACAATGAGCCTGACCTTTCGGCGCGCGGTGCTCACGCTTTCGCGTCAATCATCTTTATGGACCCTGGCGCACTTGCTGCGCACGTCATTCCCAGGTAAGTGCTGACGATCTCAAGCGCGAGGCATGCAGCCTTCAATTTGACACATTACTTCTCATTGGCACGATTGGCACGCAAGCCGAAGAGGCCTAAGATATTGGGGATTTCAAAATGTGCGGACGCTCGATCCGCACGAGTTGGCACAACTTCTGAATTACAAGTGAATAACGCCGTATAAGCGGTGGCTAAGCCGCCCAAGGGCGCCTTGAAGCCCTTGCGATGCGCCATTTTTTTAGGGGGAGATATGACCGCATTTTCCGGCACCTACTACGGGACGACTGGCACCGGGGGCGCTGCGGGCAAGGCCGGTTCCTACCCTTCGCATCCCAGCGGCTATGCCGGCGGTTACGGTGGCACCGGTGGTGTTGCCCTCCCCCTTTCCGCCGCAGGAACAGACACTACGTCGGGGTTTTGCATCGGCGGCACGGGTGGCTCCGGCGGGCAGGGTGGTGCTGGTGCTTACAGCGGCTCGGGCGGCCAAGGCGGCACCGGCGGCACCGGCGGAGCGGGCATCGACCTTTCGGCTTCCATCCAGCTGACTAACAGCGGGGACCTCATCGGCGGTACCGGCGGCTCTGGCGGGCAGGGTGGTGCTGCCGGTTTTGGCTACAAAGCCGGCTCGGGCGGCCAAGGCGGGACCGGCGGCGCCGGCGGAGCGGGCATCGACCTTTCGGCTTCCAGCCAACTGACTAACAGCGGAACAATCTTCGGTGGGAGTGGTGGCACCGGGGGTCCGGGCGGCGCTCCGTCCAAAATCACCCTCTTTGATGGTACTAGCTATTACACCCCCGCCGGCGTCGGTGGCACCGGCGGCACTGGTGGAGCGGCAGTCGACCTTCTTTCGTCGTCCACCCAACTGACCAATAGCGGCCACATCTACGGCGGTGTCGGAGGCGAGGGCGGGTTGGGAGGAACGAGCCCTGCGACCAATGGCTTTGGCGGCGCGGGAGGTGCCGGCGGGGCGGGCGTGCTCGCCTCGGGTGTGGTGAGCAATTTAAGCGGCGGGAGCATCTCAGGCGGCTACGGCGGCTCGGGAGGAAAAGGCGGTATCGACTGGAGCGGCGGCGGCGGCGGCGGAACGGGCGGGGTGGGCGTGCTCGCTTCAAGTACCGTGAGCAACGCGAGCGGCGCGAGTATCACGGGCGGCCACGGTGGAATCGCGTACGCCGGTGCTCCGAGCTATAACAACTTGGCCGGCAAGGGCGGTCAAGGTGGCGCGGGAGGCGCCGGCGTTGATGTCTCCGCGTCCGCCAAACTCACCAACGCCGGCGAGGTCACGGGCGGCGCGGGCAATAATGGCGGTGCGGGTGGTTATGCCACTGGCGGTGGGGGCTACGACGATGCCGCGGGAGGCAATGGGGGTACGGGCGGTGCAGGTGGCACCGGCGTTGTCGCCTCAAATACGGTGACGAATGTGGCCGGCGGCAGCATCGCCGGCGGCAATGGTGGCAGCGGTGGCGCCGGGGGTACCTCGAACGGTTATTACGGCGGTTCTGGTGGCGCCGGTGGCGCGGGTGGGATCGGCGTCGACTTGTTGTCGGGCACCTTAACCAATAGCGGCGCGATCACCGGCGGCGCGGGCGGTAGCTCTGGGCAAACGTCTTACCTCTACAGTTACAACGCCGGAACAGGCGGAGCCGGTATCGAGGTCACGTCAGGCACCGTAACCAATCACGGGACCATCACCGGCGGAAACGGAGGCGCGGCCAGCGACGGCTACGCGAGTGCGGGCACGGGTGGTGCAGGCGCTGATCTGTTAGCGGGCACGCTCACTAACGGCGGCCACATCTACGGCGGTGTGGGCGGGCGCGGCAACTATTACGCAGGGGGCGATGGGGGTTCGGGGGTCGAGCTCAGCGGAGCGACTGTAACCAACAACGGCACGATTACCGGTGGAGTGGGCTTCGGCGGTATCCATGCGCATGCGGGCGGTGCGGGCGGCGTGGGCGCGTATGTGCTGTCGGGCACGCTCTCCAACAACGGCCACATCACCGGCGGCTACGGTGGCTCGGGTA
>Ga0209624_10002824_pt1 | contig 12643 bp, 12 predicted proteins | sample JacPinW_OM2H0_O1_FD_188565 | JGI IMG/M metagenome (GOLD analysis project Ga0209624, IMG submission 188565) | Forest soil microbial communities from Algoma, Ontario, Canada - Jack Pine, Ontario site 1_JW_OM2H0_O1 (SPAdes) (version 2) | ecosystem: Environmental > Terrestrial > Soil > Boreal... | reverse complement strand
ACCAGGTCGCGCTCAAGAAGCGTGAGCTCCGGATTCCACACATCGAAAATCAAAATCGCGCGCGGCACGTCCGAGTCGTTCCACGCCTCGTGCTCAATAGTATCGTCGAACACCCAACCGGTGCCGACCTGCCACTCGCGCGTCTCGCCGCCGACTCGAAATCCGCAGCCCGGGGGTACGATCAAAGGCAGATGAACCGTCACGCGCGTATTAGTCACCCCGGTGTGGGGCGGAATCCGGGTGTGCGCCTCCAAAACGGAAAAAAAAGCCGTGGGTCCGCGGCCGGGAATGTCCACCTGCGGGACCTTCGCCAGCACCGCCGCCGTGCGCGGACAGCGCTCAAGATGCGCATCTTCGGCGCTACCTTGGTTCCAGAGAAAATAAGCGCTCCAGCGGCGCGAATGATTGAGTTCCTTCCACTGCCTCAAGGGCAATCCGTCATCATAGGCAATGTAGGGCTCGAGTCCCGCCTCATCGGTGCGGAGCACGCCCAGCAATTCCTCACGAATCGAGTCCGTGGCGGCTTCGACGGTCGCGAGCCAATCGAAGGGCTCACGGTCGAAGAACTCATAGTTTCTCAAGTAGGGAAACAACATGAATGTCGGTTCCGGAACATAAACGCGGCGCCGGCCGAGGATGCGGTCGAGGCAACGCTCGAATCGCCTCTCGGTGCCGCCGGGTACCGTGCTGCGCAGCGCGCCGATTTTCTTGTCGATCACCGCCGCCAGTGTCACCGCATTGTCTCTGACTCGCTTTTCGGCGTGCCGTACGTGCGCCTCGATCGCAGGCGGTAGAGGCGTTCCCGGCACCAATGTCTGCAGCGCATGCCCATACACGGTTGCCGCCGATCGCGGCTTATGCATGAGGTCGAGCAGTGCCCCTTTTTGCAGCAATACCACGAGGTGCGTGGGATCCAAGGCGAGCGCGCGCTCGAGTGCGTTGAGCTCCGCTTCATGACGTCCCAATGTGCGCAACGCGGCTGCGAGGCTCATCCAAAAGGGCAGGTGACCCGGCGCCAGGACAACAACTTGCTCGAGCAGGGCGCAGGCCGCGACGGAATCACCGGCGCCAAGCAGACGGCGCGCTCGCTCATGCAGCTCATTAGGATCGCGTGCCGCTTCTGCCGTTGGCATCATCGGTAAAGTATACAATTGGGCCGATGCCCGCGCCCAAACTCGTCAACATGTTTGCCGTGCCATTCGCGTTCGGCCACTACGCCGCACACGCCCCGCTCAACACGGCACTGAAGCGCGTGCTCTTTTCGTTGGAAAAGAGCGGCAAGGCCGCCAATCCGCGGCCTCTCACGCAACGCAATACGGCGGTATTCGAGAGCCACTTCAATCTGTTCCGGGACACCGATCCGGCCATTCAAGAATTGAAGGCGTTTTGCTGGGATCAAATGCTAAATCTCATCGGTCAGCTCAACGGCTACGACGTACCGACGATCATGCGGCTGGAAATCTACAATGACTGCTGGTTCCACATCAGCCGGCGCGGCGGATTTTTCGGATTGCACAACCACCCCAACGCCTCATGGAGCGGGGTCTATTGCGTTGACCCGGGACAGCACGATCCGGGCAAGCCGGACAGCGGCCTTTTGAGTTTTGTTAATCCCATGCTCATGAGCTCCATGCACATGGATGCCGGTGTCGCAAAAATTCCGCTGCCATACAGCAGTCAAATTGCCAGCGTGCGCTTAGGCGCAGGAGAGCTGGTCATCTTTCCCTCGTGGGTGCTGCACGACGTCAAGCCGTTCGAGGGCGACGGCGAACGCATTACGATCGCCTTCAATTGCTGGTTCAACTTGCCGGGCGCCGACTGATGAAGTTCTACGGGTCATAATAAAAGCGCCGCACCCAAGGATCGAGGAGCGGCAGCACCGGCGACAGCTGAGCCTCGTACCGGCGCCACTGTCCCAGGCCCTCGGTGTTGAGGCCGCGGACCAACTGCGCAGTGCTTGGCGTCAGTACGGTGCGTTTCCGGGTGCGCATGGCGAAGTCTCCCATCGCCGGCACCCACTCGATCTCCAAATAGGAGCACACGCGGGTCATCTCACGGGTGAATTCGGTCACGACATCTTCGTGGCGTACCAAACACATGTTCAAGTTCAGCGCGCTGGTGAGCCTAACGCTAAGGCCCATGACGGCATCGTAGTATCGCGCGGCGCCTTCCAGCGTCAGCAGTTCGTAGATCGGCGCCGTCATTTGAAATCGATGACGAAAGCAGCTCAAGACGACATCGCGCGGGTCGCGGCAGGCGAACAGAATCTTGGCTTGAGGAAATAATCGCGCGATGAGCGGCAGCTTCAGTGTGTTGAGCGGGTGCTTGTCAACGAACACCTTGCCTGCGACGTCGACGCCGGCGCCGGCGACAAGACGCCAATATGCCGCGCGCAGCGGCTGAAGCAAGCCTGAGTCCGCTCGCATGAGACGATCGAGGTCGGAAGGCCGCCGCATGAATTCACGGACGGCGTCGATGAGCAATTCGTTCTCCTCGAGACTCACCACGTCCGGATGTCCTTCGAGGACGACCTCGAGGAGCGTCGTTCCAGATCGCGGGAAGCCCAGCAAGAACACGTGTCCTGAAGGGTCGGATGCGCCCGGCGGTGCGCCGGAGCGGCTGTCCGCCGGCGGGACACGTTCGAAATAGCGCGTCAGTGAAATTGCGAATTCCAGCGCGCTCGGGCCTTCCGAGAAGCGTGCCGCAAATACTCGCTGCAGCTGTTGATTGCATGAGGAGTAGGCCGCGAAGGCCTCCGCCGGAAGGCTCTTGGCATCCAGCACATCGCCCAACAGCCCGGTCGCGTACGCCCGCTCGATCGGTGCAAGACGCGGATCGGTAAGCAATGCACGTAACCGCACTTCAGCGCGGTTGGTCTCGCGCTCGCCTAATTCCGTCGCGGCCAAACTCATCACCGCATCCGGAAAGCCGGGCAATACGGCCAGGGATTTCTCCGCCCACTGCCGCGCTTCGCGGTGCGACCCGCGGCTGCTGGCGATGCGCGCGAGTCCCGCGAGCGCGATGCCCTGAGCGGCGTCCAACTCGAGCGCGCGTTGATAACTCGCCTCCGCCTCGCTGATGGCGCCCAGGGTGGCCAGGCAATTGCCGCGGCTGGCATGCACAAACGGCAGCGAAGAATCCAATGCAATCAGGGCATCGAATTGTGCCAGCGCTTCGGCGCACCGCTCGAGCCGCAGCAGACACAGACCGAGCGCGTTGCGCGATCCCAAGTCCTTGGGGTCCAAGGCGACAGCTCGCTGCAACAGCTGCTCCGCTTCGGGCACGCGTCCCTGCACGTCCAGACTCAAAGCCGCCACATTCAAGAGCAGAGGATGCTCGAAACCGTCCGCCAGCGCCGCCTCGGCCATGACGGCCGCTTCCGCATGCGCGCCCCGCAGCGCGGCGGCGTGAACTGCGCTCAAAGTCGCGTGATCAGCTTTCGCGTCGCGAGCTGCCGTCGGACTCACGAGCCGCCTTCGTGATAAGAACCGGTGCCGTAGAATTCGCCGACATCGGCGGTTACCCTGCTGACCATCTCGCGCTCCGCTGAGGTCACGTGCGGACTCCAGATATCCAGGATCAGCACGGCGCGCGGCACGTCGCTGTCGTTCCAGGCTTCATGCTCGAAGGTATCGTCGAATACAAAGGCTTTTCCAGGATGCCACTCTCGACGTTCCGCTCCCACTCGAAAACCGCAACCAGGCGGGACAATCAGCGGCAGATGCACAATGAGCCGCGTGTTGGAGACGCCCGAATGCGGCGGAATCCGCGTCTTGGCGTCGAGGATGGAAAACACCGCGGTCGGACTGCAGCCCGGTACGTCGCATCTCGGCCAAGCCTCGAGCGCCGCGACGGTGCGGGGAAAACGCGCAATGTGATCCGGGATGGCAACTCCCTCCTGCCACAGGTAGTACACGCCCCAGCGGCGCGAATGATTGAGCTCACGCCACTGGTCCAGCGGCATTCCCGCCGGAATGTCGACATAGGGCATGAGCGCCGCCGGCCCCTCCTGAAGAACGTTGATGAGTTCCGCCCGAATATCCTCGGTCGCGGCCTCGATCGAATCCAACCAAGGGAAATCGCTGCGCTCGTAGAATTCCAGCGCCGGTAACCGCGGAAAGTACATGAAGCTCGGCTGCGGCCGATACACCGGCTGCTTGCGCAGCAAAGTCTGCATGCATCGATCGAAGCGCTGCAGCGGCTCATCCGCATAACGCGCCCGCAAGTCCTTCAGCCGACTCTCGAGAAAATTTTCCAGGTCCCTGTCATTCGCCGCGACGAATTGCAGGGCGTGCTGGAAAACCGGGCGTAGCGATTGCGGTGGGAAAGACCCCGCCGGGACACTCTGAAGAACGTAGCGATAGGTCATCGCCGCGGCACGCGGCTTGCCCTGCAGTTCCTGGAGCGAGGCTTTCTGCAACATCGCACGAAGGTTACGGGGTTCGATGGCGAGTACTTTGTCGATTGCGGCCATTTCCTCATCGGCCAGCTTCAGCCCGCGCAACGCGACGGCGAGATTGAGCCAAATGGAGGCCTGCGAGGGATCTGAAGCGACCGCCTGCTTGAGCAGCCCGTGCGCGCCGGCGGCATCACCCCTCATGAGCAAACGACGCGCGGTCTCATTGAGTACCAACGGATGACGCGGCGCTTCGGCTTCCGCCTGCCGTACCAACTGATCGGCCTCCTGCACGCGGCCGCTCGCGGATGCTTGTGCTGCGTTCTCGATCAGCTGCCGTATACGCCGATCATCGCTATGACCAATCATGGCTACCTCGACCACATGCGCTGCAGGTTTGCGAATACATAGTCAAGCTGCGTCCGGGTGCGCCACTCCATCTTCGCAGCCTCGTAGGCACGCACTTCGCCGAGCGAAAACAGCAGGTCGCGCTGCAGCGGGTCGGGAATCTGGCTCTCGATGAAAGTAATCATCACGAGACGCGAGCCCGATCGGACCGGCTCCACCTGATGCACCTGGGTTGACGCGTAAAACACGGCGGAGCCCGCATTTCCTTTGATGTGCACTATTTCGGAACCGAGGTAGATCACCAGTTCGCCTCCCTCATAGTCGGCGGGGTTGGAAATGAACATGGTGCAGGAAACGTCCGATCGCAGCGGCTGCGTGGCCAACGGCAGAAACGCCGCATCGATATGCGCTCCGTATTTCATGCCGACGTCGTAACGCGCCAGCGACGGCACGGCCATGCGCTGCGGAAATGCGAAATTACGCGACTGCTCATTGCGTTGCAGCGCGTTGAGCGCAATTTGTGAAGCCTTCTGCGCCATCGGATCGCCGGGATCTCCGATGACGTTATCCTTGGTGTGATTGTGGGGGTTCGAGCGTCTGCCTTCGATGAATTTTGCCTGGCGGGCAGTCTCGGCAATTTCCTGCACTTCGGCCGGCGTCAGATAGTTATCAATTTGAAGGAACATCGTTCTTCCTGTCGTTTCTTTGCGGTTAGACGCCAAGTATAAACGCAGGCTCGCGAAAGGGACGTGTGGGTGAGAAACTGCTGCAATGGATGCCATGGTGGAAGATTTGGGCGGCTCGCCGGAGTTATTCCCCTACATGCTGGATTTGCCCAGCGACAGCGTTTTGTTCCTGCGCCTCAAGCGAACCGACTATGAACGCGCGAGTTTTCTCGACGCGCGTGTTCACACCCCCCAAGTACCGAGCCATGCGCTGTCGTGGCGGCAGGTGGCGGCGGCGATCGAAGCGGCCGGCCTGACCGAGCGTTGCGGATTCATCTTCCATATCGGCCATGTGGGTTCCACTTTGCTCTCGCGCCTCATCGGCGCTCATTCGCGCGCATTCTCGCTGCGCGAACCGGTGATACTGCGCACCTTTGCACAACTTAGCAGCGACCTGGAGGTCCGACCGCACCTCTTTCGCAAAGAGGATTTGGACGCTCGATTGACCGGCTGTTTGAAACTGCTGTCACGTACGTTCGAAACGCGACAGCTGCCGGTCATCAAGGCGACCAGCTTCGTATCCGAACTCGCCACCAGCCTGCTGTCGCGCGCCTCGACGCCCAAAGCCGTGATGATGTTCGTTTCGCCCGAGAGCTATATCGCCACCATCTTAGGGGGTCCCAATTCGCGCCAGGAAGCGAAAATGCTCGCACCCAGCCGTTTGCTGCGCTTGCATCGACGCATTGGCGCCGAGGCTTGGCAACTCGCGTCCTTGAGCGAGGGCGAAGTGCTGGCCTTGTCCTGGGCCTGCGAGATGTCGGCGCTGACGCACGCCGCGCATGCGGGCGGCGGGCGCGTTTTTCGAGTTGATTTCGATCGGTTTCTCGAAGGGCCGGCGGCGCTTCTGTCCTCGGTGCTGCGCCACTTCGGCATCGACGGAGCCGCTGATGCGGAAACCTCGAATGAGGTACGGGCGATCGTTGAGGGACCGGACATGGGCCGCTATTCCAAGTCGCCCGAGCATGCCTATGACGCCGCATTGCGCCGCGATGTCCTGAACGCAGCGCGGGCCGCTCACGGGGATGAAATCAGGCGGGGACTAACCTGGCTTGACCGCGCAGCGAAGCAATTCCCCGCGGTGCGCGACGCTTTGACATTTGTAGAATGGCGACCGGTGTAGGATATCGACTACAATTCCGCGACTCCGGCACAGGAAGGCTCAATTGGACTTATGGAAAGAGGAGGAATGTATGCCAATTTCAAATTTCTGCCGACTCCTTCTAGTCAGCGCAATCGCGGCGATGGTCTCGCCGGGCTTTGGACAGCAGGCATCCGATGCTGCGAAGACCGCCCCGGAGACACAGAGCGAGACCAAGACCGACGCCAATACCCCGACGCCGGCCGACGCTGAAGCGGCCGCGACTGCCGCTGCGATCGCAAAAGCAAACGCGGCCGCGGCCGCGGCAGGTGGAAAATCAGCGACTGTCAAGCCGACCGATGATGCGGCGTTCGCCAAAAAGGCCAGGGAATTTGGTTGGCAACCAGAGGTTCGGCAGGGAGTTACTGTGTATTGTCGGGAGGCTCCCGTAATCGGCTCGCGTTTTACTGAAAAAAAATGTGCGAATGAAGCCCGGCTCGCGGTCATCCTGGAACAGCAGGAATTCGAGAGAGACCAATTGAAGCAGCGCGGCTGCGGAGGCAACTGCGGCAGTGGCAAGTAGTCTGTAGGACAAACACCGCGGATCGTCGGCCCGCATAGGATGCTATTCGGTCCAACCGCGCGATCGGATGCACCGCGCATCAACATTAAGAAACCGTCATTTAGCACGCTCTGGCACAAGCGACCGGCCGCCGCTGTCGCCTGTTTGAAACAGGCATGAGCTTAGATAATGGAGTAATAATGTTGCCGTTGGCCGGGTCTTTTATATGAGCAGCAATTCCGCTGCGTTCCATAACTATTGAGGAATCAAAAATGCAGATCAATAAACTGTCGAGCGCCGCCGTGGCCGCCGCCGCCGCGATGCTGTTCACCTCTGGAATCGCCACCACGTCGTTTGCCGCGGATGCCGCCACGGTCAAGTGTACGGGTGTGAATTCCTGCAAGGGAACTTCCGAGTGCAAGTCGGCAAAGAATAGCTGCAAGGGTATGAACAGCTGCAAGGGGCAGGGCTTCGTCTCCATGACCAAGTCAGCTTGCGACGATGCCAAAGCCAAAGCCAAAGCGGCGAAGAGCTGAAGCGTTAACTTGAGGGGGCCGGGCTTAATCGCCCGGCCTCATTTGATGAAACTCTCCGGCTTCGGCCTTGGCCTGCGAACTCCCCACTACGAGGCCATTTTAAGCGAGCCTCACGCGATCGATTGGCTCGAGGTGATCACCGAGAACTACCTCGTGCCCGGCGGCAAGCCGCTCGACTGGCTGGAACGCATCCGCGAACGATTCCCCTTGGTGATGCATGGCGTGTCGCTGTCGATCGGCAGCACCGACCCCATTGACTTCGAATATTTGAAAATGGTGCGGGCGCTTGCGCTGCGCATCGAACCGCACTGGATTTCCGATCACTTATGTTGGACCGGAGTCGACGGGCGGAATTTGCATGATTTACTGCCGCTGCCCTACACCGAGGAGGCATTGGCGTGCGTGGCTGCGAGAGTCGGACAGGTGCAGGACGCCCTCGGAAGGCAGATTTTGCTGGAAAACGTGTCGAGCTATCTGAGCTTTCACGCCGACGAGATGACCGAGTGGGAATTCTTGCGCGAGGTTGCCTCGCGCGCCGACTGCAACATCCTGCTCGACATCAACAATATCTATGTCAGCGGCGTCAATCACGGGTTTGACCCGGTGAAGTATCTTCAGGCCATGCCGAAATCGCGCGTGCGCCAGTTTCATCTCGCCGGGCATAGCAACATGGGCGGACACCTCATCGACACGCATGATCATCCCATCGTTGCACCCGTGTGGGATCTATACGCGCAAGCCGTTGCGCTATTTGGCGATGTGCCGACCATGATCGAACGCGACGACAATATTCCTGAACTCCAAGAGCTCGTGACGGAACTGGACATGGCGCGCGACATCGCCGCCCGGCACTCGAGGCAAGCCGCGTGATGCTGCGTGACTTGCAGCAGGATATGCAGCGGCATCTGCTGGGCGAGGAAAGCACGGTCAGCGCGGCCATTGTGGATGCACCGCCGCTGCCCGCCGCAGATCGACTGGCGATTTACCGCAATGCCTATCAAGTGCGCCTGATCGATGCGTTGCACGACACCTACCCCATCCTTCACGGTCTGCTCGGTGACGAGGCGTGGCTCGCCTTAGGCCGCGACTACGTGGCGGCGCACCCTTCCGTGTTTCGCTCGATTCGTTGGTATGGAGGCGATTTGGCGGATTTTTTGGCGCGCTGCCCGCCCTACGGCGATGAGCCCATTCTCGCGGAAGTCGCACTGCTCGAATGGACGCTGGCAGAGGTATTCGATGCCCAGGATGCCGAGGCCGTGCAGCGCGCGGCACTCGCCGCCGTCGATCCGGCGGCGTGGGGCGATCTCACATTCCAGTTTCACCCTTCGCTGCGCCGGCTCGAATTCAGCTGGAATACGGCGGCCGTTTGGAAAGCCATGAGCGCCGATGAAACCCCGCCGCGACCTGAGCTTGGGGTAGCGCCGGTTTCATGGCTGTTGTGGCGTCAAACCTTGCAGAATTATTTTCGGTCCATGAGCGGCGCCGAATCGGCCGCGCTCGACGCCGCGCTGCGCGGCCGCAGTTTCGGCGAGATTTGCGAGGATTTGAGCGTGCTGCTGCCGGACGACGAAATTCCCGCCGCCGCCGCCGGTCTTCTGGGGACTTGGGCGGACAGCGGCATCCTGGTCGGCATCAGGGCTGCGGACGGCGCGTCCGCCGATGCTGCGGCGGCTACCCCCTCAGAGTAGGTCGCCGCCCTCCCCGACCAATTCCTTGCGCAGAAGTGGAATCGGCGGTCCACCGTAGGACAGGAACTTGTCGTGGAATTCATGCCAACGAGCATGGTCCTCCGCCGGCGGAGTTGAACCCGCCGCCGCGCCCTTGGCCAGCCAATCCGCCCTCAGTTTACGAATCATGAGTTTGCCGAGCGTGTAATTCAGGTACGCCGGATCGTAAGTGCCGCGTGCCGCCTGCTGGCGCGCATTGCCGGGATCCTGAAAAGCTTGCTCGCGGAACATTTTCTCGGACGCCGCGACGGTCATGCCATGCGTATGCAGGCCGATGGTGGAAAGCAAGCGCACATCGCGCAGCAGCGCCTCGCTGAGCTGGCCGATGTGCTTCTCCGAATCACCTTTGCCCAAGCCCATTTCGATCATCATCTCTTCGCAGTAGTGCGCCCAGCCCTCGGCAAAGGCGTATCCCACCCATAGCGCTTCGAGCTTGTCGGGGTTGGCATTCGAATGCAGGAACTGCAGGAAATGTCCGGGCCAGACTTCGTGCACCGACGTGAACAACAACGCCGCTTCGCCGGGAATATACGACGCCTGCTCCGCCTTGCTCCACTTCGGATCCGGCGGCGCAATGTTGTAGGTGGATGCCACGCCCACATCGTAAGGACCCGCGGTATTGATGAATGCGGCGTTGGATCGATTGTAGGGTGGCGCTTCCGCTACCAAGGCTTCGTCGTTGCCCGGAATGGAGACCACGTTGTTTTGGACGATGAACTCTTTGAGCGCCTTGAGCTGGGAGCGCGCCTCCTCGACGGGCCCGGCTTTCGGTTTGTTCGCCGCCATTTTGGCGACGCATTGCGCCAGTGACGCCTTCGGAGCGTAGGTGTTGCACTCCGCCTTGAGCGCGGCGGTATTGCGGTCGAGATCCGCGCGTCCGGCTGCTTCGATCTTGTCGACGCTCAAGTCGACTTGTTCAGTTTGCTTGACCATCTGCGCGAACAAGTCCGGTCCAAACGCATACTTATCGTTGGCCTTCTTGCGCTCGGCGACAAGATAGTCCTTGAGGGCATTCATGGCGGCCGCCGCGTTCGTATCCGCGTCAGTCATCTGCTTTTGCAGCTCGGGGTCGGTCACCGAGGCAAACACGGCCGCTACATTCTTGGTGTAGAAATCGGCGAGCCCGCCGAATTGGGCGATTCCCAATTCGACGTAAGTTTTGGGCAGCGGCGATTTGAGATTCTCTTTGATTGCCGTGGCGATTCTGGGAATGCCGCGCGCGTACTTGATGTAAGCCTTCATGCGCACGTTGAGCGGCGCATAATTTCGGCTCAAGTACACGTCCGGATCGATCTGATCCAGGTACCAGCCCGGGTTGCTGAAGGGGAACTGGGTCTTTTCTATCCAGAAAAGGTCCTTGTCCAGCACGGCCAGCAGGTATGCGCGGTCGAAGCGTTCGCGCGGTTCCAGGGTAGTCGGATCGACGGCGGAGACCTGATCGCGCTGATCGTGCAGCCGGGCGATTTCGCGCTTGATTCCGTGCGCGCTTAAGTCCGGTAGCTGGCCATCGAATTCGTGGCGGCCGGCCTGCACGGCAAACGAGGGTCGTGCCAGCATGTATTCCTCGATGAAAGAGTTCGATTGCCTGAGCCAGGCAGCACTCGCGGGCGAGAGACTCTTAGGCTTAAGCGATGGCGGTGGCGTCGACTGATTGCAGGCCGTCAGGACCAGCAGCAGGACGCACGACAACGCGGCGCCGATTTTAAGCGACTTCGACATGGCAACTCCCCCTTACTCAATTATTTAGTAGTCGTACTTCCCGCCTCGCTCCAACGCGCGTTTGTAAGCGTCGCGCGCGCGGATGCGATCGAGAAAAGCCATTGATTTGGGACGGCCGGCATCGAGTCCGGCCCGCGCTACCGCGATCTCCAAAGGAAAGCTCATTTGCACGTCGGCGGCGGTGAATTGCTCACCGGCAAACCACGGAAGCGAACTTAGCTCGGCTTCTATGTAGTCCAAGTGGCGCTTCAAGTTGGGCGCAATAAACGTATTCTTGACCCTAGCTGCGATTCGCCGCGCAATCGCACTGACGGGCCATGGCGCGGGACTGCCGGCGACCCGATCGAACACTAGCTTGAGCAACAGCGGCGACATCGCGGATCCCTCCGCGTAGTGCAGCCAGTACGTATAGCGTCGTCGCTGCGCAGTGCCGGCGAGAGGGACCAAGCGTCCGCCGCCGTACTTATCCACCAGGTATTCGACGATCGCACCGGATTCGGCCACCGTCACATCGCCATCGACGATGACCGGAGATTTCCCCAGCGGGTGAATCGCGATCAGCGAGGGCGGGGCCAGCATCGTCTTGGCGTCCCGCTCGTAGCGTTTCACCTCGTAAGGGACGCCGAGTTCCTCGAGCAACCACAACACCCTCTGCGACCGGGAGTTGTTGAGATGGTGAACGACGACCATCGGGGGATTGTAAACCCTTGGGAGCCTGCGCTCCTAGGGGTTGCCTGGCGCGAACCAATCGGCTTTGACCGACCGGAATTCAGGAAGAGCTTCACAGCGCGCCGCAAGCGCGCCCAACGCGGGGTACGCCACCGCATCGCGATTGATGTCCAATGCGTCGCTCAAGAAAGTGTAGGCGCAGGTGACGGTGATATCCGCCTGCGTAATGCGGTTGCCGATCAACCACTCGCCCCCGCGCACTTGGCACAACCGGTCCAGCTCCGCGAGCGCCGCATGCGTTTGGGTGTGACAGCGCTCCACCCAGGGCCGATAGCGTTTCTCCGGGGGGCGAAACGCGTTCTCGTACACCTGCAGCACGCCCTTTTCCGCGCCGCCGACCGCAATCGCCATGATGCGAAGTGCTTCTCGTCGAGGCTCGCCCGATTTGGGCAGCAGTGCCCGCTCAGGACCTGCGGTCTCGTCGAGGAAATCTAATATGGTGGCGGACTCGATCAATGTGTCGCCGTCCGTCAGCACCAGCGCCGGCACGCGCCCCAGCGGATTGAACTGGCGAATGAGCTCAAAGTCCTTGCCGATCGACCAGTTGCGATGCTCGAACGGCATCTGTAACAGATTCATGCTGACGGCGACGCGCCGCACGAACGGTGAATCGAACATGCCGATGAGAATCATATTAGTGGCCACCCTTCACCACCAGCCCGGCTCCGGCCAGGGCTTCCGCCAATTGCGCTTCGATGCGCGCAGCCTCGCTACGCTTGATGTACTGCAAATGCATGGTCGGTCCTGTCAACACTTCGATACCTCGTTTCAATACGCTTCCCGCCGCGCGAATCCCCGCTTTGTGCTGATCGAAGCGTTGCGC
>Ga0209624_10002823_pt1 | contig 12645 bp, 12 predicted proteins | sample JacPinW_OM2H0_O1_FD_188565 | JGI IMG/M metagenome (GOLD analysis project Ga0209624, IMG submission 188565) | Forest soil microbial communities from Algoma, Ontario, Canada - Jack Pine, Ontario site 1_JW_OM2H0_O1 (SPAdes) (version 2) | ecosystem: Environmental > Terrestrial > Soil > Boreal... | reverse complement strand
CGGCCGAAGCGAGTTCCGAAGAGGCCGCACCTGCCGAAACGCCGGAAGCAGAAACTGCTTCCGCAGAAAATCCCGAGCATGAGCCGGAAGCCGGCGATGCTCCTGAAAAAACCGAATAACCATGGCACGCGCGAATATTTTCGAAAGTATGCGGGTGCAACAAGCTGACTCCGTGAGGGCTCCAATGAAGACCTAGCGCGGGGAAAAGAAAGGCCGGATGAGTAAGGTTCGAATCAACGATCTCGCAAGGGAGCTGGAAGTTAAAAGCAAAGCCATTCTCGACGCGCTACCGCTCGTCGGAGTGACGGAGAAGAAGACCCATTCCAGTTCACTTGAGGACCACGAAGCAGAAAAAGTGCGGGCCCACATCCGCGGCTCGGCTGAAGCGCAGAGCTCCTCCGCGCGTTCCGCGCGTACATTGCGCGGTGAAGAAGAAATCAAAACCAAGATCGATTTGTCGCACATCTCCCGCCCGGGCGATGTGCTGAGGGCAATTACCCAGAAAAAGGAAGCGGTCGCCGCGCCGCCCGTTCGGCCGCCTGTAGCGCCGACTATCGTGGCGAAGCCCGTGGTTGGGCCGCCGCAGCCGCCGAGGCCTGTGGCACCGTCCGCAGCAGCACCAGCGCCACCCTCCGCGCCGGTCGTTCAAGCGCCGCCACCGCGCATGATCGTTCCACCGCTTGTGGCGGATAGGCCGACTCATACTGTTGCTCCGCCCGCGCCTCCAGCGGCCGTACAGCCACCGCGTCAAGCCGTGCCATCTGCGCCTCCGGCGGCTGTCGCCGCTCCGCCTGCGCCCACTGCTCCTTCGATCACAGCTTCGTCAGCGCCTCAGGCACCAGTTGCTCCACGTCCGGCCGCGCCTCCAGTTGTTGCTGGACCGCCGCAACCTCCTGCTCCGCGCATGATCGTTCCCCAGACTGGACCTCGTCCTGTTTATAAGGCTCCGCCGCCGCGTCCAGTTCCTCCGCCCGTGCAAGCGAGCGGACCTGTTGGAACCATGCGTCCCGCACCCGGGCGTCCTGTGCCGGGCCAGCCGATTTTTCAACGTCCGCGTCCGCAAGGACCGGGAGGCGTTGGAGCTCCGCGTCCGCCGCTGCGTCCTGGTGAGCGGCGTCCTATGCATCCCACGCGATCGGCTCCGACGGGGCCACGTCCGCTGGGTGTCGGTCCGGGACTTCCTCCGCCGGGACCGGTGCGTCCGGGTAGCCGTCCAGGAGCGCCTGCGCGCAGGCCCGGCCAACGCTATGTTCCGCGCGGTGTAAAAGAAGGCCCAATGAAGGGCTACACGCCGCCGCCGCGCATGGTGGTGTCGAATGAGCCGATGCCGATCACGCGCAATATCACGATCACGGAAGGCATCAGCGTTAAAGATCTCGCCGAGAAACTCGACATCCGCGCAAAAGACTTAATCTCACGGCTGCTGGGGCGCGGTGTTTTCGCAACGATCAACCAGACTCTTGATGCGGAACTGGCCAGCGAAATGGCCCGCTTCTTCGGTGCCGATACAAACGTAATTACGTTTGAAGAGCAGGCATCGAAAGATATCGATGCGGCTGCGGCAGGTGGAGAGGATTCCGCCGTTGAAGTCACGCCGCGTCCGCCAGTGGTCACGATCATGGGGCACGTCGACCATGGCAAGACCACGCTGCTCGACTCGATCCGCCTTACCAGCGTTGCCGAAGGCGAAGCTGGAGGCATCACGCAGCACATTGGCGCCTACAAGGTTCGTATCACGGACAAGGAATCCCCGGCATTCGGTCGCGAGATTGTGTTCCTGGATACACCGGGTCACGAAGCATTTACGCGCATGCGGTCTCGAGGCGCGAAAGCCACCGACATCGTGGTGCTGGTTGTGGCCGCCGATGACGGAGTCATGCCGCAGACAATCGAAGCCATCGATCACGCCCACGCAGCCGAAGTTCCAATTATCGTTGCCGTGAACAAGATCGATAAGCCGGATGCCCTGCCCGACCGTGTGAAGAAGCAATTGGCTGATCGCGGGTTGGTGCCGGAAGAATGGGGCGGCAAGACAGTATTCGTCGATGTTTCCGCGAAGAAGAAGACCAATCTCAACCTGCTGATGGAGATGATATGTCTGGTTGCGGATCTGGCGGAGTTGAAAGCGACTCCCGAGCGCGCGGCGACCGGCGTGGTTCTCGAAGCGAAACTCGATCGCGGCCGCGGTCCCGTCGCTACCGTACTGGTGCAGAATGGCACGCTCGTTGCCGGAGATAACTTTGTAGTGGGCAACGTGTTCGGTAAAGTCCGCGCGATGTTCGATGATCGCGGAGCGGCGCTGCAGTCCGCGCCTCCGTCAACACCGGTCGAAATTCTGGGTCTGGAAGGGCTGCCGCAAGCTGGCGACCAGTTCGTCGTTGTTGCGGATCGCGACAAGGCCCGCGGCATCTCCGAGTACCGCGAGCAAAAGGCACGCGAAGCGGCGCTCGCCAAGAGTTCACGCGTTTCGCTCGAAGGACTTGCGGAGCAGATCAAGTCCGCCGGCACCAAGGAACTGAACATCATCCTCAAGGGCGATGTGCAGGGCTCGGTCGAAGTGCTCAGCGATCTACTGTCGAAGCTCTCCAACGACAAGGTTCGCCTGAAGCTGTTGCGATCAGGCGTTGGCGCCATCACCGAGACCGATGTGCTGCTCGCGTCCGCATCGAATGCGATCATCATCGGCTTCAATGTTCGGCCCGAGCGCAAAGCGCAGGAACTGGCCGAGCAGGAAGAAGTCGATATCCGCTTGCACTCGATCATTTACGAACTACAGGACGAGATCAAGCGCGCCATGAGCGGCTTGCTCGAGCCGACGATCAAGGAAACCTACCAAGGTCGCGCGGATGTCCTCGAAACTTTCCGCATCCCGAAGGTGGGAACGGTTGCTGGCTGCCGGGTGAGCGATGGCTTGATCAAGCGCGATTCCGAAGTTCGCCTGCTGCGCGACAATGTAGTCGTGTTCAAGGGCAAGGTTGGTTCGCTGCGCCGCTTCAAGGACGACGCAAAGGAAGTCACCAACGGAATGGAGTGCGGTATTTCCATTGCCAACTACGGTGACATCAAGGCCGGCGACGTGATTGAGGCCTTCGTGACGACGCGAGTCGCCGCGGAAGTGATCGCTTAAACATACTGGCTAGTCATCAGTGGCTGGTGGACGGTGGTTTGCTACCCACTGACCACTAGCCACTTTCATTTCATGCCCATCGCTTTTCTCACCCTCGAACTTCACATCGAAGCCGCACAATCGATCAAAGATCGACGCCAAGTCGTCCGGAGCCTGAAAGACCGCCTGCGCACGAGCTTCAACGTTTCGGTCGCCGAACTCGATTCTGCCGAGCTCTGGAACCGCGCCACGATCGGCGTTGTCAGCATCTCTCCCTCGCGCGATTATCTCGACGGTCTGATGAAAAAAGTAGAAAGCGCGGCCACGCGCATCGCCAACAATCACGGCGCAGACCTCGCCGATTCATTCGTAGAATATTTGTAGCTGCTCAGATAGAGAACAGTCTCCCCAGCTGTTCCGCCTGAGCGAAACTCGGTGCAACGAGCACGGCAGGCGGGCAACGTGGGTCTAACGACCAGCGACGAACGACCCCAAACTTCCCCTAACGCATTGTTACCTCCGTACTTACCTCCTGCCCATCCAAGCGCGCGACAATAGCGGAGCGCAGTCACACACAGGGGCCTGTTTTTCTGATATTCTCAAGCGTTTTACCTGAGGTGGAAAGTGGAGAAGCGCGGGCTGAAGTACCATCGCGGACGGGTTGGCGAAGCTCTGCGCGAAGAGATCGAAACGCTCGTCGAAGGCGAGCTGGCGGATCCACGGATCGGCCTGGTTAGTGTCACCGCGGTCCACATTGCCGACGACGGGCGTTCGGCGGAAGTCTGGGTCAATGTCGAAGGCGACGACGCGGATGCCGATCAGAGTATCAAAGGTCTCGAAGCCGCGCGAGAGTATATCCGGCACGAACTGGTGGAGCGGCTGCACCTGCGACGCGCGCCGGAATTGTATTTTCGCCTCGACCGCGCGGAGCAGGACAAAGCTCGAGTTGAGGAATTGCTGAATCGTTCGAAAAAGCGAATGAAAGCGCGCAAGGAAGCCAGTGGAAAGAAGTCATAGCCACATGCTCGAGGATGTCCTCCGGCAGATCGGACAGCATGAGCGCTTCGTGCTGACGTCGCACGCCCGTCCCGACGGGGATGCGGTCGGATCGGCCCTCGCTTGCTGCCAGGTACTCCGCGCCATGGGCAAGCAGGCCGACGTTGTGCTGCACGATGGCGTACCTCGCATCTATCGCTCGCTTCCATTTGCCGATCAAGTTGTGCAATCCAGCCGCGTCATCGGAACTTACGAGGCGGCAATCATTCTGGAGTGCGACAGCATTCACCGCACGCGCCTGGAAGGTCTCGAAGATCGATTCCTGATCAGCATTGACCATCACGTCAGCGGGCGCCCTTTCGCTCATGTGAACTGGATCGATCCCCACGCTGTAGCGACCGCGGAAATGGTCTTCCGACTGGCGCGCGAAGCGGGCGTGAAGTTCTCTCCGGAAATAGCGACCTGCCTCTATACAGCGCTGATGACGGACACCGGCTCGTTCATGTTTCAGGGAACGAACGACAATACTTTTGCGCTTGCCCGCGAGTTGGTGCTGGCGGGAGCCGATCCTGCTCACTGCGCGCGAGGAATTTATTTCGCGCATTCGGCCGCTAAAATTCGGCTGCTCGGCGAGGCGCTGCGCAATCTGAATCTCGAAGGCCACATCGGATATGTCTGGGTGACGCAAAAGCAGATGGAGCGTTGTGGCGCGATCGAAGAGGACTGCGAGGGACTGGTGAATTACGTTCTCTCGATTGGCGGAGTTGAAGTGGCTGCATTTTTCCGCGAGTTGCCCGGCGGACGGTATCGCGTCAGCCTGCGTAGCAAGGGCAAGATCGATGTGGCCAAGATCGCGGAAACCTTCGGCGGCGGAGGTCACGAATGCGCCAGTGGTTGCTCACTTGATGGGCCGCTCGCCGACGCGGTGCGTGGCGTCATTCTGCAAATCAACCGCGGGCCTTCCGTACAATAAATTGATCTTGAATCTTGGATTGACCGTGCATTGTCTTTCAGACGCGACCCTCGGCAATCAAATCTAGCAACCTCCCGATGACCGCTCGCACCCGCACCGATCTCCTACTGCTCGCCGGCTTCTGTGCATTCCTGTTCTTTTATGGCCTCGGCGCCTTCGGCCTGATTGGCGCGGACGAGCCACGTTATGCCCAAGTCGCGCGCGAGATGCTCGAGCGTCACGACTGGATCACTCCGGTTCTTGGCGGACAGGTGTGGCTCGAGAAGCCTCCGCTTTACTACTGGCAGGCGATGCTCGCCTACAGCATCTTCGGCGTGAGCGATGTCGCGGCGCGCATTCCATCGGCGCTTGACGCGACGTTGCTGGTCATTGCTGTATATCTTTTCTTTCGCAAGTTTCGCCGCGGAGTCGAGGTCGATGCCGCGCTGATTACTGCCTCCTGCGCGGGAGTCATCGGCTACGCGCACGCGGCCTCAATGGACATGGGACTCGCAGCTTCCTTAGCTATCGGAATGCTGGCGTGGTGGGGTTGGCGTGAGAACGGAAGCAGAACTCTTCTCGCCATCTTCTATCTGTGCATGGCGTTCGGCATGCTAGCAAAAGGACCGGTCGCTCCGTTTCTCGCTGCTGTTGTGATCGCATCTTTTGCGGTGTCAACTCGTGAATGGCGCCTCGTGCTGAAGACCCTCTGGCTGCCCGGGATTGTACTCTTCTGTGCTGTCTCGCTACCCTGGTACGCGTTGGTTCAGGGCCGCAATCCGCAATTCTTTCGCGAATTCATTCTCGAGCACAATCTGGCTCGATTCTCAACCAACCTCTACCATCATCCCGAGCCCTTTTGGTACTACATTCCTGTCACTGGCATTGCGCTCCTGCCGTGGATCGTTTTCGTAATCCTCGCATTTGTGGAATCCGTTCGCGCATGGTGGAGAGAACGCAAATCAGTTCAGACTGAGCCTGATCTGGAATTGGAATTTCGAATCTTTGCCTGCTGCTGGCTCGTCGTGCCGGTGGTCTTCTTTTCGATCTCGCAATCGAAACTCCCGGGCTACATTCTCCCCGCAATTCCCGCAGGGGCGGTCCTCCTCGCCGACTATTTGCTGCGGCGTTTGGAGCGCGACGAGCCCGTTTCGAAATTATTGGCAATCGTGCACGCGCTCGTTGCCTCAGCGCCGGTTGTGCCGGCAATGGTAATTGGTTTCATCGTGATGAAACACGGCCTGCCCGGGGGACGTCCGATCGTGTTCGCAATAGCGATGGCTTTCATACTATGTGTCGCCATCGGGCTGACGCTCGTCAGCCGCTTCCGCCTTCGCATGTTGCGCTTCGTCACCCTTATTCCAGTCGTGCTTGCGGTTGCAGCGGTATTGAAACTTGGAACCGCTGCCATCGATCAGAAGCTCTCTACGCGCCCGCTGGCCATGGAGCTCGCCAGCGTCGAAACGCACAAACTCCCAGTCGCTGTCTTTGGCGCCTCGCGCGAAATTGAATATGGTCTGGCGTTTTATCGCAACCAGGTGGTTGCTCGATATGAATCAGGAAACGTTCCCAGCGAAGAACATCTGCTGGTCGCTCCGACGACATGGATGGACAATGTCGCGCACCAGGCTGCGGGACGACGTGTGTCGTTCCTTGGGCACTACGCAGCGCAGGGTGTGGATTATTACTGGGTCGCCGCTGCGGGAACGACGCGGTAGGGCGAGTTTCTACTCGCTTGCGTACGTCAGCTCTTGCAGTCCCTGCCTGGGCGGAGCCGCTGCCAGCGCCGTTTTCCCGTGCTCCAGTCCTTTTTCAAACGCCTTCAGATTCAGCTCCCGAAAACTTGGAGGCACCGAGTCCGCCACAGCCTTTCGAACCGCATCCGCGCTGAGGAGATTTGTGACGGCGGTGAAGAACCCAACCATCACCGAGTTCAGCACCATGCGTTTGCCCAGTTCTTCGGCAATGCGTGTTGCAGGAATGCTGTAAACCTTGGGATCGCCCTTCAGATCGGAAACGCGCACCAGGTCTTCTTCCACGATCAGCAGGCCTTCCGGCTTCAATTCATGCGCGAAACGGTTGTACGCCTCCTGCGACATAATCACCATGATGTCCGGCTGAGTCACATACGGGTAGAGCACAGGTGCATCCGAGATTACGAGCTGTGCGCTGCACGCGCCGCCGCGCGCTTCCGGTCCGAAGTTTTGCGTCATGGTGGCGAAGCCGTTCTCGTAAATCGACGCCGCCTTGCCGATTATTACGGCCGACAGGATCACTCCCTGGCCTCCAAAGCCCGCAACACGAATTTCCGTTAGCCGCATACGCACTCCGTTTCTGCTTCCTCGATATAGCGATCGCCGAGCGACTCCACGTACTGCGCGCGCATCATGGATTGATAATCCGGCCGGTCGCGATCGACGAACTTGCCGACGGCGATTTCGCCGTTAAGCGTCAGCCCGACTTCGCTGGTGGGCGCGCCGTTCTTCACCTTGCTCTTTTCCTTGTAGTACTTCATCGTGTCGAGGCCATCGCCCATCTTGTTGCGGCGCTGGTACAGCGTTGGGCACGGAGAGATCACTTCGATAAACGAGAATCCTTTTTTCTGAAACGCCTCGCTGATCGACCGTGCCAGTTGCCGCACGTGAAATGTCGTCCAACGCGCGACGTAAACCGCGCCGGCCGCCTCGACCAGTTGTGGCAGATTGAATGCCGGTTCAAACGTGCCATAAGGATTGGTTGATGTAGTCGCGTGGCCCGGTGTTGTCGGGGCAGTCTGGCCTCCTGTCATGGCGTAGATCAGATTGTTGACGCAGATGACTTTCAGATCGATGTTGCGCCGTGCGGCATGGATCAGATGATTTCCGCCAATCGCTGAAAGATCGCCGTCACCGGAATACACCACGACATTCAGCTTGGGATTCGCCAGCTTCAGTCCTGTGGCAAAGGGAATCGCCCTGCCATGCGTCGTATGAAATGAATCGAGCTTCACGTAGCCGGCAACGCGCCCTGTGCAGCCGATCCCTGAGACCAGGGCCAGCGAATCCAGGTCGATCTTGGACTCGATCAATGCCCGCGCAAAAGAATTGACGGTCGTGCCGATGCCGCATCCGGGACACCAGATATGTGGCATGCGGTCGCTGCGCAGAAACGGTTCGACTGGATTCACCGTCTCGTCGTTCAGAATATTCAGCATCGGCTCGCCTCCACGATTGCATTCAAGATTTCGTCAGGATTGTGAACTCCGCCGCCGGCGTGCGATACGGCGAACGTCTTTGCCTTGCCATCCGCAGCGCGCTGGACCTCACGCACCATTTGCCCGAGGTTGAGCTCGGGCACCACAAATGCCTTTACTCGAGTCGCCAAGTCCGCAATCTTCTTTTCGGGAAATGGCCACGCGGTGATGAGCCGAAGCTTCCCGACCTTCAAACCACGTTCGCGCGCTGCATCGATGGCCCGCTGTGCGACTCGCGAGGTGATGCCGTAGGAAACGACCACCACGTCCGCATCATCCAGTCGTTCTTCTTCGAACAGGCAAATGCGATCTTCAGCGGAACGAATCTTATTCTGCAGGCGGCGCACCAGTTTGTCCTGCGTCTGCGGCGTCATGTTGGGATAGCCGCGCTCGTCGTGTGTCAGGCCGGTGACATGAAACTTGTAGCCTTCCCCGGCATGCGCCATCTCCGGGACCATATCGCCATTCGTTCCGTACGGCAGGTAGTCTTCCACCGATTTGTGCGTATGTTTCCGCGGCACCACTTCGATCTGATCTGCAGGAGGGATCACGACCTTTTCCGTCATGTGTCCCACCACTTCGTCCATCATGAACATCACGGGCACGCGAAATTCTTCGGCCAGGTTGAAAGCTTTAATCGTCAGATCGAAACATTCCTGTGGGGAGTTCGGACACAGCGCGATGATCTCGTAGTCACCATGCGATCCCCAGCGTGCCTGCATCATGTCCGCTTGGGCCGGCAGCGTGGGCAATCCCGTCGATGGACCGCCGCGCTGCACATCGACGAACACGCAGGGCGTCTCGGTCATCGCAGCATAACCAATGTGCTCCATCATCAGAGAGAAACCGGGGCCTGAGGTTACCGTGAACGCTTTCGCTCCGCCCCAGACTCCGCCCTGCAGCGCGATCGAGGCCGCGAGTTCGTCTTCCATTTGGATGAAGCAGCCGCCGACCGTCGGCACTCGCGAAGCAAAGCGCTCCACAACTTCCGTCGACGGCGTAATCGGATACCCCGCCGCAAATCTCGCTCCCGCGGCCAACGCGCCTTCGCAGCAGGCGTGGTCGCCATCGATAAAGTGGGTTCCCGTCAAAACTCCATGAGGATCGGCTTTCATTTCTTTCCTCCGTCCCTTTCCGCTCCGGCAGTTTCAGCCGACTTTGCCGCCACCTTGCTGCCGTAAATTGCGAAGTCAGGGCAATACATTCCGCACAAATCGCACCCGCTGCATTTTTCCGGATGCACCACATGCGGCGGATGGTATCCCTTTGAATTGAAAGCGGAAGAGAGCGCCAGCACGTGCGTGGGACAAAACTCCACGCAGAAGCCGCAAGCCTTGCAGCGCTCCACGACGATCGAAACACGTCCTTTTGCCACGCGATCCCCCAGCTAGGAGCAACCTGCACTCCGGAGATTCAGTAACGCAGGATGTGATTATGCGTTTGGACGAGACGAATGCGGTGTGATGACCGTCACATAACGCCGTGAGGTCGAGCACGACGGTTTCTAGCCGTACTGTTAGTGCAACTCAAAGCAGGCAAAAGAGTTACGCTGGCGCGATCTGGCACTACGTGCTGCTCATTACACGTGCAGGCCGAGATCAAAGTGAAATAGATCACCTACAGCTGTGACGCAGAGCACCATGAAGAGAAATCGCCGCTTCCATGTTGCCGCCCCGTGTTCGCCGGGTTTGCCTCTGTTCTTCGAACCAACTACACTCGGACTTTTGCCGCGATGTTGGCCGCTGCCCGGCTGCCGCAGCAGGAGCCCCTTGGAGATTCTCGACCTCAGGCACTTCTCCTCCGTCGATCTGCGTTCGTTGCTCGAAGACGAGACGCAGATCTGGTCGCGCCTGCTCTCCTGGGACTACTCCGGCTCCGCGGAAATGATTCTGCGTTATGTCGATGCGAAGATCCTGCCGGGATATGCTGCCGTCGATCGCGGCCGCATCTTTGGCTATTCATTTTTTGTCTATGAAGGCAGCAAGGGAGTGATCGGCGATCTTTACGTCACGAACGGCACGCGACTCCCCGACGCTCGGCCCGTCGAGATTCGCCTGCTCACGCACGTTATCGAAACTCTGCAGCAATCGCCCGGAATTCACCGGGTAGAAGCGCAACTACTGGCTCACGAAGCCAATGCGGTTTCGCGTCCGTTTCTCGAAACCGGATTTCAGCGTCATCCACGACTCTTCATGGTGCTAACGCTGGAGAAGTCTCCGCCTCAGAAGCCGGTTCTGCATCCCGAGGTCGAAATGCGTCCATGGGCGGAGAGCGATTACCAGCCCTCCGCCGCCGTCATTACCGCGTCCTATCGCGGCCATGTCGACGCGCAGATCAACGATCAATACCACACGCTGAGCGGCTCTCTCAGATTCCTCAACAATATCGTCCGTTTCCCAGGCTGCGGCGTGTTCGACGCCGAGTCCTCGTTCGTGGCGCTCGATCGCAAGACGAAAAGTCTGATCGGGCTGATCCTGTGTTCCCGCGTCCGCAAGGATGTTGGCCACGTCACCCAGATCTGCGTTTTGCCGGAGTATCGTTCGCGCGGGATTGGCGAGTCTCTGCTGAGCGCGACGAACACAAATTTGCGGAAGCGCAACTTCTCGCTGCTTTCACTGACCGTTACCGAGGCCAATACCAAAGCGGTGGCGCTTTATCGCCGGCTGAACTTCGACTCGAAGCGAATCTTCGACGCGTTCGTGTGGGAAGGGTAAAAGGTCTGGCCTTCAGCTCTTGGATATTAACTGGGGGAAGTTATAGTCCACGTAAGAAGTCAATCTCACCGTGCAAGCGGAGAGCTGACGGCTGAGCGTTGACAGCTATCTGCGTAAAATCCACATTGCCCAGCCCGCAACGAATATGCCGCCGAGAAACATCGCAAAACAATAGATGCCGTAGCGAAACATCTCCCGGGCGTTGTCGCGGTGGGTGATGCCGAAGACGATGGAAGTACAAACAGCAAAGACCAGTGCCGCGCTGAAATGATTCAAAGTGATCGTCATTGTTTCTTCCCGATAGCGATGTGATAGGCGTCGGCCACTGCGATAAAGTTCAGCAAGCCCGCCACGATCATGAATTTTGTACCAAAGTCAGCCGTTGCGAAGGCGATGGCGCCCTGTCCCCAATCATTCGCCAACGTCAGGATGTAGAGCCCGCCGGCGCCCACATCGCCGACAAAGCCCAGCATTTCGAGAATGTCCCCGCCGTTCGCTTTATAGATGCGGCCTTGCATCGCCAACCCAAGCAGGAATAACGTCATGATCGAGACAAACAGCAGCGCGCCGCGAATCCAGCGTTTCTGAATCAGGTGTCCCGCGCCCGGAATCAGCCAGCCGACTGCGGGAGCGAGCACTGACATTGCGTTCACGGTTTCGGTCGGAGCGGCTTTTGCTTTTTCTGTAGTGGAATTTGCCATTTAAATCGTCACAATCTCGCGCTGAATTTTCCCGGTCACTTCTGCCGACTTGGCGCGCACCAGCACGTTGACCTCGCTGCGCACGCCAAACTCCGGCAGATAGATGCCGGGCTCAATCGAAAAGCAGGAGTTGGGAAGAATCTGCCGCTCGTCGTGAATCTCGAGATCGTCCATGTTCGCTCCATTGGAATGGACGTCCGTCCCGATGGAATGTCCCGTGCGATGAATGAAATAGTCGCCGTAGCCAGCCTTCTGGATATGCCCACGCGTGGCGCGATCGACTTCCCATCCCGCGATACGCCGGCCGGAGTTGATGGCGTCCAGCACCGTCTTCACGCCGGCATCCCGCGCGTCGCGAACAATGTTGAAGACATCGTGCATGCGTCCCGAGGGCGCTCCTCCAACGAAGCCCATCCAAGTAATGTCGTAGTACACCGCGCCGGGAGTGTTTTTCTTCCCCCACACATCGAGCAGAACGAGATCACCCTCGCGAATCGGAACCGGATGGCTGGCGTGCGGCTCATAGTGCGGATTCCCCGCATTGGCATTCACGGCCACAATCGGCGGATCGTCCGTTAAGAGATTTTCCCGCGCGAATGCTTCCATGAACCACTGCTGGATCTCGTGCTCTTTCGTCCCGCCATTGCGAACGCGTTTGCCGATCTCTTTGAATGACTCCGCGACAATGGCGTCAACGCTGTCCCGCGCTGCGAAGTGCGATTGAATCTGCTCTTCGGTCCACGTCGATTCAAACTGCGCAACTAGATCCGCTGAGCTGACCACGTTTTTTCCCAACCCGCGCAGCAGGTCAATCGTGCCGCCGTCGACTAGCGAAATGGTGAAAACAATATTGTTCGGTGAATACTGCAGGGCCAGGTCGCGATGGTTCGCCAGCATCGCCTTCAGCTTGTCGAAAAGTTCTTGCCATCCGGAGTATTGAGTCT
>Ga0209624_10002820_pt1 | contig 12653 bp, 9 predicted proteins | sample JacPinW_OM2H0_O1_FD_188565 | JGI IMG/M metagenome (GOLD analysis project Ga0209624, IMG submission 188565) | Forest soil microbial communities from Algoma, Ontario, Canada - Jack Pine, Ontario site 1_JW_OM2H0_O1 (SPAdes) (version 2) | ecosystem: Environmental > Terrestrial > Soil > Boreal... | reverse complement strand
GATCGATCCCAACTACTTCCAGGCACACTACGTTCTCGGCACCGTGCTAAGGCAGCTAGGACAAACCGCCGAGGCGGCGAAGGAGCAAAAAATATCAGTCGATATCCAGGAGAAAACGAGGACCGATGCGATTCAAAAGACCGAGAGCCAGTGACGTCCGAGCGGCAGAGTAAGAGTGATTGTTCTCCGGGACGTGTCCGGGAAAACACAAAGCGCACGCCGAAGCGTGCGCTTTGTGGTGATGGCCAGATGACGGCTAGAAGTTGATCTTGCCTCCAATTTGCACGTTGCGCGGAATGTGATATCCGTTGACCTGTCCGAAGGATGCCTCGTCCACGTTTGTAACAACCGAGTTGGGGCTGCCGTGATTGAAGGTGTTGAAGGTTTCCAACCGAAGCTGCACGGCGACCCGTTCGCCGAGCCTTATGTTCTTAAACAGCGAGGTGTCCCAGCGCTGGTACCCCGGTCCCAAGACCGAGCCGGGAGCCGCAGTTCCGAACTGCCCTATCGCGTCTGAAAACACCGCGGTGTTGAAAAACTCGTTGACGGTTTTTGGACCGCTGGCACTGCCGGATTGATTGGGGCGGGGGAAGATCGTACTGGGGCCGATCCCCAGACCGCCGGGATAGAGCGGACAAGACGTCGTCGTGCCGCTAATCGTGCAAGCCTGGGTTGAGTTGGTGGTCGTAACCAGCGCCCACGGGTCGTTGTTCTGGGTGATTGTCTGGGATTGTCCAGACTGGATGGTAACGATACCGGAGAGCTCCCATCCTCCCAGCACCAACCCCAAACCGCGCTGCTGCTTAAAGAACGGCTCTTGGTAGACGTAGTTGATGGACAACATCTGCGGCGTGTTCGTACTCGATAACCCGTAGTTTTCCTTCAAGTCGTAGGTGTCGTAGGCCGCCGAGCCGCGGTCCTCGTAATTGGTGGTGAGCAGCTTGGACCAAGTGTAGGCAAGTCCAACCTGCAACCCATGGCTCAGCCGCCGATTAATCGTGGCTTGCAGTGAATTGTAGTTGCTGGTGAACACTGGATCGCGCGCAGTGATGGCCCCATAACCGAGATACGGAGCGATGGCGTTTATACCTACTCCAGGGTTGGCTACGCGGGTCCCCACCGTGGGCTGGTTGTAATCGATGTCGCCCAGCAGATGCGTTCCTTTCGTGCCCACGTAGGCGAGTTCCACCACGGTGTTGGGCATGACTTCATGTTGCACTGAGACGTTGTAGTCCTGGTAGCTGGGAACCTTGAAAGTCGGCGGTTGGCCAACTCCGCCCGCTCCGCTTGTAACCAGACCGCTCGGACCGAGAGGGGCAGGCGGAGCCGCCCCGACTTGATAGTTGTCGAACAAATCCAGGCCTGACGTTCCATTGTTGGTGACAGTTGTGGTCTGAACCAGAGGAGGATCGTCGAAGGCGTTCTGCTCCCAGAGACCATTGAGCGTGCGGTCGTAGAAAACGCCGTATCCGGCGCGGATCGCCCACTTGCCGTTCCCAAAAGGATCATAGGCAAGACCGAGTCTGGGGCCCCAGTTGTTGTTCGAGCTGGCGTTGACCCGGCTGCCGTAGGGAGAGCAAGTGGCCAAAGGCGCAATCGCCTTGGCCGTCGAGCAAGCTCCCCCGGTTGGAAAGATCAGGCCATTGGCATAGATTGCCGCATTTCCGCCGGCCGCAAACTGTCCGTTCGGGGCGCCTGGCGAGGTGACAATCGTAGGAGCATTGGCCGGATTGTAAACGGCGGGATCGAAGTTGAGCAGGGTGTTGTTGGCATCGGTGGGCGACGGAAAGTAGCTATAGCGGACGCCGAGATTCACCGTTAGGCGTGGCGTTAGTTTCCAATCGTCCTGCACATAGAATTCGAAGTTTGTGTAGTGAAGATCTGGAATCGTATCTTTGCTTGGCTGCGAGTAGCTGTCCGCCTGTCCCAGCAGGAAATTGGCGAAAGGATTATTGCCGTTCACCCCGCTGCCGAAGTTGAAGGTCGCCTCACCGCTGGTGGCGTTCTCGGTCTTCGTCATCCACATGGCAGTAAGCCCAAGGCGAACGGTGTGGTTTCCGTGCTGGATGGATAGATTGTCGAATATGTTCTTATCGATGTTTCTCTCGAAGTAGGGACCGTTTCCGTTGGTTAAGCCAGTGTAGCCGGCGATTTCGACATTCGGTGCGCGTCCATAGGGATCCTGGTAGGCGGTTTTTCCGGTGAGCTGACTGGTGAAAGCCGGTGAGTTGGCGAAGCCGCTCAGCGCGGCGTTGATCGCCCCCCAAGAATCGGCGAATTCGACTTCGTTTACTACTCTTGGCGAGATGCTCGCGGTAGCATTCACGACCAGATTGCGGCCCGGAGCATTGAGCGAAATGGCGTCCGCTCCCGGATAGTTCGCCGTGCCCCAGAGCCCGAAAGGAAAGTTTTCAGGCACGCTGTCCTCCATGTAACGGCCAAACACGCGGACCCGGTCGCCAACGTTCTGATCGAGACGAATGATGTCCTGACGGAAGTTGTTTAACTCGCTATAGCTTTCGTCCAATAAGTTCGTACCCACGTTGGGCGGATTGGGCAACATGAATGCATTTAGATAGGCGGCGGCGTTTTGGCTGTAGCAGGAGGGGTTGATGGTATAAGTGCCACCCGATGCGGTCACACACCCAGCGGGAGCGTCGTTAATGGGAGTGGTGAACGTGCCTCCAAGTTGGGCTGCGGTGGGCACATTGATTTCCGTGCTCCCCGGAAGACTCGAGTGACGCCACTCCTCCGACCAGAAGAAGTAGGTCTTGTCCTTGACGGGATGAAAAAGCTTGGGGATAAAGAGAGGACCACCGATGGTGAAGCCCCAGTCATTGTAGCGCTCGATTGGGGTCTTGTTGGCCGCATACGTACCCCCCTCATCCAGGGCCTGCCGGTTCTCAAAGGTATTCGCGTTGTAGTAATTGTTGCGATTGAACTCATACGCGCTGCCGTGGAACTGGTTACTTCCGGACTTGGTTGCGACCACGACTTGGCCACCGCCGCTGCGCCCGAAGGCTGCGTCGTAGTTGCTGCGCTCCAGGGTGAACTCCTGGATGGCGTCGATGCTTGGCGTGTTCAACAGAGTCCCGTTGGAGCCGCTATCGTTGATGTCGGCGCCGTCCACCGTCCAGTTGTTGGCGCCCATGCGCGCACCGTTGATCGCAATCGCGGTATTGCTCGACAATCCAAATCCTGGTTCATCGCCCAATTGATTGGCGACGCCGGGTTGCAGTAATACAAGCTGTTCAAAGTTGCGGTTGTTGAGCGCCAGATCTCGAACCTGGTCACCGGTTACCGTACCAGACTGCTCCGCTGTCGTAGTCTGGATAGGCGTATTCTCGGCGGTTACCTCGATGGTCTGACTGACCTGCCCGGCTTGCAATTGCACGTCCAGCGTGTGCTTTTCGGCGACGTTGAGGATTACGTTCTTGGCCACGAAAGTCTGGAAGCCGGCGTTGTTTACCGTCACCGCATAGCGTCCAGCGGCAAGATTCGTGATGTTGAAACTCCCGGTGCTGCTGGTGCTCACGCTGCGAACACTGCCGGTTTCCTCACTGCGAACCACGACGGTCGCGCCCGACACAAGGGCACCGCTGGCATCGGTAACGCTCCCGGTGAGCGTCGCGGCCAGTTCTTGAGCGAGACTGGCGGCCGACAGGCTCAAAATGATGAGCGACAGTAACAGAACGAACGAGAAAACAGTTCGTGCAGCCCGACGCAAGTTCTCAACGCACACTGATTGCTTCATTACAACCCTCCTAAAGAACGCTAAGAACGCTTCTACCGGTGACCAAGAGGTGGCGGGAAAACGCTCTAATGCAATTTCACTATGCTATATAGCACGTGCATGATCATGGTCAAGAAGAAAATGCATGAGTTGGCAAAAAACCCTTGCCGGAACATTTTTTTGAAGCCGCTCTATATCACTCCAAAAGCATCCCAGCAGCCGTCAGGGACGAAATTCCCCCTGTTGTTAACAGACTCGATCTTTGGAAACCCTTGATTGCAGTCCTCAAAGACGTTTCTGCCGTCCACCATGAAATCGAAACCTACGCGCAGCAGGCATCGAGAAAATGGATGCGCTCTATAGCAACAACAAGGATCTGCCTGGACACCATGGGTTTGTTTTGTTTCGTCACTTTGACCTTTACATATGCCCAGAACTGAGCTATATAGCACGGAAGGGCATATCGCGGGAACATACGGTCCACAAATCCTTAATTGGTCGGTGCCGTGGTTGGGCCCCGGAAAGCTACTCATGGCAGGAAATCATCGCAATGGTACGCCGGTCTACAAGAGAATCCAGACCGGCATCCGCAAGCGGATCGAGTCTGGGGAGCTGAAGCCCGGCGACCTGGTCGCTTCGGAACGCGAACTGGCCAAGACCCATAAGGTGAGCCTGATGACGGCGCGCCACGCTCTAGGCGGCCTGGAGCGCGAGGGCGTGGTCGAACGCCGCCGCGGAGCGGGCACATTTGTAGCCTCCCCCAAGATCCACTTCAACAAGCTGATGAGCTACTCGGAGCACATGTCGAGCCGCGGACTGAGCCCGCGGTCGCGAGTGCTGGTGGCGAAGATCATTGAACATGAGCCGGAAGTGGCAGCTCGGCTCGGTCTACCTGCGACCTCCGCCTTGGTCAAGATTGAACGCTTGCGCGAGACCGGCGACGAACCCTTTGCCCTGGAAACCTGCTACCTCCCCGCCAGCGAGTTCGCCGAATTAGTGAAAGCCCCGTTGGGGAGAGTTTCTTTGTTTGCGACATTGGAGCACGAATATGGCGTGGATCTCGCCTATGCCGATGAGGAAGTCGATGCCACCGCTGCTGAGGCCAACATCGCCGAATTGCTGGGCGTGCCGCGCGGCGCGTCGGTGCTGCGCATTCGCCAGGTGATTTACTCGTCGAAGGGAAAAGCTACGATTTACGGAGTCGGTTTCTATCGCTCGGAGCGTCATACGCTGTTCATCCGCCGCTTTCGCTAGCTCCGCCCTGTTCTGGAATCCTCAGGAATCGTCAGGGGATGCGGGCCGGGCCCCCTAAGTATTGCCAGGATTACGTCGAAAACAAAAAGCGCGATCGCGAGATCGTTGAACAAGGTCGCCTGGCGCAGGGTTGGCCAAAGCTGGTTGGCGGCCCAAAACAGAAACGCAGATGCCAGCAGAACGGCCTTGACCAGTTCCCAGCGTGCAGGTCGGCGCATCGCTTCATGAACCAGCCACACACAGGCAATCATGGCGAGGGGAAAGGCGGCGAGGAAATCATGGGATCCTGCTGGAAACAGTCTGGGAACAATATCCCCCAGCAGCAGCAGGCCGACCCCGGCGAGCGTCACCACCCCGAGAGTTAGCGGAACGGCCCGTCGCAGACCGATCGACATAGAGAAGGCCTCGAATCAGGGAACGATCTACGACGCTATCCGCATTCAGTATGAACCGGTAACCAGCGCATCCTCCGGGTATCCCGGCATCCCGAACTCTGGGACGTCCAGACCTTCCTCTTCTGATTCCGGCGACACTCGCATACTTCTTATCCTGTTCACAATCCCGAAAACTACGAACGTTGCACCGAACGCCCAGATTGCGTACAAGGTCGCGCCCATCAGTTGGCACCAGAATTGCCGAGTATCCCCGTGAATGAGGCCGGTTACTCCCTGTCCCGCGCGTCCCAGGTAGCTGGCTGCACCGACGCCGTTCCATCCCGACCCGTAGGTTCCGTCCGCAAATATGCCCACAGAAACGGCTCCGAGCCAGCCGCAAAAGCCGTGTACGGAAACCGCACCGCACGGGTCGTCGATCTTAAGAACGCGTTCGTTGAACAGTACACCGCCGCACACCACGCAGCCCGCCAGTGCGCCGATAATCACCGCCGAAGTGGGGGAGACGAATGCGCAAGGTGCGGTAATCGCAACCAGTCCGGCCAGCATTCCGTTGCAGGCCATGGTTATGTCGGGTTTGCCGAACAGAAAATACCAAATGAGCATCGCCGCCGCCGAGCCTGCGACCGCTGCAAGATTGGTGTTGACCGCCACCACCGAAATGCGAAGGTCGGTCGCCCCAAGAGTCGACCCGGGGTTAAAACCCATCCACCCGAACAGGAGAATAAACGTGCCAGTTACCACATAGACCACGTTATGCGCCGGGAAGGCGCGGATTCTTCCTCCCGGACCAAACTTTCCCAGACGGGGCCCAAGAACGATCGCCAGGGCCATGGCGCAGAAGCCTCCGACCGCGTGAACTACGGTAGAACCGGCAAAGTCAACGTAGCCGTGGCCGAGGTTCATGGTCGATCCCAGTTGCGAAAGCCAGCCGCCGCCCCAGGTCCAGCAGCCGGAAATCGGGTAGAGGATCGCGCCGATGAAGAGCTCACAAAGCAGAAACGCCCAAAAACTGATGCGTTCGCAAATGGCGCCGACGATGATATATCCGGCCGTCTCCATGAACACAACTTCAAACAATGCCAGGCAGTTGCTGCCACTGTCATAGGCTGGACCGATAAAAAAGAAGCCCTTGCCACCGACGAATCCCCATTGGCCGCTGCCGACCAGGAAATGATTCAGCGTAGGGACCCCGCCCAGATTGGTGGGCGCGGCATTGATGGCCACGGCCCCAAACTGGAATGCGTATCCGACAGCGTAGTAGGCGAGGAAGGCGAAAACGTAGGCCGCGAAGTTCAGCATCATCAGATGCGCGGCATTTTTCTTTCGAACCAGTCCGCAGGTGAGCAGGGCAAACCCGGCCTGCATGAACAGGACGAGGTAGCCTGTGTTCAGCGTCCAGGCGAAGTTGGTTGCTACGCGGACGTGGCCTACGCTGTCGGCCAGCTTCACGGCGAGAGGTTCACGGGCCGCTTGAGCCTGGTAATCGTCGAACGCCTTCTTGTTCTGGGCATAGTCTGGAGCGTTCTTATCGGTAGGTTCGGGAACGACAAAAGGATTGCCGGCGGCATCGACGGCGGTCGTTTTGTCCCCTGTCGCTGTGCCGGCTGGATCCGGCTTGACGCTGTCATCGGCAAGGCCGAAAACTGACAACCCGACCAACATGCCGGCCAGCACAAGGATCATGGCGCTGGCTGCCCAGAACGAACCCCGCAGAGATCTGCTCCCTGCTCGCATTGTCATCTTAGAGTGCTCCTCGTTTTTTACTTGTTACGGTTGGGCACAATTCCAGTAGGTGCGCGCAAACCCCGAATCGCTTACCCCTGCCGGTCTGCGAGCCAGAATCAATCCGCCGACAATAAATGCGGTGTTTCCCTCAGTCCAATACAAATTTCTTATAGCAACCATCAGAAAAGCGTCACCCGCATGGCGCGCCTCCCTGAGAGTCCGCCGCCAAAGTACGCTTCCACATGAGAGATAATTGGCCAAGCCAGATCATTTAAAATGCTGGATCCGTGTGCAGCAAAAATGACTCACCTCCAGAGCCGTAGAGTTCGAGTGATTGACTCCCATCCCGGCGGCGAGCCGACGCGGTTAGCGGTCACGGGAGGCCCCGATCTTGCCGAGGAAGGCAACTGGTTTTTTCCGATGCGCGACAGCTCCCGGGAACCGTCGCTTGAGAATATCGAGCAGCGGGGGGACTTCACAGGGGCAATCCGCAAGGCATTGTGCGAGCGGGGGAACACTGGAGCAAATCAGGAGATCGACCACATCGAGTGGTTCGGGCAATCCGATCTGCCCGCGGTCGACAGCAACAACTTCGTGCTCGGTCCGGGGAAGGCCTACGATCGTTGCGCCCGCGGCACCGGGACCAGCGCCAAGCGGGCCTGCCTCGAGGCCGATGGAAAAATCCGCGAAGGACAGATTTCGCAGCAAGAGAGTATTGTCGGGAGTGTGTTGGATGGCAGCATTACAGCGAGCGGCGGCCCAGTCTACCCCAGCATCAAGGGGACAGCCTTCGTGGACCCGCAGGATCCATTCTGCATGGGGATTCGAGGGTGAAAATGCCGGCGAAGGCAAGCGAACTCACTCAGCACTTCGAAAAACTATTCGGCGAACCGCCCAGAATCTTCCGGGCGCCGGGGCGCGTCAACCTCATTGGCGAACACACAGACTACAACGACGGTTTCGTCATGCCCGCTGCCGTCGCTTTCTCCACGTATGTGGCGATTTCTTCGCGCCCCGATCGCAAGCTGCGAATCCATTCGCAAGAATTCTCCGGCAATTTCGAATTCGATCTCGACCATCTGCCCGCGCGCCGCATCGGCGCGTGGTGTGACTACGTGCTGGGTGTTGCCAGTGTCCTGGGCCAAGGCGGGCATAAGCTGCAGGGCGCGAACTTGCTGGTACACGGCGAAGTTCCAATCGGAGCGGGACTGAGCTCCTCCGCGGCCCTCGAAGTCGCATCCGCGCTTGCTCTGCTGAGCTTCGGCGCGACGCAAGCGCCGCTGCTCGAGGTCGCCCAGCTCTGCCGCCAGGCTGAGAACAATTTTGTCGGCGCCCGGGTGGGAATTATGGACCAGTTCGTCTCCTGCATGGGAAAAGCAGGGCATGCGCTTCTGCTGGATTGCCGATCCCTTGAGTTTCAGTTGGTACCGATACCTGCGGGCATTCGACTGGTGGTCTGCAACACCATGACGAAGCACGATCTTGCCACTTCGGCGTACAACACTCGGCGTGAGGAATGCGAAGAAGGAGTGAAGTATTTCGCGAGATGGAATCCTGCAATTTGCGCGTTGCGCGACGTGTCGGTGGAACTGCTGGATAAGCACCTGCCCGACCTTCCCGCCACGCTTGGGAAGCGATGCTCCCATGTGGTTCGCGAGAACCAGAGGACGCTCGATGCCGCGCGCGCGCTGGCTGAAGATGATATGGCTCGGGTCGGGAAGTTGATGCGCGAGTCACACAACAGCCTGCGAGATCTCTACGAAGTCAGCTGCAGAGAACTTGACATCATGGTCGAGGCAGCCGAGGGCTTGCCCGGATTCTGTGGTGGACGCATGACCGGAGGCGGCTTTGGAGGATGCACGGTCAACCTCGTGCGGGAACAAAACGCGGAGGACTTCGCCAGCCGAATTGCCGAGCGGTATCAAGAGAAAACCGAAATCACTCCTCAGGTATACCTCTGCACCGCCGAAGATGGAGGGGGGGAACTCAGCTAGAGCGTGACTGATCTCCGAGGTTCGGCGACCAGCCTTGCAGTTTCACCAGCCAATTCGCAGGTTCCGGAAGAATCGCGAACTTCGGCAGTTCCCCGCGCACCATCGCCACTTCATCGCAGCAATGAAACCGCGGACAAGCATGGCAGTCTTTGTAGATCTTGTCGGGAAGATCTTCGCGCTGCGCCACTGAGAATCCTTGACCCGCGAAGAAATCGGGCTTGCGAGTGAACAGGCAAATGCAATCCACCCGATGACGCTTCGCCTCGGCCAGCAGCTTTTTCACCAGCCGTCCACCACCGCCCTGGCCTTGAGCCCGGGGAGCGACCGTGATCGATCGAATCTCGGCCAAGTGCGTGCCATACAGATGCAACGCGCCACAGCCGATGATGCGCCTGTCATCTTCGAGCACCACGAAGTCTCTGACGTTCTCGCAAATCTCCGGCAAAGTGCGCGGCAGCAGCGTGCCGTCGCCGGAATATCCCGCAATCAAGTCGTGGATCTGTTGTGCGTCGGGCAAAATCGCTTTACGCGTGCGCATGGGCCTCCTGGCGAAGAGAGTCGATTCTCTTACGCGCGATGTTGATTGCATGTCTCACCCGGCTCGGCGCGGTTCCTCCCGGAACATCGTGGACCGCTAGCACGGCCGCCAGCTTCAACGATTCGTAAAAATCCTGGCCGAAAACCGGGCTGAGCGATCGCAGTTCGTCGAGCGCCAAGTCTTGCAGTTCGCAACTCCGCTCGATACAAATCCGAACTGCTTTGCCGATCCGCTCATGGGCCTGCCTCGAAGGCACGCCCCGCTTCACCAGATACGTAGCCGCGGCCCACGCATTCATGAATCCCGACTGTGAAGCCTGATGCATGCGCTGGTGATTGAATTCCACTGCCTTGATCCATCCCCCCACCAACGGCAACATCTGCAGCAGCGTGTCCGAAGAGTCGAACAGCGGCTCCTGCGTTTCCTGCAAGTCTTTGTTGTAGGCCAGCGGCAAACCTTTGATGGCGACCATGAGCGCCGTGGCATTTCCCAGGACGCGCCCGCTTTTGCCTCGCACCAGCTCGAGCAGATCCGGATTCTTCTTCTGCGGCATCGCACTGCTGCCGGTCGAGTACGCTTCGGGCAGAGCCAGAAAGCTGTACTCCTGCGAAGAAAACAAAATCATCTCCTCCGCCCATCGGCTCAGATGCAGCGCCAGCAGCGATAGCGCATTCACAAACTCAAGGGCAAAGTCCCGGTCGCTGGTGGCATCGATACTGTTCGCGGTTACGCTGTCGAATCCCAAGCTGTCGGCCAGCAGGGAACGATCAAGAGACAGGGTCGCACCGGCGACGGCACCAGAGCCCAAAGGGCAAGTGTTCGCCCGCTTGCGGCAGTCCGCCAGGCGTTCCGCATCGCGCAGAAACATTTCCACATACGCTAGCAGCCAGTGTCCGAGCAGAACCGGCTCCGCCCTTTGCAGATGCGTGTACGCAGGCATGGCGGCATCCCCGGCCTGATCGGCGCGATCCGCCAGCGCGTTGCACAATTCGGCCAGTTCGTGGCGCAGTTGATCGATGGTTGATCTCACGTATAGCCGCAGGTCGGTGGCAATTTGCTCATTACGGCTGCGGCCGCTGTGCAGCTTGTATCCGACTTCGCCGATCAGAGCAACCAGTTGCTTCTCCACGAAATGATGCACGTCCTCGGCGTCATTGTCCTCGAGAAACGATGGCGAGGCCGTCGCCCGTTCGCCGATCTGCTCCAGTCCCTGCAAAATGCTGATCAGTTCGTCGGCGGAAAGTATGCCGGCAGTCTTCAGCGCCTGCGCATGCGCCCCACTGGCTGCAAGTTCGTGACGCAGCAAGCGACGATCGAAGCTGAACGATCGCTGCCAGCGCTCGAAATCGGGATCCAGCGCCTGCCGGAATCTCCCGGACCACATCTTCATGGTGCGACCTCCAGGCGAGAGCGGGCCCGCGATCGCGATGGCAATCCAAGAATGCGAATAAATCCGGCCGCATCCTTCTGGTCGTAACTGTCGCCCATCGTGAACGAGGAAAGATCGGTGCGATAGAGCGAGTGCTCCGATTCGCGGCTCACCACGGAAACATTTCCTTTGTACAACGCCAGTCTGACGCTGCCCGTCATTTCCTTCTGCGTACTCTCCACGAAAGCGTCGAGCGCCTCGCGCAGCGGCGTGAACCACAAACCGAAATAAACCATTTCCGCGTACTTCAGTCCAATATGCTGCTTGAAGTGCGCCACATCGCGCTCCAGGCACAACGCTTCCAATTCGCGGTGAGCCGTGATCAGTAGCGTGCCACCAGGGGTTTCGTAACATCCCCGCGACTTGATCCCGACGAAACGGTTCTCCACCAGGTCCACACGGCCGATGGCGTTGCGCGCGCCGATTTCATTCAGCAGCTCTACCAGCGACACGGGCTCCATCTTCATTCCGTTCACCGCGACCGGAACTCCATGTGCGAATCCGATGCGCACCTGTTCTTCGCTGTCCGGTGCCTCCTGCGGCGAGCGCGTAATCTGCCAGGTCGTGGCCAAGGGGGCGTTCCCGGCATCTTCCAATTCGCCGCCTTCGTGGCTGATATGCCACAAGTTGCGGTCGCGGCTGTGAATCTTCTCGCGGCTTGCCGCCACTGGAATCCCGTGCCGCTCGGCGTAATCCAGGCAGTCTTCGCGCGACTTCAACGTCCATTCCCGCCACGGCGCAATGATCTTCAACTCTGGAGCGAGCGCCTGGTAAGTCAGTTCAAACCGCACTTGATCGTTGCCCTTACCCGTGCATCCGTGAGCAACCGCCGTCGCTCCTTCGCGCAACGCCACCTCCACCTGATGCTTCGCGATCACGGGACGAGCCAGCGAAGTTCCGAGCAAGTACTTGTGCTCATACACGGCGCCGGCCTTCAGCGCAGGGAAGACGTATCCCGTCAGAAATTCTTCGCGGAGATCCTCCACGATCACCTTGCTGGCGCCCGTGGCATAAGCTTTTTCGACCACGGCGTCAATGTCGTCTCCCTGTCCAACGTCGCCCACCATCGCGATGACATCATAGGAATAATTCTCTTTCAACCACGGAATAATGATCGATGTGTCCAACCCACCGGAATAAGCGAGAACAACTTTTTCAGGCATGAGCGCTCCTTACGGGCAGGCGCACCGCACCGCCCAGCAATAAATAAAGAATGGATTTTTGAACGTGCAGACGGTTTTCCGCCTGCTCGAAGATGACGGAGTTCTCCGAGTCCATCACTTCATCCGTGACTTCCTCGCCGCGATGTGCGGGCAGACAGTGCATGAACGCCGTATGGGGCGCGGCTTCCGCCATCAGTTGCCGATTGACTTGGTATTGCTGAAATATTTCAGCGCGCTGTTCTGCTTCGTGCTCCTGACCCATGCTGGCCCACGCGTCGGTGTAAACGGCATCCACCCCGGCCACCGCCTCACGGGGATCTGTCAGCAACTCCATTCGAGCGCCAGTCTCCTTGGCGATCTTCCGCGCATCGGCGACAATCTGCGCATTCGGCGAATATCCCTTCGGCGTGGCGATCCGAATC
>Ga0209624_10002819_pt1 | contig 12654 bp, 10 predicted proteins | sample JacPinW_OM2H0_O1_FD_188565 | JGI IMG/M metagenome (GOLD analysis project Ga0209624, IMG submission 188565) | Forest soil microbial communities from Algoma, Ontario, Canada - Jack Pine, Ontario site 1_JW_OM2H0_O1 (SPAdes) (version 2) | ecosystem: Environmental > Terrestrial > Soil > Boreal... | reverse complement strand
GGCGTTGGCCAGAGAGACGCGGATTGCGATCGGGTTGAAGAGGACGTCGGCGTCGGTGAACAGGAGGTAGTCGGTGCCGGCCTGGCGGGCAGCGAGGGCCATGGCGTGGGTTTTGCCGAGCCAGCCTACGGGGAGTTCGGTGATGTGGAGGGCTCGGAGTTTGTTCGGGTACTGCGCGGCGAGTGTGGTGATGATTTCGCCGGTGCGGTCGGTGCTGCGGTCGTTGACGGCGATGATTTGGAGGTTGGGGTAGTCCTGCTGGAGGAGGGAGTGCAGGGTGGCGGCGATGTCGGCGGCTTCGTCGCGAGCCGGGACGATGACGGTTAGGGATGGGGCGCCTTGCGGCGATAGGTCGTGCTGAGGGAGGAGAAGGTTGGGGATGCTGGGTAGACCGCGGGCGGCGGCGATGACCTTCCCTATCCACGTGAGGGCGACAAACCACGCGGTGGCCATCACAGCGAATTGGAAGGGATGGTTCAAATCTTTGGCTGGCGATTCCATGGTACAAGCATGGATCGGGCATTCAGCCTCGGATATGGCGCGTTACAAACCCAAGGCTGCCCCGGGGCGGGTGGAGTGCGCGCCTTCGGCGCTGAAATCGGGCGGCAGCGAGTACAGCTACAGTGACCACTCTAATGACAGTGGTGCTTGTCTGGCTGTCCGTAGTTGATCTGCTCGTGCCATTGCATGGGACGGCCTTCGGGGGTGAGGTCGAAGATGTTCCAGAGTTGCTCGATGGTGCCGTTGTGGCGCTGATCCTGGCCGGGATCCGGCGGGGTGGAGACCATCTCGGAGGTCCAGAAGTGGCGGATCTGGTTGCCGTCGCGGTGAAAGACGGTCATGAGAGGGAGTTGGGCGCCTTCGGACGACTCGGCGTGATAGTCGCGCTTGAAGTTATTGTTGGCGGCGGAGAGCAGGCGGAGGTTGCTCCAACCGCGCTCGTGGGCGAAGGCGAGGATGCGGTCGAGCGGGGCTTTGGCGATGACGACGAAGTTCAGGCCGGCGGCTTCGAGATGTTTTGCGGTGCGGTCCAGTGAGTCGATGAAAGCGGTGCAGGAGGGACATGGGCCATCTTCGAGTTTCAACTGGGCGGTCGCGCCGTTGGTAGGACCGGGGCGGGGATCGTCGGGCCAACGCGGGAACATGAAGTTGTAGATGACGAGGGAGTCCTGGCCTGGGGCGAAGAGCTCGGAGAGCTTGATTTTGGCGGGCGTGCCGTCGGGGCCGAGACCGTCGAAGAGGTAGTCCTCGGGGATGAGGCCGCCGGGCGGCAGGTTGCGGCGGGCAACGGCGACCGCTTCCATGGCGCGGCGGAGGGCGATCTCCTCTTGCAGCAGGTGATTGCGAGCGGCCCGGTACTCAGGGGATTCTCCGGGGAAGGTGATGTTCATGGTGGTCCTCTCGATCTGCGGACAATGATATGACGTCAGCTAGGTGGTTGCGGGCTGCTCCTGATGAAGCGGCGGGGCGTAGCGGGCACCGTTGAAGAAGATGACCGCGGCGAGCAGCATGGTAACGAGCGTGGAGGCGAGGCCGATGTTGAGGTTGGAGTGGTCGCTGACGACTCCGATGAGGGGCGGGGAGATGGCGTCGCCGAGGGCGTGGATGATGAAGAGCTGGCCGGCGAGCGCGGTGGCGCGGATCTCGGGACGAACGGCGTTGACGGTGGCGGCGTTGACGGGGCCAGTCCCGAGGAAGATCAGGAAGATGGCGGCGGCGAGGCCATACAGGGTGAGGGAGTGGGGGCCGAAGAAGCAGAGCAGCGCGGGCGGAACCGCGATGGCTGCGCTGATGGCGGGGACGAGGTAGAGAGCTTTGGAGTTGGTGCGGGACCACTTTTGCGCGATGGCTCCACCGGTGATGGTGCCGCCGAGGCCGGCGACGACGGTGATCGCTCCCATGATGTAGGCGGCAGAGGATTGCGAGCGGCCATCGATGCGTTGGAGGAAGGATGGCATCCACCAGGAGATGCCGCCGAGCGAGAAGGTGACGGCCGCGTAGCCGAGGATGGAGGAGAGATAGGCTTTGTTCTTGAGGAGGGAGAGGACGGTTCCCTTCTCCAGCCTGGCTTTTTCATGCTGGCTGGCTCCGCGGGCGGGTTCGCGCATGAAGGCAGCGATGAGGAGCGCGATAAGGACTCCGGGAACCGCGGAGACGATGAAGGACATGCGCCAGCCGAAGTGTTCGCCGACGGTGCCGCCGATGAGGTAGCCGAGTGCGGCGCCGACGGGGATGGCGACGTTGAAGATGGTGAGGACACGATTGCGCTGGTCGGGTTCGTAAAAATCTGCGAGGAGAGATGGAGCAAAGATGCCGAAGCTGGCTTCGCCTACGCCTAGTGCGGCGTGACGAATGTTAAGCGAGTCATAGGAGTGGACGGTGGCGGTGAGGAAGTTGATGCCGCTCCAGAAGAGGGCGGCGATGATGATCATGGGCTTGCGGGGAAAGCGGTCGCCGAGCCAGCCGGTGATGGGCGAGGTGGCCATATAGGCGATCATGAACCAGAGGGTGAGCGAGCCGATCTGGTGGTCGGTGATGTGGAACTCGCCTTTGACTTGCTCCTGTACGCCGGGGAGGATATAGCGGTCGATGTAGTTGACGAAGTTGAGAGCAGTGAGGAGGACGAGGGCGGTGGTGGCTCCGGCGACGGAGGAGGCACGGGTGGGTTTGGTCGCGGATGCCATCTGAGGGGAAGGATAGCAGGAGTTTTTGGTGGATTTTTTTTTGGTGTGGCGAGGGGTGCGGTTTTGTTGGGTAATACGAGACTTTTTGGGTGTTTTGTTGTGGTGAACTTGTGGTGAAAACGTGGTGGAGTGCGTGGCAAACGTGGAGAGTTGTTTGGCACTTTTTCGCGGTCTGACGATGGGACAGGTTTTTGAAGTTTATTTTTGCATCAGGCAGAGACGGTTGCGCTGAAGCGTGATTTCCGACTTTTGTGATGAAGCCGCATGAATGGGGCACCCGGAGGCAGAATCTAGGAAGCTGAAGCCGGGCAATTGTTTACTTGAAGTGATCCAACCGTATCGTCCATGCGCTTTTGAAATTGTTCTGGAGTGATGATTCCCTTGATGTAGAACTCCAAATCTCGCTTCAATGCCACTCGGAGATTGCTCATGCCAGTGGCTTTGGGTGATTCTGGATAGGCTGCAATGCACGCGTCCAAGGTGGCCAATATAAAATCGGCACGCTGCCGCATGGAAGCTTTGGCAGCCTTTTGCTTCTCGTCTGCTATTTCCTTTGCTACGGATTTAGCTCGCCAAGCTTGAACGGTGCGCTTGATCCCGACAACAGCAGAAGAAAAATAAATGCTAGCCGCACTCGGGGAAACACCGAGATGGGGGAAGTGCGAGAGGAGGAAGACATCGCCGAAATATCCAACTGCAAGACCTATCCCCGCGGCCCCGATATCTCCGCTCTCTGTAAGCGGAGGGAACCCCTTGGGAAGTACGTTGCTAGGCTGCTCGGTGGGATTCGGATCCTGTTCGCTCATTCGCATAAGCTCCCTGAAGAAGATTTACTCGATTCTGTAGGCCTTCCATTGCTCGGATCATTGAACGTCTGTAATCGAAGTATGCCCAGAACAGAGCGAGGGAGATAAAGACAATCAGAAAGCTCACTATAAATGCAAGCGCCCCTGAAACAGGGTTGCGCCACAAGTCATTTGCGGAGTATGCAAAGGAAGCAGCGATGAAAGAGTAGACGAATGTCTTTCCTGACTGCTCGTAGAGAGGATCATCTATTAGCATTTCTAGCTCGATTCAATCAGATTGGATTAGTTTCAAGTCCCTTGGCTATTTGAATGGAACCCAGCGATAATCTTCGAAATCGCGAATGAACTACTGAAGAGCCCGTGAGAACGAGATCCTACGCTTTCCCAAAAGATCTGTACATCAGAAACTTCCGGAAGAGAGGGTCTCATTTGCATGGACCGAAGGAACAATGTTTGATTAGCCGGTCTGGTTGCACATGGAGCTTAGCGCCGGCAAAGAGGGACCACGCGGCACACCTGCGATTTCAGGGAAGATGCCCTCTCTTTTTCCAAGCTAGTTGCCGGGGCCTTTGGAGTTTTCGCGGCGGGGGTAACGGGCTTCGACGATGGTGGAGATGCCGCCACGGGGGCGGAAGTCGCCGACTACGTGGGCCCAGATGGGATTGCAGGCTTTGACTACGTCGTCGAGGACCTGGTTGACGATGTTTTCCTGGAAGATACCCAGGTTGCGGTAGGTGAAGAGATACTCCTTGAGGGACTTCAGCTCCAGGCATTTCTTGCGGGGCATGTAGCGGATGGTGATGCGGCCGAAGTCGGGCAGGCCGGTCTTGGGGCATACGGAGGTGAACTCGGGGTCGTCCACGAGGATCTCGTAGGCGCGGAACTGGTTGCGCCAGGTTTCGATGGGGGGGAATTTGGCGTCGAGGCCAGCTTTGGCGTGGTCGTCGGTGTAGCCGGTTGTTTTGTGATCGCTACGGGTGGTCATGGGTCTATTTTATCGTCCGAAGGGGTAAGCTGGATGGACGCAGACGGCGGCGATAGCATCAGAGAATTAGAGGGCAGAATGTTCACTACCGATCTTTCGAACACGAATCATTCAAAATTCTGGTTCGAAGGCTCTGATTCCTTGCTTGAAGCAATTGTCCAGTCATCCGAAGACGCGGTCATTACGAAAAGCCTTGACGGTATCGTTACGAACTGGAATCCGGCTGCGGAACGCATCTTCGGCTATGCGCCAGAGGAGATCGTCGGTCAGTCGATTCTGAAGCTGATTCCGGTTTCGCTCCATCATGAAGAGGAGATGATTCTCCGCAAACTGCGGGCGGGAGAGCAGATTTCCCGGTTTGAAACGACGAGACTGACGAAAGACGGGCGTGAGCTTATGGTTTCGCTCATGATCACTCCTCTCAAAGACACAGAGGGTCAAGTGATCGGGGTCGCGAAGATTGCACGGGACATCACTTATCAGAAGCAGTTAGATCATGTGCGGTTTCGGCTGGCAGCGATCGTGGAGTCTTCGGACGATGCAATCCTGAGCAAGAACCTTAGTGGGATCATAACGAGTTGGAACCAGGCAGCGGAGCGCATCTTCGGATATTCCGAAGAGGAGATGGTCGGCTGCTCGATTTTGAAATTGATCCCTGAGGATCTGCGGTTCGAAGAACAGACGATCCTGAAAAAGATACAGTCGGGAGAACGTATCGACCACTACGAAACGGTGCGCCTTACGAAGAAAGGAGAGCGGCTGGATGTGTCCCTTACCATCTCGCCGTTGAAGGATGCTTCGGGGAAGATTATTGGCGCTTCGAAGGTTCTTCGTAACATTACGCAACGCAAGCAGTTGGAGCAATCTCTGTTGCAAGCCGAGAAGATTGCCGCCACCGGCAAGATGGCAGCCAGCATCGCCCATGAGATTAATAACCCGCTCGAATCGGTGTTGAACCTGATTTACCTGGCGAGGACGAACATCTCTAACCGAGATGAGGCCAGCGCCTATCTCAACACCGCAGAGTCAGAGGTCGTTCGTGTATCCCATATCGCAAAGCAGACCCTGGGTTACTACCGGGAGAACTCCGCCGCCGTCAAGGTTGCCCTTCCCGGGTTGGTCAGGGAGGCCCTTAATATCTATGAGCCCAAGTTGGCCGCGTCTGGAATTCAGATCCGGACGAAGTTCAACCTGAGTCCGCAGATCGTGTTGAGGAAGGGAGAGATGATGCAGGTTATCTCCAACCTCATCACCAATGCGATCTATGCGATGCCGTCGGGCGGCACTCTCACGGCGTCGGTACAGGAGGCAACGGAGTCCGACAGGCACGGTCTGCTGTTGTGTGTGGACGACACTGGGGAGGGCATTCCCGCCTACCATGTCGAAAGGATCTTCGAGCCATTCTTTACCACGCGTAGCTCCGTTGGGACGGGAATCGGGCTTTGGGTAGCAAAGCAGTTTATTGAGGGACACGAAGGAAGAATTAGCGTTCAGAGCAGCGTTGACCCGGCGTCTCACGGTACGAGGATGTCGATATTTTTGCCTTTCGACAATCCGTACGCCGACTCGATTGCTGTTTCGAGTTCTGAATTGCGACTCCATTCAGAGGTGTGAATCATGTGCAGGAATATCAAAAACTTATTCAACTTCGATCCGCCTGTTACTGAGGACGAGATTCGGGATGCATCGCTGCAGTTTGTGAGGAAGATCAGCGGATTTACCAAACCGTCGAAGGCCAATGAAGCCCCGTTTGCTTCTGCTGTCGATGAGATAGCGTTAGTCTGCGCTCGCCTTCTCGCGTCACTCGAGACCAATGCGCCGCCTAAGGATCGCGAGGAAGAGGACGCGAAGAGGAAGGCTCGCTCTGCGGAGAGATTCGCTGTTTGAGGCTATGTGCCTGTATACATTGCGTGTCTTTCCGGCCAGACCCTGTATACGTGCGATGACACCGATGCCCATGCCCGGCATGTAACTGACTGATTTCTTGAAAATAAGAGCCACAGCGAGAGATGGCTATCCGTTTGCTTGGATATTGGCATAGGGATAGATCTGCGCACTTGAGTTAGGGGAAATTTCTGATCGCCGGACCTGTCCGTTCGATTAGGCCCTGCGGTAAAACACGATCTCTCTCTTGGAAACGCCAGGAGACCTACATGTTCGCTCGTTGCTGTGTTGGGGGGCTCTTGCTCCTATGCCTTGGTTCCTCTCTGGTTGGGTGTTCCAGCCAGGGGCTTGATTCCGTTCAGGTTACACCGGCAACTCAGGCTCTGACGGTTGGTCAGACTGCGCAGTTTACCGCAACCGGGACATACGGCAATGCGAGTCACCTCTCGACGCAGGACATAACCAGCCTGGTGACCTGGACCTCCAACACTCCTTCTGTGGCGACCATCAGTGCTACCGGGGTCGCAACGGCTGTAGGTGCGGGCACAACAACGATCACCGCCACCTCATCGGGATTCAATGGTCCTGTTAGCTCCAGCGCAACCCTCACGGTTACTGGTTCAAGCGGAGGCGGCACAGCTGGGGGGAGTATCGCTTCGATTGCGATCATTCCAGGCACTCAGTCGGTGTCTTCGCCGACTCAAACCAGCCAATTCCTCGCGATTGGAACGACTTCCTCAGGGGCCACGGTGAACCTGACCAACCAGGTGGCCTGGAACTCAAGCGGCACACAGATTGCCACAATCAACGCCACTACCGGGCTTGCCACAGGGGTGAGTCAGGGAACCACTACGATTACTGCCCTCTACAGTAACACCGCGGGCGGGACCGTGGTGACGGGGACGGCGACGTTCACCGTGGCGGGCGGAACAACGCAGCAGTTCACGGCTGTGATGATCCTGCCCAGCTCTCAGACGCTTTCTACTCTCAACCAAACGGCTCAGTTCATAGCTCTCGCGACCTCAGGAACAACAGGTTTGCAGCAGGACGTGACCAGCTCTCCGCAGTTGAAGTGGACTTCGAGTAACCCAACCATTGGTTCGGTCAGTCCTGGAGGTGTCGCGAAGGACCTCGGTGCAGGGGCCAGCACCATCACGGCAGTCCTCACCAATAGCGATGGTTCGGTCGTTTCCAACTCGGCGACCCTGACGACCAGCCTGACATCCACACCGCAGGATCTGCTGTCAATGACCATTATTCCGAGTTCAATAACTGTCGGGAACCTGCAAGACTCGGGGCAGTTCCTCGCGACTGGAACTTTCTCGACGCCTCCATACACGAGAGATATTACCAATTCGGTCCAGTGGATTACTTCAGCGCCCAATGTTTTCCCCGTAACCACAAACTGCGGCTCCGGAGCTCCCGCAAATTGCAGCCCTGCGCCGCTGGCTGGCTCGCAGAATGGCGGGGTTGCGAGCGCGTATGGGAACGGTACCGGCGTCATCGTCGCCGAGTATACGGGGACCGACAAAGCGACAGTGGCCGCAACCGCGACATTCGCCTGCCCATTGGTTCCGCCGACGGCCACTAATCCGGGGTCATGCTTTCCAGGTTCGCAGGCACCGGCTCTGCTGTCGACTCTGACGGTGTACAACGAAGGACTGAATAACAATGATCCGCTGAGCAACAATACCAACTGGCTGGTCACGGCGCCCTCTGCGACTGGCACGCCAAATGTCATCCACTGCGGCCCAGGCTGGACCAACAACGGGCAAAGCGGGGGGTCAGTGTGCACTGCTACATATCCGGTCGGAGCCACTGTTACGCTCACCGCGCCACCTCAAAGCGGCGTCTCCTTCGGCGGATGGTCCAGTACCTGCGCAATCTCTCCAAATCCTTCGGTAGCAACCGGAACGAACACCTGCACAGTGACGTTGTCCACGGACGAGACCGTGGGAGCTATCTTCAACTAAGAAACAGCTGCAACCATGCCAGAGAGGGCCGCGTTCTTTGCGGTTCGCGGCCCTTGGCTGGTTTGCTTGATTCTTACTTCGATGGGGTGGCGAGGGCTCCGTTGAGGGTGGTGGAGCCGTTGACGGTTTTGGGGTCGACGGTGATCTCCTTCAGCTTGGCTTCGACGTCGGGAGGGACGTCCTTCTGGTAGCGGCCGTTGAGGTATTTGGAGAAGAACTGCTCCATTGCAGTGACCATGGCGAGGTTGTTGATGGGACGGGCGAAGCCGTGGCCTTCGTCGGGGGCGACGAGGTATTCGACCGGTTTGCCGTTGTCACGAACGGCGGCGACGATCTGGCTGCTCTCGCGGATGTTGACGCGGGGATCGTTTTTGCCCTGCACAACCATCAGCGGAGTGACGATGTCCTTGGCCTTGGTGAGTGGCGACTCGGCGATGAGGAGGGCCTTGCCGTCCGGGGTGGTGGGGTCGGCCATGCGGGTGTACATCTGTTTGCGGCCCGCCTCCCAGTAGGGCGGGATGGCGTCGAGCAGGGTGATGAGATTTGACGGGGCGACGATGGCGACCGCTGCGGCGTAGACGTCCGGGGTGAAGGCGACGCCGGCCAGGGTTGCGTAGCCGCCGTAGGAGCCGCCGGCGATTCCGACGCGCTTGGGGTCGGCGGTGCCGTCGGCTATGAGGGCCTTGACGCCCCAGGTGATGTCGTCCTGCATCTTGCGGCCCCACTCGCCGTTGCCGGCGTTGAGGAACTTCTTGCCATAGCCGGTGGAAGCTCTAAAGTTTGGCTGGAGAACGGCATAGCCGCGATTGGAAAGGTATTGGGCGAAGGTATCGTAGCCGAAGTTGTCACGCCCCCACGGGCCGCCGTGCGGGAAGACGATGAGAGGAAGGTTCTTCGCGGGAAGTCCCTTGGGCAGGGTGAGGTAGGCGGGGATTTCGAGGCCGTCGGAGGATTTGAAGTGGAAGGGCTTGCGCTCGGAGAGTGAGGCGCGGGGCAGCTCTTCGCGGATGCGGTACTGGAGGAGGAGCGTCTTGTCTTTGCGGTTCCAGAGGTAGGTTTCGCCGGGTTCGGTGTCGCTGGTGGCGCTGAGGATCCAGATGTTTTCGTCCTTGGAGCGCGCGCCGAAGTTGATCTCCTTGCCGGGTAGTTTGGTTTGGAGCCAGTGGTACTCCTTCTCGAAGTCCTTGTCTTTGAAGTAGAGGCGCTGGCGGTCGTCCTGATAGGAGGTGAAGAAGATGTGCTGGTCTATGTCGGAGGACACGACGCCGCCGAGGTCGACTTTATTTTCGGGGTCGCTCTCGATCTTTGTGGTTGTGCCGGTGGCGGGGTCCAACGACTCCAGTTGCGAGAGGTCGAGCGAACCTTTGTTTGTCCGGATGTAGACCTGCTTGTTGGCCGCATCGAAGCCGGATACGCCACAGTCTTCGAGGACAGTGCAGCTGTAGATCTTTTTGAAGCCGTCGGGGTCGACGCGGAGGATTTCGGTGTCGCCGGCCTGGTTGGTGCGCTCGGCGAGGCGGAGTTCGCCGGCGTTGTCAAAGTCCCAGGAGGCGATCTGCTCGGTGTTGGTGCGGATGAGCTTCTTTTCGCCAGTGGAGAGATGCAGCTCGTAGAGATCGTGCCAGCGGGGGTCGCGGTCGTTGAGGCCGATGTAGAGAATGTCCGGCTTGGATCGGGGCGCGGCAAAGATTTCGGTGCGGACCTTTTTGAGATCGGTGAGGGCGCGGGTGGGCGGGATACCGGTCTTGGGGTCGGCAGGCAGGGTGGGATCGATGGCGTAGATGTTGAAGTTCTCGTCGCCGCCGGCGTCCTGCGAGTAGAGGATGTACTTGGAATCGCGGCTCCAGAAATAGCCGCGGACGGGGCGCACGGCCTCTGCGCTGACGGGGCGGGCGGCGCTGAATGGCTCGCCGGCCTTCTTGACCCAGAGGTTGCGAGTGCCTTTGTAGGGCTTCAGGAAAGAGATGTACTGGCCGTCGGGTGAGATTTGAGCGCCGGCGATCTGGATTTCGCCGAAGAAGAGGGCACGGTCGATGATGGGTGGCTGCTGCGGCAGTAGCGCGAGAGGGGAGGCCAGAAGAGTAGCGGTAACGGCAGAGAGGATGAGCTTGTTCACAGTCGGCTCCAGGGTCCAAATAGGGATGCTCTAGACGATACCTGAGCCAGCGGCGATCGAACAGGGCGAATCGCTTCCTGCGGTGGTTTTTGAGGTCTTTTTGTGACGAAGGAAGGTCATGTGTTGCGTTTCGCATGTGGCGGACTTGATACTGTCGCCATGCGCGCGCTGAGGATTCGCCGGGCCGGTTGCTTTGCTTCGATTGCGGCTACGGCTCTGCTTGGTTCGTCGTCTTTCGGGCACGCACAATCGAGTTCGCCTGCGGCGGCTGGCGGTACTGTGACGGGTCATGTCACGTGCGTAGATACGCAGCGGCCAGCGAGGTTCGCACAGGTGATCCTCTACGGCGTTCCTTCGGAGATCACGCCGGAAGCGAAGCCTGACTCTGCCTCGAATACCGATACGACGGCTGTTCGTAAGAAAGTAATGGACGCGCTAAGTATGGTGCAGATAAAGACCGACGTCGATGGGAGCTTTGTCGCGAGCGGAGTCGCTCCGGGAGATTACTACGTGTTTGGGTCTGTGCCAGGATATTTGGCGCCCGGCAATATCGTACGGGCAGCCTATGAGGCAGGGGCAGACTTAAGCAAACTCATTCCGGGGATTCCGGTGGTGCATGTTGCATCGGAACGACATGCTGAAGCGAACTTGACCGTTGAGCGCGGCGCGACTGTCACGGGCCATGTGATGTGGGATGATGGCAGCCCAGCGGCGCGTGTGATGGTCTCGGTGGTCTCCACGAAAGGCAAGAAGAAGGAGCTGCCGCCACAGTTTGGGATGCTGGGGTTTAACAACATGGAAGTACTGTTCGCAATCAGCGATGACGTAGGACACTTCCGGATAGTGGGTCTGGCGCCGGGCGAATATCTAGTGAAAGGGTCGCTGGAGACACGCTCACGGTTCGAGATGCAGAACGGCGCGTTCAACTCTAAAGGGACAGTGGACTCACCGCTGATCGTGTTTGCGCCCGCTGCTTTTCATCAGGCCGACGCAAAAACTATCACGCTGCATACGGGGGAGGAGCGCGACGGCGTAGAGATGACGATCAATCTCGCGGGGATGCACTCGGTGAGCGGGCGGGTGGCTTCGATGGAAGACCACCACGGCATCAATGCGGGATGGGTGAAGCTCGAGGACACGCAGGATAAAGAATTTTCGCGCTCAACGAATATCGACGCCAATGGAGAGTTCACCGTAACGTTCGTTCCTCCGGGTACCTACAACCTGATGGTGCGCTCTCCGCGCGATACGGAGCCGTCGAAGGAGAGATCGAAGGACATGATCCAAACCTTGGACACCACGGTGCGCAGCTATCAGGACGGCAAGCAGGCCGTTGTCGTGACCGATAGCGATGTGACGGGGCAGAACGTGGAGCTCGCTCCCCTGAAGGCGGCGAAAAAAGAGCTTGAGCCGACCGAGTAAACCAGAATCTAGGCGCAGGGGTGGTTTGATCGTCGCCGAGGGTGAGTGCGGGCGGCGGGAAAGATTCCTTCACCGCGGGCAATCCTCGCTATAGAATCCCCGCTAGAGTTTCTTTCATGGTGAATTTGTGACGAAGATCATGGCTTGTCTGCTGCTTCTACTTCTCGTTCTGGGGCTTTCGGTCCCGGTGGTGGCCCAGGCCGACACGAGTCAAACTCAGTCCGCACCGACCGCTGCCAAGGCCGACACTAGTCCAGCGAAGTCTGCACCAACCGCGGCCAAGAAGGACAAGAAGGACAAGAGCAAAGGGAAGCCCGCGCCACCGCCCAACCAGATGAAGGATATGAAGAAGTATCAGAAGCAACAGACGAAGAATGAGAAAAAGATGAATAAATCGCAGGCGAAGGCGCAGAAAAAAATGATGAAGCAACAGGTAGGGCGCTGAGCGCCTGGTGCGGCGGAGCCGTTGCGATAGGGAGCGCGAGGGGCGTGAGTTAAGGATTCCGCGATGGAATTAGCATCTCCTACGCGCTGGCAGAGTGTCCTTCTGGTGGGACGAAAAATGCATAGAAATGGCAAAGCAAAATACAGCGGTTCTTCCCCATTCGACTTTGCTCAGGGTCAAAATGACAACGTAAAACAAAGGCGACGGGAACAGCAGTTTCACTGCTTCTATTTAGAGCAGAATCAAAGTCGGTGTACCCTGCCGCATGTGAGAAAGAACAAAGACGAAATACGGGGATCCTTCCCCTTCGCTGCGCTCGAGGGTCAGGATGACGACTTC
>Ga0209624_10002818_pt1 | contig 12655 bp, 13 predicted proteins | sample JacPinW_OM2H0_O1_FD_188565 | JGI IMG/M metagenome (GOLD analysis project Ga0209624, IMG submission 188565) | Forest soil microbial communities from Algoma, Ontario, Canada - Jack Pine, Ontario site 1_JW_OM2H0_O1 (SPAdes) (version 2) | ecosystem: Environmental > Terrestrial > Soil > Boreal... | reverse complement strand
CGGCCGGACGGAAATCTGCGACTGAACCAGCGATCTTGGAAGCAGTCTATCGCCTCTAGCCGCGATGGCGGCGTCAGTGAAGAAACCGAGGGGTGAGGTTGGGTCCCGGTATGTCGAAAACTTGCCGTTGCGCGGCGACCATTGGACGGTGGAACTCCTCGACGTCCACGGGCAATTCGCTATGTCCGCTCTACGTCGATACTGTTGAAAAACTCGAACTTTGGCGTCGATCACAATTGAGAAGACCGCTGGCAGCCTCGACGGAACATTCCTTAGGGGTTCGGCGGACTGGCTCGCTTTGCCGCCTGTGACCTGCCCATGTGGCTTGCCGTGACGACCACAAGCTTAGACGACGCTATGCGCGCCGGAGCGAGATTTTCGCAGTGGCTCAATTTGCGAGTTTTTCAACAATATCCGTCGACTCCGGCCGGTCGACGTCGAAGAGTTTCTATGCAGAAACCTTTACCACCACCATCCGTGCAATCTCCGGATTGAGTCGGCAAACCCCGTCGCTGCGAATGACAAAGTCGGCCGGATCGAAAATATGGCCCTTGACGAAGTCCAGCACGGCTCGATCAACGTTGGGCCGCTCCGGCTCCATTAAATCGAAAATGAATTTCGACGATCCGTCGCTGCCTTCGTGCATAATTCCGATTGTCGGATCGTACCCCTCGGAAATGGCCTTGATACGAATATCGCTTTCGAGCGCGGCATAGGCATAATTCAATGTTGCGTTTACCGGGTGAGCCGCATTGCGATTGCCGGCTAAATGATAGGGCGACGAGCGCACTCCTATGGAATGCCAATTCTCGGGAATTGGCCTGCGGCTGATGCCGCGCCATTTAATCGGCATGCCGACCCAGCTACGAAAATAAGAGGCGGCGCAATTGGCCTCCAAGACGCGCAATTCGGAAATGTTTTCGGGTGGATTTTCTTCGAGACGGGACAACCCGGCATAAGCCGATCTCATAGCCCGCTCCCATTTATCTGAGCGGGGAATTGATTTTTCCAGCGTGATAATTGTCGCCTCGATTTTCCGCATGATTATCGAGCGGCAAAAATCATTTCTCTGCTCGGGATTTTCGCGGGTCTCCAATTGCCAGCGCACGCGATGAGGATTGGCTGAATAACCCGACGCACCTGCGACGCAGACAATGTCGCCTTTCCAGTCAATGCGAATAAAGCTGACTTTTTGTTCGGCGAGCCACGATAAGACATCAAAGGAAATGCTGCCGCTGCCGTCCAATAAAATAATGCGCTCTGGCAGCGTGACGTCGCCGCGGAAATAGCGGAATATTTCACGTTTCTGCGGGTAGTGCGTAAATCCATTTTGGATGGTCAGCGCGCCATTTTCGACGCGCAGCGATACGCCGTGTCCCGCGAGGATTAATGCCGGCTGCGCCTTAGCTCGCTTGGTCCGCCGCGCCGACGCCTTCGCCACGCGACTTTGCCACATGCCGGAGCGGGCCGCCCAGGCAATATCGTCTTCTTCCAATTCCATGTCAGCTGGCGTCGGCTCGGCGCATCGCAGTGGCGGCTGTAATTCAATGACTTTTGCCGACCTCTTGATTTTCATTATTGGAACCCGTTGGGGTTTTAGCCGTCGCCTGAACGATAATCGCGTTTAATTCGCGCTGCCACTGCTTCAACGCAATTTCGTCGGCGAAGGCTAATTTAATTCGCGTCGGGTGAAGAATTTTCGAGAAGCTGGGATGATGGTGCCAATGCCACTCATGCCTCTTTGAATAGAGCCAGACTTTGCGAGCGTTCTCCGCCATTTCGGCGATCTTGTCGGAAGGCAAAATGGCGCCGGGGACCTCCCGCAGACGAAACATGAGAAGGGTCGTGGTGTCGACTAAAACGTCTGGCGCCTTGCGAGCGATCCACGCGGCCAGGCGTAGCCCGAAGGCACCGTCGCCATAAATCCAGCGATTGGCCTCGTAGAGGTCGCGGGCTATTGCCAGACCGTTCTTCGCGTCATCCCGAGCACGAGCAATTTCCTCCGACGGCTCATTAGCGACGTGCTCGAAATTTCCCATGCCGATCGCCGCGGACACATTCTTGAGCCCCGATGGCAACAGCTCAATGAGATTGAGCTTCTTTCCGAGGATCGAGTGCGACCCGGAATTAATTAAATCAAACGCACGGATTGTGAAGGCTCTGTCGCTTGTTTGCTCCTCGCCGGCAATCAAAGCCTCGAAGCCATCGAACTCGCCTGTGGCAACGTCGCCAACAACCCGCAGGACGGTTGGCCGCGACTCGGAATCGGAACGGCCTGTAATCCTGGAAAGGATAATGTCGTGGGTCGGTTCTAGCCGACGCGCCGCATAGTCGTAGAGAGCCTCATCCTGCTCATCCCGATTAAACCTCTCAACCAGCCGCATGAGAAGGGGAAACATTCGATCGAGCATGCGTCCCCGCCGTTGTAGACGCGGACGCCAATGTTTTTCGTCTACAGGGAAGCCTTGCCGCCATAGCCGCAAGCCGACGTACTCGACGCGGTTCTTTTTCTTGAAGAGCGAACTCGCCGCCCGGATCTGGGCGCAGGTCCCCTTGGGATAGAGCACTACGCTGCCGCGGTACGCCTGCTGGTCCTGGACGACGTCCGGCAGTAGGCCGTCCCTCCGCCAGCGCCTGACCTGGTCCATCGTCCTGCCGGTCTCGGCGAGAACCGCGTCGACCTCAGCTTGGCTTTCCCGGTCTGCACCGACCGCATCTTCGGTCGCCATAAGAGCCCTACGCCAAACGCCGATTTCCAGGATTCGCGCGCCTGATTTTCGCGCTCCCTCTAACTTGGGAGCGCCAAAATGGCCTCGGAATCGAAGAGAAAACGGAACTACGCCAAAGAATACCTGATTCGCATCGCCCGCGGGCTGGCAGGCGGTAAGAGCCGCTCACAGGCCCGTGGACACGCTAGGGCGGTCGACCTCCCGAGTAACTCAGGCCCGCAACCTTTCAAGCGTTCTGAGCCGCTTGAAGACGCCTTGAAGCTCATGAGGAAGGGTGCCTCGCAAAAGGAAGCGGCACGGCAGGCCGGCGTCTCAGCGGAAACCCTGCGACGTTTTCAAAAGGCCAACACCACTTCCCATAGGGAAGGCCTTCGTTGGCTGATCTCGGACACCCGCCCTGTGTCGGTCGTCATGGCCACACGCGGCAGAATGCGCAGCGTAACCGTGTCGCATGACGCGGCCAGCGACATCAGCCGCCACTGGATCGCGATCAACCTGTTCCTGGAAACCAACAGTCCAACGCATCTCGCGACCTTCGTCGGCAGGGGGCTACGGGACAGCAAGGGTGTGTTCCATCCCTTCGAGACCCGCCCGAACGTCCTCCGCAAGCTCGATAGCGTCGGCGAATTGTCGTTCATCGACATCTATCGCCAGACGGCGCAGCAGTGAGTGCGCCGTCATGGACCATCACGAAAGATCCAGGGCCCGCGCAGACGCGGAATGGCGCGCCAAACGCGCCGGCAAGATGCAGAGCTCCCTGTGGGGGTTCGAGAATTGGGCCAATGAGGGGACTGAAGGCCATCACGTCGCTCGGAAAAAATATGGTGATGAACTTATCGACGTGCCGATCAGCATGCACCGCGAGCTTACGCGGCGTCAGATGGAGGAACATCCGTCGGACGGACCCGACCCCGAAGACCCACGCGAACGAGAGGGGCGGTTGGCCTTGGGTGTCGCCGACATTTGCGAGTGCATCGCCGACCTGCTTCGGTTGAGGGGAGAGACGCTGATTCGGGCGGCCAAGAATGGAGCGTCCGAATTGAAGGGTTAAGGCTATGCCGGTCGATGGGGAATCTGGCGATGAACCATCTGAACCCATCGACCGGCTGGTCATTGCCCTTCGCGCCTATGTCAGGAAGGCGCCAAAGAAGCCGAAGAAAGGCGCAAAGCCTCCAAGAACCACATTGCCGGGCGCCATCAATTGGCGTGACCTTGCGCCCAGGACAGCGCCAAGCGATTGGGTCCTGATCTTCGATTGCGAAACTCGCACCACCCCCGATCAGCGATTGCGGTTCGGTGGCTACCAGGTGCGTTACAAGGGGGAGATTTGGGAACGCGGCGCTTTCTATGAGCCCGACGTTCTGAGCGAGGAGGAGGCCGCCATCCTCCGACAAGCCATCGATGACGAAAGATCAAACTCCGACGGCGCGCGCATATGCCTGAGAACGCGGGCCGAGTTTGTCGATGAAGTTTTTTATCAGTCCGGGCAGTCAGTCGGCGCCCAGATCGTAGGTTTCAATCTACCGTTCGATCTGTCGCGCTTGGCGATCCGTCACGCGAGCGCCCGGCGCAGCATGAAAGGCGGCTTTAGCCTCACCTTGTCCGAGAATTGGCCGCCCGTCGCCGTCAAGCACCTTTCGCAGCGGGCGGCATTGATCCGATTCACCGGCGACAGACCCGCGGCGGAAGGGGAATCGGAGGATGGCTCGGACGCTGAGACACCTGACGAGACAGAGGATAAGATCGGACCCGATCGCGGCTACTTCGTTGACGTGAAGACGCTTGCGGCTGCGCTCACCAGCAAGTCGCACTCGCTCGCTTCGCTGTCCGACCTGCTCAAAGTCCCAACGCCGAAGAAAGAGTCAGACGAACATGGCGGGGCGTTGACGCCTGAGTATGTTCGCTATGGGCTGCGGGATGTGCAGACGACATGGGAATGCTTCGATCATTTGGCGCGGCGGTTTGCGACCTTCGGGCTTCACGAGACCGGCCTCTATGAACTTTACAGCGAGGCCAGTCTCGGCAAGGCGTATTTGAGAGCAATGGGGATCAAGCCTTGGCAGGAGGTCCAACGAGGTTTTCCTCTCCATCTCGTTGGCGCGATCATGAGCGCCTATTTTGGGGGACGCGCTGAAGTCCACATCCGCCGACAAATCACGCCAGTCGTCCATACAGACTTTCTTTCAATGTACCCCACCGTCTGCACGCTCATGGGGCTGTGGAGCTTCGTTCGCGCCAAAGGCATGGCCCACCATGACCATACCAGCGCGGTGACGGCGTTAGTCGCTCGACCGCGAGAGGAACTGGTGGAGCATCTACGCAAGAAGGACGGTTGGAAAGACCTGGCCTCGTTGGTTCAGGTGCGGCCGAGGAGTGACCTCTTCCCCGTCCGCGCAAAATACCCTGGAGGCGACACCCTCAACATTGGACTGAACTATCTCAGCGCCGACGAGCCGCAATGGTTCACGCTTGCCGACGTGCTTGCGTCCAAGGTTCTCACGGGCAGGACGCCGGAGGTGGTCAAAGCGCTACGGTTCAGACCGAAGGGCCAACAGAGGGGGCTCAAGCCCATCGACATAGCCGGTCAGATAATCAATCCCGCGAACGACGACTTTTACCAAAAGCTGATCATTCATCGGAATGCGATCAAGGCCAAACTGGAGACGGCCAGAAAGACTGAAAAGCCCGCGCTGAAGAGCGACGAACAAGCGATTAAAATTCTCGCCAATGCGACCAGCTATGGGATTTTCGTCGAGTTGAATGTCGGCGAATACGTCAAGACGGAGAGGATGGTCGGCTATGGCGGAAGACCGAAGCCCTCCCATTTCAAGTCCCAAACATCGGAGAGACCAGGCGCATATTTTCACCCGCTGCTCGCCACGCTCATCACCGGGGCGGCGAGATTGATGTTAGCCTTGGCCGAGCATCAAGTCGTCGAGCAGGGACTGGATTGGGTCTTCTGTGACACAGACAGCCTCGCCATCGGCAACACCCGCGATCTTCCCCCCAAGGAGTTTGTAGCCACCGCGTTGCGGGTCCGTGAATGGTTCAAGGACCTCAACCCCTATGGCGAAAATAACCCGATCCTTCAACTTGAGAAGGTCAACTTTCCACCCGACAAAAGGGACGATCTCCGAGCGCTCGATCCCCCATTCTGCCTTACGATCTCTGCCAAGCGGTATGTTCTGTTCAACCGGAAGAAAGGCAGCGTTGTCGTCCGCAAGGCCTCAGGCCACGGCCTTGGACATTTGATGGCGCCATACGACGAACCGCCCGCCGCGCGCCGCGAGCGCATCGAACGAATTGGCGTGCCCCTTTGGCAAGAGGATCTATGGAAGGAGATCATTCGCGCAGCCGAGTCGCATAAGCCGGACGAAACCCGCTTCATGGAGATGCAGTCATTCGATACTCCCGCCGCGAGCCAATATGCGGCCACGACGCCGGAGCTGCTCCGATGGTTCGATGGGTTCAACGAGCACCAACCGAGCGGACATGCTGTCTTCCCCTTCGGCTTTCTCCTATCGCTGCAAGCCAAGTCGCGGATCGAAATGGCCAAAGACGAGCCCGACGCTCTCTCACACGAACTTTGGCGCCGACGAGAGCCGCGTCCGGCGGCGCCGTATTTCAAGAAGCCGAACGAGGCTAAGGAGCATGCATTTGATCGCGAGCGAGGCTTCCTGGCTAAAGTCCCATGCCCGAAGCCTTGTCCGCTACCACCTACACCCGGAGACCAAATTCCAAGGCGGGGACTACGATCAACGCGGACCCCTCAAGCGCCGCCATGTCTTCGCCTTGGCACAGCAATCCATCGGCAAGGAAGCCGACAATATCGAGGAAAACGAGTTCATCGGTGAAGATGCAGATCCTCCCCACTATGGCGTCTACCTCACTGATCGCCCCGCCATCGCCGCCGCAGTGTTTGACGTTCAAAAGAGGTACAGCATTAGCGACCGCAGGCTAATCGATGAGGCGAAGGTTTCTCACCACACGCTTGCGGCCTTGCGCGAGGGGCAACGGATAGCCGACGCTTCCGTGATGAAGTTGTTCACTGCTGCCGAAACTCTGCGCCAGGAAGCCGATCCGGCAGCAGCTGCGTTGGACAGGGCGCTTGGAGAGTTACGGCGGCTTAAAGAAAAGGTCGGGGGGCGAAACAAGCTCGCGAAGCTCTTGTGTGTCACCGGACCTTACATCGGTCGAGTGTTGAGCGGGGAGAAGCCGATGACAGAGGAGTTGGTTGCGAAGCTCGCCCCCTTCACGGCAAGTGTGCCGACGTAGCAGGCCAGGCTGGGGCTGGGAGTGGACCTCGAACAGTCGCGATCGATCAGGTGCCTGCGTAAGGGACCGCAGTGTTTGCCTGCAGCCTGGAGCAAGGAGGCCGTATCTCTGCCGCAACCAACCGCCCGGACATCGGCTTTGGTCGAAAGGGAGGATCAAGGGTGGTGACCGATGGCACCTTGCGCTTTTGGAGTGGTATGATACCACTCCTCCATGTTTGTGCAGTTTGCGGCCGCCGCTCAGATTGTCGGAATCACAGAGCATCAACTCAAAGAGTGGTGTATGCGGCGGTCTTTGATCGCACCTGATATCCAACCGCGTGGGCGCGGGCACAACGCATTATTTGGCTGGCGTGCGCTTCTCGCGTTGCGTTTGCTCTCCGCGATCCATTCGCGATTCGGCGGAACGGTTGCGCATTGGGGCCCAATTCTTGAGCGATTTCGTTGCTCGATTGAGGCTAAGTCGTTTCCGGCGCTCTTCGGTTACATGGCCATATTCGACGGCAATACAGTGCAGCTCCAGCAGTCAGTTGAACGAGGTCAATCGGAAATTCTGATCATCCGGCTGGACGAACACCTTTTGGCAATATCTCGTGGTTTAGCGTCAAACGATCAAGAAATACAACTGTCTCTGCTGCCGCCCTTGTTGGTCACAAGATGACCGGTCGATTGGCTATAGATTGGTCCCACCGTTTCGGTTTGGCGCACTCTCCATTATTTGAGGCTGGCGAGATCGATTGTCCGGACCTCCACACCGTTCTACTCGATGGTGGAACTGGCAGCTTTATTTTATCTGAAGGCTTGCAGGCCACCGACAGAAGAAGCGCAGCTTCCTGGGCGTGGTCATCTGCCATGCCCAACCATGTATCCGTGTCCAGTGATGATGTGATTGTGACCCGCTGGGACGCACCAGACGTCAGTGAAAGGTTCACTCTTCGATCGGTTAACGATCGATTGCAGTCGTTCTATAGTTATCTTACCAAGAAGCGGACTTCATCTAGGCCCGACGTTGTCGCAACGCTACTTGACCTCTTGCGCGCTGTCCGTGGCGAGGTTGAAGCTGCAGGGGCGAGCGACGAAGAGAGCGTATCCGAGTTCCTTGAGCTGTTGGCGGTTTTAGTCGAGTCAGAGCTGCAACCTGAAGAGCGTAACCGTTTCAACGCCATTTGGAGAATGGGTAGAGTACGCAGGGCTGAACCGGTCTTAAAGGATGATCATCGTCACAGGCTTGAGGCAGGCTTCAAGAGTCAGATCTCGACACTGTTCGGCCTCCAATTCTCTGGTGCGCTCGCAGTGAGACATGCCGCGAGCGCGATTTTTCAAGAGGCACATTTTACCTTCCAGAGCTCTCCACAAACGGATCTGTTTGGCCACCAGCCGGCGACATCGGTTGCCGCAGTGACCCGAGGCGCTCACCATTTTACTCCGCCGTCACTGGCTCGGAGCATCGTCGAGCAGGCGTTGGCATCCATGCCCGATGTCGCGCAGCGTCAGCGCCTCGTGGTCTGCGACCCAGCTTGCGGCTCTGGTGCATTTCTCACGGAAACCGCGCGAACTCTGCGACGACTCGGATTCAACGGCGCACTCAAGCTGATCGGGCGAGACCTATCCCGATCTGCCGTAGCAATGGCTGAGTTCGCCCTGAACGCGGCAAAGTTTGATTGGCAACCAGCGGCGGGCATGGACATCAACGTTGAAGTTGCAAACGCACTCGACCCTGCCGCCTTGCCGGCTTGCGACCTCGTGGTGATGAACCCGCCATTCCTGGCTTGGCCGATGATGGACCGGGGTCAGCGAGAGCAAGTCTCCGAAATTCTCGCCGGTGCCGCTAAACATCGCCCAGATCTTTCGATGGCTTTCGTTACGCAGGCACTGGCGACCTTAGGCAAGGGGGGTGTGCTGGCGACCTTGCTGCCGGCAAGCATCTTGGCTCTCGATTCGGGGCAGGCATGGCGTCGAGACCTCCTGGGTAAGGCTCGACCGAGCTTCCTCGGATATTTTGGAGACTACGGCCTTTTCGTCCACGCGCTCGTGCAGGTAGCCGCTCTGGTGCTGGTAGTTGGAGACAGCCAGCACTCTGGCATAGCGCTTCGATCCTCAAAGGATGCTTCCGCGACAAGCGAAGCCATTAGAGCTCTGCGCCGCCTTTCCGGACCGCTCATCTCGGACGCAAGTGGAAAAGGCTGGCGCATAGCTCCCCTCGACCGACGAGATCTCGTCGAGGGCGATCGGTGGCGCATCCTGCCAGCTCGTACAGTAGCGGCACTTCGCCGCTTATCCGAGCTCGGAATGCCGACGGTTAAAGACATATTTGATGTTAAACAGGGCATTCTGACGGGCTTAAATGAAGCTTTTATCCTTAGTCGGAAGGAGTTAGATGACCTCCCTATCGAAGAATCTCATTATTTTCGACCTGCCCTCTTTAGAGACGCGCTCTCTGGCGGGACTATTCGAGATAACTACTTTGTGTTTTTTCCTTATGGGCCGCAGGGTCTCTTGTTTGCGTCGGAGGAGGCGGCGCGGGGACACCTGCCAGTATTCTTCGAGAGGTATCTGGATCCGCGTAGAGTGAAACTGGAGGGCCGATCAGGGATTAATGATGATCGGCGCCCATGGTGGGGCCTAGGCCGCTACTACGAATGGGTCCAAAGATCTGACCCGCGCATACTCACCAAATACTTCGGATCGACGGGTGATTTTGCCTTAGACGAAGTAGCGAAAATCGTCCCCCTTCAGGGATACGCTTGGTTTCTAAAATCGTCACGGCCTAAAGGCGGACTGGAGAAGATTGGAGTCGGGGGTGTATTGCGAGCTTATTTCAGCCTACTGAACTCTACGACGTTCATCCGTCTATTAAAGGTTTTCTCTGATTCGGTTCAGGGGGGACAGTTCAATCTTAGTGCTCGGTTTGTTCGACCCATTCCGCTTCCGGATCTGAGGCAGGACAAAAACCTAGAAATGGCGAGTCAACTTATTACCATGTCCCAGACGTCAGACCGACTTTCACAGCTATGGCTTCATAGGGTGGAGGTGATTGCAGCATCGCTGTGGGGTGACGAGCTCGTGTCGGCTCTTGCGGAAGTAGACGATGCCTGAGGCGTTTCCTGCAACGGAGGGCGAGCTCGGAGCACATTGGAATAATCTCCAAGATGAAATGCTTTCGCATATCAACGCCAGCACAGCTGAAGTAATCTTGAAAGGAACGGCGGTTGGCGAGCAAATAGTAGTGGGGTTTGGCGGTTCATTAATCAGACGAGCCCAACGTCTGAGAGGCGGCCTCACTACGGTAGTCCGGTTCACCCCACTATCGGAAAATTGGAATGCGTGGCTCGGATACCGCGAGGTTTGGAACTACCTCGACACCAGATCGGGAAAAAAACGCTTCTACTTTTCGTCCTCCGATTTGACCTTATTTCTCGAGTATGGAGATACTGGGGATTTTCAGCAGGTGGTTCGGGCCGAATGGGCTGGCATGCAAAAAGACGAGGTGTTGGGATGGGCATTCCGCCCCAGTGACGCGGGGCATCCCCACTGGCAGGTAGACATTGCGGAACTGCTCAAACGAGATACCGAGCTTGCTGCGGCTCGGACTCTCTTGCTCGATACGGCCCCACGCGAGTTCGGCACGGAAGAGTCCGAACCTATCTCTCAGCCTCGCTGGTATAACATAGGACGGATGCATTTTGCGAGCGGCATGCGCCCTTGGCTGGATGCCTCGGTGGCTCATGTCCCTTCAAAATTGGGAGAGGTTCGTGCATGGACTCTCGGGACAATAAGGCTGCTTCGGATCGAGTTGGGTCGGCTTTAAGTTGCTTAGGCGGCGTCGGGTCAATGGTGCCCAAAGTGCGGCTCGGGTGGTCGATAGCCATATCCCTTTTTGTTCTCATGGGGGATATAGCTAAAGCGGGCGTGAGCAACATTCTGGGCACCCCTCGGGTCGCGTATGAAAAGCTTAGAGGGCGGGCGGATCCCGCGAGCCCGGTGTCGAATGCCCCGTGGATAACTCGCGGCTGAGCAGGCTTCAATAGACCGCTGCCCTCATTTGAGATGGTTAACCGCGCTGGATAACCCTTATATTTTCAGTCCTGTAACCGCGGAGCAACCCGCACCACATGGAAAATGAGTTGACCGCTCGGGGTGATGACTCGTGATGTACTACATCTAACGATCTGATTTGATTAATTATCATGGGACCCGGCACCGTGCCGTCTTTCTGAGAGAATTGGTGATCCCATCCCCTATAATCCAATCTGGTTCTCATTAGCTTTTCGCCGAGAGACCGCCCAGATGGACGCCAAGACATTCCCCGCCCTTGGAACGCCGCCGGTGGCGTCGTCCGCCTGGTGCAAAGTGATCCGCGTTCACTGTCCCGCTGCGGCCGCAAATCCCCAAACAGTCCACCAGCCATGAACTCAAGTATCCTCGGGGACGGCTTGCCGAAGGGCGCGAAACGTCAACTCCGGTTGTCTGCTTCGCGCAAACACCGGCCGTTCGTAGACAATTTGCGAACGGGCCAACTCGACTCGAGGTGGAACTCGTAAGTCTGTGGGCGCCAGATTGCAGACGATAAAAGCCGGGGCTGATTCCTTGGTTGAGCACGCCGGGCGGTGACCGCGATGACCGGTAGCGGCGCGCCACCTCATGGCTCGATTACCGCTGCTCCGATGATCTTGCGGCTTTCGAGGTCGCGATGCGCCGACACGTCGAATGCATAAGTGCGGCCCGGGCCGACTTCCAGAATGCCGTCGCGGGTGGCGTCAAACAGGTCGGCGGCGCTGGTTTCGAGCTGCCGTCGGCTCGCCGTATATATGTGCCGCCCCGGCCAAGTGACGTGCAACGCCTTCGACGGCGGAAGGAACGGATCGAACGGCGGCGGACTGTACGAAGGTTGGCCGAACGCGACCAGCACGCCGCGCGGCCGCAGCACCTCCAGCGATTTCAGGAACGTGTCGCGGCCAATTGAATCGAAAACGGCGGCCACGCCCTCACCGCCCGTCAGGTCACACACCCGGGCTACGAAGTCGTCTTTCATGTAGTCGATGACATCGAAGCAACCGGCCTGCCGCGCAGCCGCGGCCTTCGCCTCGCTTGACATCGCGCCAATGACACGAACCCCAAGCGACCGCGCCCATTGCGAGAATATGAGCCCGACCCGGCCCGCCGCGGCGTGGAATAGAACCACGTCGTCGCGCTGCAGAGACACCACCTCCTTCAGCGGCATGCGGGCGGTGACGCCGCGCAGAAAAGAGGCTGCAGCTTGCGCGTCACTGACCCCATCAGGGATACGGACGAGGCGATCCGCCGGATAGATGCGCACTGTGGCATACGGGCCGAGCGGCCCGTCAGCGTAGACCACCCGATCGCCTATGGAGACATCGTTGACGCCGGGCCCAACCGCCTCGACGACGCCCGCCCCTTCGTTGCCTAACACTGCCGGAAGCGCCGGCGTCTCGAACGTGCCGCGGCGGAAGTACACCTCCACGAAATTGAGGCCTATCGGTGTGTGCCGTATCAGCGCCTTGTATCTCCTCAGCGTTGCGACATGGCGATAAGGTTGATGTCGCGGCGGCGGATGGGAGCCCTTCGGCGCCTTGGGTCTCGAAGCCCGTTCCTGAGCCTGGCGCCCCATCCGCCCATCCTAACATCCCGAAC
>Ga0209624_10002817_pt1 | contig 12658 bp, 10 predicted proteins | sample JacPinW_OM2H0_O1_FD_188565 | JGI IMG/M metagenome (GOLD analysis project Ga0209624, IMG submission 188565) | Forest soil microbial communities from Algoma, Ontario, Canada - Jack Pine, Ontario site 1_JW_OM2H0_O1 (SPAdes) (version 2) | ecosystem: Environmental > Terrestrial > Soil > Boreal... | reverse complement strand
GCCAAAACTTCAGCTTCTAAAAGGGGCTCTGGTTCGTTGGGAGCGTGGAAGAGAAGGCGCTCGCCGGGCTGGATCTTGCGGCTGGGGCGGACGAGGGCGGCCCAGTCGTTGGGGGCAAGTTGCTCGGTGAGAAGGACTTCGATGCGGCCGGTGGGGTCAGGGGAGCTGGCTTGGGTTTGCTGGCTGCGGGCGCGAGTGGCGTAGAGGCGGGCGGGGAGGACGCGGCTGTCGTTGAGGATCAGCAGGTCGCCGGGGCGCAGAATCTCGGGTAAATTGCAGAAAAAATTGTCGTGGTGGTTTCCGGTGGCACGGTCGAGGACGAGCATGCGGCTGGAGCCGCGAATGGCCGGTGGGGACTGGGCAATCAGCTCTTCGGGGAGGTCGAAATGGAAGTCGGTTACACGCACTCTATGTCATTTTAGTGGTGCAAAACATGGTGAAGTGTGTGGTAGATGCGGTGGAGTCGAGGTGTTTTGTGCGGCTGAAATGTCGGTTGGAAGATGGGACATCCTTTGGGCCATTTTTTTGGGGCTATTTTTCTTCGGGCAATTCTTTTTGGGACCTGGCCAGTTCGACGGAGTGGTCGAGGATGGCCTGGACGGCGGTCTGCTCGGCGGGGACATCGACCGTCCAGGCGATGGTGACGCGCGAGAAGGGTTTGGGGATGAGGAAGCGGTCCCAGGAGCGGAGCTGCCAGGCGCGTTCGGGATGGAGGTAGAAGGCGCTGACGGTGGTGCCGGCGAGCCTGGCCAATTGGGTGACGCCGGGCTTGGCGACCATGGCGGGGCCGCGGGGGCCGTCGGCGGTGATGGCACAGTAGTGGCCGGCGAGGTAGGCGCGGTGGAGGTTGCGCAGGCCGGAGGTGCCGTCGCGGGAGCTGGAGCCGCGGATGGCGACGAAGCCGAGACGCTCGACGGTGCGGGCGATGAGTTCGCCGTCGAAGCTGCGACTGATGAGAATGGTGACGCCGTGGTTGCGAAAGCGCCAGGCGCAGGCGAGCAGGCAGCGATGCCAGAAGGCGTAGACGACGGGAGGCAGGGTATCGTAGCCGGGGATGGCGCCGGGGTCGCAGACGTCGCGGTAGCGGAGGGTGACGCCGAGACAGCAGATGGCCACGCTCGCGAGGCGGGGGATAATGGCGAGGGCGAGGCGCTGCTTCAGGGTGTAGGGGTTGGCCACGGATTGAGTTTACCTGCGACTCGGCAGTGGTGACGTCCAGGAACCAAGCCCTTGAATCTTTCACACGCAACTTGTGCCTGTCGTGGTTTGCTTTAACGAACGTTTGTAGGAGGCCTTCCCTCATGTGCTGCGCGAACCGATTGATCTCGCTTTTATTCTTCGCTGGTGTTCTGTCCGGGCTTGCGGCATCTGCCCAAACGCCGAGTGCGATGCCTGCCAATGGTGACGAGGACCTGCGGCAGATGGTGCGTGAGCTTTCGCTCCGAGTGAGTGCGCTGGAGGAGGAGCTGCACAAGGAGCGAGCGACGGCGGTCTCTGCCGCGGCGGTGACTCCTCCTGCTGCGGTGACTCCTCCTGCTGCAGTGATGACTGCGGCTTCGGTAGCCGATATACGGAGCAACGTGGAGGAAGTCTCGTACAGTGGCCCCGCGACTTCAACTTCTACAGTAACTACGGTGCCCGCTCCGACGGCTGTGGCGACGAATACGCAGGTTGCAGGGGCGGCGAATACACCGGGGCTTTCGGCTCTGCCGACACAGTTGCCTGGAGGGGCCACGCTGAATTACATGTTCGACGGGTACTACGAGTACGATTTCAACCATCCGATCGGGCGGATCCAGTACCTGCGGGCCTACGATGTGCTCAGCAATAGCTTCAGCATCAACCAGGCCGATATTGTGTTGGATCTGGATCCGAATGTCGCCGAGGGGCGGAGGTATGGAGTGCGACTCGATCTGCAGTTCGGACAGGCTACCGACACACTGCAGGGAAACCCGTCGAATGAGGTGAGGCCCAATATCTACAGGAACATCTTTCAGGCGTACGGGACCTATGTCGTCCCTGTGGGCAAGGGACTTACCGTGGACTTCGGCAAGTGGGCGAGTTCGCTGGGGATCGAGGGGAATTACACGAAGGACCAGGTGAACTACTCGCGGTCGTTCTTCTTCGACTATCTGCCCTTTTACCATATGGGTGTTCGCGCCAGTTACAAGGTGAACGATAAGCTGACGGCGAACTACTGGATCGTGAATGGGACGAACCAGACTGAGCCGACTAACTCGTACAAGGACGAGTTATTTGGATTTACTGCTCAGCCTACGAAGAATATTTCGTGGACTATGAACTATTACCTCGGACAGGACCATCCCGATGTCGCCCCGGCGACGAACTGTACTGTGCCGTTGCAGCCGGGACTGTGTGTGCAGGAGATCAATCCCGCACCAGACGGGAAGATCAATATCTTCGACAGCTATGTGACCTGGAACGCTTCGCCGAAGCTGACGTTGTCGGTGGAGGGCGACTATGTGATCTCGCGGGAGTGGGCCAACGCGGCGCCGGGAGAGTCTTCGGCGCCGTCGCTGGTAGATGGCGGAGCTGCTTATGCGCGATACCAGTTGACACCGCGAATGGCATTGGGGGGACGGTTCGAGTACTTTAACGACCGAAACGGCTTGTACAGCGGGACGGCGCAGGCGCTGAAGGAGTTTACCGGGACCTATGACTACAAGTTCGGCGAGGGCTTTCTGGCTCGGGCGGAGTTTCGTAACGACTGGAGCAACTTGCCGTTCTTCCTGACGAATACACCGGGGGTGCTGTCGAAAAATCAACCTACTCTGACGATGGGGGTGGTGTGGTGGTATGGAGGAAAGCAGGGGCCTTGGTGAGTTAGACTGGGCTGCTTCGAGGCGACGCTGATGCATTATGCGAACGTGAGGATAGACTGCGTAGTTCTTGCGGTTAGGATTGTCGGTGTCCGCGAACACCGACTGCTCGAGTGAGAGGCGGAAATATAAATGGCCGACGAAGTGGAATTTCTCAAACGCGTTTATGACCGGTTCAACGCCCGCGACATGGAGACCGTGCTCCGCGCCATGCACACGGACGTGATGTGGGCAAATGGAATGGAAGGCGGCCACGTTCATGGACGGGATGGTGTGCGCAGCTATTGGACGCGTCAGTGGGCGATGGTTGACCCGCACGTCGAGCCCGTCGGCTTCTGCACCAACCCCGACGGCGGAGTCGTCGTCGAAGTACACCAGATTGTGCGCGACCTACAGGGCAACGTTCTTGTCGATCAGATGGTCGGTCATATTTTTCAGTTCGAGAACGGATTGATCAAACGTTTCGATATCCAGGGGACGTGAAGCCAAAGCGCCCTGCTCATTGGTTCAGCGAGAAGGAACAGACAACAGCTACGCGCTGTGGTGCAACAACGTTCGTGGCTAGCTGTATTTGAGCCAGCGGAGGATCTCAGGGAGGCTGGGTTTTTTTCCGTACATGAGGATGCCGACGCGGTAGATACGGCTCGCAACCCAGAGGACGGCGTAGATGGTCGCGATCATCAGGAGGACGGAGAGAGCGATCTCCCAGGGCTGGGGCATGGAGAGGGAGACGCGGAAGTTCATCAGCAGAGGCGTGCAGAAGGGGATGAGGGAGACCAGGCGCGCGAGCGGCGAGTTGGGGTTCGAGGTGATGACGGGCAGCATCATGAGGCAGAAAAAGAGCGGCATCATGAGGAACATGTTGAGCTGCTGGAGCTCCTGTTCGGAGTTGGTCATGGCTCCGAGAGCGGCGGCGACGCTGGAGTAAAGCACGTAGCCCAGCGCGAAGTAGATGATGAAAAAGATTCCTTGCGTGGCGCTGATGGTGGCCATGGTGGTGGCCCCGGCGATGTGCGCGGCGAGTGGGCTAGCGGTGATGAGGAAGGCAGCGAGGATCCAGACGATGACCTGGGTGATGCCGACGCCGCCGACACCGATGATCTTGCCGGCGAGGATGTCCTCCGCACGAATAGTGGAGAGAAGGACCTCGAAGATGCGAGAGTTTTTCTCTTCGATGATGGAGCGCGCGACGTTCATGCCGTAGAGCAGGACCACCATGTACATGAGCAGGAAGAGCACGTAGGCGACGTAGAAAGAGTTGCGCGAACTGCCGCGCTGGCCGCCTGCGTCGACAGTGTTGACCTCGACGGGCGCCATGAGGGTGTCGATGTTGGCGGGCTGGAGACCGCTGTGGGCGAGTTGCTCGCGGAGCAGGACGAGGCGGAGAGCGTCGGTGATGGCGGTGCTGGTGACGATGTCGGCGGAGGAGCGCGCGGTGTAGTCGAAGGTGGGACGTGCGGTGGGATCGCTGCTGGTGGCGGGCGTGATCCAGAGGTAGCCGTCGATTCCCTTCTCGCGGGATTTTTCGCGGATCTTGGCGTCCAGTTCACTGCGGATCTCGGGAGAGGGTGGGACGACGTCGACCACCATGCTGCTGTCTTTGCCGTGCTCGAGCTCGTTCTGGAGATCGGTGGTGAGCGGCTGCATTGAGGAGACGATGGCGATGTGTGAGTTGGATTTACTCTTGTCGGCAATGTAGGCGGTGCCGAAGATGCCGCCGGCCATGAGGGTAGGGATGAGGATGGTGGCGACGATGAAAGCTTTGGTGCGGATGCGCTCAAGGTACTCGCGCTTTGCGATCAGCAGAATATTATGCATCGACTTCGCTCCCGCTATTTACTTCGCCGTACTCTGCTGTGACTTTTTCGATGAATATGTCTTCGAGGGTGGGCTCCATAACCTCGAAACGGGTGATGCGGGCCCTGGTGACGGCGTCGGCGAGGAGGGCCTGGGGATCGGCTCCGTCGCGTAACTTGATTTCGGCGCGGCCGCTGTAGTTCTTCGCCGACTCGATAGAAGAGTGATTGAGGAAGGAGGCGTCGCCTTCAAAGTTGATCGCGACGCGGTTGGCGGGGTAACGGGATTTGATCTCGCGCATGGCGCCGGAGAGGACGACGTGGCCGTTGTGGATGAGGCAGATGTTGTCGCAGAGCTTCTCGACCTGGTCCATGCGGTGAGTGGAGAAGAGGATGGTGCGGCCCTGATTGCGGAGGTCGACGAGAGTGTCCATGAGGAGGATGGCATTGACGGGGTCGAGGCCACTGAACGGCTCGTCCATGATGATGAGCTCGGGCTCGTGGAGGAGTGCGGCGATGAATTGGATTTTTTGCTGCATGCCCTTGGAGAGTTCTTCGGTCTTCTTAAGGACGGCGTCGGTGATCTCCATTTTTTCGCACCAGATGTGGGCGCGCTTGCTGGCAGTGGCGGCGTCGAGGCCGTGGAGCTGGCCGAGGAAGATGAGCTGGTCCATGACCTTCATCTTCTTGTAGAGGCCGCGCTCCTCCGGCAGGTAGCCGACGCGGTGGAGGCTGGTACGGGTGAAGGGCTGGCCAAAGATGGCGACCGTTCCGGAGTCGGGGACGGTGATGCCGATCATCATGCGAATGGTGGAGGTTTTGCCGGAGCCGTTGGGGCCGAGGAGGCCGAACATGCTGCCGGGTTCAATGCGAAAACTGAGGTCTGCTACGGCGATTTTGGTGTCGTAAGCTTTGCGGACGTGTTGCAGTTCTACGATGGGCATGAGTTCTCTTGACAGTGAGGCTAAGGCCAGTTTAGCAGGGGCTTTGATGTGTTTAGAGGATCGATAGCTCCTCTGCAATGTGGGCGCTTCGGTGGGTGCGGTCGAGTTTGGCAGAGAGGAGCGCCAGGGCCAATGTGAGAAGGGTGACGACGACGCTGGCCAGGGGCAACTGGCGGTAGGCGTAGCCGGCGGTGAGCATCATGCCGCCGAGAGAGGCCCCGGTGGCGTTGCCGAAGTTGAAGGCTCCCTGGTTGAGGGTGGACGCAAGGTTGGGAGCGGTAGAGGCCTGGTCGACGATGCGGGATTGGAGGGGCGCTCCGGCGGCGAACTGGATCGCTCCCCAGACGAGGATGATGATGATCGCGGGCACGACGTGGGGTTCGGCGTAGTAAAGGGCGAGGAGTGCGGCGATGAGGGTGAGGAGTGCGCCGATCAGGAAAGCCATGGGACGCCAGTCGCTAAGGGCGCCACCGAGAAGGTTGCCGATGGTGATGCCAACGCCAAAGAGCAGCAGCGTGAGGGTGACAGTGTGGGGTGAGACCAGGGTAACGGCTTCGAGCATCGGCGCGATGTAAGTGAAGACGCAGAAGAGCGAGGTTGAGGTAAGGACGCTCATGGCGAGAACGAGCAGGACCTGCGGCTTGCGGAGGACGCGGAACTCGTGAAGGAGACTGCTGGCGCCCGCGGTTTGCCGGGGGACCAGAAGGAAGACGGCCGTCGCGGCGATAAGACCGATAGGGACGATGGCCCAGAAGGCGGAGCGCCATCCATAGGCCTGGCCGAGGGCTGTGCCGGCGGGGACGCCGAGGACGTTCGCGAGGGTGAGACCAGAGAACATGAGGGCGATGGCCTGGGCGCGCTGGTTGCGAGGGACGAGGTTGGCGGCCACGACGCTGCCGATTCCGAAGAAGGCTCCGTGGCAGAGGGCTGTGAGAACGCGGGCAGCGAAGAGGAGATTGTAGGTTGGCGCGATGGCGCAGGCGAGGTTGCCGATGGTGAAGACACCCATCAGGAGCAAGAGGGCTAGCTTGCGCTCGAGCTTTGCCGTGGCGATGGCGACGACAGGCGCGCCGATTGTGACTGAGAGCGCATAGCCGGTGACAAGGACGCCGGCCTTGGGGATGCTTACATGGAAGTCATCCGACAGATTGGGGAGCAGGCCCATGATGATGAACTCGGAGGTGCCGATGCCAAAGGCGGCGACAGCGAGCGCCATGAGGGGCGTGTGCAGCAGGATATGTTTGCGTTGCCCGTTTATTTCCGAGGCTTCCATACTTTTATTGCAACATAAGTGCTGTCAAGACTGAAATCTCGAGAGAGCGCACGGAGAAGTTGGTAGCGCCTGGTTCTTGGTAGCATCGGGTTGTGCTGGAACTATCTACACCGATCAAGTTTGTGAAACGCGTGGGAGAGCGCGTTGCCGTCGAACTGGCCAAGCGCGGCGTGGAGACCGTGGAGGACCTGCTGTATCACCTGCCGTTTCGGTATGAGGACCGGTTGAATCCGGTGCCGATGAGTGCGCTGCGGGCGGGGACGATGGCGTCGGTGATCGGCGAGGTGCGGGGGACGGTGCTGCTGCAGACGCGGCATATGCCGCTGTTCGAGATGACCGTGGGGCAGGGGCTGAGCACGGTGAAGTGCATGTGGTTTCGTGGGAGCTATCTGCGGGACAAGTTTCATGTGGGGCAGATGGTGGCGCTGTATGGGAAGCTCGAGCCTTCGAGGAGCAGCGCGGGAAAGTTCAAGATGATTCAGCCGCAGTTTGAGGTACTGCCTGCGGCGGGCGCTCCCGATACTGAGTTTTCCATGCTGGAAGTAGGTCGGATTGTGCCGGTGTATGAGTCGCTGGGGGGCACTACGGCCTGGGGGGCGAAGCTGGGGTCGAAGTGGCTGAGGCGGGTGATCTGGGCGCTGTTTGAGGAGTTGGAGGCCGGTGGCGCGAGCATTGTTCCTCCCAACCTTCGCGGTGAGACTACGAAGGATGGGGCACCCGGGCTACATGGGCTGGGACTGGCCGGTTTTGTCGAGACTCTGCCGGCGGCGCTGCTGAAGCGACTGAAGCTGCCGGGACGGCTGGCGGCGTTGAAGGCGGTGCATTTTCCTGAGGCCGGGACTCCGATGACGGAGTTGATGTCGGCTGCGACGGCGGGGCATCGGCGGTTGATCTTCGAGGAACTTTTTTATCTCGAGTTGGGGCTGGAGCTGAAGCGGCGACGGATGCGGGAGCGCGCAGGTACGGCGTTCGTGACCAACGTGAAGGTGCGCGAGGCGATCAAGCAGGTGCTGCCGTTTCATCCGACGGCGGCACAGAAGCGAGTGCTCGGCGAGATTGCGGACGATATGCGCAGACCGCAGCCGATGAGGCGATTGCTGCAAGGGGATGTCGGGTCGGGCAAGACGATTGTTGCCATGCAGGCGGCGCTGGTCGCGATTGAGAACGGCTATCAGACGGCGTTGATGGCGCCTACCGAGATTCTGGCGACGCAGCATTATCTTTCGGCGCGAAAGCTGCTGGGAGACGTGCTGTCGCCGCGGACCGGAAGGCCGTACCGCGTGACTTTGCTGACGGGGTCGCTCGACGAGGCGACAAAACGCGAGGCGCGGGGCAGGATATTTCGTGGTGAGACGGACCTTGCGATTGGGACGCACGCGCTGATTGAAGACAAGGTGGACTTCGAAAATCTTGGCCTGGTGATTGTGGATGAGCAGCACCGGTTCGGCGTGCAGCAGCGGTTCAAGCTGATGAAGAAGCCAGGAGCACTCGATCCGGATGTGCTGGTCATGACAGCTACTCCGATTCCTCGCACGCTGGCGCTGACACTGTATGGAGATCTCGATGCAAGCGTGATCGATGAGCTGCCGCCGGGACGGACGCCGATAGTGACACGAAGGACGACAGAAGAGCGGAGTGAGGATGTCTGGCAATTTGTGCGCAAACAAGTTACACAAGGAAGACAGGCTTATATCGTCTATCCGGTGATCGAAGGGGCCAGGGACGATCAGCCGGAGCTGGACTTTGCGCATGACGTAGAGGTGGAGGATTTGAATGCTGCGGCCGAGAAGAAAACAGCAGGTCTCTCCACTGCCCCTTCGACTCGTTTCACTCGCTCAGGGTCCGGTCGGGATGAGAGTTTTGTAGGAGGTGGAAAGAAGACCAAGGCAGTCGCGGGTTCGAAGACGAAGGGGAAGGCTGTCAAAACGGAGAAGCTGTTTGAGCCGAAGAAGGCGCTGCGCGCGGCGAGCGATATGTATGAAGAGCTGCGCGGAGGAGCGTTGGCGGGGCTGCGGCTGGGGCTGCTGCATGGGCGGTTGAGCGCGGATGATAAAGACGTCGCGATGCGGCGGTTTCAGCGGGGCGATATCGATGTGCTGATCGCTACGACCGTGATCGAGGTAGGCGTGGACGTACCGAACGCTTCGGTGATGGTGATTGAACATGCGGAGCGGTTTGGCTTGGCGCAGATGCATCAGCTGCGTGGACGCGTTGGCCGTGGGGCGGCGAAGAGCTTCTGCATCCTGATGACAGGTGGACGGGTGACCGAGCAAGCCGAAGCCCGGCTGGATGCGATGGTGCGGACGCAGAATGGATTTGAACTGGCGGAGCTCGACCTGCAGCAGCGCGGACCGGGGGAGTTCTTCGGGACGCGGCAGGCGGGGCTGCCGGAGTTTCGCGTGGCGAATCTAATTCGGGATCGAGCGCTGCTGGAGTTGGCGAAGGTGGAGGCGGCGCGGTTTGCTTCGGAGCCGGACCCTGTTATCGCCCCGGCAGAGAAAGATGCGGTGTGGGCGCGGCTGAAGCTGCAGTGGCAGAGGAGGTATGGCCTGGTTGAGGCTTAGACACAGCTTTTGGCCGTCAGCTAAATGCCAACGGCCAAGAGCCCTCTACGACGCCGCTGCGTGGGCAAAGGACGGAAGTTCCGCGGAGTGCGAGGCCGTTTGATTGACAGCCTTTTTGGGGCCGCGCTTGCGGGCTACCAGTACGCGGATGCGCTCGATCATCTCGGCGGGCGAGGCGGCTCCCTTAGGCAAAAAGACATCGGCGTGAACCGCGCGGTCGAAGGCATTGACAGTGCCGGAGACGATCATCGCAGGAAGGCCCGGGTGGAGTTGTTTGGCGCGACGGACGAGTTCGTTGCCGTCCATCTGCGGCATCAGGAGATCGCACAGTAGCAGGTCGAGCGAGCCGGGGAGAGATTGCTCCACAAACTCGAGGGCCTGCTGCGCCGTGGTGACAGCGATGACACGGTAGCCACGAGTCTCCAACAGGAAGGTGCGAACTGAGAGAAGTTGTTCATTGTCATCTACGCAGAGGATCGTCTTCTTGGGGCGCATGCAGTCTCGCTTCTGCCGGGAGGCCACCTTGTGGTGGTTCGCGGCCGATGGGCCAAAGCGGAACGCCTGCTGGTTTGCCGGCGCACCGATCTGGGAGTTCAAAAAACAGACCCCATGGTCCGGTCGGATCGAGACTCCGGCGCGTGGTTGGCCATCCAGCCCCGCAGCGGACTCGACAAGAGAAGCAAGGCTCTCCTGTCTGATCCGTTGCGGGACCAGTGACTTGCCGGCGAGCGAGGCTGCCGGACCATGGGGTGCGAGAGAGGCCGATTGCCAGTGCAGGTTGCCACGCGACTCCGCGGACGCAGGGAATCGCCCTGTTGCGGATACAGAGAGAATCGATGCCGGGAAAACTAGGCCGATCTCACTGCGTTTGCGAACAGCGATGGGTGCGTGCGGGGAGTCACGCCTGCAAGGCGGTCAAGCTTCTCTCAACTCAAATTGTCTGTAGTACAGGCGAAAGCAATTCGTCTCCAACGAGGATGCAAGTTGCAAGGTCGTCGTCAACGCTTTCCAACAGTACGAACGGTTGTCGGGCTTGGCAACGGCGAAGAAGTAGCGAAGAGCGCCGATATTAGAGCTTGCACATCCACCGCCTGTTGCGAACGCCCATGGACATTGGGGATTCGCATGATGACCCTGTTGAAATCGCGTGCATCACGGCAGGAAAAAGCGTCCGCTTGCAACAGGAATGGTGCGGCCACCGACGAACACTTTTGTTACGGCGTTGTTTTCCATCGCTGCGCTGACGTGGATACGGCTGGGACGAAGCATCTCGATTCCCTGCTCGATGACGACGGGCTGGCCGCTGGATGTAAGGCCGTGATGGACGAGGTAGGCGATGGTACAACCGGAGGCCGAGCCGGTAGCAGGATCCTCGCCGCTGTCGAACTGCATGCGGGCGTGCCAGTCTGCTCCTGAGTTCGCATTAGCGGGAGTAATGCAGTGAAAAAACTTTGCGCCGATGCGGTCGAGATGGGTGCGTGCGCTTTGCTGTGGGATGCGCAAGCGGGCTGCGACCTCGACCGAACGAAGCGGAACGATGCAGAAGGACATGCCCGTGGACACGACTTGTGCAGGCAGATTGGGATCGAGGTCGTCGATGGAGAGATTGAGTGCGGCGGCCAGTGCGGCTCGGTCTTCGCTGCTGTTGATGGGCTCGCCGAAGGTTGGATCGTTCTGCTGCATGGTGCCGAAGACGCCTTGCTCGTCCGGTTGTGGTGATGTGAACCGCACGGGAACCGGGCCGATGCCGAGGTCGAGGGTGATCTGCGGAGCGCCGCGCAGGATGGGGTGATTCCAGTAGAGCCAACTGGCGGTGCCGAGCGTGGGATGGCCGGCGAATGGGACCTCTTCGGTGGGGAGGAAGATGCGGACGTGGATACCGCGGTCGCGCTCGATCTCTGGTGTGCGTGGGAAGATGAAGGTGGTTTCGCTGAGGTTGGTCTCGCGTGCAAGGGCCTGCATCTCTGATGTGGAGAGGCCGTGGGCGTCGGGAAAGATGGCGAGAGCGTTGCCTTCGAGGGGACGCTCGGCGAAGACATCGACCTGGGCGAAGTCGAAGGCACGGTGCGCGGTGGGCGGTGTTGCTGATGAAGAAGTTGCTGACGCGATATTTGACATGAAAGCTCCCCGGACGTATGGTTTGAAAAGACCGCAATGAGGCGAACCGGCCTCATGCTAGCTTAGCTGGCAGCGGTACAAAAGATCAGCTATGACGATGATGCCCAACACGACTTCCACAATGTGCTGTTGCTGTAACCCAGTGTGGGTGTGTGGATGAGCAAATCGAAGTAACCACTTCGAGAAGCACAGAGACCCACCCGAGAGCGAATGAGCCGGGTGGTTTTTCTACGTCAGGGAACAAATAATTCCGGCTCGCAGCTTGGTTACGGTGATTTCAAAAGGAAGTGTTGGGTAGCCCCCAAAGAAGGCGAAACGATCATGTCCCTCCGCATCAACGATCTTGCTCCCGATTTCACGGCCGAAACCACACACGGCACGATTCATTTCCACGAGTGGATTGGCGATAACTGGGCGGTTCTGTTCTCCCATCCGAAGGACTTCACCCCGGTCTGCACGACGGAGCTTGGCGCGGTCGCAAACCTGGAGAGCGACTTTGCGCTACGCGGTGCCAAGGTGATCGGGTTGAGTGTCGACCCTGTCGCCAACCATGACAAGTGGGCCGCGGATATCGAAGAGATAAGCGGAGCGAAGGTGAACTATCCACTGATTGGCGACCCTGAGCTGAAGATCGCGAAGCTGTACGACATGCTGGCGGCCGATGCCGGTGAGACCTCGGAGGGCCGCACGCCCGCAAATAATGCGCCCGTGCGCACGGTCTTCGTCATCGGGCCGGACAAGCGCATCAAGCTGACGCTCGCGTATCCGATGACAACGGGCCGCAACTTCGACGAGATCATTCGGGTGCTCGATTCGATCCAGCTAACGGCGAAGCATAGAGTGGCGACGCCGGCGAACTGGAAGCAAGGCGATCATGTGATCATTACCGGTGCGGTCACGAACGAAGAGGCGGATAAGATCTTTCCGGGATACAAGACGGTGAAGCCGTATCTGCGGACGACAGCCCAGCCTCAGTAAGACGTCCGCGACATTCTCCGTCGCGTGCAAGGCGCGGCGGAGCGGAAGCACCGGTGGCGAAGTGGCTAACGCGCTGGTCTGCAAAACCAGTATTCATGGGTTCAAATCCCATCCGGTGCTCCAACAAATTTACCCGCGATTCCTA
>Ga0209624_10002816_pt1 | contig 12658 bp, 11 predicted proteins | sample JacPinW_OM2H0_O1_FD_188565 | JGI IMG/M metagenome (GOLD analysis project Ga0209624, IMG submission 188565) | Forest soil microbial communities from Algoma, Ontario, Canada - Jack Pine, Ontario site 1_JW_OM2H0_O1 (SPAdes) (version 2) | ecosystem: Environmental > Terrestrial > Soil > Boreal... | reverse complement strand
CCGGCGGCGCGGTCGTTAACCCGAGTCGACTCCGGCACGCCGCCATGTCTTAATCCGCCCCATCGTCTCAATCGGGCTCGCCGGCACGACCCATCATGGCCACGCAATCGGGACTCATCCCGCTGATCCGGGCGCATCCGATTTTCGCGCCGCTCAGCGAAGACACCGTCGCCGAGTTCGTCGGCCAAGGACGGAAGCTGCAGATCGCCGCCGGTGAAACGCTGGTTCGCCAGGGCGACGCCAGCGACAGCGCGTTCATCCTGCTGGAAGGCGCGGCCGACGTTTTTGTCGAGACCAGTTTCGGCCCGGTGATGCTCGCGCCCCTCGCGGTCGGGCAGCTGTTCGGCGAGATCGGCGCCTTCGCCGGCATGCCGCGGACCGCCACGATACGCGCGCGCACCGCGGTGCAGGTGCTGCGCATCGATTGCGACCGCATCCTCGCGCTCGGCCGCGCGCATCCCGACATCCTGCTCTCGGTTATCCGCCAGCTCGGGCAGCGCACCGTCACCATCAACCGGGCCATCGGCTTTTACACCCAGGCGCTGGCCGCGCTCGAACGTCATGATTTCGATCCCTCGATCCTCGACGAGCTGCTCAATCCCGTGCCGGAACTGATGAACTTCGCCCAGACCTTCAAGCGCATGGCGGAACAGATCATCCTGCGGCGCCGGCAGCACCAGGAAATGGCGAGCGCCGCCGCGATCCAGAATGCGATGCTGCCGTCGCCGCTGGCGCCATCGGATTTTGCCGGCCGGGTCGACATCTACGCGGTCATCCGGCCGGCGCGCGAGGTCGGCGGCGATCTCTATAATTATTTCGTCATGGACCAGGACCGCCTCGCCGTCGTCATCGGCGACGTGTCGGGCAAGGGCGTGCCGGCGTCGCTCTTCATGGCGATCACCCAGACCGTGATGCGGCTCGCGTTGCGCGAGATCGGCGAGCTCGCGACCGCGGTCGGCCGCGCCAACGATCTGCTGTGCGCGGACAACAAGGAAACCATGTTCGCGACCCTGTTCTGCGGCGTGCTCGACATGCGCTCGGGCGCGCTGACCTACTGCAATTGCGGGCATAATCCGCCGCTGGTGCTGCGCGCGAACGGCGCGCTGGAATCGCTGCCGCCCTGCGGCCCGGCGCTTGCCGTGCTGCCGTCGGTCGCTTACGAGACGCGCGAAATCGCGCTGGCGCCCAGCGACCGGCTCTTTCTCTATACCGACGGCATCACCGAAGCGACCAACGCGGCGCAGCTTCTGTTCGGTGATGATCGTCTCGCGGCGGCGTGCCGCGGCCTGCGCGGCGGAACCGCGCAGGAGCTGGTCGAGGGCGTCATCCGGCAAGTCGACGGCTTCGTCGCCGAGGCGCCGCAATTCGACGACATCACTTGCCTCGCCTTGTGCTACCGCGGCGCAACGGGCGCGGCCTGACCGGGCCTTTCCCGCATGCCGACATGACCGGCCGCAATGAGACTCGGACGCATTTGTCCCTAGGCAAGGACGCACCGGATCGGCGACCATCCGGGCGGTTTTGTTCAGGCACAGGAGCCTAGCGTGGCGGCAGGGACGGACATGTCGGTTCGCTTTTGGGGAGTCCGCGGCAGCATCGCCAGCCCGGGCCCCGGCACGGTGCGTTACGGCGGCAACACGGCTTGCGTCGAGCTGCGTTGCGGCGAGCATCTGCTGATCCTCGACGCCGGAACCGGGTTGCGGCTGCTCGGCGAGAATCTCGCCGCCGCGGGCGGAGTCGTCGACGCCGACATCTTTTGCAGCCACACGCATTTCGATCACATTTGCGGCTTCCCGTTTTTCGCGCCGTGCTACACCGCCGGTAATCGCTTGCGCATCTGGGCGGGGCATGAAGCCGCGAACGGCGACATCGGCGCGGTGTTCCGCGTGTTGCTGACCCCGCCCTTGTTTCCGAACGTGACCGGCTCGATCAAGGCGGCGATCGAATTCAAGAATTTCGCCTGCGGCGAGACCTTTTCGCCGCGGCCGGGAATCTCGGTCAGGACCGGGGCGCTCAACCATCCCGGCGGCGCCAGCGGCTACCGCTTCGAATGGCGCGGCAAGTCGGTCGCCTATATCACCGATACCGAGCAGCGCGCCGGCGCGCTGGACGCCCAGGTGCTGGCGCTGGCCGAAGGCGCCGACATCGCGATCTACGACGCGAATTACACCGACGAGGACTATGCGCGGCATGCCGGCTGGGGGCATTCGACCTGGCAAGAAGGGGTGAAAATCGCCCGTCAGGCGTCGGTCAAGACGCTGGTCCTGTTTCATCACGATCCGGCGCGAACCGACGCGATGCTGGACGCGATCGCGGACGAGGCGGGCCGCCGCCGCGCCGGCACCATCGTGGCGCGCGAGGGCCTGGTGCTGTCGCTTTAGCCGGTTCCGGGTTCTTCGCCGGCTTGTCTTGAGGCTCGCATTGTCGCGAAGTTTTTGGCCATAATGGGCCGTTTTTCGGGCACGGCCGGTCCGTCGAGGGGGGATTAACGTTGCGTCGCGCGGCGCCTGCCATCTGCTTTGTGCTGGCGATCGCCTTCTATTGGGCGATCGAGCACGACACCGCCGGGATCATGTCGAGCCTGCCGGCGAGCGTCTATCCCTATGCCAGGCTCGCCGCCGGGACGGGCGCGTGGTTCGCCGCCGCCTGGGTGGCGACGGAAATCCTCGTCGAAGTGATCGAGTTCATCGCGCGCCGGCGCGGCACGGACAAGCTGCCCAAGCTTCTCGCCCATATCGGCGCGATCGTGATTTTCTTCTGCGCCGGCCTCGTGGTCCTGTCGCACGTCTTCGGCCAGTCGCTCGGCGGCATGCTGGCGACCTCCGGCGTGCTGGCGGCGATCATCGGCTTTTCCATACAGAAGACCATCGCCGACATCATCGCCGGCATCTCGCTCAACGTCGAACAGTCGATCAATCTCGGCGATTGGGTCGAGATCTCGACCGGCGGCATCGGCAAAGTGACCGAGATAACCTGGCGAACGACGCATCTGCACACCATCGACGACCGTCTGATCGTGATCCCCAACAGCACTTTGAGCGGCGGCTCGTTCGTCAATCTCAGCGCGCCGCAACGTTATCTGCGCTTCAACAAGACGATCTCCATGGATTACGGCCTGCCGACGGAGCGGGTCTCCCGAATTCTCGAGGCGGCGATGAAGGCGACCGACGGCGTGCTGCAGCGGCCCGCGCCCGTCGTGCTCGTCAACAATTGCGGCGAAAGCGGCGTCGACTACAACCTCTACTTCTGGACCGCCGATTATCCCGAACATTTCATGATTTCCAGCAACGTCCTGGCGAACGCCCTGAAGTTCCTCGACCAGGCGGGTTTTTCGCCGGTCTTTCCGAAGCAGGACATCACGCTGTTCGAGCCCTCGCCGCGCCAAATCGAGCGCAAGCTCGATGCCGGCGGTATCCTGCGCCGGATGCCGTTTTTCACCATCTTCGATGCGGATGCGATGCAGCAAATCGAGCGCGGCTGGAAACTGCGCGAGTTCCGTCCCGATGCCGTAGTCGTGCGCGAAGGCGATGCGGGAGACTCGCTGTTCGTCGTCATCGCCGGATTGCTCAACGTATCAAAGGAGATACAGGGCGCGCCGAGCCGCCACCTCGGCCGCATCGTGCCGGGCGACCTGTTCGGCGAAATGTCGCTGCTGACCGGGGCCGCCCGCAGCGCCACCGTGACCGCGGCGAGCCACGCGACGCTGGTCGAAATCGACAAGCCGCAACTCGAGCCGATCCTCGCCAAGCATACCGAGGCGATTGCGGCGCTCGGACGGTTCGTCGCCGAGCGCACGGCGGCCAATCAAAGCACACTGGCCCGTTCGACCGAGGAGAAACGGGAAATCGAGCGCGTCGGCCTCGCCGCCTTCATCGGCAATAAGATCGCCGAATTCTTCGGCGCCGCCCTGAACTGACGAAAGGTTGCGGCGCTAAGCCGGCAGCTCCTGCGGGCTGACGCCATGGGGAACGGCCTCGTGGGCGGTGATCCGCGCCAGGTAGAGGTCGTAGAGCGTCGTCAGCTCGGCATGGGATTTGCGGCACATTGCGACGAGCTCCCGCGCCGCCGTCCAGTCGCCGGCCCGGTAGGCGGCGAGCATTTTCGCGTGCTGGGCGCGGAAGACGGCAAACGCGGGATCGCCGCCGAGCCGGCGGTCGCCGAGAATGGTGAAGATGCGCACCTGTTCCTGCTTGCCCTTCACGGCGACAATATCGAGCTCCACCGTGGCGAAGCCCGGCGCGTGCGTTTCGGTTTCCTCGCCGATGACGATCGGCACGCCGTAAGTCTTGGAGATGCCTTCGAAGCGCGACGCCTGGTTGACGGCGTCGCCGATGACCGAATAGTTGAAGTGATTTTCCGAGCCGAGATTGCCGACGATGCAATTGCCGGTGTTGATGCCGATGCCGGCTTCGATCCGGACGTTCAGCGTCTTGCCCTCGGCGAGGTGGATGGCGGAGCCTTCGGCGGCAAGTTCGCCGTTGAGCCGTTGCAGCGCTTGGCGCATCGCCAGCGCCGCTTCGCAGGCGCGTTGCGCGTGGTCCGCTTCGCTCACGGGCGCGTTCCAGAAGGCCATCACGCAGTCGCCCATGTATTTGTCGATGGTGCCGCCGCATTGAAATATGGCTTCGGTCATGAGCGTGGTGAAGCGGTTGATGATGTCGGTGATGGCTTCGGGGCGCGATTTGCACTGTTCGGCGATCGAGGTGAAACCGCGGATGTCGGTGAACAGAAAGGTCATGGTTTTGAGCTCGCCGCCGAGGCGGAGCTTCGACGGATCGTTGACCAGCTCTTCGATCAGGGTGGCCGGCAGATAGTGGCCGAAGGCGTTGCGGACGCGGCGCTTATCCGCCTCGGTCTGGAGCTGATTGATGAGCGAGGTGGTGAGATAGATGCACAACGCCACGATCGACGGGTAGACCGGATCGAACAGCAGCTGGACCGAGGCGAAGGCGTACCATGACGAGGCGAAGACCGCGGCGAACACCGCGGCGGTGAACACGGCGCTGCGCGCGGCGCCGAAATGCGGCAAGCCCAGAATGAGACAGGTTCCGAGAATGACGAGATAGAGCAGCTCCGCGCCGGCGGCCCAATCCGGCCGGCGCAGGAAGTTCTGCAACAATACCTGTTCGATCACCTGGGCGTCGGCCTCGTCGCCCGGAACCGCCACGCTGAGCGGCGTCGCCTTGATGTCGCCGAGCCCGGCGGCGCCGGCGCCGACGATGACGATCGCGCCGCGCAGCGCGTCCGCCGGCGCGCTGCCGTCCATCACCTGCCAGGCGGGAATGCTGCGTTGCGGCACGCGGCCGGTGTCGTAGAGCCAGAGGGCGCCGGAGGCGTCGGTCTCGGCGTTGAATGCTCCGATCTTGACCGAGACGATTCCGGTGCGCTGCCCGAAGGCGGTGACGCCGCTCGCGCCCGAGGCCTTGACGATATAGGTGCCGGCGCCCTGCGCCACGCGCAGCGCCTCGGCGGCGAGCGACGGATAGAGCGTGTCCTGATAGCGCACCATCAGCGGCACGCGGCGCACGATCTGGTCCCTGTCCGAGACGAGGTTGAGGCTGCCGTTGCCGGCCGCCGCTGCCTCGATTTCGGGCAGGTCGGTCACGGCGCCGCCATAGCCGGGCACGAAACCCGCCGGGTTGTCGCCCAGCGTCGCCCAGCCCGCATGCAGCGCCGGCGCGTGGCCGCCGCCGCTGGTGGTCAGGGCGAAGCCGGTCACGACCGGCAGGCCGTGAATCGTGTCCGCCAGGACCTGGTCGTTGTCGCGCAGACCCTTCAGCCAGCTGGCGACGTCCGGGGGCATTTGCGGCAGATGCGGCAGGATGCGCGCCGGCGAGGTGCGGTCGGGCTCGGCCAGGATCATGTCGAGCCCCACGGCGGCGACGCCGGCCTTGTTCAGGCGGTCGATCAGCGCGGCGATCAGGGTGCGCGGCCAGGGCCACTGGCCGAGACGGGTTAGGCTCTCATCGTCGATGTCGATCACATGCACCGGAACCGGCACGTATTGGCGCGGTTTCAACTCCTGCAAGAAATCGAAGTAGCGCGCCTGCAACTCGCCGATGATCGAGGGATTGGCGATGCGCAGGGCCAGCCCGAGGATCAGGACGAAAGTCGACAAAGCCCGGTTGAGCCAACGGCTCATAACCCTCCCCCTCGTCCGGCGTGGGCCATTCCGGCCTTCACGCCCCGCATTACCGCCGCTGTAACCATAATCGATATATGACAATGGGGCTTATGATATGTCCTTGAGGAAGAAATCAGGCTTTGCTAGTATTGTAATATAAGACCATAGAAATTAAGAACAAATCGGTCTCATCCTCTTGGGGGCTTGGCACATGCTGAAACTGTTTACGGGATCTGCGAGAACTGGGTTTTGTGCGCTAACCGCGCTGGCGGCGACTGCGCTGTGCCCGGCAATGGCGGCGAACAACATCGGCACCACCGTCGTCGTCGTCAAAAGCGTGACCGGCACGACCTCGGATGTCAGCCGGCAGCTCGTCATCAACGACAATGTCGTGACCGAGGAAATGATCGCCACGGCGCCCGACGCCGCCACGGCGATCCAGTTCGTCGACGGCACCAAGCTCGAACTCGGACCCAACGCGAAGGTCGTGCTCGACAAGTTCGTCTACGATCCCGCTCCGGGCAAAGGCGCTCTCGCCCTCACCGTGAGCGAAGGCGTGATGCGCTTCACCACCGGCAGCATGGCGAAGGAGAACTACACCATCAACACGCCGAACGGCACGCTCGGCGTGCGCGGCACGGATTTCAACATTCTGGTGGGCAATGGCGGAACCATCGTCCAGGTCATCGACGGCGAGGTTTTCGGCACGTCGAAAGACGGCAAGAAGACGAGCTGGACTGGAGATCACTGTTTCTCGATGCATGTTTCGACCGGAATATGCTCGGGCGACGAGTTCAATTTCATCAACCAGCAGTCGAATCTGATGATCGCGATCCTGGTGAACCCGGCGGGCGGCCCCAACGGTCCGCCGACCGGTCCGCAACCGAACAGCATATTGCCGCCGGCCAGCGCGCACTAATTCGGGCGTTGATTAGCGGCCGGGTCGCTGCGGCGAAGCAGGGCTTGCCGACTTAAAATTCCGCGTTTGAATTCGCTCGTGTCGTCTCTTCAACGCGCCGGTTTTGCCTGCGCGTCGAAGGGCGCGGCGTTCGAATCCTACTTCCCCGGATCGCTTTTGACGACGGCGGGAGCGTTGTCCGTGGCGAGCGGAGCCGCCGGGCGCATCAGATTTGTAACGGCAAAAAGCATCACGGCGCCGAGAGCCGCGGCGATTAGAAACATCACGGTCCGGGATGATCCCGGAAATCGGCCAGAAACGGTTGCGCGCGGAGACGGCGCAAAGTCGCTTTTGCCGGGCAAAAGCGCGACCAATCGTGCGGCGATGGCGCCGGCATCGGATTGCGCCCAGCGTCCATTCGGCAGCTTCGCGATCATCGACGTCAGGCTTTGCGTCGCCAGATCCTTCGATAACTGCGCGAGTCGCGCCGATTCCTGCCAGGGGTCGATGCCGAGCCTGGCGAGCGCCGAAAGCACGGTCAGGGGCGTGTCATTCCCCTCCTCGCCGATCGGCGCGTAGAGAAAATCGTTGAACTCGGATTTCAGCAGCGAGAATGCGGGAGGCAGCGTCGTTGCGGATCCGCGCATGTGTCACAGGTATCCGCGGTAAAGCGCATAACCCGCAACCAGCGCCATCAACAGAATAGGAACGACGATCGGGGGAACGAGCCAAGAGGCCATTGGGTACCTTTGCTTTTAGGCCGCACTCACAGGCGCGCACGTCTTTCCCTGCCGCCTGTATCCAGGGAAGCAAGGGGTCGCCGCCGATCGATCGGACGGCGACCGCCCTATCTTGGACTTCATCGATCCCCGCCGAAAGATTGTGTGGACCAACTTAGAATGCGAATAGCCTCGTTACGAGGCCGCCCGCTTGTTACCGAACGACGAGGTCGTTCTGCACCGAGCTGACGCCGGCGACCTGGCTGACGACATCGCTCGCGTGATTGACCATCTGACGCGATTTAACGAACCCGCTCAGCTGAACCACGTTGTGATGGGTGTCGACATGGATATCGAGCACCTTCAGCGCGGCGTCATCGAAAATCGCCGCCTTGACCTTGGTGGTGATCGAAGCGTCGTCGACATAGGCGCCGGTGCTTTCGTGCGTCGGGGTTTGCGCACAGGCGGCGAGCGCGCCGCCCATGATCAGGCCGGCGATGACGATGCTTGTCTTCATAGGATTACGCATATGTTTACTCCAGTGTTAAAGGGTTAAGCAGTCTCCGATAGGCGTAATCGAAGGCGTCTATATCCATCCCAAAAGAAACAGCACCAAAAGGATGATCAAGACGGTCCCCACGCCGCCGCTCGGGTAGTAACCCCAGTTGGCGCTATACGGCCAATGGGGTAATGCGCCGATGAGAAATAGGACGAGAACGACCACCAGAATGAGAGAGAGGCTCATGAGGCTCTCGCTTTAGGGCGATCGCTTTGAAGGAATGAGGGGAGATCCTCGCCGGAATTCTGCTTGGCGCGGTTATCGTCGCTCCAGGTCGCAATCTCGGGACACGCGTTGCCCATTCGCTCGATATGTCTTTGTACCGCGAAAATGGAATCCCGGGCGCAAACGATGGCGATCGTTTTTCCCGTGTCGGTGAGGATGCGCATCTCGACGTTGCGCGCATCCAAATCGGCGGTGAGCTCCATCGAAACGGCGCGGTGACGGTCGGCGGCGCGTGAAATATTCATGACGTGCGCATCCTTGAACTCCTAGTAGAACCCGTTCTGTCTGCGGCGCCGGCGCCGAGCGGTCACGGCGCGAAACTGAAAGCCCGCGTAGAACGCGACGGCGACGACACCCACGGCGATCAGGAAATTTTCCATGTGCCCCTCCCAGAAAGACGCTTCCGGCGGGGAAGCTGCCGTAAAGGCCCGCGCTTCTTGCTCCCTCAACCCCCGCCGCAGTCGTTGTCCAACCGGGGTCGATGCCGCAATCTAGGCGGCTTCCGCGGCGCGACGATAGGCTCGGAAACTACGCAGGGCTTGTGGACTGCTCCGGCGGAATCCAAGAATAGAAAAACTGCCGGCATGCGAGGGGCATGCCGGCAGTAAAAAGGTGACCCGAAGGCAAAGGCGGCGATCTCGGGGGAAGGAAGCCGCCGCCGGCACAATGGCCACCTGACCAAAATGCTAAGGCAAACCGTCGCCGTCTGAGCAGCTTCGGAATCTACTCAGACTCGAATCATTGTAAAAAAAACCGACGATTTTGACCGGCTGTTATAGGGAAAGACGCGGAGTCGTGGCCTCGCCCTTAACGGAAAGCGGGCCAGACAGGCTCGTCGTCAATCCATCGTGCAGGTCGAGGCGCGAGGGACTGCCCTGCGCGAGAATCGCCCTGGCGCGTGTCAATTCTTCGACCACACCGTGGACGATCACCAGAAACCCGTCCGCCTTCACGGCCTGTTCGTATTGCAAGATGCTGCTTCTCGGAATGCCGGCGCTGTAGAGCGCGGCGCCGAGCGCGCTGAGGCCGCCGACCATGATCGCGCCTTCGACCGCCGAAACGACGACCGCGGCGAGATAACCGAAGATCATGACGCCGCCGACGACGGGAATGATCAGCGAAACTCCGCCGGCGAATAAGCCCCACAGGCTGCCCCAAAAGACGCCGCGCTTGCCCCAGAACTTGGTGTGGCCATCAACGTTGTAAAAGCCGACGATTTTCTCTTCGGAATGATATCCTTTGCCGACGACGCTGAGATTTTTAAGCGCGATGCCGGCACTCGCCAGCTTTTTTACCGCCGCGTCCGCTTCCTGGTGTTCGCCGAAAACGGCGATGACGGATTCGTTCTGAAGCATCAGTTTCTCCACGGTGTTACCGAGCGCGCCATGTGGTGGCTTCATGGCTGAAAGTAAGGTGATACATACGATTTATGGGCGATAGGTTCGGAAACTACCTAGATGGCATCAGGGTGCGGTGCTTTGTTTATGAAAAGCGGACGGCCGCGGCGTTTCGGCGACCGTTTCTTCGTATACGGATATCGTCTAACCAACCCGTATGTCCCGGCCAGAATGGAACGACAGACAAACTCTCGATCCTCTGTAATACCGTCCAACCGGCGGCGATAGGACCGGAAAGTACCCAGACTATTCATGGTTACTGCGCTCGCGGAATACTGGCACATGTGTTATATTATACTGTCTCGTATCGATCGCCGCTCATTGCGGGATAATGGCCGGGGCAGCAAGGCAAGGTCGAAGTGAAGAAGGGACTCCGCGCGGGACCGCTCGCGGCCGTTCGGCCGCCGCCGATCCGTAGCGGAATTCCGTCCGCCGATAAACCGCCCAAAGAGCAATTGGTTCGCGTCGAAAAGACCCCTCGACCCCGCAGTTCCGAGGATCTCCAGAACATCCTGGTCAGTTCCGGCATCGCGACGCTCGTGTTCGATCTCGATCTTAGGCTTCGCTTCTTCACGCCGGCGGCGACGTCGCTGTTCAAGGTCACCACCGCCAAGCTCGGCCTCCCGCTTTCCGAAATCACCCGCTGTTTTGCCGATTCCGATCTTCTGCTCGACGCCCAAACGGCGATCGACGCCCGCGTATCGCTCTGGCGCGAGGTCGAGGCCGACAACGGCGCGTGGTATAACCGGCGCCTGCTGCCCTATCGCGGCGCGGACAACGACGTTCAGGGCGTGGTCATCACCTTCGCCGATATTTCCGAGATGAAAGCGGCGGAACACGAGATCGAGGCTGCCAGCGCCTATTCCAACAGCATCATCGATGCCATTCGCCAATCCCTGGTCGTGCTCGATCACGAGCTGCGCATCGTATCCGCCAGCCCATCCTTCTTCCGCGACTTTGCGATCAAGCCCGTGGGCGCTGCGGGACAATTGCTCCTGAATCTCCGCGATCGCTGTTTCGACGTTCAGGCGCTACGCAGTTTCCTCGACCGGATCGCCGCCGGTCAGGACGTCGCCGAGGATTACGAGATCGAGATCGAGCTGCCGCCGCGTGGAAAGCGCGTGCTCCAGTTGAATGCGCGCGAAATCCCGGCGACGCCTCCCGCCAAGCGAAGAACCCTGCTGGCCATCGATGACATCACCGACCGCAAACACGTTGGAGCGGCGCTTGAGGCTGCGAAAAACCAAGCCGAACGGGCCAATCTCGGCAAGTCGCGCTTTCTTGCCGCGGCGAGCCACGATCTGCGCCAGCCGCTTCAGACCATGACCCTGCTGCAGGGCATACTGTCCACCAAGGTGAAGGACGCCGACGACGCCAAGCTTATCGTCCGGCTCGGCGAGTCGTTGGATGTCATGTCGGGCATGCTGAACAAGCTGCTCGATATCAACCAGCTCGAGGCCGGGATCGTCAAACCGGAGCGCGAGAATTTCGCGATCGACACCCTGCTGGACCGCCTGCGGGCAGAGTTTACCGACCAAGCCAAGAGCAAAGGTCTCATCTGCCGTGTGACTTCGAGCCGTCAGAATGTGTACAGCGACCCCACATTGCTCGAGCAGATGGTCCGGAACCTGATATCGAATGCGCTCAAATACACCACTCACGGAAAGATATTGATCGGTTGCCGGCCGCGCGGCGACAACCTTCGTATCGAGGTCTGGGACACCGGCCCCGGCATCCCCAAAGGACAGCTCAAGGCGGTGTTCGAGGAATTTCATCAGCTCGACAACCCGGCGCGCGAGCGCGCCCGCGGCCTCGGCCTCGGCCTTTCCATCGTGCAGCGCCTCGCGGATCTGCTGGGCCATGCCGTCGATGTGCGCTCCCGGCCCGGCAAGGGCTCGGTATTTTCGATCGAGGTGCCTTGCGCCGGCGAAGAACGCCGCGCGGTGCCGCGAACTGGTTCGCAGCTTCCGGCGGCGCGGCAGGCCGAGGGCGAAACGATCCTGGTGATCGAGGACGATCCGGCGATACGCGAAATGTTGCAACTGCTGTTCGAGATCGAAGGCTATCGCATAACGGCGGCACCGGACGGCAAAAGCGCTTTGGAGCTGGTCGCGCGCGGCGATGTGCGGCCGGATATCGTCGTCGCCGACTATAATTTGCCGAATGGGCCAAACGGGCTGGAGGTCGCCGCGCGTTTGCGGGCGACGTGCGAAGGCGCGCTTCCCGTGCTGATCGTCACCGGCGACATTTCGACCGAGACCTTGCGCGCAATATCCCTCGCGGGCTGCATCCGGCTGAACAAGCCCATCAAGGCCGAGGAGTTGACCCGCCTGGTCCGTTCCCAACTCACCGTCCCGCGGCCAAAGCCGGAAGCGCCGCAAAAGCGACGGCCTGCCGCGGCCCCCGCCGGGGAACTTGCCCCGACCGTCTTCCTGATCGACGACGACGAGGTCTTGCGCGAAGCCATGCGCGAAATGATCGAGCGGGAAGGACGGCCGGTCGAAGCGTTCGCGAGCGGCGAGGCGTTTCTCGAAGCCTATCGCCCGGGGCGCAAGGGGTGCCTTCTGGTCGATGTCCGCCTGCCGGGTCTAGGCGGGGTCGCGCTCCTGCAGCGGCTCAAGGCCGAGAATCACGAGCTGCCGTCGATCATGATCACCGGCCATGGCGAGGTATCCATGGCGGTCGAGGCGATGAAGGCCGGCGCCATCGATTTCATCGAGAAGCCGGCCAGCCGCG
>Ga0209624_10002815_pt1 | contig 12661 bp, 9 predicted proteins | sample JacPinW_OM2H0_O1_FD_188565 | JGI IMG/M metagenome (GOLD analysis project Ga0209624, IMG submission 188565) | Forest soil microbial communities from Algoma, Ontario, Canada - Jack Pine, Ontario site 1_JW_OM2H0_O1 (SPAdes) (version 2) | ecosystem: Environmental > Terrestrial > Soil > Boreal... | reverse complement strand
CTCGCAGTGGCGCGGGTGGAGGTCGCTCGAGATCCAAAGACGGCGAGCAAAGTTTCGCGCGATTGACGCGAAATTCGCGCGAGCAGAATGCGAATCTGAGAACGAAAATTGAGGTTCACGAAAGTCGCACCGTTTTGTGTTCAAAAAAAGGAAGCCCGTGCTAAAAAACTCATGGCTTGCGAAAGAGAACAACTGGGCACGCAGTTTGCTGTTTCAAAAACTGAAATTGGACGTTTCCTTAAGGGTTTCAAACGAGTCCGAGATTTCTGCGCTTCGACACTGATGGCTGTGACCAGGCGAAATCCTCGACTATGCATGTACAGGACGCAATTTGCCCTAACGGCGATTCTGTTCGCAGGATGGTTGTGCCTTTGGACGTCTGCGGCCAGTGCGGCAACTGACGCGTCGACCAACTCGGAAGCCGCCGGAGTTGGGATTAGGCCGTGGGAAAACTACTTCGGTGCCGTTATCCTGCCGCCCGCTCGCGCTTTAGTAGTCGGCGACAAAGGTCTCGTCTTAACATCCGACGATGAGGGCCGGACCTGGACGCGCCGAAAGCTCAAGGAAGGGCCTGAAGCGTGGGATTTGTACAGTGTGGCTTTCAGTCCAGATGGGATAACTGGTTGGATCGTCGGAGATAATGGCGTCATCTTCCACTCCGGCGATCACGGCACGACCTGGACGAGACAAGAAGCTCACGGTGTTTCCAGTCCATTGTTTAAAGTCGCAGCGCTCGACTCCCAAAGGGCCTGTGCCGTAGGCGGAGGCGGCAGTATCCTCTGCACCGACGATGGGGGAAACAGCTGGAACCTTCAACGGTTCAAGAATTTCATATTTTTCGATATCGCTTTTTCGGACTCAAACAATGGCGCGGCAGTCGGTGAGTACTCAACGGTGCTCATAACGTCCGACGGAGGTAAGACATGGAAGTTGCAGGAGGGAGGAAAGTCCCTGATTAATGCAGATCCGTATCTAGCAATCGCTTACACCAGTTCCTCCGACGGAATCCTAGCAAGTCTCGGCGGCACGATTCTGCAAACCAGCGACGCCGGAAAAAGCTGGAAAAAAAGCCAAGCGGTTAGTCAGCAACATTCGCTCTTCACGCTGGTGCCGACCTCAATCCCCGGTGATAGGCAGTATTATGCTGGTGGCGACGGGGGAAACGCGGTCCTCATCTCTGGAGATAACGTTTCAGCAGTCGAAACCAATACCTCCAACACGTTGACCGATTTCGCGATCTCGCCGCACCTCAGTCTCGCCGTGGGGCTTTCAGGAACCCTCTTAAGAAGCGAAGACGGCGGCCAACACTGGCGACGGATAGAATTTGGTCGAATTACTGAGAACTAAGGGAACAGCGACGTTGAAGAGATCTTTTGACATCGGAAAGACAATACTTCGGTTTCGAGCTCCCTTAGGAGTGATCCTGATCACGATCACTCTATTCATGGTGTTTGCGGCATCGCGGGTTCGGGTGGGTACCAAGTTTGTTGACCTCTTCCCTTCAAACCATCCTTACGTTTTGTTGAACGAAAAGTACCAGACCACTTTCGGAGGAGCTTTGACGGTGGTCGTAATGCTCCAGGTTCAGCATGGCGATATATTCAACTTTGCAACCCTTCAGAAGATCCAAGACATCACTCGCGCGGTCGATCGGTTGCCGGGCGTAAACCACGCGCAAGTCTTTTCGCTTGCCTCAGTACGTACCAGCTACGTCGAAGTTCAGTCTGGGGGGTTGGAATCTCATGCCTACATGTATCCTGATGTCCCAACTACGGATCAGGATCTAGCCGCTCTCAAACGTAGGGTAACGACGAACTCGGACCAGTTACGACATCTCATTAGCGGTGATTTCAAAAGCGCCACAATAACCGCTACATTGAGCGACGCCCACCTCGACTACCACGAGTTCTTCGATGACGTTCAAAAGCTCGTAACCAAATACCAGGATGGCAACAATCGATTGTATGTCGCCGGCGAGCCACTGGTGCGCGGCTGGGGTTATCACTTTTTGCCACGAATTCTGGGGATCATAGTTCTATCGCTCTCCATCATCGTATTCATCCACTACTACGGTATCCGAGGAGTAGCCCGATGGTGGGCGCCACTCATGACGGGTTCTTGTTCAGCTATGTGGGGCTTGGGATTTCTTGGGCTCGTTGGTTGGGAGCTGGATCCCGTCATGTTGGTTATTCCATTCATTCTGACTGCGCGGGACGTTAGCCACGGCATCCAATGGCAGCGACGTTTCTATAGTCAAGTTGAAAAGTACGGAGACGACGTAGAGTCGGCGGTCGTATCGACGACCAATCTGATGCTCCCTCCGGGACTCGTTTCGATCCTCGCTGACATCTTCGGAATAATATTCGTGTCTTTCAGCGGCATAGCTAGTTTGCATCACATCGCTCTTGCGGGTGCGGTTTGGGTTTCATCCAGCTTACTGATGGTCTTTTTCTTTCAGCCGATCGTAATGAGCTATCTGCCGCCGCCTGTCCTCGAAGTCAAGAAGCTCGGCGAGCACGCCAATGTAGGCTTGGAAGGAGCTTTAAATCGATTCGTAGGATGGTTCGTGGCTTTTCCAGTGCGGCCAAGTGTTCAGCGCACGCTGACACTCTGGGCCGCCGCGGGATTCATAGTGTTCGGTCTGGTGTCGGGTCAAAGAGCGAGGATCGGCTATCTGAACATAGGCACTCCTTTGTATAGGTCCGACGCAATCGTTAATCGAAACATAGAGGCGATCGCTAAGGTATTTCCCGTCGACGAGGCGTGGGTGGTGCTTGAAACCCCTGATTATCCGGATCCTCAATCGATACTCGGTCCGAGTCCACTTCGAGCGGCAGATGATTTAAGAACCTATCTTTTAGAAAGGGATCCTAAGGTTGTACAGGTTGTGTCGTTCGCGTCGGACATCGAAAAGCCGTTGAATCAAACTTTCCACTACGGGGTACCGAAATTCCTTGCTATTCCGAACGCGACTGAATTGGCGGGAAACTTGTGGTACCTGTATCGTGGCGGGACCGCGCCGGGAGAAACCGAACGCTATATTCCGAGCGTAGTCTCGAACGCCACCTGCATCCGTGTGCTTTTGCGCGACCATACCTACGAGACTCTAAGTAATCTGTTGAGCCTTATTCAAGAGTTTATTCGAACGCGTATAAATACTGATCCAAGCTTGAGTCAAGTGCATGTCCGGTACCTTGGAGGAAGCGCAGGGCTTTACGCGGCGGCCAACGAGGCCTTGAAGAGAATTGATTTTATCAATCTTACGCTGACCTTGATGGCCGTAGGAATTTGTTGCGCCGTAGAATTCGCTTCCCCGAAAGCCGGCTTGCTATTCATCGCCGCGAGCGTGTTGGCGAATTTCGGCGCATTTATCTACATGGGTCTTCGGGGCATGACCCTAACGATTGACACGATACCCGTCGTATCTCTCGGCATAGGTCTAGGAATCGACTACGGCATCTACACAGTCGCGGCCATTCGGGACGAAGTGATGGGGGGCCGTCAAATCGACGAGTCAATCAGCAAAGCGCTGAAGGGGACTGGTGCCGCGGTACTCAACACGGTGTTCGTTATGGTTGGAGGTCTTGTCGTGTGGATCTTCTCGCCGGTGGATTTTCACGCGCGAATGTCTGAGCTACTGATCTTTCTGATGATCACCAACGCTATTACTGCTTTGGTGGTGTTACCATGCTTTATAGCGGTGTTCCGGCCAAACTTCATCAGTCATTACAGCGAGAATGGGGAAGATGCTGACATGCCTAGGGCTGTCGCATCTTAGGGTCTAATGACCATTTCCAACTAGGGGACAAGTCAGGGGACATGAAGTGCACAAATCTTGTGCGTTTCCACATTCGGAGGGGACAGGAATGGAGCGAAAGAGCACGCATCGACCTAGCGTTCGAGCCGACCAGCGAATGGATATCAGACAAGAAGGCAGAAAACGTTTAGCGCTGAACATGAGTCTTCTTTGGTCGAGCGGCGCGGGCGCGATCTTTGCAGTCGGGCTTTTGATGTTGCTAGTAGGTCCATCAGCTGCGCAGACTCAAGGTTATTCATTGTTGAACGGCCTCTCAGCAGCCGAAAATCCTTCGATGATAAGATCCAGTGAGCTTAACTCTCCTTTGATACAGAAGCCCGATTGGCTCGGGAATCTGACTATCACCGGTTTTCAACAAAACACCACTGGGATGTTCCTCAATACCCAGAATCTTGAGTATCATCACAGTAAGAGTCAACTGGTTACCGAGAGGAACTTGAGCCAAGTTGATTTTAACGATTCATGGGGTGAGCACTTCCAGTTTTTCGGCCGCTTCTGGGGCGTATACGAACCGGCCTACCCTTTTGAAAACGATGCGACCATTGAGGCCAACAATACTCACGACTTTTACAATGAATATGCTTTTCGCGATCTTTGGATGAAGTCTACATGGGGTCCACTTACTCTCTTCACCGGCAAGCAAATCGCGGAATGGGGTGAATCTATCGCATTTAGAGTCGGAGATCAGATCAACCCCCAGGATGTAAGTTATGCGTTTGGCTTCGCGAACTTGGAACAGTCACATCTGCCGATTTGGATGATTCATCCTTTGTTACACCTTCCTCCTGTCCTGAAGGGTATGCTCACTTCGAATTTACTGGAAGTGGTTTACGCTCCAGGCTTTGATTTCCTGTACAACCACGTCGACTATCCGGACGATCACATGGATGGCCAGGACAACGTCGCTGGACGAGTCGATATAGACCCTTCACCTGGCGCACGTTTTGCCGGTCGGCCGGAGGAGCGTTGTGAAGCTCCGGAATCATTATGCATTCCTGGTCCAATTGCAGGGGGACTTCCTGGAGGTGGTCCCATTGTCGTTGGTCCTCCTGTCAGTTATGTCCTAGAAAGTGGACAGACCATAAATGAACAGTATGAAGTCCCGCGCGCGACATTCGCAAATTCGGTGGTCGGGGTCCGTCTCGTCACTCTGATCGCGGGAAATCTACAGGCGACGGCCTTTTACCTATACAACCACAACCACGCGCCGGTCTTGGAGCTAGGTCCTCCTGGAAAACCAGGAACAAGTCGCCGTGTAAATCTTATCTATCCAAAGTATCAGAGCTTGGGCGCCACATTTAATGTGCCGGCTCCCTTACCCGCCAACGTCTTGGCGTACGCCCCGCTAATTATTCGTGGCGAGATGTTCTACAAGAACCACGAATCAATCAGTACCTCCGACATTCACGAGACGTCGGGTTTGGTGCACTCCGACACGCTTGAATACATGCTGGCACTGGATCTCGACTCTGCTGCGCCACCGAAATGGCTGACGACAACAGGCACCATAGGTGCCAATCTGGAGTTCATGGATACGATAACGATGGATTCCAACAGCAAGATGCTTCAAGCCCCAGGGTATCTCACTCCCCTGCATCACAATGAAGCTACGGCGCTCTTGAGTATCGGTACTTCATGGTGGTGGGGAGCAATCGCGCCGAACTGGACCGGGCTTTACGACCCGGACGGCAATACTCTAATAATGTTTCCCACCATTACTTTCACTCCCCCTTGGACAAACAAGTACTTCGGTAAGATCGGTTATGTCGGAATCTCCGGTCAAAACAAATTTGCAGTAGATGCGGGTGGCACATTTAAAGGAATGAACTACATATATATGCAGTTTCAATACAACTTTAACGCTCTTTAGAATGTGCCGTTCCAAGAAGTGAGTCAACAGAATTAAGAAGCGGATTATTTCCGCGCGTCGCGATCCTAAGGAGATGAAGTCAATGAACGTTCGATGGTTTCTGTTCGCAATGTTGATTTGTATCGGGTTAGTCCGTCCGGTTCACGCGCAAGACGAGCCATGGACAGAAGAGCAAATTGAAGCTCTGGGGAAGCCGAGTACCGAGCCGCCTCCGCCGCCAGGGTCTAAAATCACGTCGGAAAACTGGCAGAAGTATAAAGACTACCTGCCTTACGCAATGCAGAGTTTGTTCAAAGGCGATCATCATTTCAAGTTTCCTGCCGGAGATCCCGACTATGAGATTACGGTGAGTCCGACGACAGTTCTACCGGCGCCCTCGAGCTGGCTGGCCGCCACGGAGAAATATGGTGGCCAAGCGGAATTGGTAACGCTTCCGAAGGGTGGTTTAGGTTACAAAAACTATACTACCGGAACCATGTTCCCGGATCCGCAGGAACCTCACAAAGCCACCAAGATCATATATAATGCTTGGTCTGGTTATCAACCACACGTAGGAAGGACTTATTCTTATGGTATCCTAACTGATCGCTACGGCGACATGACGGAACAAAGCTTATACAGCGCCGTATATAAGCTTGATCACTTAAGCGATGCCGGCTATCCCACGAGCGACCCGGATGTTCAGGGGATACTGTTATCCTATATCAACTTCTTCACAGAACCTGAGCAAAGTAAGTACCTCGCTGCGATTACTAGAAGTTTCGACGATCCGGACGCGCCAACTGATAGCTATGACTACATTCCGTCTTTGCGGCGCGCGCTTAGAGTGTCCGGCGCTGCGCAATGCGCACCTGCTTTAGGCACAGATGAGCTCAACGAAGACGCCTCATTCGTGGGCCTCGGAATCAGAATCGGCTGGTACGACTTCAAGTTACTAGGTGAAAAGAAAATGGTATCAGTCACGAATGCCCCTGCAGATCCGTGGCGAGATCCTATGAAATACATGATGAAATCTAAAGAAGCCGTTGCAAAGGCGGGAATGCCTTGGCCAGCCCCAAATATGCTGCGCTACGAGGTCCGAGACACCTATGTGATCTTGGCGAGAGATCTGCCTGCTTATGCCAATGAGGCTTGTTATGGATCGCGCGTCATCTACGTCGATAAGGCAATGTCCTCCGTCGTCTATCACGACCTGTTCGACAAGGATCAGAAGTTTTGGAAGGGTTATACCAACATGTTCGTGGCCCAACAGGCTCCAGAACAAGAAGGGTTTTACGATAGCGCCAGTTTCGGTTTCCAGGCCGCTTGGGACGTTCAGAACTCTCATTTTACTGAATATTTCGGCTATGCCGCGAATTTTGATCACAAGGCTGGTGAATATCAGAACACAGCGCGGTACTGCACTCCGGCTGGTCTGCAAGAGATCATGCAATAAGTAAACACACTGCAAATCGATTTCAGAAAGAACTGAGCAAAATAAATCCAAGGTCACTAGTAAGAGGAGTTAGCGATGAATTTTGAAGAGATGTTGGTAGACGCTGATGGACATGTGTGCGAACCACCGGACTTGTGGGAGCGCTACATCGATCCGAAATATAAAGCTCGCGCCATCCGCGTTAAGCGAGGGGCCGACGGCAAGGATAACTTGGAAATTGATAATAAACCTGCAGCGTACACGACCGCGGCTGGCATGGCATCCATGGGAGGAATGCAAAAGCACCGAGAATTGGGAGCGGCCGAGGTACAAAAAGTCAATGCAGAGCTTCGCCGCAAGGAGACCGCCATCTCTCGCGCAGACAGTTCGCCTGAATGGGAGGGACCAGGCAAGGAGGGTAGTGCTTTGGAGTTTTTCGGGGGTACTTACCTAGGCGGCATGGCGTTCGGAGCCATGGACCCAAAGGAGCGGATCCAAGTGCTCGATAAGGAGGGGATCGCGAAGGCGATTCTCTATCCGACAATAGGTCTCGTATGGGAATGTGAGGTTACTGATCCCGATCTTTTGATGGCCTATGCTCGTGCTTACAATCGCTGGATAGCTGATTTTTGCCGCGATACTGACGGTCGATGTATACCGGTCGCTCATATACCCTTGGCCGACCCTAAGGAATCAGCTCGAGAACTTGAGCGCGCAGTAAAGGACGGTTGCAAGGGCGCGTTCGTGGCCACGTTTACTCAGACTCGAAAGCCTCACGGACACCCTGACCATGATGTGGTGTTTGCGGCGTGTCAGGATTTGGACATTCCTATCGCTATTCATCCCACGCTAGAACAGCCAGCATGGAACGTGTTTCACCGTTATGATGGTATGCAATGGTCCGATTGGTATTTTCTGTTGCTTTCCAGCGCAGCAACACAGCAGGCATTTTTCAGTATGTTCGCCTATGGAGTTTTCGACCGGTTTCCGAAGCTGCGGACGGTAGTGCTGGAGAGTGGATCTGGATGGATAGGAGCTTATCTTGACCGTGCGGACGCGATGTACAAACAGACTGTCATGGGAGCGTCGGTGCTGCTGAAGGAACCTCCTTCCTTTTACTTTAAGCGCCAGTGCTTCATCTCGGGGGATCCCGGCGAGACGACGATCGCCGACGCCATGAAGCATGTTGGTGAGGACAAATTCATGTGGGCCAGTGACTATCCACATCCTGACCATGACGCTGACTATATCGGAGCGCTACGAGTCACAGTTGATGGAATGAGCACTAACGGACGTCGCGGAATTCTCGGAGAGAATGCAGCCCTGGCCTACAAGCTTTCTTAGTGAACCAGTAGTGCATAACTAGACGGAGGACACATCGCGTGGGACGTATTTTTTTCCGCCGCGTTAATGTTATCGATGGCATTGACCCACCGAAGGCCAATACCACGGTAGTAGTCGAAGGCGACCGCATCACCGCTGTCGGCGTCGACAGTGCCGTTCCCAAGCCTTCCGCCGAAGACACGATATTCGATCTCGAAGGCAGATCGCTTATGCCGGGAATGTGGTCCTGCCACTGTCATCTTACTTACGACAACGTAGCATCTGTAACTGATGTCGATATGAAGCATCCGCCAGCCTATACGGCTCTCTGGGCGGCGAGGAATGCAACACTCTTACTGAACAGTGGATTCACCGGAATGATTGGCGCCGGGAGTCCGTTTGGCGTCGACGTGGCGCTTAAGCAAGCTAGCGCAGAAGGACTCATAAGAGCGCCGCGTGTAATTCCGAGCGGTCGTATGTTGGTTACAATTGCCGGCGGCACCGACACTTTTCCTAGCTTCTGGAAGTCTCAAATGAGTGAGGCCTCTTCGTACGTATGTACGGGAGCGACCGAGTTCCGTGCCGCTGCGCGTCACCTGATGAAAGACGGTGTCGAAATGATCAAGATATTTGCGACTGGCGGACCTGGAGGAACATTCTCCGGCGATGTTCTCGGAATGTCCAAAGATGAAATCGATGCTGTCGTCCAGACAGCGCACGAGCGGGGCATGAAGGTCCGCGCGCATGCGTTGGGTCGAGAAGGAACCCGTCTGGCTCTGAAGGCAGGAGTCGATCTTGTGGACCATGGCTTGGATATGGACGACGCGTGTATTGAGTTAATGGCTCGTCAAGGTACATTTTTCAATCCGGGAGTTCACGAGAGCTACACCATGGTCGAGCTCGGCCGCAAGACGGGTACGACACCATTTGGCCCTCCCGAGATATACGATCCATTCGTTGAGTTTTATCGTAAAACTTTACCAAAAGCACTTGCAGCGGGTGTGAAACTGGTGGTTGGGGACGACTGGGGCCTCTACGGGATACCGCATGACGGAAGTTACGCTAAAGAACTTGAGGACTGGGTCGAAGGTATGGGGGTCCTGCCCCTGGACGTACTTAGATGTGCGACCCGCAACGGTGCTGAGGTTGCAGGAATGAAAGACGATCTAGGAACAATCGAACCGGGTAAGCTCGCAGACCTCCTGATCATCAATGGTAATCCCGTCGACGACATCACGATTCTACAGGATCACCAGAAGCTCGAAGTGATCATGAAGAACGGAGAATTTATGGAATGTCAGCTCACGCCAAAAACCACGGCGAAGGCTGCGTAGAAAGCAGCCGCCTCGGCGAAGGGAGAGTTGGTATGACACAGAGCACGCCCCGGCCCTTGGGACACTACTTTAAGCAGGTTGGCTACGTTGTAGACGACCTGGATAAGGCGATCGAGACTTGGAAAAAAATATTCGGTATTCCGGGCTTTGTTGCTGTCAAAGGAGACTTTCAGATGGGTCCCGAGCACTTTTGGATTCGCGGGAAGCCCGGCGTAATGAAGCTCCACTTTGCCGTCGGCGATATGCCGGGAGGACCCGAGGTAGAGCTCGTTCAACCGCTCGATGAGAACGGGATCTCTGGGCAACTCCTTAAACGGCATGGGTCCGGATGCTCACAGGAGTTAGGGTTCCGGGTTCCCGAGTGTCAGCCTTATTTTGATTACTTCACGAACATTCTAGGTCACAAACCGTGGCTCCACGGAGGTTCCGGTCCTCGACCCGAGAATCCACCGGCAGACTATATGGAGTTTGAGTTTGCACAAATTGACTGCCGAGAGGCCGGCATAAGTGATGTAGAGATCTACTCACAGAGTCAGGAAGGGCTCGACCGTATGCATCCGTATGTCCAAGAAAAACCGGTATCTCCAGAACGATCGTAGGATCCCGCAGCGTTGAATCGATCTAGATCAAGAATCTCTATTTTTAGAGTAGATAGCCATCGGAGGGGTAAGTCCCACAGTGATACAACTATTTTTGGCAACGCGAGGAAGATCGATATGAGTGGAAACGCGGTGCAACCCTTGGGTCAATACTTCCGGCGGGTGAGTTACGTAGTATCTAAGCTTGATCAAGCGATTGAGGGCTGCAAGGCGATGTTCGGCGTCCGAGATTTTATGGTCGTAGAGAACCTAAAACTTGGCCCACCTAATTGTTTACTCCGTGGATCTCCTGCCACAATTGCAAATAGCTGGGCACTCGGGGACATGCCAGGCGGGTTAGCCGAAATCGAACTCATCAGTCCACAAGGCGCCGACGGCATTTTCGCCGAATTTTTGAAGCAGCACGGCTCTGGATGTCGGCATCATATAGGATTTCGCGTTCCTCAGTTCAAGCCATATGCCGAACACTTTGCAAAGCTAGGCTATCGGCCATTGATGCAAGGAAGTTTTAGTTCTGAATCAAAGAATGATTTTGGTAACTATGAGTTTGCGTATTTCGATTGTCGGATGGATGGCGGACCTATTGTCGAAATCTATTGGCAAGATGAGGAGTCATACGAACGGCTGCATCCGTTTCTGGGCCTTGATCGCGCGGCACGCCCCTCAAATTTCCCTTGGACTCGGACGCCAGGTTTCAGACGCTGATTGATGTCGCCATCGACTCGGATTGTCTTTAAGAGTCAGGTTCGACGCATTCTATCGATGGCAATCGCATTGATCTTAGCGAGTTGCGCCGCGCAAAACACGGCGTCAAACATTTCTGATGACAGAGACAGGGAATCGCCAGCCGAAGCGGCGGACGTAAAGGCGGTGTTGGATTCAAGACGGCCTCAATCGGTCTCCCGTGATTTCGATGGGTGCTGGAGGGGCTCCGTCGACGACGCGGATACATTCGTTAGAGTTGCTCGCATACCGAGCGATTCGCTGGTCACAATCGATTGCTGCTTATCTGTGAATTACGAGTTATGCTTTGATGCCTCGTCCAGCCAGGTCAGGTTTACAGCTTTAGGTCTTCGATTTCGTATCAATTCCCAATATCTCCAAACGGAAGTAGTTCCGTTGGACAATAAGAGCGAGGTTACTTACTCGAGTGGAAAGTTCGCGGCATTGAGAACGGTAGACCGATACAAGCTCTATACCAAACTTCTCGGCGTCCCTACTAATGGCGCTTTTATATCGTCGAAGTCTGAGATCCGAGCGACTTATATCGATCGAAACAAAATATATGTCGAAGGAGCAGTGGAAGACTTATGTAGCGAAGCCGCTACTTTGAATTGCGAGGGGCAGACATGGGTCGATTCGACCTGGCACGGCGAGTTCACGAAACAAGATCTGTGATTTTCTGGACCTAGCGCGCTCGGCGAGACCGCGCTTGCCTGCGTTTATTTGAATGAACCCCGATGATCGTGATTGCGGCGTGCGTTTCGGAGCACTTCAAATGCTCATGGACGGGCTTAGAATGCTGTTCGGCCCGTTACCGTTGTCGCTCCTAGTGCATGCGCTACTTCTGACTCTATTGTTGACCATGGTCCACAATGATTCCGGCCGGCGCTTCATAAGAGTTGAGCTTAGCGCGACGGGCGGGAGCGGTAGCACGCAGAGCCGAATGGCGGAATGGGCGATGCCGGAAGTCCCGATCGCGAGCATAGTGTCAGAGCATCCTTTTGAGTTTCCCGAGGCCGTCGATGTTTCGAAAATCGATCTAGGAACGAGCGAGTATGTCCGTCAAATCCCGCACGGAATCGAAACTGGCTCAGGTGGAGGTATCGGCGGTGGTATTGGAACGGGATACGGCAACGCTCTCGGCTCGGGTTTCGGTGGATATATAGGCGTACTACGACACAAGGGCCTCGATGTCGTCTTAGTGATCGACGGTACCGGCTCCATGCTCTACATCATGGACGCTATAAAATCCCGAATGAAGCAGTTGGCCGCGATCATCAGCCGGCTGGTGCCGATCGCGAGAATCGGAATTGTCGTTTTTGGCGGCCGTGGGGAACCTATCTCCATTCAGCCTCTGACCCACTCACAAGCAGCAATCGCCAATTTCCTTTCCGGGATAGTCGCGCAGAATGGCGGCGTGTGGCAGGAAGATACTTTCAACGCAGTGCAAACCGCCGCCACGAAGATGGCATGGAGCCCAACCGCAAAGAGAGTGATCGTCCTCATCGGCGATACGCCTCCATTCGATGAAGACTACGACGCCGTACTTCTGTTGGCGCAGAGATTCGGAGAAGAGGGAGG
>Ga0209624_10002814_pt1 | contig 12662 bp, 8 predicted proteins | sample JacPinW_OM2H0_O1_FD_188565 | JGI IMG/M metagenome (GOLD analysis project Ga0209624, IMG submission 188565) | Forest soil microbial communities from Algoma, Ontario, Canada - Jack Pine, Ontario site 1_JW_OM2H0_O1 (SPAdes) (version 2) | ecosystem: Environmental > Terrestrial > Soil > Boreal... | reverse complement strand
TGATGTGTTTCAGGCAGTTTGCATGGAATTGTTGTCCCGCCTTCCGAGTTTACGCGAACCGAAAGCGCTTCCCGCGTGGCTGATACAGGTGACGCACCATCAGTGTTTTCGCTGGAAACGCCAGCAACAGCGTGTGGTCAGCAGTGACAGTGAAACAGGAACGCTCGAACCGGAAATTCCTCCCGTCGCGGAGTCTCTGATCAGGCAAACTCAAGAAGAACAAATTCTGCGCGAAGCAATTTCAAACCTTGCGCCTCAATGTCAGAAATTGGTTGCCGCGCTTTTCTTTGAGTCTCCGGCGCGTCCTTACGCGGATATCGCCGCCGAACTTGGACTCGCCGTAGGTTCCATCGGATTCACGCGCCAAAAATGCATTGAGCGCCTCCGCAAAAGCTTAAAGAAAATGGGGTTCGAGTGAGCGTTACCGAAAACAATTCGATTTCCGGAGAAGAATATTTCGCGGAGCTGGCGCAGCTCGCCGACTCGCCCAGCCGCAAAGCCTTTCTGCAGGAACACGAATCTCTTCTGCATCCGGAAGTAGTCGTTCGGCTCACCGAGGTCGTCGTGCGCAGAATTCGCGTCGACGCCGTGGAATCTTTCCATCTCGCCGAAGCAGCCATCGAAATCGCCCAGCTATTGAACGACGAGGGATCCCTCGCGCTCGGCCTTCGCGCGAAAGCAAATGCGCTCTATGCCTCTGGCGATAATCGCGCCGCCGCGGAACATCACGAGCGCGCCTTCAATCTGTTTGGAAAATTGGAAAAATGGAATGAAGCCGGACGAACTCTCAGCGCGTCCATTCAGCCGCTGATTTTGCTCGGTGAATATATCCGCGCCTTCAACGCATCCGAACGCGCTCGCGATATTTTCACGCGCCTGGATCTTCCATGGCGGCTGGCGCGCCTGGAAATAAATGTCGGCAATATTTTCCATCGCCAGGATCGCTTTACAGAAGCAATCATATACTACGAACGCGCCTACGAAGGTCTGCTTCTCCATCAAGACGCCGAAGCCATGGCCGTAGTCTTAGGAAATATGGCCACATGCCTCATTAGTCTGAATGATTTTCCGCGCGCGCTGAAATATCACGAGCAAGCCAGGAAACTTGCCGAAGAAAATTCCATGCCGCTTCTGGTGGCGCAAACGGATTACAACATCGCGTGGCTTTATTATTTGCGCGGAGAATACAGCCGCGCCATTGAAATTCTTTACGCCACGCGCGCCTCCTGCGAAGCCAGCGGCGATCATTATCATGAAGCGCTTTGCTACATGGATCTTTCCGAAATTTATCTGGAATTGAATCTAAGCGAAGAAGCGCGCGAAACCGCCATGCAGGGCTTTCAGCGTTTCCAGAATCTCGGTCTCGCCTACGAATCCGCGAAAACACTGGCCAACGAAGCCATGGCGCTCGGCCAGCAGAATAAAAGTTTGCCGGCGCTGGAGCAATTCGCAAAAGCGCGCGAAATGTTCGCGCAGGAAAAAAACCTCGTCTGGCCGTGGCTGTTGGATCTTTATCAAGCGTTATTGCTTTTCCAAGAGGGACGTCACTTTGAAGCGCGGCGCCTCTGTATCGCAGCCGCAAAATTTTTCGACGATTCTGTCCTCGCCGGCAAAGCCGTTCTCTCCCACCTTCTTCTCGCTCGCATCGCCTACCAGATGAAAGAGCTCGACGAAGCGCAACGCGAAACTGATATCGCCCTCAAAAAGTTGGCCGGCCTGCAAGCCCCTGTCTTGACGCACCAAACTTATTTTCAACTCGGCCAAATCGCCCAAGCCCGCCGAAATTCAAAAGCCGCCTACGCCGCTTTTCTCGAAGCCCGCAACGCCCTCGAAATGTTGCGCAGCAGATTGCAAGGCGCGGAACTGAAAATCTCCTTCGTCAAAGATCGCCTGCAAGTCTACGAAGAACTCGTCGAGCTTTGCCTGCGAAATGAAGTTGGCGCCGATCCCGCGCGCGAAGCGCTCGGTTACATCGAATCCGCAAAATCCCGCAGCGTGATCGAAATGATTTTCCCCAGCAGTCAGACCGCCCCCACAAGCAATTCCGCGAAAAGTGGACTGGTCCGCCGCATTCTGGATCTGCGCGAAGAATTGAATTGGTATTACCATCGCATCGAACTCGAACAACTCCGCCCGGAAGAACGTTCGCGCGAACGCATCGAAGATTTGCAGAAACAAGCGCAGGCGCATGAAAGTGAGCTGCTTCGCACGTTGCGTGAAGTTCCCGCAAGCCATCAGGAATCCGACGCAGTGCAAAGCTCTGCTCCAAAATCAATCGAAGATATTCAATCCAGCCTCGCTGAACATGTGACGCTCATCGAATATTATTCCGTGGGCGAAAAAGTTGTAGCCGCAGTCGTCACGCGAAATGACGTTCAAATTATCCCGCTCACAATCATCGCGCGAATGTCAGGCTTTCTCGAATTGCTGCGTTTTCAACTCGCCAAGTTCCGACTGGGTGGCGATTATCCTCAGCGCTTTGCCGAACCGCTGCTCAAAGCCACTCACGGCCACCTTGAATCCTTATACAAAGAATTGATCGCTCCTCTGCGTCCGCTCTTAAAAGGCCGTCACCTCGTAATCGTTCCGCACGGTCAACTTCACTTCTTGCCGTTCCACGCATTGCGCAACGGTGAAGAATATCTCGGCGACGCATTCACGATTTCTTACGCGCCCAGTGCGACCGTTTTCGCACTCTGCCAATCCAAGCCGCGAAGTGAAAAAAAGTCCACGCTCATTCTCGGCGTTCCCGATCAACGCGCTCCGCAAATTTTATCCGAAGTGCAATCTGTCGCCGGAATTCTTCCGTCGCCAGAACTTTTCATCGGCGATCGCGCCACCGGAAAAGTGTTGCGCGAACGCGGCCCTGAGTGTGGCCTCGTCCACATCGCAACCCACGGCGTTTATCGACAGGACAATCCTGTCTTCTCCGGCGTCCGTCTCGGCGACGGCTACTTAAATTTGTACGACCTCTACCAATTAAAATTGGGCGCCTCGCTCGTCACGCTCAGCGGCTGCGCCACAGGTATGAATGTCGTCGCCGCCGGTGATGAACTGATCGGACTCCAGCGCGGACTTTTCGCCGCAGGCGCCTCTACATTAATGTTATCTCTCTGGGACGTTCACGACCGCAGCACCGCCGAGCTCATGCGCCTCTTCTACTCAAATTACGTCCAGACCGGCAGCGCAGCCAATTCGCTTCAAATCGCCACTCAGGAACTCCGGAAGCAGTACCCGCACCCTTATTTCTGGGCGCCCTTCGTGCTAGTCGGCCAACTTGCTGATTCTAAAGCACTTATTTAATTCATAATCGCCTATATTTTTCTGGCCTCCCAAGCCCCTTATCCATGTATGCCGAAGTCTATTCAGAATCGCTCCAAAATGTTGTCTGGGGGAATCATGAAGCATCTGTCGGATGAACAAGCAGTCAATTTCGTGAACCATGCAATGTCGGCTCAGGAACAGATCGAGACTCAGCAGCATCTCGACTTTGGCTGCAAACGCTGCGCTGAAGCTGTAGCAATCTGGCAGCGCGTACGGGAGGCAAGTTCGGTGGAGGCCGAATTTCAGCCCCCCGTGGGTGTAGTACGAATCGCGAAGGCCGCGTTCGCAGCCGCCGGGCTAGAAAACGTCCATTCTGGACTTAAGTTGTTATTTGACAGTAGTTTACAGCCTGCCGCCGTAGGCGTTCGTTCGGTGTCCAGTGACACGCGACAGCTTCTGTACGGCATCGGGCCCTATCTGCTTGACCTTTATATCTCCGCCCGGCCCGGCGGGAAGGCCATCTCCGTCACAGGCCAGCTCATGAATTCAAAGTATCCGGAGCGCATCCTCAGCGCCGTCCCCATCGTCGTCGGGAACGGGTCCGGAACCATGGTCTTGGCGACGACGAACAATTTCGGTGAATTCCAGGGCGAAGTGGAATATGGCGGAGACCTTGAATTGCGCCTTCCGGGCCAGGACGGCAATGAAATCGTCATCCGCCTGGGCTGCCTGATCAGCGGACTAGCCACATCCGCCGGTGAAACAGCGAAAACTAACCCGGATTCGCCGCGATATTGATCTTAGTACTGCAGTACCGTCCCGAATTGGGACTTTTGTTTAGTAACAACGATTCACTCGTACCATTGGCGGAAACGGTTGCTTTTGTGAAACTGCTCTCGTAGCCGGAACCGTCTGCGGACGAGTCACTTAGAGGAGCCTAATACCAATATGAAACGCCGTCTCTGGATTCTTTCAGTAGCACTTATAGCACTCTCATTATTCCAAGCAGGACCCGCAGCAGCGCAGCAACGGCTAATTGTCCGCACCACGAGCCTTCCTTTATTGAAGAACGTCTGTCTCTTGAATCTCTGTCAGGTTACCGAGACGCTGGACGGGACGGTCGGTCAGCTTTTCCTCGTGACCCTGCCGAACTTGCTTCCAATTCAAACGCTCGAGAACGTCCTCAAACTCGTTCCGGGCGTTTTGAGCGTGGAACAAGATCTTCTGCGCACGATCGGTCCGAATCAACCTTTACTGAACGGAGTTCCGCTGGGTCTCTATCAGCGCAATCCCGTCGCTTTTGCTGGCGCCACAGTTTGGAGCGGCTACGCCACCCAACCTGCGGTTGCGCAGATTAATCTGCTTGAAGCGCAACTGGCTTTCCACCCAACCGGCCAGGTGATTGTAGCCGACATCGACACCGGCGTGGACCCCACACATCCTGCGCTGAAAGCCGTCCTGCTTCAGGGATATGACTTCACCCGCAATCAAGCTGGCGGCAACGAAATGTTGGACGTGTCCAACCCGAATGCGAACGTATGCACCACTTGTTCTTCGGCGTCTGTGAATCAATCAACAGCAGCAGTTCTTGATCAGTCCACGGCGGCCGTTCTCGATCAATCCACCGCGGCAGTGCTCGATCAGTCCGGTTATTCGGATTTCGGCCACGGCACGATGGTGCTGGGAATCATCCACCTAACAGCGCCGAACGCGATGTTGTTGCCCGTAAAAGTATTTCACGCGGACGGTACAGGCTACACCTCGGATATTATTCGCGGCTTGTATTACGCCGTGCAGAACAAAGCCAACGTCATCAATATGAGTTTTGATTTCACCGTGCCTTCAGCCGAATTGGCGCAGGCAATCGCGTACGCGGAAAAAAATAACGTAGTCTGCGTTGCTTCCGCCGGAAATGACGGCGCTTCTGAACTCGTCTATCCCGCGGGCCTTGCCGGCGTGATGGGCGTTGCGTCCGTGAATGCCGAGAATCAGCGCTCCACGTTCTCGAATTACGGAACGCAGGTTACCTACGTCGCAGCTCCGGGCGAAAATATCGTGTCCACATATCCGTACGACACGTACGCTTCAAGCTCGGGCACTTCCTTCAGCGCGCCATTTGTTTCCGGCACCGCGGCGCTCGCGCTTCAACTGGGCAGCAAAGCAACGTCGCAAGAAGCGACGTCGGCAATTGCTCAAGCCCAACCGCTCACGTCACAAATGGGTCACGGGCTGCTGAACGTATTCAAAGCACTCACGTATATGCAAGCCGTGCTCGGAGCGAAGAACTAATCGCTCCGGCACCTGGAACAAAAAAGGCTGAGGGGCCACGACAATGTCAGAGCTACAACAGGCACTACTAAGGATCAAGGAGCTGGAAGAGGGTTTACTCGCGCAGCGCACCGCTCTGATCTGCGCGTTCAACCAGACCCTTGATCTGAAAGATCTGAACACAGGCGTACACAGCACCCGGCTCGCGGAATGGGGAATGCGAGTCGGGCAGGAATTGGGACTCGAAGAAGGCGCACTCAGAGATTTGGAAGTTGCAGCGCTCCTTCACGACATCGGAAAAATCGGAATTCCAGATTCAATTCTAAAAAAGCCCGCGAAATTGGAAAGTGACGAATACGCTTTAATGAAGAAGCATCCGGAATATGGATGGGCCGTTTTGCGCATGCTACCCGGATTCGATCGCGCATCGCTCTACATTCTTCATCACCATGAATCTTTCGACGGCAAAGGTTATCCCGCCGGCCTTAAAAGTTCGGAAATCCCACTTGCATCAAGAATCGTATCGGTCACGGACGCATTTGACGCAATGGTCTCCTCGCGTCCATATCGGCAAGGCCTTCCCTTCGAGGAAGCAATCCGCCGCCTGATTCTCGGCAGTGGCACGCAATTTGATCCCTCCGTGGTTCAATCATTCCTTCCGCTAGCGCAAGCCGAAATGGAAACGGTATTCGCGGCAGCAGGTACCGAAATTTCCGCGGCACTTTAACCTTCATTTCCAGCTACTTTCATTTCTTGGCTTCGGCGCAAACAAAAGTTACACTTGCGCCGGGCGAGACAGTTATTGTGGCTCACGCGAAGAAAATTCGGATCTTAAGCGTTGAGGATCATCCCGTTTTTCGCCAGGGATTGGCCACCATTCTCGCAACAGAATCGGATATGGTCCTCGCCGGTCAAGCAGCCAACGCCGTCGAGGCTGTTGCGGAATTTCGCCGCCTTCGGCCGGACATTACCTTGATGGATCTCCGCCTTCCTGGCACAAATGGCACTGACATTTTAATTACGATTCGCGGAGAATTTCCCGATGCGCGCATCATCATGCTCTCGTCTTCCGATTCCGATGGCGAGATCCAACGTGCTTTGCGCTCCGGCGCGTGCGGTTACGTGCTGAAAAGCATGCCGCAAAATGAATTGCTCGCCGTAATCCGCGCAGTTCACGGCGGGAATCGCCGCGTTCCCGCGGAAGTAGCGGCGCGTCTCGCCGAACATTTGGGCGAAGAAAATTTAACGGAGCGCGAATTGGAAGTGCTTCGGCTGATTCGTGATGGAAATAAAAATAAACAAATCGCGGATCAACTTTCGATTTCAGAAAATACCGTAAATTTTCACATCAAAAACATCACGGGAAAATTGGGGGCCAACGATCGCACTCATGCGGTGACGATCGCGGTTCGCCGCGGACTGCTCCCCATTTAATTTGAATCCGTCGAGCCACAGAAAACTGTAGTGTCGGCGCTCCGGATTCTGGTGGCGCGGGATCGAAAGCGTGCGGATAGTATTTGAAGCGCGCGTCTGGCCAGCCCAGCGCCGTAAACATTCTAATGAAGATCGGAAGCTCGATTGCCGTTGCAATATTGCTTCTTTTCGCAGCTCTGCCTTCTTGTGCTGTCGACCCAACCCAACCGGTAGGTAGCTACATCCGCACACGGTTTTCGAGTGACGACGGACTTCCTGCCGATATCGTCGATGAAATGGTGCAATCTCGTGACGGATTTTTGTGGCTGATTGTAAACGGTACTGAACTGGTTCGCTTCGACGGTAAACATTTCAACGCCTTCAAACAGACCCACGCTATAAATACCGTGGCACTGGCGCCGGACGGAGATCTCTGGATTGGAACTCGAAACGATCTGGAGCGAATTCCTGCAGCGAATCTGAATCAATTCGGCTCAATGCCGGCCACCGTATATCATCCCGGTGAAGGTAAGAGCACTAATGTCTCGATCCTTCATTTCGGTAAGAACGGCGTTCTATGGGTGGGCACTGACGGCGGACTTTTTCGTTTTGAAGCCGGCGTTTTTACTTCTGTCTTACCGAATCTTCACATCGAACGGATTGAAGAGGCCTCCAACGGCCATCTGTATTTAATCACGTGGAAGCAAGGGTTCATTGAGTGGGATGGCTCGCAGGTTGTCCCACATCCGGAACTCGAAGCTCAGCTTGGCGTAAACGCCAGCGGCGTCCATCACGTTTTCGAGGATAGCCACGGCGTTACCTGGTTCGCCACATCGAACGGTTTGGCGCGCCGTGTGAATGGAGTCATCGAAAAACTTCCTGACTACGGCCCAAAGGCACATCACGCAGTCCGCATTTACGAAGATCCAAGTGGTAGCGTTTGGGTTGCGAAACAGGAAGGATTGTTTCGCGTTACCGCCGCTGGTCTGGAACTCGCGGCCGCGGGCATGGATGTGCGGTACATGTACGGTGATCGTGACGGTGATTTGTGGGTCGGCACCAACGGTGACGGACTGTTTCGATTCAAAGACCGCGCAGCCAGAATGTTTACCTCGGACGACGGATTACCAAACAAAATTGCGATGACGGTTTTGGCCACGCGAGATGGAGCGTTATGGGCAGGATTTAATTGCGGCGGACTTACTCGATTTGACGGACACACGTTCCGTACTTACAACGAAAAAGACGGTCTTCTAAATAGCTGCGTGTGGGCTTTGGCTGAAGACGGAAACGGCGACCTTTGGATTGGAACTTATGGCGGAGGACTTTTCCGTTTTCACGATCAAAAGTTTACGCAGTATTCAAAACCTCAGGGACTCGGGAGCGACAGAGTCACTTGCATACTTGCAGCGCGAGATGGATCCGTCTGGGTCGGCACGGCGGCCGGCGTCAGTCATATTCGAGACGGACAGATACGCAACTACGCAAAAGCCGATGGTCTTTCCCAGCCCGCCGAAAAACTTTATCAGGATCGTGCAGGTACTATTTGGTCCGGAAATGCCCTCGGACTTGATCGAATGGTCGGCGACCGATTCGTAAAACTTTCATCCATTCCTAAGTCTCTCGTTTTGCCGCTCGGCGAGAATCGCGCCGGCACACTCTATTTCAGCGACTCACTTGACGGGGAAATTTTCCGCGTCGAGAACGAAAGGCTGGTATCTGTGTTTCCGAATTCCTCGGCGTATAATATGGTGGAAACGCAGCAAGGCGAGCTATGGTTCACGGGTCCCCGAATTTTCCGCGTACCGCCGCACGGTCTTCAGTTTTCCCTTCGACAAGATGAGCCTGTCGATTTTGAAGTTTTCGGTTTGGCCGACGGTCTGACAACAACGCAAGCTACCTACGGCAAACCTGACTCCGCTCTTACACCGGACGGCAAACTTTGGATCGCAACACTGCAGGGACTGGCCATGCTGGATCTCTCGCGCTTGCCGCGGACGGATCGGACACCGGCAATTTATGTGGAGGACGTCACGGTTGGCCGGAACCAAAAACCTCCTGGGCATGAACTTGTGCTGCCAGCCGACACGCATCATCTCGAAATGAATTTCGATGCGATTGAGATTAGTGCTCCGGAAAAAATTCGTTTGCAGTATCGATTAGACGGCGTCGATTCAGAATGGCTCGACGCTGGTTCTTCTGGCCACGCAATTTATAGCAACATTCCCCCCGGGACCCATTCGTTTCACGTTCGTGCGAGCAACCGCAGCGGAATTTGGAATCGCGATGGATCTGTTGTCTACACAATCACTCAGCAACCTTATTTTTATCAAACGCGATGGTTTCTGATCGCCGCGATTTTGTTCACGATGCTTCTGATTGCGGGATTGTATCGCCTGCGCGTGCGGCAAGTGGCGAAAGATCTTAGCGCGCGCTTCGATGAGCGATTGGCGGAGCGCACTCGGGTGGCACGCGAACTTCACGACACATTTCTTCAAACTGTTCAAGGAAGCAAGCTGGTTGCCGATCACGCATTGAAAGCTTCCGAAGATAACGTACGAATGGTTCATGCCATGGAACAATTATCAGAATGGCTAGGACAAGCCACGAAAGAAGGCCGCGCCGCGCTGAATTCCTTGCGCGCATCTACAACGGAGAAGAACAACCTTGCGGAAGCTTTTCGCCGCGCAATCGACGAATGCAAGACGCAAACTCACATGGACGCTTCGTTTTCGGTTGTCGGCGAGAGCAGGGAAATGCATCCAGTGGTTCGCGATGAAATTTATCGCATCGGATATGAAGCAATCCGAAATGCTTGCACGCATTCCGGCGCAAGTCATTTGGAAATCACTCTCGAATATGCGCACGATCTTGTTCTGCGCGTCAGCGACAATGGCGCGGGCATGGATCCGGCAACGTCAGAAAAAGAAGGGCATTTTGGATTGCGCGGAATGCGAGAACGCGCTGCGCGCATCGGCGGAAAATTCACACTGATCAGTTCTCTCGGCTCAGGAACGGTGATTGCTCTTGTCGTTCCAGGAAACATCGCGTTCCGAAGTTCAACTCCATCGCGATTGGATCGAATAAAGTCCCTTTTCAATTCCGACTAAGCATCTTCACTGCGCCGTTTCCACCAGTTTTTCACCTACAGAAAAATCCAGTACGAATTCTACGGTTATCGGTGTGTTGCAAAATTCCGCGCTCGGTTATTTTCGTCCGCGTCAATTCTATTTGACTGAATTTGAAAATGATTTAGCCAAACATTTTGAAGGGAGACGCCGATGGCAGCTTTAATGATGAGTGGGATTATTTCAGCGGAAAATGTTAGCGGAACAACTGGCGAGCGAAGCGAGCAGCAATTAATCACCGCGGCGAAGTGTGGAGACAAACCTGCGTTCGGAGAGCTCTGCGAACGTCACACCAAACAAATTTTTCGCGTCGCAGTTCGCATCACGCGGAATCGCGAGGACGCGGAAGACGCGATGCAGGATTCTTTCCTGAATGCTTACGTTCACCTGAAAAATTTCGACGGCAGATCGAAGTTCGTAACCTGGCTGACGCGCATCGCCATCAATTCAGCGCTGATGAAGCTTCGGAAAAAACGCGCCACTCCAGAAATTTCAATGGATCAGAACGACGCGATGCCTGAATCCCGGTCCCACTTTGAATTTCCGGACAAAGCGCTGAATCCCGAAGAGACGTTCTATCAGAGCGAGAGTAGAAAACTTCTCGACGCCGCAATCGCCCGGTTGCGCCCGCGAACGCGAAAAGTTGTCGAGCTTCAAGTGCTCCAAGAAATGTCGATGAAAGAAGCAGCGCGAACTCTGGAAATTTCAGAAACGGCGGCGAAGTCAAGAATGTTTCACGCAAGAGAATCGCTGCGCGCGTCCCTTTCCGCGCGGGGATCATCATTATTTTTACAGGCGAGTGCGAGACGCCATGCCTCCGTCGCACCAACGAGATTCTAGAGGAACCGCAATAACTCTGAGCAAGTAGGTTTAAAAATGAGCGCTATCAAATCAAACAAAGGAGATACAAAAATGAACACGAAAAAGATGTCCGAAGAAATTAATCAAAATCGCCGCCGTTTTTGTGGAACCGCAGCCATGACAATTGCCGCGGCACAATTTGTCACCCTGGGTTCTGCATTCGCACAATCGGGCAGCGCAAAATCGGCGGGTGCTGCGAGCAGAAAAATCGGCGGGAACACGTCGTTCGGCTCGATCAAGCAGATTGACGCGGGACTTTTGAATATCGGCTACGCGGAAGCTGGGCCGGCAAATGGTCCCGCGGTAATTTTGCTGCACGGTTGGCCTTATGACATTCACAGTTTCGTCGATGTTGCACCGATATTGGCAGCGAAGGGCTATCACGTGATCGTTCCGTATCTGCGCGGTTATGGCACGACGCGTTTTCTTTCCAGCGACACAATGCGAAACGCCCAGCAGTCGGTTGTCGGGCTGGACATCATCGCGTTGATGGATGCGCTGAAAATTCAGAAGGCGATCGTCGGCGGTTTTGATTGGGGCGCGCGCACGGCGGACGTGATGGCAACGCTCTGGCCGGAACGCTGTAAGGGAATCGTTTCCGTCAGCGGCTATCTGATCAGCACGCCAGCTGGAAACCAAACGCCGGTGCCACCGGAGCCTGCGTTTTTGTTTTGGTATCAATATTATTTCGCGACGCCAGTTGGCAAGGCCGGCTATGCGAAATATCTGGACCAGTTCAATAAATTCATCTGGCATCAGGCTTCACCAAAATGGAATTTCGACGATGCCACTTACAATCGCTCGGCGGCATCCTTCAACAATCCCGATCATGTTGACATCGTGATGCACGACTATCGCTGGCGGCTGGGGCTGGCCGAGGGCGAGAAAAAATATGACGACTTGGAAAAGAAGCTGGCCACACTTTCTCCGATCACCGTGCCGACGATCACCATGGAAGGCGATTCAAACGGGGCAGCGCATCCGCCGAGCACGGCGTACCGCGAAAAATTCTCCGGGAAATATGAATACCGACTTATCAGCGGAGGAGTTGGACACAATTTGCCACAGGAAGCGCCGGAGGCGTTTGCAAAAGCGATTGTGGATGTGGACGCGTTTTGATTGCGTTAGCGTTGGGCTGCTCTGCGGACTGGTGGGCACGGTCCGCGGGGCGGCGTGGTGCGGAAAAGTAACCAACATGCATTATAATGCATGTTGGAGCGAGAATTTGGTGAAAAGTGCACTATAATGCACTTTTTGCGGTGGGAAAAAGAGGGAAAAGCGCTTAACGCAGAGACGCAGAGTGCGCAGAGAAAAGATTTGAGGAAGATCAGGGAAGAGAAGCCAGGCCAAAAAGTTACGATGTCGCGAGACTTCAGACCAAGGCTGCCACTACACGATCAAGAGATGGGCTAAGTCCTTTATTAGCATACACATCGACCACAGATCGCTGTAAGTGGTTTATTTGCATATACATCGCAAAATAGGGTGGGGTGGGGGGTACGAGTTTTTTTGAAAATGGGTTATGGGAAGTGCGGATGGGTGACGACTAAGGGTAAGGAAACAAAGGAGATGAGGAGGCGGGCAGCGTTTCGTCGCGAGGTTTTGGGAAAAAGCAGATTGCGCGCAGATTGTTTAGAAAACGTCCCGTCTGTCCCGGATTCCACATGGCCCCCGGCTCCAGCAATCTGATTAAGGTATTGCTGTGCTGTCGCTGTGTCGCCGGAGATC
>Ga0209624_10002813_pt1 | contig 12666 bp, 13 predicted proteins | sample JacPinW_OM2H0_O1_FD_188565 | JGI IMG/M metagenome (GOLD analysis project Ga0209624, IMG submission 188565) | Forest soil microbial communities from Algoma, Ontario, Canada - Jack Pine, Ontario site 1_JW_OM2H0_O1 (SPAdes) (version 2) | ecosystem: Environmental > Terrestrial > Soil > Boreal... | reverse complement strand
CATGTCGTCATTGCCGGCGACAATCACTTGCGGCGGCGTCGCCAAGCCGGCAAGCGCCGCCTCGGTGACCGAGAGACCCTTGGAGCGGTCGAAGCCCGCGGTCTGCTCGAAGACGATCTTGTACTTGTCGGCCGCCTTATCGAGCACGTTGTGCAGGCCCTTATTGCGGTCGATCGCCGGGCTCGCGCCGGACTGACCCTGCAGGTTGATGAGGGTCGCCCCGTCCGGAAACAGTTTCTCGACCAGTTCGCCCTGCGCCTCGCCGCCCTTGACGTTGTCGGCGCCGACATGGCCGAGGATCCCGGTGACCGACGGCACGCGACGGTCGACGGTCACGACCGGGACCTTGGCGTCCACCGCTTCTTGCAGCGCCGGCGCCATCGCGTCGACCTCGTTCGGCGAGAGCACGATGCCCTTGACGCCCTTCGCCAGCGCGGCCTCGATGTCGGCGGTCTGCTTCGGCGAGGATACCTGCCCGTCGCTCTCGAGCGGCTCGTAGCCCTGCTTGACCGCCTCGGCCTTGAAGGCCTCCATCATATGGACGAAGAACGGAAAAGTGAGCCCCGGCACCGAGACGAGAATGGTCGGTTTGTCCTGGGCGAAGGCAGGCGCGGAGAGCGCCATGGCGAGCAGGCTCGCGGTTACAAGGCGGCGGGTGATGCGCATGTATGAAACCTCCCTTGGGCCGGCCTGACATGTTAGCTGGCGGCTGCGCCGGACCATGTCCGAAATCGGGCGCGGCGACAAGGGCGAGTGGGCTCAGGCGCCTCGATCGCCATCGCGGTCGCGCGACTCCTTTGGAAAAACATTTGACCGCGATAGATTGAGAAGCGGCGTCCAGTTGGTCCAAAGTCCGCGAAGCCGCGCAAGAAACAACGGGAGGGTTCGGATGGCGCGATTTCAAAGCATTTTGGAGACAGTCGGACACACGCCGGTCGTCCGGATCAACCGCCTCGCCCCTGATGGCGTCAATCTCTATGTGAAAATCGAGGCCTTCAACCCGTTGGGCTCGGTCAAGGACCGATTGGCGCTGGGCGTGATCGAGGCCGCGGAGCAATCCGGCGAGCTCAAGCCCGGCCAAACCGTCATCGAGGCGACGAGCGGCAACACCGGCATCGGGCTCGCCATGGTCTGCGCAGCGAAAGGCTATCCGCTCGTTCTCACGATGGCCGAGAGCTTCAGCATCGAACGACGGCGATTGATGCGCTTTCTCGGCGCAAAAGTCGTCATCACGCCAGCTGCCGAGCGAGCGGTCGGAATGGTCAAAAAGACGATCGAACTCGCCGAAGCCCATGGCTGGTTCATGACGCGGCAGTTCGAGAACGAAGCCAATCCGGATTTCCACTCCCGCACCACCGCGCGCGAAATTATCGACGACTTCGCCGGCGACACGCTCGACTTTTGGGTGACCGGCTACGGCACCGGCGGCACGCTGAAGGGCGTCGGCCGCGTTTTGAGAAGGGAGCGTCCCGGCACGAAGATCATCGTCTGCGAGCCTTCGGACGCGCCGCTGCTCGAGTCCGGGATCGAGCAGAAGCGGCTGGCCGACGGGTCGCCCGCGGAGCCGCATCCGAGTTTCAAGCCTCACCCGATGCAGGGCTGGACGCCTGACTTCATTCCGAAGCTGACCGGAGACGCCGTAGATATGAAACTCATCGATCGCGTCCTGCCGATCTCAGGCGCCGACGCCATCCGCTACAGCAAGGAGCTGGCGGCGAAAGAAGGCATATTCGTCGGCATAACCTCGGGCGGAACCTTTGCCGGCGCGCTCAGGATCGCGTCCGAGGCTCCGAAAGGCGCAAACATCCTCTGCATGCTTCCCGACACTGGCGAGCGCTATCTCAGCACGCCACTGTTCGCCGACGTCCCTGTCGACATGAGCGAGGAGGAGCTCGCGATCTTGCGGTCCATCCCCAGCAAGCAACCCGACGCCTAACCTCGGCCCTTCGCTACGCCAGCTCGATCGCCATCGCCGTCGCTTCGCCGCCGCCGATGCACAGCGACGCTACGCCGCGCTTGCCGCCGCGCCCCCTAAGCGCGGCGATGAGCGTGACCAGAATGCGCGCGCCCGATGCGCCGATCGGATGGCCGAGCGCGCAGGCGCCGCCGTTGACGTTGACCTTCTCGTGGGGCAAGCGGAGGTCGCGCATCGCCGCCATGGCGACGACGGCGAAAGCCTCGTTGATCTCGAAGAGATCGATGGAATCCGTGCTCCATCCGGTCTTCTCGATGAGCTTCTTGACCGCCCCGATGGGGGCGGTGGGAAAATCTTTCGGCGCAGCGGCGTGGGTCGAGTGGGCGACGATTCGCGCGAGGGGTTTGGCCCCACGCTTCTCGGTGTCGCTTTCACGCATCAGGATGAGCGCCGCAGCGCCGTCGGAGATCGAGCTCGAATTGGCCGCCGTCACCGTGCCGCCGTCGCGGAACGCCGGTTTGAGGGTCGGAATTTTTTCAGGCCTTGCTTTGGGCGGCTGCTCGTCCGTCGCGACAACCGTCTCGGACTTGCCCGCCTTTACGGTGACCGCCGCCACCTCCCAGGCGAAATCCCCGTTCGCGATCGCGCGGTTGGCGCGCTCAAGCGAACTTACGGCATAGGCGTCCTGCGCAGCCCGCGTGAACTGATAGGCTTCCGCGCAATCCTCAGCGAATGTCCCCATAAGGCGCCCCTTGTCGTAGGCGTCCTCGAGGCCGTCGAGAAACATATGATCGATGGTGCGGCCATGGCCCATGCGATAGCCCGAGCGCGCGCGATCGAGCAGATAGGGCGCGTTGCTCATGCTCTCCATGCCGCCGGCGACCACGACATCAGCCGAGCCCGCGCGCAACAAATCGTGCGCGACCATGGCCGCCTTCATGCCCGAGCCGCACATCTTGTTGATGGTCGTCGCGCCCGCCGCGACCGGGAGCCCGGCGCCGATCGCCGCCTGACGCGCGGGCGCCTGACCCTGCCCTGCCGGCAGCACACAGCCCATCAGGATTTCGTCGACGCTCCCGGCCACGATCCCGGCCCGCTCGACCGCCGCCGCAATGGCGCGAGCGCCTAGGGCAGGCGCGCTGACATCCTTCAAGTCGCCGAGAAATCCGCCCATGGGCGTGCGCGCCGCACCGACGATAACGACTGGATCAGAGGTGGTCATCGAGTCGGCCTCCGCTGGCGTCGGAACGGCCTGCCCCAGCTCAATCCTACCCGAACTGGCGCGCGCGGCCTCAAGCCATCATATAAGCGATGAGCGCGCGATTAGGAACGCTGAAATGGGCCAGGAACTCCGCAGCGCCGAAGAGCGCCGCGCCGCTATCGCCGACCCCGGCGGACCGGTTCACCGAGCGCGCCCGCCGGGTCGCGGAAAGCCTCGAGCTTGGCGTCGCCAGCGCGAGCGGCGTTCTACTCGGCAAGGGCGAACGCTATTGGCGCGAAGCGTGATCACTTGTCGGAAAACAGCGTGAGCAGGACTTTTCCCTTATCCCCGATGATGCACACCAGCGTCTGCGGCTTCGTTGTTTTCGTCCGCTCCACATAGGCGTCGCCGATGACGACGGTTTTGATCGGGACGTTTTCAATCGTCGTATCGGCTTTGATGACCTTGGCGCTGTCCAGATCGACTAGCACGTCCTTCACCTGCGGGAATTTTTGCTTAAGCGCGAGCAGACCACTTGCCTTGCACGCGTCCGCTTCGGGAGAAAGCGTTTCCGCCACGGCGGGGCCAGCGATCAGCGAGATTAGGAACGCCAGTGCAAATCTATGCCGTGTCATCTGATGATCTCCCACCGCCATATTGCTTATGTGAACTTTGGCAGCCGGAACTTGTTCCACAATCGCCTTCCACCAGATCTGGCAGGACTGGCGTCTCGCCTATGTCGCAAGATTTTGTTAACTATACGCGCCCATGAGCCTCTCAAGCGCAGAGATTGAGCGCTACGCGCGCCAGATCGTTCTGCACGGGGTTGGCGGCCCCGGCCAGAACAAGCTCAAGGCCGCGCGCGCCCTCGTCGTCGGCGCGGGAGGCTTGGGGTCGCCCGCGCTCCAATATCTGGCCGGGGCCGGCGTCGGGACGCTCGGGATCATCGACGACGACATCGTCTCGCTCTCCAACCTGCATCGGCAGGTGATCCACGCAACGGACGATGTCGGTCAGCCGAAAACAGACAGCGCTCAAGCCGCCATCGCGCGCATCAATCCGCATGTCATCGTCGAGCCGATCGCTCTCCGGCTCGACGCCGAGAACGCTCAGGCGATCGTTCGGCGATTCGACGTCGTGCTCGACGGCTCGGACAATTTCGTCACGCGCTATGCGCTGTCCGACGCTTGCTTCCATGAGCGCCGGCCGCTCGTTTCGGCGGCGCTTGGTGAGTTCGACGGCACGCTGACGACGCTGAAGCCGTATGAGAACGGGCCGGACGGCAAGCCCAACCCCACCTATCGTTGCCTCTTCCCGGATCCCCCAGAGCCGGGGACCATCCCCACCTGCGCCGAGGCCGGGGTATTGGGCGCGCTAGCTGGCGTGCTCGGCTCGCTGATGGCGCTCGAGGCGATCCGCGTTCTGGTCGGCGGCTTCGGCGACGGCGATGAGGGCTTGGTCGGACGGCTGTTGATGATCGACGCGCGCGCCATGCGGTTCGAGACGCTGCGCTATGCCTGGGACCCGGACAATCCGCTCAGCGGCAGAGGCGCGCGAAGCGAGGCCCTACTGGCGCGCGAGAGCTAGCCTTCAGGCGAGTCAAACGGCCTGACGCTCATTTGGCCCGATTGACGAAGTCCACGCAATTGATGCGGCCTGAATCCAGGCAGCGCTGAGATCTGCGGCTATGGCCTAACGCGTTGAAGACCCAGTATCCGATCAGGACGAGCGCCAGCGCCGTGAGAAGCACGAGGACATTGGCGAGTCTGCGGGGCTCAAACTCTTCCGTCGCCTCGACGCGCTTAGGCGGGTCGAGGCGATCGAATTCCTCCGGTCGATCTTGCGCCATTGCCTAAGCCCTTAGTCAGGGTTGGGCGACGTTGTTCATTGACTCTATCACACAATTGGAGCCGCGAACGCGCTTCGGTTTGGGCGCCCGGAAGCCACGCCGGCGTCCCCGGCCCGCCGTCGGCATTTTAACATTTTTTATCAGGTTAACCTAATCCCCCCGATGCATGGTGAAGCCCCGCTCAGCCCACTGGAGACAGGCATGCGTCACCTCGCCACTCTTTGTTTTTCCGCACTTGTCTGCGCCATATCGGCGCCCGCCTTGGCCGCTAACGATGGCGTTGTCGTCTTCGTGCCCCCCGAGACTTCCGCCGACGCCGCGCCCTCGTCTGTCCCCGCTCCGGCGCCCACGCGCGGACGATACGGCGGCGGCTTCATCGAAGCGCTGCTGACTGGCGGCGGCCCGCAGCAGCCGCAGATGGACGCCCCAAATGTGAGCGAGCCCGCGGACGTGGAAGCCGAGCCCGAGCCGCAATTCCGCCGGCAGGAAGTCGATTACACGGGGCCGGAAGCTCCGGGAACGATTGTCGTCGACACGCCCGACAGATTCCTGTTTCTCGTCGAGCCCGAAGGAAAGGCGTTGCGTTACGGCATCGGCGTCGGGCGCCCCGGCTTCGAATGGTCGGGCGTCAAGCGGATCAGCCGCAAGTCCGAATGGCCGGACTGGACGCCGCCGGCCCAGATGCTGCTGCGCCGCCCAGACCTGCCGCGCCGTATGGCGGGCGGCCCTGGTAATCCGCTCGGAGCGAGAGCGCTCTATCTCGGCTCCTCGCTCTACCGCATTCACGGCACCAACGAGCCGTCGACCATCGGCCACAACGTCTCGTCAGGCTGCATCCGGATGATGAACGAGGATGTGATCGACCTTTACGATCGCGTGCCCGTCGGCGCGAAGGTCATCGTGCTCTGAAACGAAAACGGCGGGCGCGCCCGAGCACGCCTCGCCGTTCACCCAAATCGAACCTAATACTCAGACGTCGTCGTAGCCGCCGCCGTCGTCAGACCCGCCGTCCGAGTCGAAGGTCGAGTCGTCGAGATTATCGAAGTTCGCGTCCTGAACGCCCGGCGCGCCAGGATCAAACTGCTGAAAATTCGCGTCGCTGCCGCGGTCCGGCTTGTCGTCGTAGTAGTTGTTGATTTCTGTGACCTCTGTCGGGTTGCTGCCGGTAAGGCCCGTGCCGCCTAACCCGGTGGCGCTTGCCCCGCCAAAGAGACCGCCGCCGCCGCTGTGGCCGCCGAACAGGCCGCCCAACAGATTGCCAAGCACCACGCCGCCGGCCACGCCCGTCGCGGTCGAAGCTGCATTTTGCAGGAAGCCTCCGCCGCCCGAAGGCTGCTGCGGCTGGCCCCACGGGCCGGGTTGCGGCGGGTAGCCCTGAGGGGGCGGCGGAGGATAGCCGCCTTGAGGCGGAGGTGGCGCGTAGCCCCGGGGGGGCGGCGGAGGCGCCGCACGCTGATAAGCTTGCGGATCAGGGTCCGGCCGTGGCGGGGGAGACGACGGACCCCCGCCAAAGATGGACTTGCCGAGATTGCCAAGGAAGCTGCCGTGTTCCTCGCTCTGCTCAGCGCCCTGCTGCGCGGCCGCCTCGAGTTGGGAGATTCGGTTCGCAGCGGCCTCCAGGGCCTGCTGCTGGACAAGCACCGTTTGCGCTAGCACATAGGGCGAGTGCGGCGCGGCGCGAACCGCGTCATTGATGAAGGATTCGGCTTCGGGGTCACGCTGGGTCGCGGCGGCAGAATTGACGCGCTGGAAAAGGCCACCAAGCATTTGGCGTTCTTCGGGGGTCATGTCGCTCTCCCTGCGGCCGAATGGCCGCGCCCGGCATATAGCGACCCCTGCCGGCAATCCCAAGGCGCCTGCGCGGGTTTTTCGCGTCGACCAGCGTGCTTTTTCCGTGAGGCCCGCCCGCGCCGCGTCTTTACTCAGGCTTGTCGATCGTTTAGGCGGTTGCCCCAGGGGCCCCGGCTCGGCTTTTGCCGCTGCGCCGGGGCTTCGCACGTTTTAAACAACCGGAAGAGCAATCGACGTTGGCCAATGTTGTCGTTGTCGGCGCCCAATGGGGCGACGAAGGAAAGGGCAAGATCGTCGATTGGCTGTCGGTCGGCGCCGACGTTGTGGTGCGTTTTCAAGGCGGCCATAACGCGGGCCATACGCTCGTGATCGACGGCAAGACTTACAAACTTGCCCTGCTTCCGTCCGGCATTGTTCGGCCTGGGAAACTGTCGATCATCGGCAACGGAGTCGTGCTCGATCCCTATCATCTCGTCAAGGAGATCGAGCAGTTGCGCGGCCAGGGAGTCGTAGTGACGTCGGCCAACCTCAAGATCGCCGAGAACGTCCCGCTGATTCTGTCGCTGCATCGCGAGCTCGATGCACACCGCGAGTCCGGAAACGTTCGCGGAACCAAGATCGGCACCACCAAACGCGGCATCGGGCCGGCTTACGAGGACAAGGTCGCCAGGCGCGCGATCCGCCTGATGGACCTCGCCGACCCCGACGCGTTGGACGACAAAATCGAGCGCCTGCTTTCGCACCATGTTCCTTTATGCCGGGGCTTAGGCTTGCCGCCGCCAACCGCAGCCGCGGTGCGCGAGGAATTGCTCACGGTGGCGCCCGAAGTTCTGCCGTTCATGGCGCCGACGTTCGAGATCCTCGACGGCGAGCGGCGCGCCGGCAAGCGCATTCTGTTCGAAGGCGCGCAAGGCGCCATGCTGGACGTCGATCACGGCACGTATCCATATGTGACGTCCTCCAACACGGTCGCGGCGAATGCAGCGACCGGTTCCGGCCTCGGTCCCAAGGCGATCGGCTACGTGCTTGGCATCGCCAAAGCCTACACGACGCGCGTCGGTGGCGGCCCGTTTCCGACCGAGCTCGACGACGAGGTCGGCCGGTTGATCGGCGAGCGCGGCCGTGAATTCGGCACCAATACCGGGCGCCCGCGGCGGTGCGGATGGTTCGACGCAGTGCTTGCGCGCCAAGCGGTGCGCACTTGCGGCATCGACGGCCTGGCGCTGACCAAGCTTGACATTCTCGACGGCTTTGAGACCATCAAGGTCGCGACCCGTTACCGCCTGAACGGCGAGGAGATCGACTATCTTCCGGCCTCGCAATCCGCGCAGGCGCGCATCGAGCCGCTTTATGAAACGATCGAAGGCTGGAAAGGCGCCACGAGCAAGGCGCGGTCATGGGCCGACCTGCCGGCGCAGGCGATAAAATATGTACGGCGAATCGAGGAGCTGGTCGGCGCGCCGGTCGCCTTACTATCGACGAGTCCTGAGCGCGACGATACGATCCTTGTGCATGATCCATTCCAGGACTAAGGGACCCTGCGCGGCGTCGCGTGGAGCGGTTGAGCGGACGCATGGCTGATTATCATTCGCTGCTCATGCGAGCCGTCGCCAATTTGCCCAACGCGGGCACGGCGGCGACGCGCGGGGCGATCTATGAGCGTGCCCGCAAAGCCCTGCTCGACCAGCTCAGAAGCTTGCGGCCGCCGCTGCCGGAAAGCGACATCTCCCGCGAGGAGACCGCGCTTGACGCAGCGATCGCCGAGATTGAGGAAAGATACGGGCTGCAGGACCCGGCTCCGCCTCTCGCTCCGCCGACGCCGACTCCGCCTGTAGCCGGAAAGCCAGTCGCGGCGCCGAGGGCCGCTCCGCCACCCCCGCCCCCGCAATTCTCTACGCTCCAGCGCCCCAGCGCGCCTGCGGCGCCCGGGCCGGCCGCTCCTTCGGCGCGAGCGCCTTCGCAAACCGGTGCGCCAAGCCAACCCGGGGCCGCAGCCATGCCCGTTCAGGGCGCGGCGCAGCGACCTCCGCTGCCGACACCAGGAAGGACCCAGCCAGCCGGAGGCCCGCAGCAAGCGCCAACCCCGATTGCAGGAAGGCCAGCCGCAGCGGCGCCGACGGCGGCTTCGCCGGCTCGATCCCAGCTGGCTGCAGCAATGGCTAACCAGCCCGGCTTCGGATCGAAGACCGGTCGGGCCGCTCCGCCGGTGGGAGCGAAGGACGGCAAGGACGAGGGTTTGCCCGGATTGGCGGCGCTCGACCCGGCCAAGGCGGTCCGACCGAACAAGACCGACAGCGGGCACGCGTCCGACGCTCCGCCCGTTGTCGCGACCCGGCGCGATGAACCTGGGCAATGGACCGAAGCGCCCGAAGTGCCGGCGGAGTTCGACCGCCCGGGCTTGGGCGCCAGGCCGGAGGCGGAGATGCAGCGCCCGGTTGCGCCAGGCGTCGAAATCGCCAAGCCGAAACCCTTGCTCTGGATCGCGGCGGCGGTCGTCCTTGGAATTGTCCTTGCGGTGGCCGGAGCCGCAATCCTGATGCGTCAGAAGCCGCAGGACCTCGCCATCAAACCCCCCGTCGAGGCGCAGCAACCCGCCCCGACGGAGTCCTCGGCAAAGATCGCTGAGCGGGTGCAAACGACCCCGGCCGCTCCCGCCGCGCCGGCAAGCGCACCGCAAGTGACCCCGTCAGGTCCGCAAGGCGCGGCGGCGCCAGCGACCTCAGCGCCGGAGACGTCGACTCAGCCGGCCCAATCCGCCGCGCCTGCACCGTCGGCCGGGCGGGCGGCGATGTTGATCGCTTCGGCGGACAACCCGCAAAAACCGGCCGTGAGCTTGGGCTCGACAGTGTGGTCCCTGATTCCGCCATCGCCGAACCAGCCGGCGACGGTCGCGGTAAAAGCGGAAGCGGACATCCCCGATCTCAAGATGCATGCGACCATGACCTTGAGGAAGAACACCGATCCGACGCTACAGGCGACGCATACGATCGACCTGAAGTTCTCCTTCGCCGAGGGCGCTCCGATCGCCGGCTTCAAGGACGTCGGCCTGCCGCAGATGCGCAAGGAGGATTCGACCGCGGCGGAAGCGCTGACTAGCGTCAAGGTCAAGATCAGCGACACCTATTTCCTTATCGCGCTGGCCAAGGGCGAAGCCGACATCGCCCGCAACCTCGACCTGATGCAAACGCGCTCCTGGTTCGACTTTCCGCTGCTGCTCAACGACGACCGGATCGCAAAGGTTGTGTTCCAGAAGTCGCCGGAAGGTCAGGCGATGCTGGAGAAAGCGTTCGACGCGTGGAAGTGAGCGGAATGTCTACCCGCGCAGATTGAACACCCGGGTCGAGACAAAATAGCCGTCTTCGACGACGCCGAAAGCGATTGGCGTTCCAAAGCACTCGACATACGCGCGGCCCTGGGTTGGGGCCTGACCGCGAAGCAGTAGTTTTTGGCCGCGCCGGAGGGTCGCAGCAGCGGAGCGATCGACGGGCACGATCGGGATTTCGCCCAAGCCGGCCTGCAAAGGCAGAATCGCGCGAGCCATCAGATCAGCGTCGTCGGGCAGACGATCGAGCGGAATCGCCGCCTCGACCGAAAACGGGCCGACGCGCGTCCGGCGCAATTCGATCACATGTCCATAACATCCGAGCGCCCGGCCGAGGTCACGCGCGATCGCGCGCACGTAGGCGCCCTTGCCGCATTCGGCCTCGAGCACCGCGTGGTCGGGGTCAGCCGATATCAGATCGAGCCGGTAGACATGGATCGGGCGCGGTTCGATCTCGAAGGTTTCGCCTTCGCGCGCAAGATCGTAGGCGCGCGCGCCGGCGATGCGGATGGCGGAGAAGGTCGGCGGCGTCTGGAGAATGGCGCCGACGAAGCGCGGCAGGAAGCTCTCAATCTCGGCTGGGGCGGGACGCCGATCCGAGCGTGCGACGATCTCTCCTTCGGCGTCGTCGGTCGCGCTTTCCTCGCCCCAGCGCACGCGGAACCGATAGGATTTGGCTCCGTCCTGAACGACGGGCACGGTCTTGGTCGCCTCGCCGAGAGCGACCGGCAGCACCCCCGACGCGAGCGGATCGAGGGTTCCGGCGTGGCCTGCTTTCCTGGCGTTGAACAGGAACTTGATTCGCCCGACCGCTTGAGTCGAGGAGATCCCGGTCGGCTTATCGAGATTGATCCAGCCGTTGATCTCGACCCGGGACGATCGCTTCTGACGTGGCTCTCGAGGACCATGCCTTTCGCGAACGGCGGCGCCGGAGTGTCTGTCTTCGTCGGCGTCGCCGATCATTCCTTGTCCTCTCCGCCGACGTCTTTCAGATCCCGCGCTACTGCCGGTGATCTCAGAAGCTCGTCCATGCGCGCTTGAGCATCGAAGCTCGTATCCAAGGCGAAACGCAGATCAGGAGCGAACTTGAGATTGACGCGGCGAGCGACGAGCGCGCGCAATTCCTTCTTGTGGCGATCGAGCGCCTCAACCGCCATTCCAGCGCCTTTGCCGCCGAGCGGCATCACGAGAATCGTCGCCAGTTTGAGATCCGGCGACATGCGCACCGCACGGATGGTTAGCGGATGACGATCCAGGGCTTCGTCAACCACCTCGCCGCGCGCGAGAATGTCCGCGACCGCGTGACGGATCAGTTCGCCGACGCGCTCGGTCCGGTGACTGGGGGCATGCAGTTTGGATAAGGAACGGGACATTGCGCTCTCCTTTGAGGCGCGGCGTAACTGCAGCACGTGAATGGGAGCAGCGTCGGCTCAAATCGAGCCGAGCTGAACCGAAAATTCTGGCAGCGCCGCGAAGGTCAGCGCTTGTTCGCGACCTCGTTCGAGGATTGTCCGCCAGCCGGCTGGCCCAGGACCAGAGTGGATGAACGTTCGCCGCCGTTCTGCGTCGATCACCCACACCTCGTTAACGCCGTGGCGCGCGTAAAGGCGCGCTTTGAGACCGCGGTCGTAGGCGAGACTGGTCACCGCAACCTCGATCGCCAGCAAGATATCCGAGCCTTTCACATCCTCCAGCTTGATGCCTTTTGGATAGATGACGAGATCGGGTTCGACGAAAGTGTCCGCACTAAGATAAATCGTCGATTCGACTCCAAGCCAGAGGCGATCGGGCAGCGCGCGCGCAATGCCGATATTGAGCGTTGACTTGATGAGCTCGTGCGTATGGGTCTTCGCCTGCATAGGCACGATCTCGCCTTCGATCAGCTCGAAGTTCTCGTCCTCCGAAACGATGCCAGCATCTTGCATGCGCAAGATTTCAGCCACCGTAAATGACCGGCGGTCGAAGCCCTCGGCGGCGCGGGTGACATTGGCTCGCATATCTTCCGTTCCGCGCCCGCCGATCACAGCGTGCGGCGGATCTCCTCGACGGTATAGCATTCGATGACGTCCCCGACCCGCATGTCGTGATAGTTCTCGAACGCCATGCCGCACTCCTGCCCCGCCTGCACCTGGGCGACTTCGTCCTTGAAGCGCTTGAGCGTCGACAGCTTGCCCTCGTGGACGACCACACTGTCGCGAATGAGGCGCACGTGTGCGCCGCGCTGCACGACACCGTCGGTCACGCGGCAACCCGCCACCAAGCCGACCTTGGAGATGTCGAACAATTCGAGAATTTGCGCATTGCCCAGCATCGTCTCGCGCAAGGTCGGCGCAAGCATCCCCGAAAGAGCCGCCTTCACGTCGTCGACCAGATTGTAGATGATGTTGTAGTAGCGGATCTCGACGCCGTCCTGCTCAGCAAGGTCGCGCGCCTCCTTATTCGCGCGCACGTTGAAGCCAAGGATCACCGCCTTCGAGGCCGTGGCCAAAGTCACGTCGGATTCGGTTATGCCGCCGGCGGCGCCATGGATGACCCGCGCCATGACTTCGTCGTTGCCAAGCTTTTCTAGCGCTGAGGTTATCGCCTCG
>Ga0209624_10002812_pt1 | contig 12672 bp, 7 predicted proteins | sample JacPinW_OM2H0_O1_FD_188565 | JGI IMG/M metagenome (GOLD analysis project Ga0209624, IMG submission 188565) | Forest soil microbial communities from Algoma, Ontario, Canada - Jack Pine, Ontario site 1_JW_OM2H0_O1 (SPAdes) (version 2) | ecosystem: Environmental > Terrestrial > Soil > Boreal... | reverse complement strand
TTTCGGCATACTCGTTGCTCCATAGATTGAACTAGATCAAGAAATGGGCAATTGCAAATTCACCTAGAGCGGTGCACACTTGGTAGCTTTAAGTACTAAACGTTTATTAGTGCTAATTAGCAGCTAAGGAGTAGAGTAATCGAAACCCTGTCCGTAAAGTGTAAATTTACTGCTAAACCACTCAGCTAACCCCTTGCAATGAGCTAAATTATTAATTATTGTACAACTCAACAGCGCTTGTACTAGCGGCTAACGCTTAACGGCGGCTAACGCTGCACAGTTAGCGCTAGCTTGCTCAAAAAGAAGACAAAGCGAATAAGTAAGAGAACAGAGCAAAAGCAAGCAAGCAAGCAAGCAAGCAATTAAGCAAGCAAGCAAGCAAGCAATTAAGGGGGTTTTAAATTAATTATTATCCAGCAGCACTTTCCAGTACAGCTACCATGCTATGACTTATGAGATGTTAATCAAATGAGTTAACTTAAACTAATTAGTTTCGCGCTAGCAGCCGCAACACTATTTCTATTGCGCTAGAGCGCGCTAACGCGTTACAGCAGCTAAAGTAATTACCTTAAGTTTCTCTCAAATTAATCTTCTTCCCAGCGACAGACAGTTAGTTCATCCTGAATGCTTACTTCACCGTTGCGTTAGTGATCAACGATTACTCGAAATTCCTTCTTCATGTTGCCGAATTTCAGACAACAATCCGTTAAACTATTAATAAATTTAGCTTTCTTTAATGATTAGCTCATCTTGCAGTAGTTAGTAATGCTAACTTACTAAGAGATTTGCTTCACTTTGTAAAAGCTATTGTGGCACGTCTATAGCCCAGTTCATAAGGGCCATAACGACTTGTCTTAGCCCCAACTTGAAACTCTATAAGAATCAAAATTTGTTAAGTATAAATTAACAAACGGGATTTCGTCCGTTAGCGGAGTTAACCTAACCATTCACAACACGAACTGAAGACAGCCATGCAACACCTGTATTTAAGTCATTTTGCAACTGAAAATACACTCCTTTAATGCTTCTCAACCGTAGTTGAGAAACATTAAAGTTAAATATGCAAGAACTGGTAAGATTTTACGCGGACTATCGTATTAAATAACATGCTTCACTCCGTTTGCTTCAAGACCGACTAATTTTTTTGGTTTTAACTTTGCAGTCGTACTCGCAAGGCGGAATGGTTATCGTGTTAACATTGCCATCAAAATTTTATAATTTTAATAACTACCATTCATAGTTGACAGTGAGGGGTATCTGGGTATCTAATCCTATTTCCTATCCTCACCTTCGTTTCTCAGCGTCAATCGTTAGTTGAAAAAAGCTTTCGCAATTAGTATTCCACTTAGTATCTATAGATATCAGCCCTACACTAAGTATTATTTAATATATCATCTTTTCGATTCTAGCTTGCTTACGAACTTATCACTAGCTGCCGAAGCAACTAAGGAAAGCAATAGCGCGCACCAAGCAGCCTACAAACCCTTTACGCCTGATTAAGATGATTAACGTTTGCGTCTCTGGCCTTACCGAGTCTTCTGGCACCAGTTTTGGACAACACTAATAGTAAGGTAATATCATTATTTTTCCTTACGTTATCATACTTGACACAAATATGATTTCAGTTAGCTAGTTCACTCTTGCGAGCATTGACTAATATTCTTGACTGCTGGTAGCATATAGCTACTTGGGGCTTCTCATTCCCAATGTGGCCATTGGCTCTATCAAACTTGGCTTTTGATCATTGGCTAGGTAGGCTATTATCCTACCAACTACCTAAACAAAATAAATAGAATCATATAGTGGAAAATTTCCTTTTATTAATACTGCTTCCTATTTATGGAATCTATAAGGTATCTTATTTATTATACTCACCTTTACACCTTTTTCTACTTTAGGTTAGAAACAGTAACTTTAACATTACTGTACACTAGCATAAGTAAAAAAATGATTTGCATGTCTCAAACTACTGAAAAACGTTCAATCGGAACCAAAATTAAATTCTTTCTATTATTTAGACAATTAGCACTAATTAATTTTAGCTACTTTATCATATTATAACGCTGTTGCGCTAGCGCTAGATTCCTGTTAGGCGCTGGTGCTAATTTACTCTAGCACTCACAAGCTCCAACCAAAAGCGCTTAACACTTGGTTGTTGCTAGGCGCTAACAATTAGCTAACTAGCGCCTGAAACAGTTAGCGGCAAGCTGCTAGCAATATTTATTATCTCTTTTAGGTCCTAGCCCCTTAGCGCTAGCGTAATTTACTAGCCTGTTGTAGGCGCAAGCTAACTAGATCTAGCGTTGTTAACTGTAAGGTAAATACTAAGCAGGATACAAGGCATTAGCGCTACCGGGCACTGTGAGATTCGAACTCACGACTTTATTAAAGTAATCGTTTTCAAGACGAACGCCATAAACCAGACTCGACCAAATGCCCTAAAATTTAAGCGCTGAACAGCTGCTACTTGCTAGCCGCTTGCGGTGCTACTAGCTGGTTTTCCAGTGCTAGGCACTACCAACCGGATAAAAGAGAATAATACTTTAGCAGCTTGAGTAGGCTAGCACTGCCAGCCGCCACAAGAGCGCTTAGCACGAGTATTTAACGTGACTAGTAGCAGCTAGCGGCTAACCAGATACGCAGGCACTAGTACTCCAGCAGCAAAAAATAATTAATAAATTTAAAATTAAACAATGTCAATAACTTTATCAAAATTAATGATCAATTCTCCATTAGATCAATTTGAAATAATAAGTTTATTAGGTTTTAATGCTCCCTTATTTGGGTATTTACATATAGCTATAACAAATTTAGCATTATATTCAATTATTGTTTTAATAATAGTAGTAGGTATAAATTACATGGGAAATAATGATAGTAAATTATTACCTTCCAAATGGTCTATATTTTTAGAAAGTATATTTGCAAGTATTAATTCAATAGTTAGAGAACAAATAGGTAAAGAAATTTATTTACCTTTTATTTATTCTTTATTTATATTCATTTTATTTGCTAATCTTATAGGAATAATACCTTATTCTTTTACTATAACTAGTTCAGCTATAGTTTCTATTGGAATATCATTTACAATCTTTATCAGTGTAACAATATTAGGATTAGTTCTTCATAATATAAAATTTTTCTCTTATTTTATACCTAATGGTACACCTTTAGGGTTAGTTCCTTTATTAGTTATAATTGAATTAATTTCTTATATTTCTAGAGCAGGTAGTTTAGGAATAAGACTTTTTGCTAATATGTGTGCTGGACATATATTATTAAAAATATTATCTTCATTCTTATTTGCTACTTTTTCTGGAGGTCCTTTATTCTTTATTATAGCATTGATACCATTCCCAATATTTATTGGAATAATTGGTTTAGAATTAGCTATATGTTTAATACAAGCTTATGTATTTACTTTATTAACTTGCTCTTATATTAAAGATGCCTTAGATTTACATTAGGCTGTAGTAAGTTTCACTAACCAATCGGTCAGCACGAGCTTAACCACAAGCGTTAGTACGGAACGAACTAACACTGCTTAAACCCCTTAGCCGCTTGCGCTGGTGCACGTTAACAAACGCCTAACGCTAAACTGGGAAGTTAAACGCGAGCGAGAACGCGCACTGTCTAGTCTAGAAACCCAATTACTTACCGGTGCGCGCTAATTACCTAACAGTAAGACTGAAAGGAATCGAACCTTTATTTTATCCATTATGAGCGAATTGCATTAACCAGTTATGCTACAGTCTTATATTAATTAACGCTAGATCTAGCGCTTAGTAAAATAAATTTACACTAGGCGTCACCAAGAGCTTTTGGCAGTTAAGTGCTGGCTGGCGCTAGGGTAGCACCGAACAACCAGCAAGCAAGGTTACTAACTCCTAGATACTAGCTAGCGCCGCAACTAACTGACGCTAATGTACATTTACTGAGCACCACTGAGCAGTAAAGGAATCGAACCTTTTACGGTTAATTAACCAATTCTTTTACAGAGAATCACCATTACCAATCGGATCACCTGCCCTGAATGCGGCTAAGCGTTAGTGTTTTACCGCACGCGCTTAACTTAAAACCATACTCTTTTAGAAAAGCGCTAGGAAATTTATGTAGCTAGCGCAATTGGCTGCTGGCGGCTAAGCACTGAGTGCAGCGCTGCTAGACTAGCGCCTGAAAGCACTTGGACTTGAACCAAAACTTTCTCCTTAAAAGGGAGACACTCAACCACTCGAGTTCTGCTTCCTTCCTCATCTGCCCCTAGGCGGCTGCTAACCCTCGTTAGGCGCTGGCGCTAAGTACTGAGTTGACCAGATTCGAACTGATATTAAAGCCATTACCAAAAAATGGTGTTTTTCCTTATTTAAACTACAACTCAAAAAGCGCTAAACCCTTCCTAAATACTAGCACTGCGGTAGCGCTCAGCCGCCTAGGAGCAGATAAAAGAAATAAATTATCTTTCTTTTAGCTTAGCGCTTGTACTATCGCCTAAGCTGCTAACTAAGAATATTCCTAATAAATGAGGAATTATGGATATTCTTAAGGATAAATAATTAACTCTTGCTATCCTCTTATTCAATTTTAAGTTAATATTTAATATAACTTATAGCGCTGAACAATAACAACCTTTTCATCACTAATTTACATCAGCACCATTTTCCAAGTTTAATAAATATGAATATGAGCATATTTTCTATAAACCTTACATCTGAGTTCATTTTAACATCAACTATTATTATAGGTTTAACTATATCAGGATCCATTATTTATTATTATTTAAATCTACCTAGAGCAACTGAAGGTGAGGGTGAAAAAGAAAATTTAAAAGCCTTAGCGAAAGAACCTTCAGTATCTTCAAACTCTGACACAATAACTTCAACCGATAGCGCCATTAAAAATGTTGTAGATCAAAATGTAGGTACATCTTCTATTTCACCGCCTTGTGCTGACACTAATAATTCATCTAATTTATCATCTAATGAAGTATTAAGAGATCCTCTTTCAGTAAAAACTAAAGTTTCTTCTACTGAGAATACATCAGCTCAAATTAGAGAAGTTGCAGATGTTAATATTGGTACATCTTCAATTGTGAACAAAGAACATTTAGACCAAAATATTAATACAACATCTACCTTAACTTCTGATACATCAACAAGTGCTGAACAAACACTAAGAACAGTATTGGACCAAACTGTAGATATCTCTCAACAGCTAGCGATAATCAGTGATCAAAATGTAGATACAATCAGTAATTTAGCTTCAACAATTATTGAATACTTATTATAGCTCTAAGAAGCACTAATTAACTATTAGCTGCTAAGTTAGCAGCTTCTTGCCGCCAGCGCGCGCTGACTAGCGCTTCAAGGTTACCTAACTAACAACCTTTAGCGCCAGCGCCTAGCGCTATTAATTAATCAAGCTTCTAACCCCTAACCCTTCACACTGCTAAGTTAAAAGTAGAACTTAAAGTTAATTAAATTGATGGCACTAGCACTAGCCTCTGTCACCCCTAGTCGGCGGCTAACTGCCGCCTAGCTAGCTAGCTAGCTAGCGCTAGGAGTAAAACTTCCTGCAGATGAAGGAGGAGTACTATCTTTCGATGAGGAAAATGGATCAGTAATATCATACACCGAATGTTCACTAAGATAGATAGGAACTCGAGTTGGACCAGTTGGACCAGTTGGTTTATCTGACTTACCTCAAAACCATTCATACAGTGTATTACTAGCATAGTAAAAACCATCTAATACATCACCTAAGAAAGGTACAGCTCTAATGTAATCAGGATATAACATATCACTAAACACTAAAACTGCAAAGATTCCAATTGTACCTAATAAAACAACACTTAAGAAAGATAATCAGCCATAAGCTACTTCAGGGTCAGGATCTAAGGTTATTATTTTATTTTGAATAGAGCTCAATATTTTAATATTAAAGTTATCCTGAATAGAGTTTAAGATATAATCTGACACCGCTTTAAGAGCCTTAATTCCTGACAATGTTTCACTTCAGAATATACCTAATGAACTTAAAACTAATGTAATTATTAATTTAAGCAATGAGAAGGAGAATATTCTAAATATTCCTAAGGAAATAGTAAATAAAAATATATTATAAAGTCTAATGAAATAAAGGCTATGTTTTATGCAATCGTTCCAGAAGGGTGCTAATGTATTAATTAAAGTACTTACAACATGAGGATTCAATGAAGATAAGTTAGGAAGAAGTATTCTTAAGTTAATTAAAGTAATACCTCGTGAAATATAAGATCGTAAAGCTCATAGTACTCTAAACGTTGGAACTAAACCAACAGAGAAGATTAATGAACTAGTAGTTGTGAATAAAGCATGAAATACTCTTCAGAAGATTGAATCTATTCTTAGGAATTTAACTAATCCTTTAATTAAAAATCGTCCAAGGAAGAATGTAGGTCTAGAGAACATTATTTAAATAAAACTTATTTTAACTTTTAGCTATTCTATCTAACGCAAGAAGCTAGCTAATGATATCCTATTGCTTGCTTGATGGCGCTTGGCAGCTAGCCGACTAGAAAATTAAAGCTACGAATGGCCAGTGTTGGTTAACGATTAATACGCGAACCTCTTATATAGTAAGCGGCTAGAGTAAAAGGATAGGGGTTTAAGGTAGAACTAAAATTATTTATATAATTGTGAAGCTGTAACTTCCATTTTATAAACATGTTCAGCTCCTATTGCTAATAAATCATTAATAGTTTGATTTAATATTAGATTATCAAGGTATAAGTCACAAATTCCTCCAACAATTACAATTAGGATAGTTGTAGCAGGAATAATTATTAGTAAGTAATTGTTATTTGTTCCTGCGCTAACGCTATTATCTTCTTCAATATCAGAGTCTTCCGAAGCTGTTTCTAGCTCTGTTAAATTATCGAGGTTACTATCAAGCATAGAAGTAAGATATTTAATTATGTCAATTAAATCAATTGGAAATAAGGTGGAGATAAATAAACCTAAGAATATTTTCTGGAATAATCTAATAATCTGTTTAATTATTGGTTTAATTAATGTTCTATTCATCATTTAATTAATGTGTTCAATTGTGTAAGGTTTAAGATTATAGAAACAGAATCTCACCAAAAACTTAGTGAAGAATAGAAAGAATTAATATCTCATCAAGAGGGTAAGTATCCAAAGCAAGCTAGTGCACCCACAATTAGTCCTTTAAATATTATTCTCCGTATTATAATTATACGAATAAGAGTTCAATGATTTAGGAGACCTTGGATTAATGTTAGCAAGAATAATGCTGCGAAGGGGTCAGAATCATAACCTGAATCATTTTCAGATCAAGTATCAAAGTAATCAGTGTTATTTGATGTATCACTAGCACTATCAGAAGAATAAGATTGAGTAGAATCTGGTCTAACTACTTTAGAAGGAAAATTTGTAACACCTGGTAGATCATTACCAATAGCTCACAAGTAGTTAACAGTATTATTTATTAATTTAAAAATCATTTGCATCGTAAAAGATATCAGTTGTTGTAGGTTTAAGTTTAGAAGACACCATTTTAGGTGTGGCTGGTAATGATTTAGGTATTATACCTGGTGTATGATAAGGAGTTGTGTCTGGTGTGTGATAAGGTGTTGGTCCTGGAGATGCATCATAGTAAAAACTAGTAGGATAATCATTTGGAGCAAAATGACCATACGGATTTTGATTAGTTAATCTTCCATAGGCTTCATGTTGACCTAATTTTCTAGAAGTATCTACTGCTGATTTAAATCTTTCATCAATTAACCCTTGATGTTGAAGTAAATCAAATGTTCTAATCGCTGGATTAACATCTGCTGGATCAGAGTCATCACTTCAATAGGAACCCATTGGTCTAGATTTAACTACTGATTTATGATAAGCAAATGTTTTTCTTTTAGGACCTAAAGCATAAGGACTACTAATATCTGCAATATTATAATTAAATTCAGGAAGAGTAAAACCATCGTCAATTCCTTCATTAATTCCTTTATCTGTAATACAAAAGGCTTTTTTACAGAAATTATTTATTTTAATTGTAAAGAGTGCAAATGGAGAAGCCATCATTAAATAATTAATAGGAACTTTATCAAGAATTACACAGATTGTTAGAAAGATACACCAGATCCCACTACATATTAAGTAAAATAAGTAATATTCAGCGATGAAGTAAAGTTCAGCTAGACTTAATACGATAAATACTGCGATGTAATAAATAGATCCCATTAAGCTAGCGAGTGCAAAAGCCCCAAGAAGGAATATAACCGCCCACAAAACTCCGAAATAATTATTTCTAGCATTAAAACATGATGATAGTAATAGATAAGAGAACACTAAAGTTAAAGATAATATAAGTATAAGTTCTATATTACTAATAAGGCTCTGTTGTGTTATTTTTAGTTTAGGATTTCGTTCAGCTGCTAAGTTGACTAAGAGATAAAGAGAAAAGGAAAGTAGCTAATTGTGCGATTAATTGAAGTATTTTTTGTATCATTTTATTATTATTATTATTTTAGAAATTAATTATTAAATATTATCCTTGTTAAACACATGACGACAATGTAATGTATAGTATTTATCTTTACTTGTCTAGCACTAGTATTAAATAAACTGAGGTATTTTAAGAAATTAATTGAAGGGGATTTAGCTAAGTGGAAAAGTATAGACTCAAACATTACATTAATTCATCAATTAATGATACTGGCGCTAGTTCTTTTATTTCTTGACTTACACTAGGTAAGTCTACTCGTGTAATTCGATTTTCAAATAATACTTCATTGATTGAATTAGTTTCACGATCAACACTAATCATTCTAGAGATATCCTGCGGAGTAGTTAGAGTTAGAAGTTTACCATCTAAGATACTTTGCTGATTAGTTAGCACTACTTGAACTTTATCTTCTAATAATTGAATAGTATTAGCGCCATGGTACATATCAGAACCTAGAGTTTCTAATTTAGCTTCTAAATCGGATATATTAGTATTTAGCGCTAAGTAATATATAACCCCAATAGTAAGTATAGATATTCCTAAGCATAAGGCTATTGTTAGGTAATTTGCGCTAGATCTAGACACTACAACATCAATAGGGGTTTGAGTAGCGCTAACTTCTTCAAGCGCTATGCTATAATTAGAACAAGGAAAAGGGTTATATTTTGAAGGATAATTTTCTAGTTGTAAATTTAAAATAAGAAGAGCTTTATTTCAACACAATTCTAGTAAATAAACTAAACCTTCTACTTCAAAGGTTAATGAGATAGCGTTAGGAACTAAGGTTGTAGCTCCTATCGTTAACACTAATCATTCAGTAAAATTACTAAAATATTCTGTAGCGTTGAAGAGGTTAGCGGTAAGTTTAGCTGTTACCACTGTCGGAATATAATCTTGAAGATTAAATAAGTAGATAAGTATTAATAAGATAAGGGATAATATTCATCTATATAACATTCCTCTAAGTATATTTCTAATTAGTTTGAATAAGATTAGCGAATAATTTAATAGGATCCTTTTAAGTTCTAGATATCCTAGCGTTATTCGTTCTTGTTTAGCAGATATGTTTTCTACTATCAGTAAATAGAAAGGCAATAGAAATAAACATAAAATTAGAGTTAAGAATAAAAGAGCTCCTAAACTATGAGTGTTAGGCATAAGAAGCGTTAAATTGTCTCCTAAAGTTAATAGATAATTAGAACAAGGTTCTGCTGGAGAATTAACTTGTATTGATGTTATATAAGGTAAATCTTTATTAACAGGAAGAATAGGTAAGGGTTTATTAATAGATAATAAATAATTATCATAATTGTAACACCATATGTTATAATCTTTAATAGTTAAATCTATTAAATCAATATTAATTAGGAAAATAGGTATAAAGCTTCATACATCTCAATCATCATTAGAATATTTTGAATTAGTAGAATTATTAGCGCTAGAATAATTCGAAGTTGTAGAACTTCTTGAACTTACATCTTCTGATAATTCTGTTATTCTTGATAATCTTGATTTAGGAAATTTTACTTTTTTATAAGTTTCTTGAATAAAGATTTCTAGTTCACGATTCATTATTTCTAGATTGATACGTTGTTCTTGAGTCATAACAGGTATTGGTGGTAAAGGTTTATCTTTGTAAAGTGAAGAATCGAATGGAATATGTGGGTCTATAGTAGATGGAATAGCACTTCTAATTGAAGCTATAGAATTTCTTACTGAAATATTATTTAAATCTAAGAAATTTTTAGTTTGAAGATCTATGTTTAAATCTTCTATTCAATCAATTATTTGTAAAGCTAAATTTTCATCGAATTGTAATATTTCGGTTCAAGTAGATTGTCCTTCAAATTTATTAATATTAGATATTAACATGTGCATATCTGCATCATTAGTTATACCTCTTGGTTTAAAAAGTAAAAGATCAGAATATCGCATTTGTAAATCAATTTGAAGAAATGTTGTAACTGCTATATGAATTATTATTTTATTAATAAAATCGTATAATTCATTATCAGTTTTAGTAATTCCTTCGCTTTCATAATATTTAGTTAAAAAGTTATATAAATGAGTTTGATAATTAAAATTATGTACTTCATTTAAATAATTGATTACTGTTAAATGATTATCAAAATATTTGCTAGGTAAATTGTGTATATTTTTAATTAGGAAAAGGTTGTTCATTTTGTCTATTATTGTTTTCATAACGTTAAATAAATAAGGAGATAATAAGATAGTTTACTAATCCTTAAACATTAAGTATTTTAAGGGGTTTTGGGTTAATAACTTTAACTGCTTATATTTTATTAAAAAACATGTAATATACATAGTAATAATAATAACCTTTTTACCTAGACATTAGTACTATTAAAAAATAGCTAATACTAGAGTCATTAATTGATGAATTAATGTAATGTTTGAGTCTATCTTTTTCTACTTAGCTAAATCCCTCTCATAAAATCTCTAATTAAATAACTAAAAATTAGTGCTATCAAGATATACTGCTTAATAATTAAAATACTTAACTGTCATTAAAGTTAATAAAGGGATTCCCCTCGTAGTGGCCTGAAAAATAATTTTCAAAATACAAGAAAAAGGATGATTTTGAAAATTAAAGAATTATAAAATAAATAAAAAGTTATGTTAACTATATGGTAATTATTATTAAAAAAATCGAATTAGCCTCCCCTACTAGCGCTAAAAAAGCAATTTACTTTTTGTAATTATTGAAGGTATTATATGTCTTTCTTGTTTACTATTTTTAATCTTTTTCTCTTTAATGTACGTATTATCAAGAATTTAATTATTTAATTTAAATTAATCCCCCTTATCTAGGAACCTAATACTAATTCCAGCAATAAGTACTGCTCTTGCTATGCTAGATTCAGCACAACTAAGTTAAGGTAAAATTCTGATCCTTATCATAATCACTTGGATTCGAACCAAGACAATCTCTTTTGAAGAGAGGTATTCTACCATCAAATTCTGATTATGGAGGTTAACTAGTAGCAGCTAGGAGTTAACAAAAAACGGTTAAGCAGCTAGCAGCTAAGCGCTACAAGCCGAAAAAAGGAATTGAACCTTTGTTTTACCGTCATGAATGGTAAGTTTTAACCAATTAAACTATTTCAGCTAAGGCGTGTTACTTACGCTGCGACAGCTAGCACGCACTAGGCGCCTTCAAGTTTAGCAGCTTGTGACAGGCACTAGATCTAGCGCTTGGTGCTTAGGGGTTAGCAACGGTTAGCATCAGCCAGCCGTTGCTGCACTAGATAGCGCTAGCGCCGAAGAGCGAATAATTAACCTTAAAAGAATATTAACTTGCTCCGGTATTCTTTAAGAGTGTGTGCACTTATTTTCTAGTTAGAGTATCTATAGGACTAATTTTGTGCAGGATAAACCATTTAAACCTGACTGAATTCAATCTAAAAATTTAAAGTCATATTTAGGATAACGTTTAACAAAGCAAAAGCGTTCTTAGGCGCTAGTAACATTAAAATCAATAGTTAATGATTTTAATGTCATAACATACTTAAGTGTTAGCGCTGCTAGTGCCTAGCGCTGCGCTTGATGCTAAATTTCTATTTTAATTCCACAAATTATTTTGTTGTTTAAATTATAATTTGACCTAGAACCTTGCCATAATTTAGCCCTTACAAATAATAAATATTTAGCGCTTAGCTGCTAGCGTAATTCAGTTTTAGAATTCTTAACTAGCTGTTGGTTGCTGCGCTCTGTCAGCGCCCTTCAGAGGTACTAACTTGTAGTAATTAACTAACGCTAAGGTAAAATCAGAGGTTTGAACTCTGAATAACGTTGCCACAAAACGACATTTTACCAATTAAATTAATTTTACCTTTTACTGGGACGCGCCACTAGTAACGCTAGTACCTGGCACTAACGCGCCCCAGTACTAGCGTTACATGCGAAGGGGGTTTAGAGGTGAAATATTTAATAATAATTTCTAGTGCACTAATAGCGCTAGTGTAAGCACTCAAGCAACTAAGCAGTGTACTAGAAATGCTAATTTACTAATAATTAAGAGTAAAGTAATAAGAATGCTACCATAAGAGCGAATAGTCCTGTAGCTTCTGATAAGGCAAAACCTAGAATAGCATAATTGAAAAGTTGTGGTCTTAAAGCAGGATTTCTAGATGTGGCTATAAT
>Ga0209624_10002811_pt1 | contig 12677 bp, 11 predicted proteins | sample JacPinW_OM2H0_O1_FD_188565 | JGI IMG/M metagenome (GOLD analysis project Ga0209624, IMG submission 188565) | Forest soil microbial communities from Algoma, Ontario, Canada - Jack Pine, Ontario site 1_JW_OM2H0_O1 (SPAdes) (version 2) | ecosystem: Environmental > Terrestrial > Soil > Boreal... | reverse complement strand
AGGCGTTCAAACATTCTCTCACCATGTTGTGTGCTGGGCTGATAATCCGCGCGCGCGCGAATGGTTCCAATCACGCATGTGGCGGCTGTATACAGATGGAGAGCGCGCGCAAAGAAAAAGCCCCGCCGGTCAGGCGGGGCTTTAAAACGAAAGGCGTCGGGGGGTTGGGGCTGGGGGATTTGCCTTCCGCTCGCCTCATCAATGCATCGGCCGGAATCTTTGTTCCTAACAGTTCCATCAAAAAATTTTCATTCGCTCCGCGAGATTTTGGGAACTCCGCGGGGCGCACGACATTCATAGCCGTGATTGATTGCCGACATTGTCGGCGACACCGATCGCAAGGCCTGGAGTTTGCAAGGCCCGGAGTTTTCCAGCGCAGGAGGCGAGTTTGAGCGAAAAAATCAGCTTTTCGGATGCCAGCGGCACAAGCATCCACGGCAACTACGAGCTGGCCGGCGGCGTTATTACCGTCACGACCGCGGACGGGTTATCAAAGACAGCCGATGTCGACAACAGCATGTTGTCGCCCGAGACGCTGGCAAAGATGCTGCTTCTCCAGATGCATCAGCGAGAAGACGCAGAACCTGAGCCCTCGCGACACGGCCCCTGACGGCGCCACGCCTGGGCGTTCCGGCAGGCTGCCGTTTTCGGTTGGCACGTCGAACGCGCGACGGGCGCTTCGGTCCCGCAACGAACCGAACTGGAGCTGGCCGAACCGGCGCCAACATGCCGCGTTATCTGACATGATCCGGTTTCTGTTCAGGACTGTCGATTTTGGCGCCAGCATTGTCTTCATGGCGCTCTGCGCTAAGGCGTTCTGCGTCCATTTCTATGAGGATCTTCGTCGGCACCCGAATAGCCGCGATCCGTCAGCAACGGGCGGGGACTAGCGGCGGCGCCGCTGATCGATATCGATCCCCACGCTGCTTCGCACCATCGACATCCGGAGCGGCTCGCGGGTTTCGAACCGCTGGCCTGCCCTCTGAGGACACGATCCAGCCAGGCGTTCGGCAGCGATCCTTTTCCGTTGACGCGCGGGCGGCCTATGTGACCTCCCGCCTGCGACGCGTTGCGGAAATTTAATACTGCAAAGTCGGCATCACACATGCGGAGCCGTTGACTCTTCCGCGACAATCGGCGGCAATATTGCCGTTGCGACCTGCCAATAACCCTCACCCGCGTTTTTCCAACGCCTGTCCGGAGAGTGAGATGAAGCTCAAGCTTGGTGTAGCCGCCTTCCTAGCCGCCGCTATCCCTGCGGTTGCGCATGCCCAACAAAACAGCCCGCCCGCTAATGCGCCGAAGCCGACAATGGCCGACGTACAAAAGCTCGTCCAAGCGATCGGCAGCGACAAAGCCAAGGTGAAGGCCTATTGCGACATCGGCAAGCTCCAGGAACAGATGGAGCAGGCGGAGCAGAAAAAAGACACCAAGACGGCCGACGCCCTCAGCACCAAGGCGGACGCGCTGGCAAAGCAACTCGGCCCCGACTACGAAAAGGTCATGGGTGGGCTGGACCAACTCGACCCGAACTCTCCTGAGGGACGGCGCTATTCCGCTGCGTTCCAGCCTCTGTTCAAGCAATGTAAATAAGCAAGACGCGAGCGGACATAAGAGGTGCTCCTCGCCTCTGTCCGTCGCGGCATTCGACGCCCCGTTGACGCGAAATCCCGTCAGGCAGCGGCTGCGGTGTCCCCTCGGGTCAGGCCGATCGCGTTTGCTCGCGTGTCGCCGCCGTTGCGCACGCGCTTGCGCGCGGGGCGGAACGACGCCATCAACACCAGATCGACCCAGGCACCATCGACGAACAGAATGCGCTTGAGGGTGCCTTCTTTCTTGAAACCGCAGGCCGCATATGCCGCGATCGCCTGCGCATTGTGCCGGAACACGACAAGGCCCACGCGCTCGAGATTGAGGTGTTTCCAGCAATAGTCGAGCGCCATCGCCAGCGCTTCTTTGCCAAAATCTTGGCCACGGTGCTTTTCGTCGCCGATCCTGATGCCGAGATCCGCTGAGCGGTGAACCGCACTGATATTGTGAATGTTGATATAGCCGATGATCTTCGTATCGGTGCGTTGGCGGATCGCGAACATCACGCGCGACGCGTCGTTGCCGGTCTCACACGAGGCGATGACATCCCGCAGATTCGCCGGACGAAAGGCGCGGTCAAGCCGCGCCGCGACGATATCATTCGCCCAGCAATACATGGCGACATAGTCGTCCGGCACGAAAGCGCCAAGCGTAGTGCGGGAGCCGAGGAGCATTTTGACACTCTCTGCGAAGGCGAGCGCCAAAAATGCGGGGCATTTGCATGGTGTCTGCTCCGCCGCCGTGAACGGCGCCGCCGAATCGCCCCACGGCATTAGTTGGCCAAAGTCATTAAGACGACGTTACCACATCGGCTCTGGCGGCAGCGGCGGTGCACCCTCCAGCTGCTTGCTCAATCGATCTTAAGCGCCACGCGCCACATCGATGCCGGAGCTTCCCCTGCCCGGCAAGCAACACGTGCACCCATTCCCCAACCGCCACAAACCTCCGATCGTCACCTCGACGACGAAGCGTAGGTCTTTCACCTAGCCAAGATTAGGTGAAACGGCCGATTGGATGCCGCGGACATACCGGCTATCTGAGACGCGCAAAAGCGCTCGGAAGGCTCACATGGACAGACAATTCGATTATACCCAAAAGATCTTGGTCGCGGTCGAGTTCGCCGAGGCGCCGAGGGAGCTCGCTGGCCTGCCCGGCTATGCCCGTTTCAAGCGATTGTCGATCCCCGACGTCATCCGCGCCTTCGACGAAACGCACAGCCTGTTCGTGCAACTGCTTGCCGGCCGTAAGTTTCGCAACGTCCTCGAGCAGCACATGGGTTACTGGGAGAAACGAATCCCGGACGGCCGGCAGTGCTTCGTCCATTATGCGATCGGCCCTCGCGACGTTATCGGCCCGGCCTTCGACCGCCTGAAGAAGGAAGGCGACGCTTTCACGCTTTTGGGCGTCTATCATATCGAGCCGCAGTCGTCGGCCTATCCGTTCAGCTTTCCGTTCGGCGACACGCCGGATCATTGGCACCTCGGCGAGCATTTCTCCCTGACCGACGATTCAATCTTCTGGTTCAATTTTTTCCCCGAGCAGCCTTATATGTTCGAGAAGACATTCGCCGTTTGGGCACTGTTTCAGATGCTGCAACTCACTGGACGGGGCGAGAACAACCAGTTGGTGACCTCTGAGGGCAAGGAAAGCCTGGTCGCGCACGGCGTCGCCGACCTCGTGCAAGTCAACCTCAACCGCTTCACCACCCTGCCCGGCTTTTTCAACGCCGCTCACGAAGCCGGCAAGCATACCTTCACGGTCGACCCGGACTATACGTGGTACGGCATGCTGTTGAGGAAAGTGTAGGCGCACAACGTCCCGGGCTCATTGCGGACGCAACACATCGACAAAGAAGACGCTGCCGCCGTTCGGATTTGGGATAAAGTTCGCCCGAGCACCCATCCGCTCCGCCAAGACGCGGACGATATAGAGACCGAGACCCGTTGTTTGCTCGCCGGCGGTCGGAAGCGACCGCAATCGCGAAAATTTCTTGAACAGCAGCGGCACATCCTCGGGCGCGATGCCCGGTCCGTTGTCCACGACGCAGAGTCGAATCTCGGTCTCGCGTGGCTCCGCCATCAGCCGCACCACCGACCCGGTGGGCGAGAATTTGATGGCGTTGGACACCAGGTTGTCGATGATCGCGCCCAGCAGGGACGGCTCGGCGCTGACCGAGACATCGGTCGATTCCACCGAAATCGTAATTCCTTTTTCCGCGGCGACCGTCGTTGCTTTGGCTTTTGCATCGCCGAACAGGGCGTCCACGCGAACCACGGCACGATCGGGCGGCGCCGCGCCATCATAGCGATGCGCCTCGACGAGGCGGGTCACCGCGCCGTACATATCGCGACAGGCACGCTCGATTTCCGCAAGCTCGGCCGCTTGCGGATGTCCGGATATCGTCCGTAGCAGCGCCCGAATGCCGGCGAGCGGACTTTGCAAATCGTGGGCGACCATCGCCACCATGTCGCGACGCTCCGCGAGCAAGCAGCGGATCGCCGCCATGTCATTGAAGGCCTGCTGCTCGTGGCGGAAGGCGAGAATGGCCACAGCTGCCCCCAGCGGCAGCGCGGCCGTGCCGCCAACCGTCATCACGGTGCGAAAGACGGCGTCAAATGGGCCGGCGAAAACCGTCCAAAGATAGACGCCGTGGAAAGGAACAAGCATCGCCAACAACGCGCCGCGGGTCCACAACGGCGCCAGACAAGCGACGAAGACCGTCGTGGCATAAGCCGGGGTGGCGCCGAAATACGGCGCGAGACCGACGGAGAGGAGAAGGCCCGTCAACGTTGCCCCCGCCCCAAACAGCAGAGGCAAAGCTTGCTTTGGCCACGCCGCAGCGCGGCCCGTGCGGCACGCCCACGCCAAGCCGCAGAAATAAAGCCCGCTGATCGCTTTGACCGAAATCGTGTCGCTCGACCGCAGCACCGGTACGACCGCTTCGGCGACGAGAAGGGCGAGCATGACCGCTGCGAAATACCAGGACGCGAATTGCACGCGCGCAATGTTGCGGGTGCACAGATGCGCGTCGAACGCGGTCTGTTCGCTAGCCAAGTCGTTCGACATGAAGAAGAGCTTCGCGTTCAAGTTCCGCAGCACTGCCGAGACCGAGCTTGGTCTTGATGTTCTCGCGATGAGCGCCGACGGTTTTGGGGGAGAGACAAAGCTCGGAGGCGATGGCGCCGGTGGAACGGCCCGCGCCGATCAGCAGGAAAATTTGCATTTCCCGATTGGATAGCTCGGCATAGCGCTCTTCGCTTTGGTCTCGGAACCGGCGCGCGAGCAGACGCGCGTTCATGCGCGCCGAGACGGCGATCTCGCCGCGCAGCACCGTCTCGACGGCATCAAGAAGATCGTCCAACGCCTCGCCTTTCATCAGATAGCCATGCGCTCCAGCCTTGAGAACGCGCTCGGCGTAAAGCGATTCGTCGTGCTGCGACAAAACGAGAATGCGCGTTTGCGGACAAATCCGCAGGCATTGGCTGACGAAATCGGCACCGTCGCGCCCGCCCAGCGTCAAATCGAGCAGAGTGACATCCGGATTTTCTGCCGACAGCAAGCGAAGCGCTTCGGGTACTGACCCCGCTTCGCCGCATACCTCGAAACGCTGCGCCTGCTCGAGTATCGCCCGTACTCCCATGCGGACAATGGGATGATCGTCGACGATCAGGACACGCGGCATGCATGCCTCATAACCACGGGTTTGCGCAAAACGGCGCTACCCATAACAGATTTGCGCACACGCGAGACGCAACTTCCGGTCGCGGCCTCAAGCCCGCGAAAAGAAGGCTTGCAAACTGGATGCCGCGCGGACACGCGCCCCGCCGAGCCCCAATGGGCCGAAAACAGCCGGACGGCGGCCGTTGTCATCGCCTCTGCGGTGGCTGATACTGATGTCGATTGAGCGGATTTTGGGGTCATCGGAGCATAACGGTGATCAGTCGCCGGGCAATGATTGCGGGTGGCGCACTGGCGTTGGCCGGCTGGCGCTCGCGCTCCGCCCACGCCGAAAGCGACGCGTTCCTGCCACAGGGTTTGCCGGATGGCGTCTACGATACGGCGATCCTCGAGGCCCTGCCCGGCAAAAGACCGCTGATCAAACTCTCCTATCGTCCACCGAACTATGAAACGCCCCTGTCGTATTTCACGTCGCCATTTACGGCGAACGACTCGTTCTTTGTCCGCTATCATCTCGCCGGCATCCCCGAAGAGATTGATGCCGCACAGTGGAAGCTGACCGTCGGCGGTGAAGGCCTCGCCCAGCCGCTTGAGCTGACCCTGAGCGACCTGCGCACGAACTTCGACGCGATAGAAGTGGCGGCCGTTTGCCAGTGTTCAGGCAACCGGCGCGGATTTTCAGAACCGCACGTGCCGGGCGTGCAGTGGAGCTTCGGCGCCGTCGGCAATGCTCGCTGGAAAGGCACGCGGCTCAGGGATGTGTTGGAACGCGCCGGCGTGCGGCGCGAAGCGGTCGAGATCGTGCTCAACGGCGCCGATGGCCCCGTCCTCGACGGCACGCCCGATTTTGTTAAGAGCATTCCGCTCGGCAAGGCGCTTGATGAGAACACGCTGCTCGCCTACGAGATGAATGGTGCTCCGCTTCCCCATTACAACGGCTTTCCGCTTCGCCTGATCCTGCCAGGCTGGACCGCGACCTATTGGATGAAGCATCTGATTTCGATCGAGGCGACGACGAAACCCTTCACCGGCTTCTGGATGAAGAATGCGTATCGCATTCCGAACGGAAAGTTTCCGATCGTCGAGCATTTTTTGTCGCAGATGACGGCGGTGAACGAGCCTATCACCGAGATGGTGATCAACTCGATGATCACGGCGCCGGCGCATGGCGACACTTTGCGGGCCGGTGGCACCGCCGAGATTCGTGGCGTCGCCTGGGACGGCGGCTATGGCATTCGACGCGTGGAAATTTCCACCGATGGCGGCGACAACTGGAGCGAAGCCGAACTCGATGACGACGTCGGCCGCTTTGCGTTTCGTGTCTTTCGCTATGCGTTCACGCCGCCGCGGCCCGGCCGTTATCAGCTGATGGCGCGGGCGAGCAATGCGATCGGCCAAATGCAGACCGCGAAACTCATCTTCAATCCGGCCGGTTACCACAACAACGTGACCCGTCCGTTGACGGTCGATGCGGTGTGATCGGCATGATGCGATGGATGCTGATCTGCGGATTGCTGATGATCTCGGATCGTGCAGTGCGGGCCGAAGAGGCGATCGCGCTCAAGGACGCGCCGGGGCGCGACGTCGTCGCGGGCTATTGCGGCGCCTGTCATTCACTCGACTATCCACGCACCAATGCGCGATTTCTCGATCGCAAAGGCTGGGAAAACGAAGTCGACAAAATGATCAAGGCCTACGGGGCGCCGATCGGCGAGAATGACGCCAAGGCCATCGTCGATTATCTGGCCGCGAACTACGGCGCCGATAGGTAGCGACTTATTTGTTGTTCGAGAAAACTTCAAACAGCGATTGCTTGGGATAAGGTCCAGCGCTTGCCGGATCTGCCGCCGGCGGGGGCGCGGCAGCGGCCGGAGCCCCATAGGCCGCCTGCCCTTGCGGGGCGTAAGTGCTCGGCGGACGCGGCACCGATTGAGCTTGGCTTTCGGTCGAACCGCTGAAGACATCGGCAAGCGATTGTTTGGGATAAGGCAGGGAGTCGCTGTAATCGCGGCTCGCGGCTGCCGCTGGGGGCGCCGCGGCGGCAGGCGCGGGTGCTGCAGGGGGGGCGGGTGGCGGCGCGCTATTGGCGGTTTGCGCAGCAGCGTTCTGCTGCTTGGATCGCGCCGCAGCCGTCTGCTGCGATGGCGGCTTGGCAGAGCTCTGCTGTCCGGAACGCGCGGGATTCGCGGGCGGTGCCACGTAGTTTTGCGGCGTTGCTGGCGGCGGAGCATAACCCGATTGCCCCGGCGGCGGCGTATAAGGCTGCCCGGAAGGCGTGTAAGTGCTTGGCGGGTGAGGAACGTAGGCGTTCTGCTGCGGCGGGGGACTTGCGCCGCCCCCGCCCGCAGGGACCAATGCCTGCTGGGGATACCCTGCACCGGCAGGATCAGGACGCTGGTTCGAATCACTCTTGAACATGTCGGCGAGGGATCGCTGCGGATAGACCGACGCGCGCGCCGCCTCGGCATCGGGCTCCGGATCCCTGAATGCCTTCAAGAAGCTGGTGTAAGAGCTTGTAACAGAGCCGACTGTCCCGTCGGATGATGGAGGCGGTTGCGCGGGCGGCGCGGCCGCCGGCGCATAACTCGCAGGTTGCGGATTGCCGCCTTGCGCTTGCTGCGGATAGCCCGGCCGGGCGGGCGGCGGCGCGTAGGCGGCCTGGCCACCAGCCTGTCCGTACGAATTGGGGGGTGGTGGCGGGGCGGCTGCGGCCTGCGGAGCCGATGAACCAAAAGATGGCAGTGAGGATGACGAACAGCCCGCCGCGAGCGGCAGGATCGCAAATGACATGCCGAAAACAGCAATGCGCGACCAGCTGGCGCGAGCACCGCCCCGTCGGCCCAGCAACGCGCGACCGCCTAACCCCTGCGTCCCCATGGCGCAGTTATAGCAGCCGCATCGTGTCGATCTCAAGGCTGAGTCCCATGTAAAATGGCGGGACGGGGATACGCTATCAGCCTGACTTCAAGACAGGCGGTTGCAGGAGACCGGGCGTTCTAAAGAACCAAGAGTCTGGTATAGGCCCTGGCGGTTCAGTTCCTCGTCAGATCTATGTGGCGCACGCACCATGACAGCGATCGAGGGCAATGAGTTTCCTGTTCTCGCCCAGCCGCGCCCGGTGGAAGGCCGCATGGGCTTCGTGCAATTCATGCGCACCATCCGCGAGAACGCGCTGGCCACCCACAAGCCAGAAAGCTTCAGCGCCGACATTGTCGTCAAGCGCATTCTGTGGCGGCGCACTTTCATTATCAACGAGCCGGGCGCCATCCGCCATGTGCTCCTGGACAACGCCGCGAATTATACCAAGTCCGAGCTGAGCCGCCGCCTGCTGGAGCCGGGCCTTGGCCGCGGCCTCCTGACCAGCGAAGGCGAGACCTGGCGCCGCCATCGCCGCATCATGGCGCCGGCCTTCGATCCGCGCGCCATTGCGGGCTATGCGCCGATCATGACCGACGTCACCGAGGCGCTCATCGCCAAATGGGACGCATTGCCGGCGCCGCGCGAAGTCGATGTGGCGGCGGCGATGATGCAAGCGACGCTGCATATCATCTCGCGCGCGATGTTTTCATCGGACTCCGATGAGATCGTCGAGTCGGTGGAGACCGGCGTGCATCAATATCAGACCAGCGTGCGCCCTCGCCTGCTCGATCTCCTGCATTTTCCGGAATGGTTCAGCAATCTGGTTTCGCCGCTGCCGACGCGCGGAATTTTTGACGAGTTCGACCGCAAGGTCGATCGTTTGTTGACCGAGCGCGGCCGCGCGCCGGATTCGGAACCCAAGGACTTGTTGGCGCGCCTGCTCGCGGCGCGCGACAACGAAACCGGCGGCGGCATGACGGCGACGGAAGTACGCGATCAGGTGGTGACGATCTTCATGGCCGGCCATGAAACAACCTCGCAGGCGCTGTCATGGACGTTGTATTTGCTGTCTCAACATCCGGCCATCGAGGCCAAGCTCCATGACGAGCTCGCCGCCGTGCTCGGCGGCCGCACGCCCTGTTACGAGGATATCGGGGCGCTTCGCTATACCCGCATGGTGATCGAGGAATCGATGCGGCTCTATCCGCCGGCGCATACGATGTCGCGTTCGCCGATCGCCGCCGACGAAGTCCTCGGCCACCGCATTCCGCCCCACGCCGAGGTGCTGATCGTGCCCTGGCTGCTGCATCGCAAGCCCTCGCTCTGGGAAAATCCGGATCGCTTCGATCCGGAGCGCTTTGCGCCCGAGCGCGCGGCGGCGCGGCCGCGCTTTGCCTACATTCCCTTCGGCGGCGGCCCGCGCATCTGCATCGGTGCGGCGTTCGCGATGGCCGAAGCGACGCTTATTCTCGCGACCATCGCCCAGCACTACCGGCTGCGCCTGAAGCCCGGTTTCCCGGTCGAGCCGCAGGGCTTGATCACGCTGCGGCCCCGCCACGGCCTGCGGATGTTGCTCGAGCGCCGGCAGGACCTGAAAAACGCCGCCTAGAGCGCGATCATTTGAAATTGAATCGATATCGCGCTCTAGATCTTTGGTGGAGCATGATCTTTTCGGAAAACCGGCATCCACTTTTCCGGATCATGCTCTAATAAACATCCGCCTGATAGCGACCTTGCGCCTTCAGCTCAGCGATAAACTTCGTCGCCTCTTCGGGATTGCGGCCACCCTGCTGCGCGACGATCTCGGTGAGCACGGACTCCACATCCTTGGCCATGCGCAACGCATCGCCGCAAACGTAAATATGCGCGCCTTCGTTGATCCACGCCCACAAGTCGCGCGCGACCTCGCGCATGCGATGTTGCACATAGGTTTTTTCTTTGCCGTCTCGCGACCAGGCAAGCGTGAGCCGCGTCAGCAGGCCGGCTGTGCGCATGGCGAGGAACTCGTCTTCGTAGAAGAAGTCGTAATCGCTTCGCTGATGGCCGAAGAACAACCAGTTGCGCCCCGGCGCCTTGATCGCCTGCCGCTCATACAGAAACGCGCGGAACGGCGCGATACCGGTGCCGGGACCGATCATGATGATGGGCTTTGCCGGGTCCTCGGGCAGCGCAAAATGCTGCGCCTTCTGTACGTAGACCCTGATCTTGTCGCCCGCCGCCACGCGTCCACCGAGAAATGTCGAGCAGACGCCGAGCCGCAGCCGCTTGTCGATCTCATAGCGGACCGCGTCCACGGTGAGAGCGACGCGTCCCGGATTACGGCGATGCGATGAGGAGATCGAGTAGACGCGCGGCTGCAACGGATCGAGCGCTTCGATGAAGGCCTCGGGGTCCGGCCGGATGCCGGGAAATTTTTGCAAGGCCGCCAGCACGTCGAGTGTCGAAGCGTCACCGTCCGGATCTTCGCCGGCAGCAAGGCGCTTTGCCTTCAGTCGCCGCTCGCCGCCGGTCAAATAGGAGATGAGCTCGAACAGCATATCGGGCGCGGGCGAGAGCGAAACACCGTCGGAAAGAACGTTGCCGAAGGTGCGATCGCCAATGGGAAAGTCCGCGGGCATGTCGAGCGCGCTGAGCACCCCGGCGACCAGATCGTGATCGTTGGCGGGGAAGACGCCGAAGGAATCGCCCACAACATAGTCGAGATCGGTGCCGCTAAGATCGATCTCGATATGCCAGGTTTCTTTTTCCGAGCCGGACTTATTAAGCCGGCGGCGCGACAGGAAGGTGGCATAGACCGGATTGTCGCGGGAGCGGCCGGGAGCGGGAGGGGTCCGAGTTTGCGCCTCGATCGCTGCAGGCTGTGCCGCCTCTGGCGACAAAGGCGCGCTGTCGATCTCCTGATAAAGTTGCTTGAGCGTGCGCGACGTTTCTTTGCCTCCAGGCACGCAAAGGTTCAGCCGCTTCTCCGATTTGGCAAACAGCGCGCCCGCATAGTCTTTGCAGTTATAGCCGCACTGACCGCAATCCTGTTGCGCCATCGCCGCCATGAGCCGCCGCGGCAAGGGCTTGCCATCGGCAAGCTTCATCCGCTCCGCCATCGGCATGGCCGGATCGTGCCAAGGCGCGTCCTCATCAGCCGCGCTGCCGTCGCCTTCAACGACGTCGCTGGGTGAAGCAAAGTCATTCGTCGCACCGTCCAGAAGCCCGCTCAAAAGCTTAGCGGCCTCGGCGCTCGACACCGGCGTGACGCTTTCCGACAATCCGAACAGTCCGGCAAACAGGCATTGAGCCAGGTGCGCTGCTCAGGCGTGAACGGCGCGGACTCAGGAATGAGGGACGGAATCGGCGGCCGTTGCGAAACGCTCATGCGGCCTCCCGCTCGGCCATCGTCTTAAGCGCATCGATCTCGTGACGGCGCGCGAAGGCGAGGAACGTTTCCTCCGGCGAGGCGCGATGGGCGAGATAAGCTTTCAAAATGCGCGCGATGATGCGCGGCGCGTCCTGCGCGACAACGTCGCGATAGAGCTCGCGGCCGAGCGCAGCGTTCGGGCCGAAGCCGCCGCCGATCAGAATGTGGTAGCCCTCGACCGGATCGTCGTCTTCGTTCATCTGCACCTTGCAGGCGAGCAGACCGATCTCGGAAACGAAATGCTGCGCGCATGAATGGTGACAGCCGGTGAGATGAATATTGACCGGTGTGTCGAGCGCGAGACGCGTCTCGCACCAGGCGGCGATGTCTTCGGCGTGGCGTTTGGTGTCTGAAGCCGCGAACTTGCAGCCGGTATTGCCCGTGCAGGCGACAAGACCAGAGCGAATTGCGTTGGTCTGAATGGCGAGCCCCAGTGCCTCGATGCGCTCCTCGGTCTCGTCGAGCTTTTCCGTCGGAACGCCGGAGATGAGGAGATTTTGCCAGACCGTCAGGCGCAGATCGCCGTCGCCGAGATCGCGCGCGATCGCTGCGAGCCCCTGCATTTGCGTAACCGACATCCGTCCGACCGGCAGCACGATACCGATCCAGTTCAGCCCCGGCTGCTTCTGTGCGTGAATGCCGATATGCGCCGTGCGGTCGAAGGCGGGGCGCGGCGCCACGGCGCCAGGCATTGCGCGATCGAATGTCCTGCCGAGCTTTTGCTCGAGCAAAGCAACAAACGCCTCGATACCCATGGCGTCGAGCACGTATTTCAGCCGCGCCCTGTTGCGGTCGGTGCGATCGCCGTGCTCGATGAAAAGCCGCACCACGGCGTCGGCAATCTTACAGGCATCGTCCGGCCGCACCAGGACACCGGTATCACGGGCGAAATCACGGTGCCCGGTAATGCCGCCCAGACAGAGCTTGAACCAGACGCCGGGCGCAAGACCAAAGCCCTCGTTCACCTGCACGGCCTGAAAGCCGATATCGTTGGTATCCTCGAGCACCGGGATCGTGCCGGCGCCATCGAAGGCGACATTGAACTTGCGCGGCAGCCCGTAAAGCGAGCGATCGTTGAGAATGTGGAAATGCCATTCGCGCGCGAACGGGCGCGTGTCGATCAGTTCCTGCGGATCGATGC
>Ga0209624_10002810_pt1 | contig 12678 bp, 14 predicted proteins | sample JacPinW_OM2H0_O1_FD_188565 | JGI IMG/M metagenome (GOLD analysis project Ga0209624, IMG submission 188565) | Forest soil microbial communities from Algoma, Ontario, Canada - Jack Pine, Ontario site 1_JW_OM2H0_O1 (SPAdes) (version 2) | ecosystem: Environmental > Terrestrial > Soil > Boreal... | reverse complement strand
GTATGCCGGTCGCGGGTTGGTATACATGGCAAGGAGACTGCATCGAAGGCAAGGGAGTAGAACCCGACATAGCCGTCGAGAACTCTCCAGAATCCCTAACGGCAGGCGTTGATACACAATTACAAAGCGCGATTGAAGTCGTCAACAGCCTCTAAAAGCACACGCGGCTTATGACGGGCTAGGTCGGATCACTCTAGCGAAAATCGCTTTCGATGCGAAGGGGCGGTCACGGCAGACAATGCGTGAAAGTTTAGCGCTTACGCGTCGTCCAACCGTAGGGAAAGAGCAGAGCTGTCTTGGCGCTGGTCTTAAAATCGTAAGTAACTTTGAGAAGATATCCTGGGACGACCATCTCTTCAGATAGGCGCGCTTCAAATTCGAGTCGACTTAAAGTGGTGTAATGTACGGGGTTTCCTGAATCGTCGCCAAACTCGTCCTCTTCCATCCAAAGAATATCGGTGCCACCGAGGAAGACTTTTTCGACAGTGTGCGCATCGTGCGTCTTTTCTCTGGTCACCACGTCAACGGCAACGGCGAGGCCCTTCCCGGGAATCGAGTGAAAACGGTCTGCATGCGAAACAAGGCATTCCGCGATGAAGTCGAAACTGCCGGAAAGCTCCGTGTATCGCTGCAGTTCAAAGACCGCAGTCAGCAATTGCGCCTTGGGCTTCGCGCGCAACTGTGCCTCCGGGTTGAAAAAGATCTCAAAAAGCATCCCATCCAGGAGCGCCTTTCGCTTGTGTTTGTCCACACCCTTTGTACGAGTCACGAAATCGCGCACGTAAGCGACCGCGCTGCGCGAGTCACCACACGCTGCTTGATATATATTCCGGCCAATAACAAAGAGCGAATTCGAACTGAATTTATTAGCCAGTGACGCGTCGAGGCTGTCGATGGCTGGGTTCTGTCTGAACCAATCGTGGCTTTTCACCTCGTGGATCAGACGGTGCGATGCCTTCGCTTCGTCAAGGACGAGGAGCTTATCGCTGAGCGCCGTATCCCGGTACTCGTCGATTCGGGCTCCTAGGCTAAGGTTGAAAAAGAATTCTCCCGATAGCGAGGTATGTTCCCAAGAAATCTGTTTCTGTTTCGTCGCGGCACTGAGTGTGTTGCGCACTCGTTTGAACATGCTCTCGATCGAACAATCGGGCGTGTCGATGTGTTGCAGAAGCGCGGCTGTATATGCTCCGTTGCGGCCGGAACCGTCCTTTGCTGTCTGTCCCGGCGAGGTTGCGAACGCAACTAGAGTGCCCTTAGGGGCATAGACGGGCGCCAACCCGCGTGCGGCCGCGGACCGATGCCAAGCACGTTCGTATGGATTGTCTCGGCACGCGTCCAGGATGATGATGTTAGTTGAGGTAGCCGTCTTCTCCATCGTCTCGATAACACGATTCAACGACAATGATGAATATTTCGCTTCGGTCTCCCCCGACACGTCCGTGTCTACGGCAGCAAGAAAGTTTTCCCCGTCGATCTGTATGCCATGACCGGCGAAAAAGAAGAGCCCAACATCATTGCCAGCCAAGGCTTTCTTGAAGGACTTCAGTGCCTGGTCCATCTCTTTAAATGTGCAATTCGTTTTCGTGGTTACCGCGAAACCGCTTGCTTCTAACCGAGCTGAAATGTCTTCGGCGTCGTTCGTGGGATTCCTAAGTGGCACCGCGTCAGTATAGGCGGCGTTGCCGATCACAAGGGCAGTAAGACGTCTGTTCATGTTTGTGTCTTAATAATTGCTCATCGGTCCGTGAGGTATCCTGTCTATTGCCCATCTCAACGACTGCTTGTGTTAACGGAGTTTATACTGCAAACAAGAACAGAATAAAGAATAGCTTGGAATTCATTCGGTCACTGTCAGATTCACGAAGGGGCGTGACCTTTCTACTGCATCGGCAGAGTCCAACCAGTGATGGCGGTTGGCTGACGAGCAACTCGAAAACTGGCCCACTATCTAAGAATTGTCATCCAAAACTATTTCTGACTTTTTCCTCTGCGCGGGCCTCTTAGTATATTGAGGGGAGTTTTCGTCAGATCCTCCCCGCGAGCCCGGCGGCACCGAACCACACGGAAAGCCGCTGGGCATCGCGCCGCTCGAAGATGACACTAGCGGGCGCGAGGGTGAAATCCACTGGAGAGAGCATGCGCTCTAAGTGTGTCTCGATGAATATTGAGGCAATTAAACCAACCGACCGATCTTCCTTCGCCCCCGCTGCGTTGTTCCCCGCGTCACAGTCTGGCGAGAACTTCCTCCTCAATCTCAATTTAATTTCTTCCGAAGGAGGACAGTGAAAATGAAAAAGATTTTTCGTAAGGCAGTTCGATTCCGGCCAACGGCGCGGCAACTCTCACTTGTAGCTTTTGGGTTGCTTCTCGCTGCGCCTGTATTCGCGCAAGCGGCGAACTCGCCGTGGGAAAACGCCGTGAACGTTTTGCAGACCGCGTTCACGAGCACCATCGCACGTGGACTGTCGCTCGTCGCCATCGTCGTAGCGGGATTGACGTTCGCGTTCGGCGAAGGCGGCTCGAAGAAGGTTCTCGCCGGAGTCCTTTTCGGCGTCGGAATGGCTATAGCCGCCGTCAACTTCATCGCTTGGCTTTTTCCCGGCAACTAGATCAATTCCGTTCACGCGAGAAACGAATGCCGAACACCAGACGAATCAATCTTGTTCACCGCTCGCTCTCACGGCCCCTGACGATTTTGGGGGCCGAGCGGAAATTGTTTTTTTTCGCCATGTGTATCGGAGCAGGGACATTCAATTTGCTTGGGAGCTTAGCGGGTGGGCTCTTGATGTTTCTGTTGCTCTATTTCTTCGCCCGCTGGGCCACAAAAACTGATCCTCAGATTCTCAAACTTCTCCTCACGGCAGCCCGACTAAAAACTCAATACGACCCCGCCAAATTCTCACCAATTGCAATACGCACGGTGAACCATGCTTAGGCTCTCACGGATTTTCAAGAATTACGCCGAAGCTGGCTCACTCAACGCGCAAGTGAACCTGTACGGATTTATTGACGAGAATGTGTTTTTGACCAAGACCGGCGATCTCGGAGTAATTCTTGAAGTACGCGGCGTGGACTACGAGTGCCTTGACTCCGAAACAGTGGACGGATTAACGAAGCGGCTTGAATCTGCCTTCCGCTTATTTGATGAAAACTTTCGCGTCTACCAATACTTGTTCAAGCGGAACAACGAAACGATCCCCTACAAACTGTACGGCAAACCCGTCGTAGACGCTGCAATTCAGAGCCGCATCGCCTATCTCGCAACCAAATCCGACGCGTTGTTTTCGCTTTCCATCTACTACGTAGTTCTCTACGAAGGCTTCCATTACAAACGTACGCTCGGCACGACCCTCGCCGAAATTCCGAAGCATCCGGGAAAGGCGATCAAGGAACTGTGGAGTCAGTTTTCGACGCGCAAGCAAGTTCTTGTTCTAAGCGATGAACTCAGAAAAGCCCAGGCCAAACTTTTACAGAAAACACAAAGTTTCATTCTTCAGGTCAGTGACTTTTTGCCTGTCCGCGTCCTCGATAAACAGGAATCGTTCCGCGTCCTCAAGAGGACACTTAATTTCGCGCCCGCAAAACTCGACCTCGCAAAGCTCAAGCACGATACCTTCCTCGACTACTACCTCGCCGAGTCTCAGATTGAATGTCATCGCGGTTATCTTCGCGTTGACGATTTTTACGTCCGAGTGCTCACGCTCAAAGAACCATCCGCGCAGAGTTTCCCGCTGATCTTTCAGAGTCTCTTCGAGGCTCAGGCCAACTACTACGTTGTGAACGAATGGAAAAAAGAGGACTCCGGCAAAACACGGCGCGCGATTCAAGCCAAGCGCCGGCATTTCCATAACACCAAACATTCGTTCTTTAGTCAGGTAAACGTGAATGATGCCCCGCAGCAAGAGTTTCTAACCGACGACTCGAAGGAAGCTCAGGTCCGAGAACTCGGCGAAGGCATCAAGGAGATCGAACTTCATGGAAATTACTTCGGCCAGTTTTCGCTGACCATCGTCATCTATGACCTCGACCTCGCGAAAGTGGAACGCGCCTGTTCTGAATTCTACAAAGTTTTCAGCGTCCACGACGCGCAGCTTCATGAAGAGAAATACAACCTACTGAATTCGTTTCTTTCGGCGGTGCCCGGCAACCACGCCTTCAACTTACGATACATGTTTCTTCTCAACACGAACTATGCCGACTTCTCATTCCTATTCACGCTCCACTGCGGAGAGCGGCAGAACAAACATCTCCGGCACGAATATCTTGCCGTTCTCGAAACAAATCACCACACACCGTACTACTTGAATCTTCACTACCGCGACGTAGCACACACGATGATCCTGGGCAGGACCGGAGCAGGAAAGTCATTCCTTCTCAACTTCCTCATCACGAATCTCCAGAAGTACAACCCACACACATTCATCTTCGACTTGGGCGGAAGTTTTGAAAATCTCACGCAGCTTTTCGGCGGCTCTTACGTGCGGGTGGGCCTTGAATCGGGCGACTTCAGAATTAATCCGTTTTCTCTTCCACCCACAAAAGAGAACCTCGACTTCCTTGCGCTCTTTGTGAAAGTACTGATGCAAGGCTCAGGGACACTTGAACTTACTCCCACGACTGAGCGCGACCTATACCAGCAGATCGAAAACCTTTATTCGATAGACCCATCGCTACGGACGCTTGGCGTCCTCGCAAATATTCTCGGACACGAACTCTCAGACCGGCTCGCGAAGTGGACTCGCGGCGGCCAGTTCGGATTTCTCTTCGACAACGCCGAAGACACCATTTCGTTCTCGCAGTTCCAATGCTTCGACTTTCAGAAAATGAGTCAGTACCCGGAGATTCTTGAACCTCTGCTCTTTTACATCCTGCATCGAGCCAACGCCGTCATCACCGACCGGCAGATCGCGCCCACCTTCAAAGCGTTCTTTATTGACGAGGCTTGGGTGTTTCTTAAGAACCCGAGCATTCAGCGATATGTCGTCGAAGCGCTGAAGACTTGGCGCAAGCACAACGCCGCGATGATTCTATCCACACAATCGCTCGACGAACTCCGGCGCTCCGACATTCTCGACATCATCATTGAAAGCTGCGCGACAAAGATATTTCTCGCGAACCCCGACATGGATCGCGATCTTTACCGCCGCCAGTTTCATTTGAACGACACGGAAGTCGAAATCATTCCGGCGCTCATCCCCAAGCAGCAATTCCTCATTAAGACGCCGGAATTAGCGAAGGTCGCGAATCTCACCGTAGATACCAAGAGCTATTGGCTCTACACAAACGATCCCTACGACAACCGCAAACGGAAGGAAACATTCGAGAAATACGGATTTGAGAAAGGTTTGGAAATTCTCGCAGGAGGCAATCCATGAACTCCCTGGACGCATTCTTGCCTCTCGCGTTTGCGGCAATCGGGACTGCGCTGATTTTCGCGGTGCATTTCATCCTTCAAGTTTTCCCCGGTCAAGACCGGGAATCTCGCACGCGTTAGGAGCTAATCCATGAAGCGTCTATCTGGTCTTCGTTCCACCCGTATCCTTATATATACGCTTGTCGCCTTCTGCTTCGTCGCCATTGGGCACACGCCTTTGGTTGCCGCCGCAGAGGGCGCGCGCGTGGTGAAATATTCAAAGGAAGACATCGTTCCTGTCCGCGCGAAGTTACGCTTTTCAACGCTCATCGTGTTGCCGGAAAATGAAGAGATTCTCGACTTCACCACCGGCGATAAAGAGTTTTGGATCATCAATGGTGCGCACAACCTCTGCTACATCCATCCTGCGCAGACCGGCATTCGCAGCAATTTGAATCTCATCACCGCCGCTGGGCACGTCTATTCGTTCTTGCTGACAGAAATCAGCAACGACCCGAACGCCGAGCCTGATCTCAAATTATTCATCGAGCCAAAAGAAGGTTCGGGCACTTCCAGCAATACCGCATTGCTGGGTTATGTCCGCGCAGGCGAGGCCGAGGCGTACAAGAAGGAACTCGAGACTTTACGGTCGGATACCGACAAGCAAATCCACGAGGCGCAATCTCAGGTTGCCGAGCAGATCAACAAGTTTCGAGCGAACTACCAAACGAGACTCCATTTCGACTATTCGCTTTCGCCAAAAGCTGCGCAAGACCCGTTCCTGGTTTCAGCGATCTATCACGACGATAAGTTCACCTACATTCAGTGCGCCGCGCACGAAAAACCAACTCTGTACGAAATGAAAGATGGCAAACCAAACCTCATCAACTTCGAGCTTCAAAACGGCGTCTACATCGTTCCGAAAGTTTTGGACAACGGATACCTCACCGTTGACAAGAAGAAGTTGACCTTCACTAAGAAAGTCACCGCGCAGTAAGGAGCCGCCATGAACGAGACCATCCAAGAGAAAGCACCCAAGCCGCCCGGACTTTTGCCGAAGAACGTCCAATCGTGGCTGATTATCGGCCTCGCCATTTTGATGGTCGCCATCATGTGGCTCACAGGCGGAAAGAAACCGCCGACCGCGCCAAAGGCGAACAACGCTGTGCAGCCAGTCCCACTCCCAGCCGAAGTGAACGAGACGAAGATAAATGAACTACAGAATCGAATCTCGGAACTTCAGCGGGAACAGCTTGTGGCGCAGAATGCACTCACTCAACAAACGCGTCTTCTCGGAGTTACGCCGACAGGCCAGTCGCTACCGCCCGGTCAACTACCCCAACCGGGAATTGGGAACGGGCAGCCGCAACAACCGACTCCCGAAGATGTGATCCAAACCGAACGAAAAAAGCGCGCCTATCTTTCGCTCTTTGCTTCTAATGTTGCGTTGAGTTATCGCAACGGAAATTCGGCGACGCCGCTCGATTCAGTTTTGCAGAACCAGTCGCCTTCTCCCGTTGCCACCACAACCGACGCGGCACAAATTGCCGAAATTCTTAGAAGCCTTCAACCACCAGTCGCTATCCCTCCGGTCGCACCCGTTCAGCAGCCTACCGTTTCTCCCACGCAGCATGATCCGTCCGCCACACTAACCCCGAACAAAAGCCGCGATGAAAAAACCGACCAGAAGGAAGTGACTCGTCCTGCCGCCACCTCCACCGAAACTAAAAACGTGGCGGCAGGGAAAACGTACGTCGTATTTGAAGGAAGTATTCTTGAAGCCGTACTCATCAATCGAATCGAAGGGCAGTTCGCAGCACCCGTCGAATGCCTGCTTACTACCGATGTTTATTCCCACGACCGCCAACACTTACTGATTCCCGCTGGCACCAAGGCGATCGGCGAAACACGAAAAGTAGAAAACTCCGGCCAAACAAGACTGGCCGTTGTTTTCCACCGACTACTTATGCCGGACGGCTATTCAGTCAACCTCGACCAATTCAAAGGTCTCGACCAGATCGGCGATACCGGGCTTCGAGACCAAGTCAATAACCACTATCTCCGCATCTTTGGCGTTTCACTCGCCATCGGTGCGCTCGGAGCTTTAGCCGAAGCAGGAACGAACAGCGGACTCGTTACCTCAAGCAGTGACTTGATGCGTCAGGGCTTTGCGCAAAGCACGGCTCAATCTTCCGCGCAGATTCTCGACAAGTTCTTGAACATTCTTCCTTCCGTCACGATCCGCGAGGGTCATCGCGTCAAAATTTATCTTTCGGGCGATCTCGCGTTGCCCGACTACAACAACCACAAAATGCCTTCCGATCTGTGAAGGCAGGAAAGGAAGTAACTCACATGAAACGCAAACTACTCGTCGCTTTGCTGGTAATAACAATCGGTGCCGGCACGGCGTCCGCCCAATTCGGGATTGTTTTTGATCCCACGAACTACAACAACGCTGTACTCCGCTACCTCCAACTTCAACAGCAGCTCGTTCAGCTCCAACAAAGCTACTCACAGCTCGTCGCGCAGTACAACTTCGCTGTACGAATGGCGCAAAGCATCCAGAACATGCCGTCGCGCTACGAGGCAATGTTTTCTCAGTGGCGAAATGTTTCGGCGCTCGACAATTACGGAAATACGGGATCGTGGGTAAACGGTATCAACTCCGGCCAATTTCCCACGGTCAACACCGGCTATCAACAAGCGATAAATCAACTTCAATCCTATGACCCAAGCTATATGTCGGGAATGAACGCGAATGAACTTGCTCGCGTTCGCTCGCAGTATGCGACCGTGGAACTTTCTGACGGCGCGAACACGAACGCGATGTCCACCATCGGCAGCATTCGCAGCAACTCGCAGACGATTCAGAATCAGATTGCCAACCTCGAACAGGATTCGTTGTCTTCAGACCCCGATCTGAATACCGAAGTCTCCGTCCTCAACAAAATCAACGCGGCAGGCGTCCTCAGTCTTCGCACGCTGCAAGATTCAAACAAGCTTCTCGCCTCAATGCTTGAGCAGCAGACGATTCTTGCCAAGCAACAGCGAGATGTGACCGCGACTGTCATCAATACAGACATCGCGCGTCGCGCGACAATGGCGAGCAATATGTCCCAACTCAGCGGCACCCTGAACGGCTCTCTCCAGAACTTCAGAATGCCGTAACAATGTTGTAAATACCGCGCGTCGAAGGAGCTTTCATCATGGACTACCTCCAATTCATTTTTCAGGCTGTTACCAATCTCCTTCAATCGAATCTCGGCTTCTTCGACGCGATGGGACAGAACATGTTCCGCGGCTTCGCCACGATTATGATTGTCTGGTACGGAGTGAAATCGGCTCTGTCATCGGTAGGCGGTAGACACTTTCCCCTCGATAACTTCGCAAGTCTTATTCTGACCATCAGCTTTGGTTTCGCGATGGTCACGTATTACAGCACGCCAATTCCTGGAATCGGAGTGAGCTTCCACAACCTGATTACAAATGAGGCGCAGTTTCTGGCAAATGAAATTAACCAAGTCGAATTGCAAACCGTTACAGAACGAGTAGCGGATTTCGAAGCGCGGATGGATTCGCCGGGCTTTGCCGACGTTTTGGGCGACATTATTTATGTCGTGGTGATGATCTTGCTGGCGACCGCGCAAGCCATCGCCATCGTTGTGATTGCTTACGGTTTTATCGCCACTGCTGTCTGCGTCTTAGTAGGGCCGATATTCATCCCATTTTTTATTGTGCCGCAAATGGAGTGGCTGTTCTGGGGTTGGTTCAAATGTTTTATCCAATATGCTTTCTACCAAGTCATCGCCGCCGCAGTTGTTTTCATTATCTCAAATCTCATTCTCGGAATTCTCGGCTTGCAGCCGCAGGGAAATATTTCAACCGACCAACTGCTTTCCGAGTTTCCGGTCTTGTTCATCACCTTCCTCGCCGCTATCTACGCATTGCTTAAGATTCCATCTCTCACGAACCAAATCTTCAGCGGCTCATCCGGCGGATCTTCCGCATCAATTTTGGGGCTTTTGTCATGAGCAGCGACCGAAATTTCGACGATGCCAAGCGTCTCTACCTTGAACAATATGGCGATCCGATAGTGACCAACACTTATCTAAAGATTGCGCTCGTACTCATCTCGCTTGTCGCTGTCGGGCTTGGTCTTATCGATCTCAGAACAATACGTACATTCCAGAATTTCCGGCCGCTCGTCATTCGCATCGATGACTTGGGACGCGCCGAAGCGATCAATTACCATAACTTCGAGTACAAGCCACAGGATGCCGAGGCGAAATATTTTCTCTCGCAATTCTCGACGCTGTTCTATCGCAAGAACCGCTACACGATTCAAGACGACTTCTCAAAGGCTCTCTATTTCCTCGACGGCAAGCTCGCCGACGGAATCCTAGACGCCTACCGGAAAGACGACATCATCAAGAAATTCATCACGAATACGGCTGCGCCGGAAGTCGATATCGAAGTGAAGAAGGTCTCTCTTGAAGAAGTGCAAACGCCGCCGTTCCGCGCGCGCGTCGATTTTTATATGGTCTACTACTCGCCTGCCGACCACAGCGAGATTAAGCGCGACCTGTACACAGCTAACTTCGTCTTTGTTTTCAAGAATCAGGTCCCGAACGAACTCATTCCCATCAATCCGCTTGGCCTCACCATCACCTACTTCCGCGAAGACCAAGCATTCAAATGAACACCCGAATCCAAGTCAAAGTAATGCAAGTCGCGGACGGTCGCCTTGCAACTGCGTCCCAACCTCCACGCGCCCTGCTTTTCCACCAATTACAGCTTTCTTCCAGCGTTACACCTCATCCGATCCGGTCGTCCAGGTTCGTCGATACGTCAGGCGCGCTACGAGTGGGCCTGCGTTGCTTTACGGCTTCCCGTCCACTCACCCAATCCACTCTGCCTTGTTGAAAAGCTTTCCGAGCAGACCAAGCCTTCAAACGAGAACCTATGGTTGCAACAGCCCTACTCTTCACATTGGCCCTCATCCTCGGCGTCGCCTTCTTCCTCATGGGCGAATTAAAATTCCTCGTCGCGTACAAGACATTCCTCCTCACCCAATACGGCGCGCTGATCGCCGCCTACTTTGGCTTGCTGTTCATCAATCTTTTTGGCGCGACATACGCCCTCAACCGTAAGTTCTTCCTGAAGGACACTGGCAAAAAACTCTCGCACCTCGATAAGCAGTTCGGAATCGGTGAGGCGCAGATTCCCACACCGCAAGACGACGCGGAGAAGAACTAGAATATGTCACGCGGGCGAGATTTCAACGACGCTGAAGGCCGCGTTTCTTCGGACACCTTCCGACAAGAACACGCGCAGTCCACTGAACGAACAACATCACGCAGCACGGAAGATACGGCCGAAGCTCGCACGCACACGCCCGATCGGAATCGAGATCGAGACCAGGACTACCGGCTGCGCGAATCCGAAGTCGCTACGCTCATCGAAATCGCAAAATTTAGAACCGTCCGTCCCGAAGATCTTGTCGAGTACAAATACGAAGGGGATCGCGAACGCGCATCGGCAGATTTGCGAAACCTCACGGCGCAAGGGCTTATCGAGAAACGAACCATGCACGGACGCAAGCCGGGACAACTACTCGCCGTCACGAGTGACGGCAAAAGATTTGTCGAGCACAACGAGCGCGACGGGATACATAGAGACCAGAAGTTCCATAAGGGGTTCGTCAAGCCGCGCGAGGCGCGACACGACTCAGCCCTCTATCGTCTTTATCAGAAGGCCGCAGCACGAATCGAGCGAGATGGCGGAAAAAATCTTCGCGCCGTCCTCGATTACGAATTGAAGAAAGACCTTTACCGCGATCTCGCAAAGCTCAAAGCCGTTCCCTCGAATGAGCGGGAAGAACGAAAGGAAGAAATCGCCGAAGCCCACGGTCTCAGGGTAATTGACGGCAAGATTCCTCTGCCCGACCTCCGCATCGAGTACGAAAACCGCGACGGCGAACAGAGTCGCGAAGACCTCGAACTCGTTACCAGCGACTATCGCGGCAGCCAGCTCGCCGAAAAGGTCAGAGCCGGATTTTCGATCTATGCTCCGGCGGACGAAGCCGGTCGCGTTCGTGCCGCGTTGAAAGATCCTCATCTCATGACGGAAATCCTAACCCTATGAACATCGCGCATGAGCATCTCGCAAGTATCGCAAGGCTCGGATACACGGAAACTGAGAGCCGTTTTCTCTACATCGTGGCCACTCATTCCGGGTACTTCACCCAGAGGCATTACTTGAGTTTTATCGAACAAAAACCGGGATGGGCCGTGAATACATTTATCGAAAGGCTTCTCAAGAACGTGCACGTGAAACAAATTCAAGTTCAAAACAATGCACGCGTTTATCAACTTTCGTTCAAGCCTCTCTACAAAGCGATTCACAAAGAAAACATTCGCAACCGACGCGACCATTCTCTTGAATTTGCTAAGACTCGACTCGCCGTCCTCGATTTCGTTCTTGCCAATCTCGACTGTGACTATCTCGAAGGCGAACAGGACAAGGTCCAATATTTTCAAGAGAACCTCAAAATCCAGATCCACGAGATGCCGGGCCGTACATATAAAGGTTCGAATGAATCTCCAGATACAACCCGCCACTTCGTGGACAAGTTCCCGATCTTCTGTGACCGTAACTCCGACTCCACACACCCCAACGTAACGTTCACCTACATCGACCCCGGCTTCGAGAATATGAAGGGCTTCCGTCTTCATCTCGAAGCGTATTCCGCGTTTCTAAAACTCTTGCCTCGCTTCGCATTCTTCTATGCATGTCCGAATACCAAACCATTCCATGCGGCTGAACACGCCTTCGACGATTTGATCACCCCGAATCGCGAACGACAAGTCACGCTGGTGACGAAGTATTTTCGGATACGAGCCGCGTGCGAGGCAAAACGATATGAATTGTTATCGAACGCAGACCTTGAATTCTTAAACCGCGCAAAAATTTTATATGCCGGCGATGGCTTCGATTCGGCGTTCGGGATTTGGAATGCTGGGCACATCGCTACTGATGAACTAACTCGAAAGATTGAAGAACTTCTACCGGAGAAGCGGGACGTGAAGTTCACAACCCATAGACTGCCGTTCGACTACTCGGCATTCGATCAGAACTCGCAAGTTGGCAGAAAACCGCCCGGAAATCGGTTTTCTGAGCGGTTTTCTGACCGGCTTTCTGAACGCTCTACTCTTAAGTTCCGCTAATACAAGGAAATGCGCGCTTCAAAGACACAGATCCGGACACGGAAAAAAACGCGGAAAGGGCGGGAGCGACCCCACCCTGTCGGCTTTTCAGCCGCCCAG
>Ga0209624_10002809_pt1 | contig 12684 bp, 8 predicted proteins | sample JacPinW_OM2H0_O1_FD_188565 | JGI IMG/M metagenome (GOLD analysis project Ga0209624, IMG submission 188565) | Forest soil microbial communities from Algoma, Ontario, Canada - Jack Pine, Ontario site 1_JW_OM2H0_O1 (SPAdes) (version 2) | ecosystem: Environmental > Terrestrial > Soil > Boreal... | reverse complement strand
CATCTACGAGGGCATCGATGAAAAAGAGCGTGAACGGATTGGCCACCTACCCGAGGGGCGTGGTGTGCTCGGAGTACTAATCGACGACCCCCAAGCGATCCGGTTAGACGACATCGCTCAACACCCAGCCTCGGTGGGATTTCCCGCGAACCACCCGCCGATGCGGGCGTTCCTCGGTGTGCCCGTCCGGATCCGCGACGAGGTGTTCGGCAACCTCTATCTGACGGAAAAAGCCAACGGGCAGCCGTTCAATGAAGACGACGAGGTCCTTGTTGGAGCATTGGCCGCGGCTGCAGGCATCGCGATCGAAAATGCCCGGCTCTATGAACAATCCAGGGTTCGACAATCGTGGATCGAAGCGACGCGCGATATCGCCACAGAGCTGCTGGCTGGTGCCGACCCGGCGAGAGTATTCCGGCTCATCGCCGATGAAGCGCTAAACCTGACTGAGGCCCAGGCTACTTTGGTCGCGATCCCGTTTCCTGATGACAAGTCCTCCTCCGACGTGCAAGAGCTACTGGTCGCCGAAACCGCCGGAATGCTGCCTGCGCTCGTTGGGGCTCAAACGATTTCGGTCCGGGGAACGCCGATCGGAGGCGTTTTCGTGGACCGGACTCCGCGGCGATTCGACAATCTCGACCTTAAGATCGGCGACCTGAAGGTCAGTCTCGGTTCGGCGCTGGTTTTGCCTCTTCGCGCCACCGACAAGGTCGCCGGGGTGCTAGTCGTAGTGCGGCACGACGATGCGGCTCCGTTCGGCCAAGAAGATGAAGAGATGATGGCCGCCTTCGCCGACCAAGCGGCGCTCGCCTGGCAGTTGGCAACCTCGCAGCGCCTAGAGCGTGAACTCGATGTCTTGGCCGACCGTGAGCGCATTGCGCGAGATCTTCACGACCACGTCATCCAACGCCTGTTCGCGGTCGGGCTTTCCCTGCAGGCGACGATTCCGCGGGCGCGGTCGTCCGAAGTAGAGCAGCGGCTCTCGGAGCACGTCGACGACCTGCAGGCAGTGATCGAAGAAATTCGGACGACGATCTTCGATCTCCATGGGCCGCCCGGGGGTACGACCCGGTTGCGTCAGCAACTCAACGAGGCGATCGCCCAATTCTCTGACGGGACACTTAACATCACGACGCAGTTCATCGGACCACTGTCAGTAGTCGATGGGCCACTGGCCGATCACGCCGAAGCCGTTGTGCGCGAAGCGGTCAGCAACGCAGTGCGACACGCTGATGCGAGCACGCTGACCGTCACCGTCAAGGTCGACGACGAGCTGTGTATCGAAGTGGTGGACAACGGCCGCGGCATCTCCGAGCGCACCAAAAGCAGCGGCCTGACGAACATGCATGACCGTGCACAGCAAGCGGGCGGCAGATTCACCGTTGAAACGCCTGCAACCGGGGGCACGATGCTGCGGTGGTGCGCCCCGCTGCCCTGACTTCTGCGGCGTTTACTGAAAGTCCTCTGGGGTGGAGTCTTTCGGCTCTATCTAGTCCCCCCGCGGCGGGTGATGCTTGATTCATCTTGTTGGACGTAGAAAGCGGTGTTGCCATGAGTGCTCACTTCCCCGATCGCGAGAGCATTCGGACGGCGTTATCGCTGGCGAGTCGCGCACCGTCAGTGCACAATACGCAGCCGTGGCGTTGGCGGGTGGGCTCGGACAGCCTGCATCTGTACGCTGAGCGCGGTCTAAATCTTCCTAGCACCGATCCCGACGGCCGCGACCTCATCTTGAGCTGCGGTATCGCCCTGCATCACTGCGTGGTGGCGTTGGCAGCGCTCGGGTGGCAAGCGAAGATTCACCGCCTGCCGAACCCCGATGAGCCTGAACACCTTGCTGCGGTTGAGGTTTACCGCCGTCTGCCGAGCGAGGTCGACATCGCACTGGCGGCGTCGATCCCGTTGCGATGCACAGACCGGCGCCATTACATCTCGCGAAGCGTGCCCGCCAGCTACATCGCTTTGATGGGTGCCCGAGCGGCTCGCGCGGGAGTGATGCTGCGCCAGGTTGATTCACTACCGCGACTGAAAGACATCGTCACGCGGTCCGTTTGGCGACACGCGGCCGATAGTGACTACATGGTCGAACTCACCGCCTGGAGCGGGCGATACGCTTCGCTTGCAGGCGTTCCGGCTCGCAACACTCCGGAGCCCGACGCAGCCGCACCGATTCCCCCTCGGATATTCGCCGGCCCGGCGCTAGCGCAGCCACCTGACACCGATTCCATCGAAGACAATGCCATCGTCTTGGCGCTCGGGACGAAAGACGACAGCACGCTGGCTCGGCTGCGCGCCGGCGAAGCCACCAGCCTGGTGCTGCTGAGCGCAACCGCGCTCGGTCTGGCAAGCTGCCCAGTCACCGAGCCTCTGGAGATCACCGAGACACGTGACGCTGTGCAGATCGAGGTTTTCGGGAGCAGTGGTTTTCCGCAGATGCTGTTGCGGATTGGCTGGGCCCCGTCTAACGCCGAGCCGTTACCGGCGACTCCGCGCCGCCCATTGCATGACATGGTGGAATGTCTGAACGGATCAAACCTCGGCTGTGTCGCTACAGCTCAGTGACACTCAAGTTGCAGTTCAGCCAGATCGATGTCAAGGTGCACAACCACTGCCGCAGGACTGTGTTGCGGATGCAGGCCGGCATCACGAAGCGCCGTGAGCATCTAAAGTGATTGATTGGTGGCCAAGACATCTGCCTCCAAGTGCTCAATTACGTTGTCTTGGGCGATCTGTGCGAGCCGCCGGGAGTAGGGCGGTTCCCACTCCTGCACATCGCTATCAAGATCGGACGAGGATCGCTTCGGGCTTCGTTTTGGTTACCGGTCAGAGCGTCCGGCTTGAAACCCATGGTCCCATGCCCAGTTTGCGATGGCTGGGTCGTCCTCGCCGTATTCCCTTGTGTAGCGACGAGCATCTAGCCGGGCGTCGACCATCCGTTGTCGAAGCTCAGCGGCGTGGTTGCCCAGCCCGTCGACGCGGTCGATGACATCCATGACCAGGTGGAACCGGTCCAGGTCGTTGAGCATCACCATGTCGAAAGGTGTTGTCGTGGTGCCACGCTCCTTGAATCCCCGCACGTGGAAGTGGGCATGATCGTTCCTGCGGTAAGTCAAACGATGGATCAGCCACGGGTACCCGTGGTAGGCGAATATGACCGGAGTGGTCGTCCCAAAAAGCGAGTCGAATTCCTTATCGGACAGACCATGTGGATGCTCCGAGTCTGGTTGGAGTCGCATGATGTCCACGACGTTGATCACTCGGACCCGCAGCCTCGGCAGTTCACGGCGCAAAATGTCTGCCGCGGCCAGCGTTTCCAGCGTTGGCACATCGCCAGCGCAGGCCAGCATCACATCTGGCTCGCCAGCCGCATTGCTCGCCCATTGCCAGATGCCGAGACCGCGCGTGCAGTGCTTGATCGCGTCGTCCATGTTCAGGTACGTCAGCGCCGGCTGCTTGCCCGCGACCACGACGTTGACGTAATTGCGACTGCGCAGGCAGTGATCGGCCACCGACAGCAGGGTGTTGGCGTCCGGTGGTAGGTACACACGTACCACCTCGGGCCGCTTATTCGCGACGTGGTCGATGAAGCCGGGGTCCTGGTGCGAGGCGCCATTGTGGTCTTGGCGCCAAACATGCGAGCTGAGAAGGTAGTTGAGCGAGGCAATAGGACGACGCCATGGGAGGCGGGAGCTACTCGTCAACCATTTGATGTGCTGGTTGACCATCGAGTCAACGATATGGACGAACGCCTCATAGCAATTGAAGAGACCGTGGCGACCGGTCAGGAGATAGCCCTCCAACCATCCCTGGCAGAGGTGCTCGGACAGCACTTCCATCACTCGGCCATCGGCAGCAAGGTGATCGTCGCCAACGATTGTTTCAGCAGTCCATGCGCGATCAGTGGCCTCGAAGACCGCAGACAGGCGATTGGACGCGGTCTCGTCGGGTCCCATCAGCCGGAATCGGTCGCCGTTGCGGGTGATGATGTCGCGCAGAAAGGTGCCGAGGACCCTTGTTGCTTCAGCGGTTTCGGTAGCCGGCTCGGCAACCGTCACCGCGTAGTCGGCGAAGTCTGGCATGTCGAGGTCATGGAGCAATAGACCGCCGTTGGCGTGTGGGTTGGCGCTCATCCTGCGGTTGCCGACGGGAGCCAGAGCTCGAAGGTCGGCGCGCAGTGTTCCTTCTTCGTCGAAGAGTCGCTCCGGGTTATAGCTGCGCAGCCATTCGTCTAGTTGCTTCAGGTGCTCTGGGTTGGTGCGCGTCTCTGCGAGCGGAACCTGGTGTGAACGCCAGGTCCCCTCGACCTGTTGCCCGTCGACGATCGCCGGACCCGTCCACCCCTTGGGAGTACGCAACACGAGCATGGGCCACATTGGCCGCTCCGTGGCGCCGTCATAGCGAGCGGCTTGCTGGATCGCCCCGATCTGGTCGAAAGCCTCATCAAGTGCGCCCGCTAGTAGCTGATGCGCAACTTTGGGGTCATCGCTTTCCACCGTGATCGGCAGGTAGCCGTACCCGCGGAGGAGTGAATCCAGTTCGGCTGCGGGAATTCTCGCCAACACAGTCGGGTTGGCGATCTTGTACCCGTTCAGATGAAGTATCGGCAGGACCGCCCCGTCGGTGACCGGATTGATGAACTTGTTCGAGTGCCAGCTTGCGGCTAACGGACCGGTTTCGGCTTCACCGTCGCCAATCACACAGGCCACCACCAGATCCGGGTTGTCGAACGCAGCGCCGTAAGCGTGCACCAGGGCGTAACCAAGTTCGCCGCCCTCGTGGATGGAGCCTGGTGTCTCGGGGGCCACGTGACTGGGGATGCCGCCGGGAAAGGAAAACTGGCGGAACAACTTCCGCACACCTTGGGCATCCGCACCGATCCCGGTGTACACCTCGCTGTACGTGCCCTCCAGGTACGCGTTGGCAACCAAGCCCGGCCCGCCGTGGCCCGGGCCCGTGATGTAGATGACGTTCGCATCACGCTTGCGGATGATCCGATTGAGGTGCGCATAGATAAGGTTCAACCCCGGGGTGGTGCCCCAGTGTCCGAGCAATCGTGGTTTGACGTGCTCAGCCTGAAGCGGTTCTCGCAATAGCGGATTGTCCAACAGGTAGATCTGGCCTACCGACAGGTAGTTGGCCGCGCGCCAGTATTCGTCTATCAGGCCCACTTCGTCGGGGCTCAGCACTGTCATAGGGTAATCATCACGTCTTACCGCATGTCTAGCTAGTGCCGACAGGTGTACGGACGACTGCCAAAGAGTCCCTTGAAAGCGCGGGACTCGGAGCCCGGTTCGACGCCTGTGGGTGGTTGGCGCCCTACCCCATCGTTCCACGATCACGCCTTTCGGCCGGGCAGGGTGTAACGTGGGAGGTGTTGGTACTCCCAGCCCATCCGGAATGGCTCAGCTTCTGAGGCTGATCTGCCCGAGCATCCGCTCACGCCGGACACATCGATTTACCGTTCAGTCGGGATAAATTTGAATGCTCCATCGTTGTTTCAGCCATTGATTGCTCCCTTTGGGATGCAACACTTTTCGTATGTGCCGAGCTTTGGCATCCTCGGCACCTACTCGCCGACACCGTGCGGCCTGGCGAGCTTCAGCGCGGCCTTGGCGACCGAATTGACAGCCAGAGGCGCCGACGTTGATGTTGTGCGCATCGCCGACGGTGACGTCTCCGAGGAGCCCAACGTCGTCGGCGAGCTCGTCAACGGCTCGGTTGGATCGGTCGCGGCAACCTCCGAGCTCCTCAACCAGAGCGACGTCGCCATCATCCAGCATGAGTACGGCATCTATGGCGGTCCCGACGGAGACGAAGTCGTCCAAATCATGACCGGACTGCGCGTCCCGTCGATCGTCGTCGTTCACACGGTGCTCAAAAATCCGACACCACACCAACTTTCGGTGCTCGAATCGGTGATGGCGTTGGCCGATCAAGTGATCGTGATGTCAGAGGTGGCCCGCCGACGCCTGTGTGCAGGCTTCGTCGTCGACCATCACAAGGTCACCGTCATCCCGCACGGCGCGGCACTTCCGAACGCCAACGGCATGCGGCATCCGGACCGGCCGACCATCTTGACCTGGGGCCTGCTGGGACCAGGCAAGGGCATCGAGCGGGTCATCGACGCGATGGCTTCGCTCAAGAGCCTGCCTAACCCGCCGCGGTACGTCATCGCCGGTCGCACTCACCCCAAGGTCGTCGCCGCACAGGGGGAGGGGTATCGCGAAGCGCTTGTCGCGCAGGCGAAACGCCTCGGCGTCGCCGATTCAGTGTCCTTCGACGCCGTGTTCCGCACCCCCGAAGAGCTCACCGCGCTCATCCAGGCGGCCACCGTCGTCGTCCTGCCCTACGACTCGAAAGACCAGGTCACGTCCGGTGTGCTGGTCGACTCCCTTGCGAGTGGCCGCCCGATTGTCGCCACCGCTTTCCCGCACGCGGTCGAGCTCCTCGGTAGCGGCGCTGGCACCGTCGTCGCTCACGACGATCCCGACGCACTGGTCGCAGCGCTGCGACAGCTGCTGACTGATCCGCACGTCGCCGATTCCATGGCCACCGAAGCCCGCGGGCTAGCCCCCAGGGTCGCCTGGCCCGTCGTCGCCACCGCCTACGTCGGCGTGGCACAACAGCTGGTGGCCAGTCGATCGGCACTGACGTGACCGGCGCCGCGCCCACCCCGGTGTTCGCGCACCTGTTGCGGATGACGGACCATCGCGCCACCTTCGAGCACGCCTGCGTCGCCGACCCCCGCCGCGACCACGGGTACTGCACCGACGACATGGCCAGGGTGCTCGTCGTCACCACACGCGAGCCCAACGCGACGGGCGCCGTGAACGGCCTCGCCGGCAAGGCCCTGCAGTTCGTGAACGACGCCCAGGCCCACAACGGCTCCTGCCGCAACCGGATGGACCGCGCCGGAAATTGGACCGACCAGCCCACCACGGACGACCACTGGGGCCGGTGCCTCTGGGGGCTCGGCACCGCCGCCGCCCACAGCGGCGTCAGCCTGGTGCGCCGACTGGCCGTGATTCAGTTCGAGCGCGCCGCCAAGACCAGGTCGCCGTGGCCGCGGGCGATGGCGTTCGCCGCCGTCGGCGCCGCCGAACTCCTCAGCGTCGAGCCCGGTAATTCCACGGCCCTGCGACTCCTCGCCGACTACGCGGCCACCATCGTGGCACCCGAGACCAAGTCCGACTGGCCGTGGCCCGAACCGAGGCTCACCTACGCGAATGCGATTCTGCCCGAGGCGATGATCGCTGCCGGGGTCGCGCTGGAGGACCCCGACCTGAAACAGCGCGGCCTGGATTTGCTGGAGTGGCTGCTCGAGTATGAAACGAATGACGGCCACCTGTCGCCTACCCCCGTGGGCGGACGGGGGCCGCAGGATAGCCGGCCCGCCTTCGACCAGCAGCCAATCGAAGTGGCCACCCTCGCCGACGCCTGCGCACGCGCCTCGGCTGCCGATCCGCGGGCGCTCTGGCCGGATGGGATCCGGTCTTGCGCCGCTTGGTTTCAGGGCGCCAACGACTCCGGGTTGGTCATGTGGGATTCCGAGACCGGTGGTGGTTTCGACGGGTTGCTCGCCGAGTGCGTCAACGTCAACCAGGGCGCCGAATCGACCCTTGCGGTGATCTCCACCCTGCAACATGCGCAGCGCTTTTCGCTAGTCCCGCAATGACTTTGATGAGCACCGGGCTCGCCACCCGCGACCCTCAACGGGTCGCGGCCGACCCGGCGCGGGTGATCACCCGCCTCTTCGTGCCCGGCCAGGAGGGCTTCGAGCTTCAGGAGTCCCGAGCGGGTGTGGTGCTCAAGCGCATCCTCGCCCTGAGCGACGACGACGTTCTGTCGTCCCTGGACGACGTAATCATTCGCTTCGACGGACGCCATCGTGACCTGGTGGGCACCTTCCGACGACACGCCCGCGAGCTCGCCGATCGCCTGAATCCCGACATCCATCTCACCGATGCGCGAATACTATTGCTGGGAGCAACCTTTACCAGCGAGTACGCCATCGAAGGGGCGGCGCTGTGCAACCCCAGCATGGTGGCCCACCCCGACCAGACCGACGTGGCGACAGGCAGCCTGCGATTCGTGATGAGCGTGCGGGGGATCGGGGAAGGACACCGCTCGTCCATCGGGTTCCGCACCGGTGTCGTCGACGCCACGGGCCGGGCCACAATCGACGAGCCGGCCCGCTTCGTCACCACCGGAAGTGTGTCGGGCGCGCCGCTCGACGCCGCGGTGTTCCGTGGCGAACTCGGCCGCATCGGCAATGCCGGCGAGGCCGCGAACTACGTCTTCAACGCGCTTGGCGAGCGCTTCATGCGATCCGACCTCGACGCGCGACTCGGCAATCTCCGGGCCAACCTGAGCACCCGCGGACACGGGGAGCGCGCGGTCGCCCTGATCCGCACAATCGCAGCACGGTCCTATGCCGTCGAATTCGCCAGCGACGTATCGGTTTCCGAGCGCGTGTTGTGGCCGTCGATGGAGGCGGAGCAGGCCGGCATGGAGGACGCCCGCTTCGTCCGCTTCGTCGACGACGACGGCTCGGTCACCTACTACGCCACCTACACGGCCTACAGCGGATCCCACATCAGTCAACAACTGCTCAAGACCAAGGACTTCCGGTCCTTCACCTCCGGGCCGCTCGTCGGGAAGGCCGCGGCCAACAAGGGTTTGGCCTTGTTCCCCCGACGAATACACGGTCGCTACGCCGCGATGTCGCGATCGGACCGCGAGACCAACACCGTCGCCTTCGCCGACCATCTGGCGGTCTGGCCGAGCGCGTCGCCCTGCCAGCAGCCGGCCGAGTCATGGGAAGCCCTGCAACTCGGAAATTGCGGCCCGCCAATCGAAACCGACGCAGGTTGGCTGGTGCTCACCCACGGCGTCGGGCCTATGCGCACGTATAGCATCGGCGCGATTCTGCTTGACCTCGACGATCCGACCCGGGTGCTCGGACGGCTGCGACGCCCACTGCTCAGCCCCGTCCAGGACGAACAGAATGGCTACGTGCCCAACGTCGTCTACTCCTGCGGCGCACTCGTTCACGCCGACACCCTGGTGATTCCCTACGGGATCGCCGACCGCGGCATCGGTATCGCCACTGTGCCACTACCGCAGCTGCTGTCCACGATGGTTCAGCAATCAGATCGCCCGAGATGAGGTCACCATCAGCACGACGAGAAAGTCCCGCGACGAAGCGCACAATCCACTAGGCGAGTACGTACTGCATATGGGTGTGGGATTCGTCGCCAAAGAACGTCCGCATGTGCTGGAGGCGTTAGCTGCGCTCGAGCCGCATCTGGGCCGCTGGGACCCGCTTGACATCAGCCTCGAAGTCTCGTTGCAGGACCGCGGCCGCCAGGAGCAGCGCGTCACGTTGCGAACGACCTTGCCTGGTCTCGCGCCGCTGGTGGCCGTCGCCGACAACCGCGACATCACGCGCGCCCTTCACGAAGCCAAGCATGAGTTGATCCGGCAGATCGAGCACCAGAAGTCGGCACGCGAACCCATGCACAATCGCAAGCTCGGGCACGACACGATCCGCCACCCGGGCACCTCGACGTAGGGGCATCGCTCGTCGGAGGCGCGCCTCTATCAGTCGACGAGTGCACCGTGGGTGCCGGTGACGGGTAGGTCAATCGGCGTGATCACTCCCGGCGGAGCCTCACACAGGTACGGAACCGCGTTGACCGCGGCCATGGCCGTGCTGACCATCAGCAGCTTCATCACGTGCTGGTCTTCTGAAAGCTCTGAATTGTGTGGTGGGCCAAAGCGGATCACGGCATCCACCCGCGGTTCGCCCTCAATTTCCACTTTGAAACCCTGGGGATCGGTCCACTGCGGGTCCAAGGCGTCGTCGCTCATCGTCCAGCAGATCGCCAGTTCAACGACGACGCGTCCATTGCGGTAGCCACGGTAACTGCGCCGTTGCCCGGCCACCGTGCCCTTGGCGAAGGTGATCCACCCCAGGTCCAGGTCCCGGGTGGCCAGGGCGTGTTCGACCAGGCCGCGCTTCGATTCCAACTCGATGCCGAGCATGTCGGCGATCAGGTCCAGCGTCTCGAAATATCCGAGGCCGTATCGGGCGGAGGCGGGGTCGACCTCGGTGAGCCGATCCTTGGTCGGTTTGGCGAACCCGAGCACCGTCCAGGCCTCCCGCACGGGGTATTCGGTGCAATCGAGTGTCTCGATCAGTTTCACGCTGTGCACGCGCCGGCATGCACCGGTCAGAAAGCCTGCCGCGACGTTGATGAACCCCGGTTCGAAACCAGTGCCGAGGAACGTCGCGCCCCCCGCTATGGCGGCGTTCTCGAGCGCGGCCCTCTCCTTTGGGTGGTGTGTGCCGGTAAGGAAGTCGCCCGTCGTCACTACGTTGATGCCGGCGCGCAGTAACCGCTCCACCAGTGCGTAGTCGATGAAGTGCGGGGTGTAGATCACGCAATCGGGTGCTGTACCGATCAGGGCGTCGACGTCATCGGTGGCCAGGACTCCGACCGGCGCGACCCCGGCCAGTGCGCCTGCGTCGCGGCCGATCTTGTCCGGCGAAAATGCATGTACCCCAACCAGTTCGAACGTTTCACGGTCGAGCACGGCCCGAAGCGCGCGCTGACCAATGTTGCCCGTCGCCCACTGCACCACGCGATACCGAGTCATGAAGAGTTCCCTCCTACCGTTGCCTGGTCAGTTCGAGGCCGGTTCGAAGTAGTCGTAGCACGAGATCCTTCAAAAGCTTGCCGACTCAGAAATTTACGGCCTTGAAATTCGCGCCGTGACGACGTCCGAGTTGATCTTCGGTCGCCTCCATCGGGCACCGGTTGGCACGCGGCGCAGTCGGGTCACGACTTCGCGCAACTCGAATGAGTCATCGACCTCTCAATGGGTCTCCTGCGTCACGGGGTTGAATAGTAGGCCGGTTCGATACATGACCCACCCGGAGGAGATCCACCGTTGGCTGAATCCACGACCCCGCCCGTCGTACGCGACTCGGAAAGCACCACCGGGTACTTCTCTCGTCGCGGTGACACGTTCCACCCTCAATCGATCGCCAGAGGAGGGTGGGGGAAGTCCGTCAGCGGTCATGTCGTCGGTGGCCTATTGGGTTGGGCCGCCGAACGAGTCGTTGACGACTCGGCCTTCCTACCCGCGCGGTTGACGGTTGACCTACCCAGGCCAACCGCTCTCGAGCCCATCGACCTACGGACTCGTGTACTTCGCAACGGCAGGCGGTTGCGTCTCGTCGAAGTCGTCATGCTCCAAGGCGGCGAGGTTGTCGCCCAGGCGACCGGCCTATTCCTGCGACGAGGCCAACAGCCGGCAGGGACAGTATGGTCGCCAGACATTGAGATGCCGCCGTTCCCCGCGGATGTGCAGCCTTCTGACAACTCGTTATTCGTCCGCACCTATGGCTGGGGGATGGCGATCCAGAATCCGGAACCAAACTGGTCCGGCGAGGGCGGCGAGAAGTTCACGTGGTTACGGCTGACACAGCCGCTAATTCAGGACGAACCGTTAACTCCGTTTACCCGTGCGGCGATGGCCGCAGATGTGACAGCGTCGCTGGTCAATTGGAGTTCAGATGGCTTGAAATTCATCAATGCCGACTACACCGTGACACTCAGCCGGCTACCGGAGGGGCCAGTGATTGGGTTGGCCGCGCAGGGTCATTGCAGTCACGACGGAATCGCAACCGGGTCGGCCACAATCTTCGACCAGCAGGGCAAAATAGGACACAGCGCCGCCGTCTCCTTGGCGCAAACAGGATTTCTTCCGCCCTCGTCTTGAGAGGTTGACCGGAACGGTCGACTTGCGCCTCCGCCAGGTGCTGAAGGTAGTCAGCCTGCGAGCGAAGTCGCCACGGACGCCTACGCCTTGAAACGACCGGCAAAGCCACGCAGGGGCAGGTCGGCGCTCGTCACCAGACCCGGCGGCGCGGCGACGACGGATGTGATGGCGTTGAGGGCGGGCAGGCCCGTGACGGTCATACCGATGGAGGCGAAGTTGTCGGGGTTGGACAGGTCGACGCCAGGCTTGGGAAAGATCATGTGCTTGTTGTAGACGCACGGATCGCCCTTGATCTGAGTTATATAGCAGCCCTTGATGTTCCAACTCGGGTCGGTATGCGGAGTCATCTGCCATTCCAGGTGCGTCTCCACCTTGGGCACACCGTTGACCATGCCCTGGTACTTGATGTAGTTGCCGCCGAGCGAGCCCTTCGGCATCTGGTACCAACCCAGGTCGACGTCCTTGGTGCACGCGCCGAGCTCATAGCTGAACTTGACCTCGTCGAGTTCGATGTCGAAGCAGTCAGCCATCATCAGCACACTGTCGGCGAACACGCGGGTGTACTTCTCCAGCTTGCCGGGGATGCTGGGGTCGTCGACGGGCAGGCCGTAGCCGACCTCGATCCAGGTGTCCTTGCTGTGGTGACAGGACACGTCGACCGACTCGAGGGTCATGACGTTTTCGATTTCGGCGACGTCGGCGGAACACACGACGCCCAGGATCTGGTTCAGGCCAGGGTTCATGCCGGTGCCGTAGAAACTGACCTGACCCTTGTCGCAGGCTTCGGCCAGCAGTTGGGTCACCGGCTTGCCGGACGGGTGGGGATGGTTCTTGTCGCGGTGCCACCCGTTGATCCAGTCGGCGGTGGTGACGATATTGATCCCGGCCTCAAGG
>Ga0209624_10002808_pt1 | contig 12687 bp, 12 predicted proteins | sample JacPinW_OM2H0_O1_FD_188565 | JGI IMG/M metagenome (GOLD analysis project Ga0209624, IMG submission 188565) | Forest soil microbial communities from Algoma, Ontario, Canada - Jack Pine, Ontario site 1_JW_OM2H0_O1 (SPAdes) (version 2) | ecosystem: Environmental > Terrestrial > Soil > Boreal... | reverse complement strand
CAGAATTAACGGGGTCGAAGCGACCCCGCCCGACATTGACTTTGGAGACTCCCTCCGACATTGGTCTCAAGAAACTGGCGGGGATGCCAACGTCCGCGCCACTTCGACTCGGGAATAGCACTCGATCTGGTCGCCTTCCTGCACGTCGTTGTAGTTCTTCACGCCGATGCCGCACTCGGTCCCGGCGCGTACCTCGTTGACGTCGTCCTTGAAGCGCTTCAATGATTCCAACGCGCCCTCGAAAATGACGACGTTGTTGCGCAGGACCCGGATCGGAAAGTTTCGGCGCACGTAGCCGTCGATCACCATGCAGCCGGCGACTGTGCCGAACTTGCTCGAGCGGAATACGCTGCGAACCGCGGCGAGACCCACGATGGACTCCTTGACCTCGGGCGACAGCATGCCGGTGAGCACCGCTTTGATGTCGTCGATGGCCTCGTAGATGATGCTGTAGTAGCGCACGTCGACGCCGTGCTCCTTGATGGCGGCGCGGGCCGCGGCGTCGCCGCGTACGTTGAAGGCGATGATGCGAGCCTTGGAAGCCGCGGCCAGCGTGACGTCGGATTCGGTCAGGCCCCCCACCCCGGAGGCCACGATGTTCACGCCGACTTCGGGAGTGGACAATCCGTTCAATGCATCGCGCAACGCTTCGACGCTGCCCTGCACATCCGCCTTGACCAACAGCTGCACCAGATCGGCCTTGCTCTCGCCCATGGTCGAGAACACGTCCTGCATGTTCGCGCTCTTCTGCGCGAGCTTGACGTCCCGCGACTTGGACTGGCGGTGCATGGCGACTTCGCGCGCCTTGCGTTCGCTCTCGACCACCAGCAACTCATCCCCGGCATTCGGCGCGCCGGACAAGCCCAGCACCACCACCGGAATCGAGGGTCCCGCGGCATCGACGGGCTGACCCGCCTCGTCGAACAACGCGCGCACGCGGCCGAATTCCTGGCCGATGAGCAAGGGATCGCCGAGCTTGAGCGTGCCCCGCAGCACGAGCACGGTCGCGACCGCGCCGCGTCCCTTCTCGAGGCTCGACTCGATCACATAGCCCGCGGCGAGTCCCGTGGTCGGCGCCTTCAACTCGAGAACCTCGGCCTGCAACAGAATGCTCTCGATCAGCTGATCCACGCCCTGCCCGGTTTTCGCCGACACGGGCACGAAGATGTTCTCGCCGCCCCATTCCTCGGGGATCACGCCGTACTTGGTCAGATCCTGCTTGACCTTCTCCGCATCCGCTTCGGGCTTGTCGATTTTGTTGATCGCCACGACGATGGGCACCTTGGCCGCCTGCGCGTGCTGGATGGCTTCGATGGTCTGCGGCATGACGCCGTCGTCGGCGCCGACCACCAGGATCACGATGTCGGTGACCTGCGCGCCGCGCGCGCGCATGGAGGTGAAGGCCGCGTGACCGGGAGTGTCGAGAAAGGTCACCATGCCCTTGGCGGTTTCCACATGGTAGGCGCCGATGTGCTGAGTGATGCCTCCCGCCTCGCCCGCCGCCACCTTGGTGCGGCGGATGTAATCGAGCAGCGACGTCTTGCCGTGATCGACGTGTCCCATCACCGTCACCACCGGCGGACGCGGCAACACCTCGAGAGAGGAGTCGGCCTCGCCCTGCAGATCGTCCTCGATGATGTTTTCCTTGCGCAGCACCGCGGTGTGGCCCATTTCCTCGACCACGAGGACGGCGGTGTCCTGTTCGATCATCTGATTGATCGTGGCCATCACGCCCATGTTCATCATGACCTTGATGACTTCGGTGGCTTTGACCGCCATCTTTTGCGCGAGCTCGCCGACCGTCATGGCTTCGCCGATCGCCACCTCGCGCACCACGCGCGCGGTCGGCATTTCGAATCCATGTTTGGCATCGGACTCGCCGCCGACCGAGCGGCGCCGCCCGTCGCGGGATTTCTTTTTCTTGTGGCGCGAACTGACGTCGCCGACGATGTGCAGTTCCTGCCGCCCGTAGCGGGTCGCCTTGTCGTCCACCACCTCGCGGGCCGCCTTGCCGGGCTTGGCGGCTGCGGCCTTGCGTTCGCGCTCCGCGGTCTCGCGCGCCAGAACTTCGGCCTGGCGGCGCGCTTCCTCCTCCGCGGTCCGCTTGCGGTTTTCCTCGTCGCTGCGCCGCCGGCTCTCCTCTTCGAGGCGCTCGCGGTCCTGGCGCTCCTTCTCGAGGCGCTCGTTCTCCGCGCGCTCCAGCGCGGCCTTGGCCTGCTCCTCGCTTTCGCGCAGGCGCTCGATCTCTTCCTGCTGATGGCGCGCCTGGTCCTCGAGCACCTCGCGCTTGACGTAGGTGCGCTTGCTGCGGACCTCGACGTTGACCGTGCGCGCGCGCCCCTGGGGGCTCGCGAGCTTCAGCTCCGATTGGGACTTGCGCCGCAGAGTGATCTTGCGAGGAGCCGCGTCGGCCTGCAGATCGTCGTGACCGTGGCTGCGCCGCAGATGCGTCAGCAATTCGTGCTTCGCGTCTTCGCTGATCATGTCCTCCGCGCTGTCGACCTTGATCCCGGCCTGATCGAGCTGCTGCAGCAGCCGGTCGACCGGGACCTTCAGCACCTCGGCGAATTGGGCGACGGTAACATCTGCCATACTTGCTCCTAAACCTTAGCTTCTTCCGCGAACCAGTGCTTGCGGGCACCCATGATCAGTTCGGCGGCCTTCTTCTCGTCGAGGCTGCCCATTTCCACCAGTTCATCGACGGCAAGGTCCGCCAAATCCTCGCGGGTTCGGACTCCCTTGCGCGCCAGGGTCTTGGCCAGGCTCTCGCCGGCGATTTCGATCAGGTCCGCGGCCGGCTCCGCGCCGTCCACCGATTCCTCGCTGGCGATGGCTTGAGTCAGGAGGACATCGCGCGCGCGCGTGCGCAATTCCTTCACGATTTCCTCGTCGAACTCTTCGATGCCGTTCAGCTCGCTGGCGGGCACGTAGGCGATCTCTTCGATGGTCGAGAAGCCTTCCTGCACCAGGATGCTCGCGACGTCGGCGTCGACGTCGAGCTGCTTCATGAAGGTCTCGCGCAACGCCAGAGACTCGGACTCGCTCTTCGCCTCGGCCTGCGACTCGCTCATGACGTTCAATTCCCAGCCGGTCAGCTCGCTGGCCAGGCGGATGTTCTGTCCGCCCCGGCCGATGGCCTGGGAGAGCTTGTCTTCGGACACCGCGATGTCCATCGAATGCGAATCCTCGTCCACCACGATCGAGGTGACTTCCGCGGGCGCCATGGCGTTGATGACGAACTGCGCGTTATTGTCGTCGAATGGAATGATGTCGACCCGTTCGCCGGCGATCTCGTTGGACACCGCCTGCACCCGCGAACCGCGCATGCCCACGCACGCGCCCACGGGATCGACGCGCGGATCGTTGCTTCGCACGGCGATCTTGGCGCGTACACCCGCATCGCGAGCCGCCGCCAGGATGTTGATGAGACCCTGGCCCACTTCCGGCACCTCCAGCTTGAACAGCTCGATCAGGAATTCCGGCGCGGTGCGCGACAGGAAGAGCTGCGGACCGCGCGGCTCGGTGCGCACCTCCTTCAGATACGCCTTGATGCGGTCCTGGGAACGCACCGGCTCCCGCGGGATCATTTCCTCGCGGGCGATGAACCCTTCGGCATTCGCGCCAAGATCCACATAGACGCCATTGCGATCGACGCGCTTGACGATGCCGCTGACCAGGGTGCCCGCCCTGTCCTTGTAGGCGTCGACGACCTGGGCGCGCTCCGCCTCGCGCACCTTCTGCACGATGACCTGCTTGGCGGTCTGCGCGAGGATACGGCCGAAGGGCACCGATTCCATCGGCTCCTCGACGTAGCCGCCCGGCTCCACGTCCTTGTCGATGTCGCGCGCGTCGTCCAGGCGCAGTTCGCGCTCCGGCACTTCGAGTTCGGTGGAATCGTCGGCAAACACCTTCCAGCGGCGAAACGTGTCGTAGGCGCCGGTCTTGCGGTTGATGGAAACGCGCACGTCCAGCTCTTCGCCGTGTTTCTTGCGGGTCGCGGACGCGAGCGCGGCTTCGAGCGCGTCGAAGATTATTTCTTTGTCAACGCCCTTCTCGTTCGAGACGGCGTCAACCGCCATCAAGATTTCTTTATTCATGGTCTTTCGAACTCCTCGTCACACCGGCCGCAATCTCGCCTTCTGAATTCTTTCGAGCGGCAGGCTATACGCCTTGCCGTCGACTTCCACCACAATCGTATCGCCCTCGATCGACTTCAATACCCCGACATATCGCCGCCGTCCTTCCAGGGGCAGCTTCAATTCGGCGAATATGCGCTCGCCCAAGAACCGCTCGAAATGCGCGCGAACCCGCAAGATCCGATCGAATCCCGGCGAAGAGACTTCCAGCGTGTAGTGGCCCTTGATCGGATCCTGGGTCTCGAGCACCTGGCTCACCGCGTGACTCACGCGCGCGCAATCATCGACCGTGACACCGGCGCCGGAATCGTCGGCGCGGCGATCGATGAATATCCGCAGGACACCGCCCCGACCCTCGCGCGCAAACTCGACGTCGACCAATTCATAGTCCAACGCCTCGATAGGCGGCTCCAGCAGGCGCATCAAGGCATCACGCATTCGAAATTCCCGCACCCCAAACAAAAAAGGGGACCATCGGCCCCCTCTTCCATCAACGCGAAGCCCCGTCGGGGCTGTCTATCCCGAACGCGGGCCCGAATTTTCCGGTCCCCCGCCGAGGGGCGCGATTATAGGCAAAGCAGACTTGGGCGTAAACCCTGATCGCTCAGTGAGGCGCGCTAAACGACTGAGGCCGCATCGCTGCGGCCCCAGTTCTCACTCGATGCTAAGCGATTTTACCAGCGCTTCGGACCGCGAGATCCGCCGCCGCCGCCGCCGCCACCACCACCGCCGCCGGTGCGCTCCTGAGCCTCGTTCACCTTCAGCGCTCGCCCGTCGACATCGTGGCCATTCAAGGCCTGCATGGCACGCGCAGCATCCGCGCTGGCCATTTCAACGAAGCCGAAGCCGCGGGGCCGACCGGTGTCGCGATCATTGATCAGCGCTACCGACTGTACGGCGCCATGCTTTTCGAACAGCGCGCGCACCGCGGACTCGTCCATTGAGAACGGGAGATTGCCAACATACATTTTCGTCATGTGAAGAATACCTACTAAAAAGAAGCTATCGGCTGGTCACGCTGCCTTGCGATGCAAGAGCCGTGTGCCTGCCACCTGGATCGAAGAAACCTGCTTTGTAGGTTGTGGCCAAGGTGACGCCGGAGCGGCGCGGTGACCAGAAACGGACCAAGTAGAAATTCACGAACCGGGGCGAATGCTACAGCAATTTGCTGATAAGTACGAATATTTTCACCGCTGCCGGCGCCACCACGAGAGGACCGGGGGGCTCATTCGGTGCGCGCTCGGAGCGCGAGGGTCGGTCCAACGCGCAGCCAGATGGAGATCTGCTGCAATGCAGCATGAGCTGCTCAGCTCCCATTCATGAAGGCCATGATTCACCATGAAGAATAGACCGTTGGGCCTTAGATTATGTTGAATCCGCGCAAAGAGGCGCTGCGGTGCGAGCAGGGATAGGGGCAGGCGCCACGCCAGAATGGCGGTTGGCGTGAGGAAGGGAAACCAACAGGTGATGATATCCGCCGGCTCCCCAAAGGCCGTGTAGTCGGCGACCACGAATCGGGCATGCGGCAGGTGGGACAGGTAGCCCGCGGCATAGTCGATCCGGGTGTGCCCGTCGCGAAACAGCCGGTGACCCTCGACCTCCACGCCCACCATCCGATCGGGGCGGAAGAAGGCATGGAGCGCCGCCGCGTACCAGAAACTGGCGCATCCGATATCGCAAAGTTCGCCCCCCGCCGGCCGCTCAACCGCTGATTCGCGCCAGCCGCGATCCAAGAGGTCCAGATATTCATAGTTGCGGGTGCTGGTATCGGCGTTCATCCGCTGCTCGAACTGCACCTGGTAACGGCCGCGCAACGCGGCTATTCTTTCGGCCTGCTCGTGGTCTACGGTGCAAAGTTCGATGGCAGGCGTTTCCACGAACACGCCGCGCGACCAGCGAATGCGCTCCGAGACGCCGTACCAAACGCCGTGCCGCAGGGATCTGATTCGCTGAAGCCATGAATACATCCGCTGAATACTATGCGTACCTCGCTTCGAGCGCATGCGCGCGCCGGCGATGCGGCTAGAACTTTTTTTACCCAAGTATTGGGCGACTTGGGCGGGCTTGAGCGTACTGCGCGTCATCGAGCTGCTGCCGCTGCCCGCGCAGCGCCGAGTGGGATCGGCCTTGGGGTTGCTCATCCGGTGCCTGCCGCTCGCCTACGTGCGCATCGCACGCCGCAACATCGAGCTGTGCATGCCCGGCCTCACCCCCGAGGATCGCGACGACTTGGTCGACCGCCACTGCACCAGCTTAGGTATGGGCCTGTGCGAGACCGCCAACACCTGGTGGAGCAGCGACCGCAGAGTGAATGCGCTCGCCCAGATCCAGGGCCTCGAGAATCTGCAGGCGGCGCTCGCCAAGGGCCGTGGCGCCATCATGATCGGCGGGCATTTCACCACCATCGAAATCGCCACCCGCATCCTGGGCACCGTGGTGCCGCTCAACGTGCTGTATCGCCCGACTAAAAACGCGGTGCTGTCGCACATCATGCTCACCAGCTTCATGCGCCACGGCAAGCCCATCCCCTACGACGACATACGCAGCATGATTCGCGCACTGAAGAACAACGAAGCCGTGTGGTATGCCCCGGATCAGAGCTATCGCAACAAGGGCGCGGCGATGGTGAACTTCTTCGGGATTCCGGCCGCCACGACCACCGCGACGTCCCGCCTGGCGCGCATTTCAGGCGCCGCCGTACTGACCTACTTTCCGGAGCGTTTGCCCGGCAACGCCGGCTATCGGGTGGTGATCGGGCCCGCGCTCGAGGATTTTCCCGGCGACGATGTCATCAGCGACGCCGAGCGCTTCAACCGGCTGCTGGAGGCGCAAATCCGCCGCGTGCCTGAACAGTATCTTTGGGTGCACCGCCGCTTCAAGGGATTGAGCGCGGACTACCCCGACTATTACGGCCGCGATTCCCGCAAGCGCGCACCGGTACAGGGGCCGAAGCAAGCCATCTGACGCGGCGGCCTCGCGGAATACTCGGCCAGGCTTTTAAGACAAGGAGACGTTTAACTCCTCGCGATGCTTCGCTTTGAGCACCAGCCCGTACACCAAGCCCGCGACCAGCCATGCCGAACCTACCTTGACGGCCAGCGCGCTCATGCCCGAGAACACGGCGAGTACCACGATGATCCCGCAGATCGGCACCAGCCGATGGCGGATCCATTGCGCCTTGACCCCCTTGAGACCGAAAAAGCTGAGCACCGAGACGTGCAGGAACAGAAATCCGCTCAAGGCGCCGAAGTTGACGATCGAGGCCAGATCGTCGAGGCGGTTCTTCATGAACAAGGCCACCGCGAGCGATAGCGCGGCAGTCACCAGCATCCCCACGTAAGGAGTGTGGTAGCGCGGATGGACGCGCGACAGGACCCGGGGAAGCTGCCGATCGCGCCCCATGGCGAACACCACCCGCGCCACCCCGACCTGCATCGGCAGTGCATTGGACAATCCAACGATGATGGCGTACGTCCAGGCCAGCACCGCCGCGGTCCACGCACCCGTCGCCCATGCCGCCAACTCGTACACCGCCGCCGCCTGATCCTTGATGGCAATCCCCGGCAACAGATCCCCGAGCACCCAGGTGACGGCCACGAAGAACACCGCCGACAGCACCAACACCGCGATGATGGCCCTGCCGACCACGCGCCGGTCGCCGCCCTCCACTTCTTCGGCCAGCGTCGACACGGCATCGAAGCCGAGGAAGGACATGATGCAGATCGAGGTCGCGCTGAAGATCTTGCCGGCATTGAAGTGGGCGGCATCGAACAAGGGCTTGAGCGTCAAGCCGCCGTCGCCCTTACCGCCGTAGAGAGCGATCAAACCCAGTATCAGAAAACCGACGATGACGATGATCTGCAGCGCCACGGCGATGAAATTGGCGCGCGAGGTCACCGTGATGCCGAACCAATTGACCGCGGTGGTCGCGGCCACCATCGAGACGATCCAGACGCCGCGGTCGATGCCGGGCAGCAGCGACTCCAGCGCCACCGCGATCAATACATAGACGAATGCCGGAATCAACAGGTAGTCGAGCAGTATCATCCAGCCGGCGATGAATCCGGGGAAGGCGCCCAGCGATCGACGTGCAAAACCGTAAACCGAACCCGCGGTCGGCAGAGTTTCGGTCATGGTGGCGTAGCTCTGCGCCGTGAAGTACATGCACACCGCGCCGAGCACGTAGGCGAGCACGATCAAACCGTTCGATTCGCTCCACACGAACCCCAGGGTGCTGAAGGGCGCGAACGGCGCTATGTAGGCCAATCCGTAGAGAACCAGATCCCAATATCCCAGAGAGCGCTCGAGCTTGGCGCCGCCCGTGGCCGCGGGCGCGGCGGGCGCGGTGGGCGCGCCGTCAGACGCCATCGAGGGGCAAGATCCTGAAGTGCGTCGCGGTGCTCATCCGGTCACCATAGTATATTGCGCCGATGAATGCCGCACAGATCGCTTTCTATGTTGCCATCGGCATCGCCGGCGTGGCCTTCATCATCGGCGGCATACGCGCGGCGCGCAGCAATCCGCAGGTACGTTGGCCGACGCCGTTCGAGCTGCTCATCGGTTTCGTCACCGATTTTTTCGACACCTTGGGGATCGGTTCGTTTGCGCCGACCACGGCCATCTACAAATTGCGCCGCATCGTTCCCGATGAATTGATTCCCGGCACGCTCAACGTCGGCCATACCCCGGCCGCCCTCGCCGAGGCATTGATAATGGTGACGGCCATTCTGGTCGATCCCCTTCTATTGATCACGATGGTCGGCGTTGCGGCGGCCGGCGCCTGGCTCGGCGCGGGCGTCGTGGCGCGCCTGCCGCGCCGGGCGATTCAAGTCGCCATGGGCGTCGCCCTTCTGGTCGCCGGCGCCGCCTTCGCCGCAAAGAACCTGGGCGCGCTGCCGCCCGGCGGAACGGCAATGTCCTTGAGCGGCTGGCAGTTCGGCCTCGCCGTGGGCATCAACTTCGTGCTGGGCGCGCTCATGAGCGCCGGCATCGGCCTGTACGCGCCCTGCATGATCACCCTGGCGCTGCTCGGGATGCACCCGCTCGCAGCCTTTCCCATCATGATGGGCGCTTGCGCATTGCTGCAGCCCGTCGCCAGTTTGCGCTTCTTTCAGACCGGTAAATTCGCCTGGGGCCCGGCGCTGGGCCTCGCCTTCGCCGGTGTGTTCGGCGTGCTCATCGCCGCCTACATCGTCAAGTCCCTGCCGCTGCTCTGGCTGCGCTGGCTGGTCGTCGTCGTCATTACCTATACCGCCTTCGCCATGTTGCGGTCGGCCGCCTCCCGCGACTTGAGGTCGTAGTACATGGCCACGAACACCGCGGGATATAACGGAGCGACCAGCGTGTCGGCCGCCAGCGAGAGAAGCTGCGAGACCGCGGACGTCGAGGATCCGCCGGCCCCGAACATCAGCACGACGACGCCGGTGATCAAAGAGACGGCAACGTATGCCCCCAAATTGATGAGCGCGACGTAGGTGACCAACGTCGCGGCACGCCCCCAATAGCCCTTGATGAGCCCCCGGCTGCGGGCCATGGATTGTGAGACGCCCGCCTCCTCCACGACCAGCGCGACGAACGAGAGCTGCAGACTGACAGCCCAATAGATGCCGGGCACCAACAACAAAAGAAGTCCCGCCGCGACGATGCATATCACGAGCAAACCCAGCAGAAGAGTTCTCGGCAACAGGCGAACTCCCCTGCGGACCGCGCCGGCCGCCGATAGCGCCTGTCCGGTCGCGATCCCGTTGACGTTCGCAATGAGCGCACTGTAGAGAATCCCGTAGATTGGAATCGCGATCAAGATCGCCAGCCACACCGTCGGCGAACTCGGCAGCGCGGTCAGCACGCTGAACGAAGTGCCCGACGGCAGCTCGCCCGAGAGCAGGTCGGCTGACAGTAGGTCGCTTGAAAGCAAATCGCTCGAGAGCACGGGCGCGCCCTCCCGTTGCCAGAGCATCCAAGGAACCGTCGCGACGAGTTCCAGGGCGAAGGCCAGCATCCACGTGCCGCGCCCGGTGCCTTTGTAGATCCGGATCGCCTGGGCGAACACCTCGCGGGTGCTGCGAGGCGCGGTCGGCTTGTCGTACATGATCCACAAAGATTAGCACGCGCGTCCAATTTCGCGACGCGCTACACTCGATTTTCGCCGTAGTAGTCGAGGGGTGACGATGAGTTCTACGCGTATGCGTTGTTTGAGTTTGGGCCTGCTGCTGATGTCGGCGGCCGGCGCGGGCCATTGCCATGACCTGGTCATTCACGCCGGCACCTTGATCGACGGAGTCGTGGACTCGCCGCGCAGGCAGGTATCCATTCTCATCCGGGACGAACGGATTCTCTCGGTCGAATCCGGCTTCGTGTCGCCCGCGGGGGCCGAAGTGGTCGATCTGTCCGACTCCACGGTGCCGCCGACCGGATCGGAACGGTACAGGCCGGCCGCTATGCGGATTTGGTGGCGACACCGGGCAATCCGCTCGACGACCCGCAGCAGTTCAAGCAGGTCAGCTTCGTCATGAAGGGCGGCACGGTATACCGGCGCAACGGTCTCGAAGCCGTTCCGCCGCAGCAGTAGCGGGATGGCAATCTCCCTGCGCACGGCCACGCCGGCCGACATCCCGCAGCTCGAGGCGCTGATCGCGCGCTCGGCCCGTGGATTGAGCACCAAGGACTACCGGCCTTCGCAGATCGAAGGCGCCCTGCGCGGCGCGTTCGGCGTCGACACGCAATTGCTGGCCGACGGCACTTATTTTGCGGTGGAGGAAAACGGCCGGTTGGTCGGGTGCGGAGGATGGAGCTACCGGTCCACGCTATTCGGCGGCGACCGCCGACCCGGCCGCGATGCCTCCACCCTCGATCCGCACACACAGGCCGCGAAGATCCGCGCCTTCTTCGTCGATCCGGGCGAGGCGCGCCGCGGCATCGGTTCGCTGCTGCTCGATCATTGCGAGAATGAGGCGCGCGCCCGCGGATTTCGTCATGTGGAACTCATGGCGACTCTCCCCGGCGTCAGGCTCTATGCCGCGCGCGGCTATGTGGGATCGGACAAAGTGTACTTCGACGTGGGAGAAGGCGAGTCCATCGAATTCATTCCCATGCGCAAGGCGCTAGTCGCGCCATAGGCGCTGCCAGCCCGCATGTCCCAGATTGCGCAGCGTGCGGATGTTTCTACGGTAGATCTCGTCCGTGTCGGGCACGGCGGCGACGGCGCGCTCGATGCTGGCCTCGCGCAATAAATGCAGCATGGGATGGGGCGAGCGGTTGGTATAGTTCTCGATGTCCTCGGACTGCGTCCCCGCGAACCTATACTGGGGATGAAAACTCGCGACCTGCAGCTCTCCTTCCAGGCCAAGCTCGGCCACTGCCGCCTCGGCGACCTCGAGGAAGTCGTTGTACTCCACGAAGTCTTCCAGAACCCCGGGATGTATCAGCAGCGTCGTCTCGCAGCGCGACGGATCCGCCGCATGCAGGGCGGCCAACTCCGAGCGCAGTTCCTCCAAAAGCCCGGAAGCGGAGGTTTGCTCGCTCACTCGAAAGCGCACGCGATCGGCGCGATAGACGCTCTCGGCAAACGGGCACAAGTTGAGGCCGATCACCGATCTCTCCAGCCAGCGGCGCGTTGCCGCAATGATTTCGTCGGCGGACATGCACCCATCCTCTGTCGATGTCCGCAGTCTACCCACCTTCAGTTCGAGTATCCTAATCACTCGTTTCACCACGAGAGCCCTAGCCGATGCCTCAATCAATTCCAGCCACGCTGATCCCCGGAGACGGAATCGGTCCCGAGATCGTCGACGCCGCGGTCGCAGTCCTCGATGCGCTCGGCGCACCCTTTCAATGGGACCGGCAGATCGCGGGCCTCGAGGGTGTCAAGACGGCCGGCGATCCTCTGCCGCCCCGGACCATCGACAGCATCCGCCGGACACGCCTGGCGCTCAAGGGTCCGCTCGAGACTCCCTCGGGGGGCGGATACCGATCTTCGAACGTGCGCCTCCGGGAGGAATTCAAGCTGTACGCCAATTTGCGTCCGGCGCGCACCTTGATCCCGGGCGGCCGCTTCGAGAACATCGATCTCGTGGTAGTGCGCGAGAACCTGGAGGGCCTGTACGTCGGCCACGAATACTACGTACAGATCGACGATGACCCGCACGCCGTGGCGATCGCCACCGGCGTCAACACGCGGCAGGGCAGCCGCCGTCTCCTGGAATTCGCCTTCGAACACGCCGTGGCGACCGGCCGCAAGAAAGTGGCCATCGTGCACAAGGCCAATATCATGAAGGTCCTGACCGGTATCTTTCTGGATGTGGGGCAGGAGCTCTACGAGCGCAAGTACAAGGGGCGCTTCACTCTCGAGACCGTCATCATCGATGCCTGCGCCATGAAGCTCGTGCTCAATCCCTGGCAATTCGACGTCTTGGTGACCACCAATCTGTTCGGCGACATCCTCTCCGACCTGGTCGCGGGCCTGGTGGGCGGCCTAGGGATGACTCCGGGCGCCAACATCGGCACCGATGCCGCCATATTCGAAGCGGTGCACGGCTCTGCACCCGATATTGCC
>Ga0209624_10002807_pt1 | contig 12689 bp, 9 predicted proteins | sample JacPinW_OM2H0_O1_FD_188565 | JGI IMG/M metagenome (GOLD analysis project Ga0209624, IMG submission 188565) | Forest soil microbial communities from Algoma, Ontario, Canada - Jack Pine, Ontario site 1_JW_OM2H0_O1 (SPAdes) (version 2) | ecosystem: Environmental > Terrestrial > Soil > Boreal... | reverse complement strand
CGCGTCTACTCAGGAGACTCGTCAGTGATCATCGTCACCGGAGGCGCAGGTTTCATCGGCAGCAACCTCATCCACCAGCTCAACCAGGCTGGCGAGCGCGACATTCTGCTCGTCGACAACTTTGCCCCGGCTCCCAACCTGACCGGCCCAAAGTTCCTCAACCTTGCCGGCGCCGAGTACGCCGACTACATGGACAAACGCGATTTCCGCGCGGCACTCAAGGCGGGCTACTTCGAGAGCACAAAGATCCGAGCCATCCTCCATCAAGGCGCCTGCTCGAACACCCTCGAGGACGACGGCCGCTACATGATGGACAACAACTTCACCTACTCGAAGGAACTCCTTCACTTCGCCCTCGACCGCAAGATTCCGCTCGTTTACGCTTCGACCGCAGCGGTCTACGGAGCCAGCACCAGCTTTACCGAAATCCCTGTGAACGAGCGTCCGCTTAACATCTACGGTTACTCCAAACTCGTGTTCGACAACTACGTCCGCCGCCTCATTCCGGAGATGAAGAGCACCGTTGTCGGCCTGCGTTACTTCAACGTCTACGGCCCACGCGAGCAGCACAAAGGCCGCATGGCCAGCGTCATCCACCACTTCACTCGTCAGCTCAAGGACACCGGAACCATTCGTATGTTCGAGGGCTCCGGAGGCTACGCAAACGGTGAGCAGCGCCGCGACTTCGTCTTTGTCAACGATCTCTGCCGCATCAACATGTTCTTCGCCTGTCTACTGCCGCAGGGTCCACATAGGCATTTCCATGCCGTAGTCAACGCAGGCACTGGCGAAGCACGCACCTTCAAAGCGGTAGCCGAGGCCCTTATGCAAGTCCACGGCCCCGGCAAGATCGAATACATTCCCATGCCCGGGGACCTCAAGAATCGCTACCAGCACTACACCCAGGCCGACATTGCCGGCCTCCGCGCTGCCGGCTATACCGCACCTTTCACCTCACTCGAAGAAGGGGTAAAACAGACCTTCGCGGAAGAGCCCGTCTCCTGACGGGAGGCCATATGCGCAAACGCACGCCAATCGGCAGGTAAGCACTCTGACTTTGCGGGCACGACGGGACATCCCAGCGAATCGGTTCGCCGGGATGTGTAGCGCATCGGGGCATATCTCTAAATCGGCGCTTTCGCATCTAACTCTGGCAGATGGAGTTTCGATTTGGAGGAAACCACATGAGATTTATTCTCTCAGCCGTCTGCTGCATCGCCCTGGGCTCGATTCCCGTGCTGGCACAAAACAAGGCAATGACTGACCAGCAATTTGTCGATTTCGCAGCACAAACTGACATGGTGGAGGCCAACCTTGGACAATTGGCTCAAACCGCGTCCACTTCGCAGCCAGTAAAAGATTACGGTCAGATGCTGGTCACTGATCACACGACCGACTTCAGCCATCTGAACGACGTTGCGCACCAGGCCAATCTCAATGTGCCAAACGCAATCGACGCCCAGCACAACAAGATGATGATTGACCCCTTCCAGAAATTGAAGGACGGCGCTTTTGATCATCGTTTTGTTCCGGGAATGGTAGGCGGACACACCCAGGCGATCGCTGTTTATAAAAAAGAAGCGACGGACGCACAGAATCCGGCGCTCAGGTCCTACGCTCAGCAGGCATTGCCCGTTCTTGAGAAGCATCTTGATGCGGCGAAAGCCCTGGAGAAATCCAAAACGCCGGCGAAGAGCATGTAGAGAATTGACGGAACCGTCGGAGCCGTTCGCCTGGGCACGCTTGGATCATGAAGCGAACCGTTGGCGGGCTGCGAATGAGTTTCTGTTTTGGAAGTGCTATTCCCGGGTGGAGGGATAGCTAAGTTGTTAATGGTGAGAACGCTGGGGCTCGAACCCAGGACCAACGCCTTAATAGGATGTTTTTTATGGTTTTGCAACAGGTCGCAATGATTTGCATGTGGTGTTTTAACCTATCTATTTACAAAGCATTGCGGCAAAGATAGACGGAAGGTCTGCCGCAAGGAATCGCAAAGGATAGCGAAAAAAAGTATCACAAAAGTATCACTTTGAATTGTATGCTGAGACCGTAGCCTCAAGCCGCGCCTGTAAAGCGAGGCTCTCCGGAGAAAGTGCAGAATGCCACCAAAACCCAAAAAAGTGATGGGCGTTTATGAGCGTGAGCCGGGTAACTGGTGCGGTAGGTACCGGCCCCCGAAGGGAAAGCTGGTACGAAAGAGCTTCGGGCCGGACCGCAGGGCTGCAGTCGAATGGGTCGAGGAGATGCGGGTGATCAGGCGCAGAGGAGAGCTCCCAACGAGCGCGAAGCGGGCGAACGAGCCCTCGATCCAGAAAGACGAGGTGGTGACCGTGGCGACCCTCTGTACGGCGTTTCTGGCCTACATCACGAGTCATCCGGAAGAGTACCGGGATCAAAAGAATCCGCCCCGCCGAATCGAGGAGATTCGCAAGGCCTTTGAGGGAAGGCTAGCTGCCGAGATCACACCACCGGAGATCGAAGAGTGGCTGGCGGCCGTGCAGGAGGACCGCGAACTAGCCAACGGGACCATCAATAAGCTGCGCGGTACATTCTCTATGCTTTACAAGCATGGCAAACGGAAGGGCCTCATAGACGTGAATCCCGCCGAGGATGTCCCCCTCAAGGACACCGGCAACGGTGTAGAGAGGTTCTTGTCGCTGGACGAGGAGCGGAGACTGCGCGCGGTCCTCACCCAAAACATCGAAGCTTGTGACCCGGTGAAACACTCCGAGCTGCGCAAGCAAGCGATCGAGCGGATGATCGAGTTCGATGTGTCGATTCGATCGGGGATGAGAAGGAGCGAGCAGTACTCCTGCGTTGGCCGGACGTGGAGTTCGATCGTAAGATCATGAGGCTCCGGATGACCAAGAACGGGAAGCCACGCAACGCCTTCATCATCGGGGATGTGCGGAAATCGCTGCTTCGGTTGAAAGAGCTGCGTGTGAACCAGAGGGCAGGGAAGGATAAGACTGACGACTTGGTGTTCTCGAAGGCGGAGAACAAGAAATGGTGGGCGGCGGCGCTGGAAGATGCTGGTATCGAGAACTACAGGTGGCACGATAATCGGCACACCTTCTGCAGCAGACTCGTTCAGGCCGGTGTGCACCTCAAGATAGTCCAGGAGGCCGCAGGTCATGCCTCGATTGCGTCGACGATGAGATACGCCCACTTCGCCCCCAGCCAGGTCGTGGACGCAATGGAGGTCCTCAACTGGGTGAGCTAGACGACAGACTCGATCTTTGCTGTTGTGGCCAACCTTACGAGTCCGCGAGGGCGATGAGGATGCAGTTTCCTATCCCATTCGTGGTTAGCTGCCTACCTGGGATCCTGTAGGCAAGTGATTACAATTGGGGAAGGCTCATCTATCTGTAGAGGTCCGCAGTAGATTGAGGCTAACCGGGAAAGCCCCAGGGTTGGCGCGGAACGTTAGAAGATTCACTGAGTGTCGCATACGTTATTAAACGGTAGGAGATACCTCGATGCGGGTAGTTTTTCTTCAGTATGGCGGCGATTATCGGGAGGCAGTACAACGAATCAAATCTACCGGGCAGACGACATATTACGCACAGAAGCATTCGATCGACGTAGTTGCGGCACTCGTCGGACGATGCGAATTGGTTGCGGTCATTTGTGTCCTCACATCTGAACCCTACGACGAGATTCTGGAGAGCGGAGTACGCGCTATCGGCGCCGGAATGTCGTCGTCGGTTGACCAGAACAAGTTGGTTCGTCTCATCGCCGAACTCAACCCCGATCATCTGATTCTGCGGACTCCTCTCCGAGGTCCCGTCAAATGGGCGGTATCCCGGGGAATCCGTACTGTTGCCAGCCTTGCTGACTCTTTTTCTGAAGGCAATCTTCGGAATCAATTCAGAAACTATACTCTCGCCCGGCTGCTCAACCGCAAGGAGATCAACTGGGTATTTAACCACGGCTTAAATTCCTGTGTCTCCCTCAAGCGCATCGGGGTCTCACCGGAAAAGATCATCCCGTGGGACTGGCCTGCGGAAGTCGAACCGGATGAGCAGCCCCGAATGCTGAGGGAGCCAGGGCCGCGGACCCTACTCTACGTCGGCTACATCAGCGAGGCGAAGGGTGTAGGCGACATCCTCCATGCGATGGCAGCGCTCAGTCCGAAGTTTGGAGAAGTGACTCTTCAAGTCGCGGGCGGAGGTGACATCTCTCAGTTCACCGGCATGGCGGAAAGACTGAGGATTTCGCACCGGGTAGGATTCCTTGGCCTTATCTCACACGATGCAATTCTTAAGGCAATGCGCGAGGCTGACGCAGTGATTGTGCCCAGCCGACATGAGTGCCCGGAAGGATTTCCCATGACCATTTACGAGACCCTGTGCTCCAGAACACCGCTGATCGCTTCTGACCATCCCATGTTCAGGGGAAATCTAACTGACGGCGAGGATTCTCTGATATTTTCTGCCGGCAACTCCGAGGTTCTTGCCCGACGCATTGAGCAGGCGTTCTCCGATCCCGAACTCTATCACCGACTGTCGGCGGGCTCGGCTGCCGCCTGGAAACGGCTGCAGCTTCCGGTAAAGTGGGAAGATACGGTTGTACGCTGGCTGTTTGACTCCCCGGAAAATCGGAAGTGGTTCGCCCAACATCGTTTGTCTTCCGGCATTTATCCGTTGGAAAGATACCGGTGACGCCACCCATCAAAGAGCATTGCACGGTGCCAGGGAAGTTTTTCTGCCTTCTTCGGATTGTTCTGATCGGCGCATTGCGCCGTCTTGAGGCCAGACGCTGGCCGAGTCCCATCGAAGGTCTCTCGACCAGGCAATACATTCTGGCAGCGATGTCAGAACTCCATAGATGATCAATGCAAGCCAACCAGGCATTGCGTACCTTTTATCGCTTTCGCTCCTGTGGCGGGATTGTAGCTCGTGAAGTCCGAACCCAATTGGCGCGGCTGCCACCGTCGCGAAAGATGGCGGGAAGCATAGGAACCTTCGACAGAACATAGAACGGTGAACTTACGAGTGCGATTAAGTCAGCCTTGGGATTCGGACCCTGGTAGACACCTACGAGTATGTGGAGGGCGACAGTCGCGAAGCCACATACCACGTACAGGCGCAAAATAGTCATTTGGAAGTACCAGAAGAATAAAGAGGAAACATACCCCGATTCCTGTAGGTGCACCCATAGGTCAATGATGGGCTCGATTAAGGACGGCCGTCCGCTCGGAAGCTGACGAAAGAGCGATGGACCGCGTGACATCAACATGCGCAGGCGGCACCTTCCCAGCGAGCACTGTGGGTCCGTTCTCCGGTTGAGGTTTGTGGGACTTCGGCTGAAACGACAGCTTCTTCGATGAATTCGGTTTGGATACCGGCGTTCAAGAGGGAGAGATGGAACTCTGCCCCAACACCTCCGCACGAAGCGCAAAGCCATTTCCGAAGATGCCACAGGAGAGTCCAAGGCGTTTTCGTCCGCGAGCCGGATGACATTCATACATCGAAAGGCAAGGGCTCGCAATCGCGCTCTCAAAGGCATTCCTATGCTTGTCGTCTCATAATGGCACTGAACTACCGACGCGCGAGATAAACTTTCGCGCACCTTAGGTATCAGGTCCAATGAAATCGTCGAATCGGCATTGAGAATCATGGCGGCGTCCGCACCGTTCCGAAATGCCAAATCAAATCCTTTGGCAGGTGCATAACCTTTGCCCGGGAGGTTCGGATCATCCAGGACGAATAAATTCGCACCTCTGTTTAACGCAAATTGTTGCGTATTGTCGATGCAATTGTGAGCAATCACGAGGATATTTTCCGTTCCACAGGTCGAAGCGGCGATGCTGGACGGCAGCTACATTCACCCGCAACAGCTCCAGCAATAATGGGACAGTCAGCGCGCCAGGAGAGTGATTCCTACTACCCAGACCAAGGTCAACGTAAGCTCATGACTCAAGACACACTCCCGGACAGTAGCTAAACGAAGACTCACTCGAAGACGTAAGGTGCCACCATCTATTGTACCCGGTTGCCGTAGCAAAACCCCTCGAGCGCTTTGCGGATAACGACCGGATATGAGGATCAACGCGAGAAAGTTAACAGGGTAAATGCGGGGAAACCTGGCGACCGCAAATCTCCAACGTCTGGCGGCGTCCCAAGGTTGATCTAGCCGATAGTTCAGCGCCAATATAAATCCCGAAAGCACAAAGAATATCGATACCGCTACGTACGCGCAGAATAGTGTGTTCAGCATTTTTGAAGCACTGTTTGCTTGAGCTTCCACGATCCGCGGAATTGTAACGTAAAGATGAAAGAGAACGATCCAACTGGCGAGGAAGAAACGTATGGATGTGAGAGGCAACATCTAAGGCGTCTTAGTCTCTGTCGTACAGGCTTCACCGTCGAGTCAATCGACATACTTCCGTAACAACGGAAGTATATCCGCTTCGAATACGTTCAAACTAATCTATCGTCTTTTAAATGAAGAATACCACGGGAACCGCTCCAATAGGATTGCCTGAGAGATGCTCGAAGATCAGACTCAACAGTGGCTAGCTGCGACACACACTAACAATCAACCTGTTGGCACAAAAGATCGGGCAGACCAACGGCAAAATACGCTCCGATAAAAATGAAAATCAATTTAATACAAGGATCAATGTACTGCGAGAGAACCAATGGCAGCAAGCGAAGTGACTAGAGCAATCTGCTGCAGGAAAAATCCGACGCTTGCAAGACCGCTTCGGGGTCCGTAGATGATGTCGCCCACTGCGGGCTTCTCCTCTCCAAGCCAGGAAGAGTGAGATGTGACCCGGCAGGATGGGAAGCACACTCATGCGGGTATTTTGTTGATATTGCAGTCATCCGGGATGCGGTATTTCTAAATCGACTTAGCGAACACTATACAGTAATACCGGATATGACGCGGGCGCCCCATGCCTTCTGCGCGGATTCATTTAGCCGAACCATCCTATGCATTTCCATAATCATTCTCGGTGAGAACCGCGGGCCGTAACCGTAAGATCATGAAGCTCATGGCTTGGGATAAGGCAAACCTTGGCGAACCCCTCGCGGAAATTTCGCGTAAAACGGCGGCGAGTGGCGTTTCTACTGAGTATCGAGACTGTCCGACTGGGAGCTACTGTGAAGGTTACGAGATAACATGCGGCCGGCATAAATCGAGATCCGGTGAAGTTGTCGGTTAGCGCCTACCCGAGAAGCAAGATCACAATCTGCAGCCAGGCCTGCGGCTTCCAGATCGCGTTGGGTCTAGTGTATCGCATCCCAAACGAGTTAGCGTTGCAGCTGCTGGCCGTTCACGAATCTTCGGAACTGGACAAAGTCTAAAACCGAAAAAGATCGCGAGGTAGAGGCAAGTGGGGTATATTGTCCCTTCGAGGACGAAAAATGAAACCTTCAGACAGTACGGAGATTGCCAATCCCTCTCTCCGATACTCCATTCTTGCCTCGCACGCTCTTGCCATTTGCGTAATAGTTAGTCTCGCCTATTATGCTGTGTACCCTCTCTTCAACAAGGCCCCTTGGATCGCTTATGAAGAAGACGATTTCTTCTACTACCTTAAGATTGCCGGTAACCTTGCTCACGGCTTCGGGTCAACCTTCAACGGGATCGTCTCGACCAACGGCTATCATCCTCTCTGGCTTGTGCTTCTAACAACTGTCCTACGAGTATCATCCTCAACCGTCACGGTCCCAATATTTCTTGCATGTGCCACATTTTGCGCGAGCCTGGTCACCTACATTCTGTGTAGACGCCTACTCGTCGATTATGTGGATAATCCCTTGTTGACCCGCGCCATGGCAGGCTTTGTCGCCGTGTACTCGATGCATGTTTTCAACTGTGGAATGGAAATCATCCTGACGATCCCCCTGCTACTTGCAGTGGCCGTTGTCTATCAGAATCAAAGTCTGTGGCTTCCAAAGTTCATACCTTCTCTGGGCTTCGGATTGCTTCTTTCGGCACTTATCCTGTCGCGCCTCGATACTCTTCTTGTAGTGATACTGCTCGGATTAGCGACACTTCTTCATCCCACTCTGCGCGCAGGCGTCCACGCAAGGCAGTTAGCCGGTGTTCTGCTCGGTCTAACTCCCGTGTTCTTCTATTTCCTGTCCAACCGGGCGCTATTCGGTACGTGGCTGCCGATTTCCGGGATGGCGAAGCAACTCAAGACAAACCATCTGCCTTCTTTGCCTGCATGGCATAGCCTTGTAATTGCCGGCCAGTTACCACATGCGATCTGTGTCCTGATCGCCATTCTGATCTTACCTGCGGTGTTCACGAAGCTAACGGTAAGGCAACAGGCTCTCTACCCTGTCCTACTTGTATTCCCGTTCCTTTATATCTTTATCTTAAGTTGTCTCAGCGATTGGCAGCTCTGGAATTGGTATTTCTACTCGCTTAGAGCCGCAGTCTGCGTCAGCTTCGCCATCTTTATTCTCTGGCGCCCCACAAATCGGCTTCTTACTAACATATGGGTGAGCATCGCAATTGGGCTTGTCGTCCTCACTCAAGTGCTCCGCAGTCGGCGGGAACCAGAAGGCTTTGTAATGTATCCCGTCGCAATGGACGTCAGCAATTTCGCCGCTACTCACCCTGGAGTTTACGCGATGGGAGACCGTGCCGGAATGCTCGGCTTTCTGCTGCCTGACCCGCTTGTCCAGACGGAAGGTCTGGTGATGGACCGGGAATTTCTTTCGCTGATCCGGAAACGCACTCCTCTCAAGGAGGTACTCGCAGAGTACAAAGTCCGCTATTACATAGCGATGAGGTACGGCGACACCCCAGTAGCCCCATGCTTTTACGCAGTAGAACCTCTACAAGCGGGACCAGCCTCTCCTCATATTGAAGGCAATTTCTGCCAGCCCCCCTCGACGATATTCAGGCACATCTGGGGCGACGCTCTGATATTTGATCTCGGACCAAGAGAGACTTCGACACGACACTGACTTTCTGCGCTGTTCCTGGGAGTGGCTAGACTACTATCCGGTGGGATTACGAGGAGAAAAGAACAGGCTCAGCGCTGGAGTACCGGCTAGCGATCGTCTGCGCAAGTACAACTAAAAGCGTCACTAGGATAAATAGGCCTTCCAATCCGCCATTCAATGCGGTATCTCCAATTCGAACCATAACAGGAATGACGGAATGAACACCGTAAGATAAACGAGAAAGCTCTTTAACCTCGCCGCGCTTCATCACTGCTGTCAGAACATAGCAAAGACATTTCAATCTTATGTTTTGAGCCACCACTGCACTCTAATTCAATGTTGACGAAGAGCCACCCAAGATTTGAGGTGATTTCCTGATGAAACTGCACACGCATGTGCCCAATCAGTATCTGTAAGGGAACCTGAACCTATTGACCGAGGAAGCTGTTTCTGCGCAAGCCCCTGTGCGACTGCGCCCTCGAAAAGAAGGCGCTGCGGGCCTCAGAAAATGGATCTGGTGGGTTTGCGAGTTGTCAGTAGTCTCGTTCTAACCAAGTCGCTGCTTCTAGCATGCTTCGGAGAAATCGAAGGCAGTTTGCATGCCAAGCCGCCGGATAGAGTAGAAATAAGGACTTGGTATGGGATTAGTGAGATCCCCACCCAAGACCAGGTTACGGACAAGATCGTTGAAGGATGAAGAATTGAATCTAATTTTTTCCCGTCAAATGGCCTGAAAGATGCGTTGCCGTGAACTTCGCTCCGTAAGCAAATCGAGTCAAGGGGCCGAAGCAATTGGCCGAAGCGACACCAACCATATAGAGATTCGGAATTGACGATTCGAAGTTCCGGGATAAGACCGGAGTATCGTTGACCGCGCGAATCCGCAGCCGTATATCTTCATCCAGAAACTTCAGTCGGGAAATCGCTACCCGAAAACCGGTTGCGCCGATAATATGATCCAACCGCAGATCAGTAGCGCTGCCATCCTGCTCCGTGAACGAGAGGCTCACATGACTATTCTCGAGGGAAGCTCCGCGGATCGTTGTGCCAAGATGCAAAGGAAATCGATCCACAACCTTATCGCGGACAAACCACCCCGGGGCAGGGCCCAAATGGCGCTGCACCGCGCGGAAGCGCAGCCGTTGGGGCATGGCATGGAAGACGAACGGAGCGTCTGTACAAAGTTTCGACCTCCAACCTAGCCCAAGACCCGAACGAGGCGCCATGAGGCGTTGGAGAATTGGGCGTGGCTCTTCCGAAGGCTTATGAAACGCAATTGCGTTGCGCCGGGCCACCAGATGGACCTCAGCTCCAGCTTCATTCAGCAGAGCTGCGATATCGACCGCAGATGATCCTGCTCCGATCACGCCAACCTTACGTCCACGAAACAGGCTTAGATCGTGATGTTGGAGGCTGTGGCTTACAAACTCAGCCGGGAGGTTGGCAAGGAAAGGTGGGAGATAGCCAAAATGGGTGATACCGGCAGCGACGATGACTTTGGGTGCAGTTACAAGCTCTCCTTCAGCTGTAAGCAATTCGAAGACGCCAGACTTGTATTTGACCGACGTTATATTCGTCTCCTCTAATGTCGGTACAAATTGCTTTTGAAACGCCATTCCGTATGCGACGAAGGTCTCGCGCGAGACGGGTAGCCCCACGTCGGAGTAGGGGATATTATGTTCTTCGCAGTAGTGGGCTAGAGTAAACGCGGAATCCGGGTCATATAGACTCGAGGCAAAGCCGTCGGACTTAAGCAGCATCCCCTTCGGCATCTGTTGACTCCAACTTTGCATAGGCGTCCCAAATATCCGGACTCGCAACTTGGACTTGCGCAGATGCGCGGCAATAGACAGACCATAGGGACCAGCCCCTATGATGGCAACATTAGTCATAGGAAGACTCAAAGGTGTGCTCCCTGCAAAGTACGTAGTCTTGAATAAGTACAGTATACTCAGGCTCTCTCAAAGAGACAGTTCTTCTGATCATCATCCATAGTTTTTCTTGGGACTAATTTTTTTGTGAGCACAAAATGTTCCACATGACTCGCCGATGAACGAATTGAGGAGCCGGTTGAAAAAAAAAGATCGTCCTGTCGTGCTGATAGCTGCCACCATGTGGTGGCCATTGTCGGCTCGTTTGGCGATAGCTTTTATCCGGCACGGCTGCTCTGTGTCGGCAGTTTGCCCAAAGGGGCACCCGCTCAGATTTGTCGAGCGCATCGAAAGCGTGCATAACTATCATCGTATCAATTCTTTAGACGCCTTAAAGGCCGCGATTCTCGCTGTGCAACCCGATATTGTCATACCTGCCGACGATGGAGTGGTCTGGCAGTTGCATGAACTCCACACCGATCATGTCGAACTCCGACCATTGATTGAATCTTCTCTGGGACCGGCGGAGATGTATGCAGCTCTTCGCAGCCGTGCAGAAGTGTCGCGAGCCGCGGCGGAACTCGGGATCCGAAGTCCAGCTACGCGGATTTTGGCTTCGGAGGACGATGTGGAATCTTGGGACGCGATTCCAGCAGTGCTAAAGGTGGATGGGACATGCGGCGGGAACGGCGTCGAGATCGTCCGTCTCAAAGCTGAAGCACACTCGGCATATCGTCGACTGAGCAAGCCGCCAGGAACAGGCTTTGCCTGGAAGCGGTTCCTGGTCAATCGGGATCCGCTAGCGTTATGGTGGTGGCGTAAAAAGGACAAGCAGCGCGTTACCGTTCAACAATTCATCCCTGGACGCCCAGCAAACACGATGTTTGCCTGTTGGGGTGGAGAAGTCATCCGAATTGTCACCGTCGAAGTCTTGTCTGCCCAAGGGACCACAGGGGCCGCAAATGTAGTCCGCCTGGTGCGTAATGCGGAGATCGAAGCGGCAGCTCAGTTGTTGGCAACGCGATTTAAGCTCAACGGGTTTCACGGTCTCGACTTCATCCTCGAACAAGGAACGGACATCCCATACCTCATTGAACTGAATCCGAGGTGTACGCAGCTCGGACATTTGAATCTGCGCATTCAAGGCGATCTCGTGGAGGCTTTGAGTGCGCGGCTTCAGGCCGAGCCACAACCTTCGGATGAATCGATCGAGAATGACACGATAGCGTTCTTCCCGCAGCTATTTAACCGAAATCCGAAGAGCCCATATCTTGTGCGTGGATACCACGATGTTCCATGGGCAGAGCCAGACCTAGTGCGTCATCTCCTGAAAGAGCCCTGGCCCGAACGTCAGCCGCTCGCGCGGCTGTATCATTTCTTCCGTCCCCCCCGGCGGGCGGAGGAGGTTACCTTTGATATGGGTATGCGGGAGCAACCATCCGAGCTTTCAGTTGCGAGTCCGTCAAAGTCTTGAAGTACATCACCACCGGTGTTGTGCGACCTACCGTTTGCGGCCGTAGCGAGACTCTCAATTCAGTTTGAGAAAGGGAGTCGAGGGGATGCGCCGTTATGACGTCTCGAAGGAAAGCTTGCCTTTTGGCGCTGAACCTTTATAATCTTCCTCTATTCGGAATCATCTGTGGATTTGCAAGGCAACCCTCGAGCATGCAGGAAAATGTTTGGGTCGGTGCCTTTTGCCAATTTCCTAACGCATCGCGCAAGCGATTACTAACGCAACCTCAACGGTGGGGATAGAAGATTGGTAGAACAGGCCGGATATTTCAGAGTTCCCGGAGCACATCTTTATACGGTATTTCATCGCGTAGAAGCTCCAGTCGCACGAGTTCTGTTAGTAGGTCCGTTCGCGTCGGAACGGCAAAATTCTTACATGCCCTGGGTCCGC
>Ga0209624_10002806_pt1 | contig 12689 bp, 12 predicted proteins | sample JacPinW_OM2H0_O1_FD_188565 | JGI IMG/M metagenome (GOLD analysis project Ga0209624, IMG submission 188565) | Forest soil microbial communities from Algoma, Ontario, Canada - Jack Pine, Ontario site 1_JW_OM2H0_O1 (SPAdes) (version 2) | ecosystem: Environmental > Terrestrial > Soil > Boreal... | reverse complement strand
GGCGGCGACGGCCGCGGCCGATTCACGGCGCAGGTCCTCGTGCGTGCCGCCCTGGACGATGCCGAAGACCGCCTGCCGCTCCGGCCCCTCCCGCTGGTGCCACTCGAGGCAGCGGTCGAGCCAGCGGTGGGTGCGCGCGGTCGAGCGGGCGGTGTAGTCGCGGTCGGCGTGGAAGGGCGTGCACTCGTCGAAGGCGAGGGCGATGTCGGAGCCGAGCGCGGCCTGCACCCGCATCGATACCTCGGGCGAGACGAACAGCTCCGAGCCGTCGCGGTAGGAGCGGAAGCGGGCGCCCTCCTCGCTGATCTCGACCTTGGAGCCGTGCTCACCACCGGAGCGGCCGCTGCCCTTGACCTCGTTGGCGACCCCACCGTGGGCGAGCGAGAAGACCTGGAAGCCGCCGGAATCGGTGATCAGCGCCCGCTCCCAGCCCATGAACCCGTGCAGCCCGCCGGCGGCGGCGATCCGCTCGGGCCCCGGCGAGACGAACAGGTGGTAGGTGTTGCCGAGGATCAGCTGGTAGCCGAGCTCGGTCACCTCTTGCGATTCGAGCCCGCGCACCGTTCCCTTCGTCGCCAGCGGGATGAAGGCCGGCGTCGCAATCGGCCCGTGCGCGGTGTGGATCACACCGGCGCGGGCGGTCCCGTCGCGGGCGCCGATCTCGAAGCGCAACCGCTCCGGATCGCTCCTCACGCTATGAGCGACTTGCCGGTCATCGGCTCCGGCTGGGGGATGCCCAGGAGCTCGAGGGCAGTGGGGGCGACGTCGGCGAGGATGCCGCCGCCGCGCAGCTCCAGGCCCTCGGCGGTGACGATCAGCGGCACCGGGTTGAGCGAGTGCGCCGTGTTGGGCGAGCCGTCGGGCTCGAGCATGTGGTCGCAGTTGCCATGGTCGGCGGTGACGATGCAGGCGCCGCCCCGGGCCGCGACCGCGGCGGCCACCTCGCCGAGGCAGGCGTCGACCGCTTCGACCGCGGTCACCGCGGCGGGGATCACGCCCGTGTGCCCGACCATGTCGGGGTTGGCGAAGTTGATGATCCCGAAGCGGTACTCGCCGGCGCCCCAGTGCTCGACGAAGGTGTCGGCCGCCGCCCGGGCGCTCATCTCCGGCTTGTGGTCGTAGGTGGGGACGTCGCGCGGCGATTCGACCAGGCAGTGCTCCTCCCCCTCCAGCTCCTGCTCGCGGCCGCCGTTGAAGAAGTAGGTGACGTGGGCGTACTTCTCGGTCTCGGCTACGTGAAGCTGGCGGCCGCCGGCCTTGGCGATGGTCTCGGCCAGGGTCGTCTTCGGCCGCTCCTCCGGGAAGGCGACCGGGTAGGGCCAGCCTTTGCGGTACGAGGTCATCGTCGTCAGGTCGAGCACCGGGCCGCCGCTGCGCGAGAACTCGTCGAAGCCCGGTTCGGCGAGGGCGCGGGTCAGCTCGCGGGCCCGGTCGGGGCGGAAGTTGACGAAGATCGCGACGTCACCGGCCTCGGCACCGTCGTAGTCGCCGATCACGGTCGGCACGACGAACTCATCGGTCTTGTCCTCCTCGTAGGAGGCCTCGATCGCCTCGGCGGCGCTGGCCGCCTGCTGGCCGCGACCGTGGACGATCGCGTCGTAGGCGAGCTTGATCCGCTCCCAGCGGGTGTCGCGGTCCATCGCGTAGTAGCGACCGCCGACGGTGGCGACGCGGCCAGCCTGGCGCAGCCAGCGCTCCAGCTCCCCCAGGTAGTCGCGGCCGCCGTGGGGCAGGGTGTCGCGGCCGTCGGTGAAGGCGTGGAAGACGACGTCGGGAACACCCTCCTGGGAGGCCAGCTCGATGCAGGCCTCGATGTGGTCCCAGCCGGAGTGGACGCCACCGTCGGAGACGAGGCCGAGCAGGTGCAGGCGGCCGCGGGGGCTCGAGCGCGCCCTCTCGCAGGCGGCCAGCAGCGCCTCGTTCTCGAAGAAGCTGCCGTCGGCGACGGCATCGTCGATCCGGGCCAGGTCCTGCTTGACGATCGCCCCGGCGCCGAGGTTGAGGTGGCCGACCTCGGAGTTGCCCATCTGCCCGTCGGGCAGGCCGACATCGCGGCCCTGGGCGGAGAGCTGGGTATGCGGGTAGCGCTCCCAGAGGGAGTCGAAGACAGGGGTCTTGGCCAGCGAGATCGCATTGCCGGGCCCGGGCTCGGCCAGCCCCCAACCGTCGAGGATGATCAGCGCCAGCGAGGGGACCAGCGTCACCCGGCGGCCTCCACGATCGCTGCGAAGTCGGCCGGGTCGAGGCCGGCGCCGCCGATCAGGCCGCCGTCGACGTCGGGCTTGGAGAGCAGCTCGGCGGCGTTGGCCGGCTTCATCGAGCCGCCGTAGAGGATCCGCACCTCGTCGGCCGCCGCCCCGCGCATGCGCAGGACGTCGCGGATGAAGGCGCAGGCCTCCTGGGCCTGCTCGGGGGTCGCGGTGCGGCCGGTGCCGATCGCCCAGATCGGCTCGTAGGCGACGACGACCCGGGCCAGGTCGCCGGACTCGACCCCGGCGAGGTCGGCCTGAAGCTGACGCTCCAGCACTTCCTCGGTCTCGCCGGCGTCGCGGGCGGACTCGCTCTCGCCGACGCAGAGGATCGGCTCGAGGTCGGCTGCCAGCGCCGCCGGGACCTTGCGGGCCAGCGCCGCATCGGTCTCGCCGAAGAACTGGCGGCGCTCGGAGTGGCCGAGCACCACCGCCTCGACGTCGAGCTCGACCAGCATCGGCGCCGAGACCTCGCCGGTGAAGGCGCCCCACTCCTCCTCGTGCATGTTCTGCGCGGCGACCCTGACGGCGGTGCCACGACGGCGCTCGACGACCTCGCTCAGCGCCGTGAACGGGGGGCAGACGACGACGTCGCACCGGGTCGCAGCGATCCGCGGCAGCAGCGCGTCGACGAACTCGGCCGCCTGGGCGACGGTCTTGTTCATCTTCCAGTTGGCGGCGATGTACGGGGTGCGCTCAGGCATCGGTGCGCTCCTTGTTTGCGGTCCCCTTGTCTGGGGTCTCCTTGTCGAGCAGGGCCTCGACCCCGGGCAGCTTCTTTCCCTCCAGCAGCTCCAGGGATGCTCCTCCTCCGGTCGAGAGCCAGTCGACCCGGTCGTCGAGGCCGAACTTACGCAGCGCCGCGACCGAGTCGCCGCCGCCGATCACGGTCGTCCCCGTCGCCGCGGCGACGGCCTCGGCGACGGTCCGGGTCCCGGCCGCGAACGGCTCCATCTCGAAGGCCCCCATCGGCCCGTTCCAGAGCACGGTGCCGGCGCTCGCCACCGCCTCGGCGTAGAGCGCGGCGCTGCGCGGACCGATATCGAGCCCCATCCAGCCGTCGGGCACCTCCACCCCGTCGCTCTGGCGCCGCTCGGTGTCGGCGTCGAAGCCGCGGCCGAGGACGAGGTCGACCGGCAGGGTCAGCTCGCAGTCGGACCCCTGGGCCCGCTCCAGCGCCTCGGCGGCCAGCTCGACGCCCTTCTCCTCGACCAGGGAGTCTCCGGTTCCGATCCCCTGGGCGCGGAAGAAGCTGAAGCACATCGCACCGCCGATCAGGATCCGGTCGGCGATCTCGAGGAAGCGGTCGATGACGCCGATCTTGTCGGAGACCTTGGAGCCGCCGAGGACGACGACCAGCGGCTTGCGGGGCGACTCGGCGACCGCGGTCAACTCGGTCATCTCGCGCTCCAGCAGCAGCCCGGCGTAGCCCGGCAGGTGATGGGCGACGCCCTCGGTGCTGGCGTGGGCGCGGTGGGCGGCACCGAAGGCGTCGTTGACGTAGAGGTCGCCGAGCTGGGCCAGCGATTCGGCCAGCTTCGGGTCGTTCTCGGTCTCCCCCGGCTCGAAGCGGGTGTTCTCGAGCAGCAGCACGTCGCCCGGGCCGAGGGCGCCGCACTTGAGGTCGATGTCGCCCTCGATCACGCCCGTGGCCTGTTTGACCTCGATCCCCAGCAGCTCGCCCAGTCGCCTGCCCACCGGCGCCATCGAGAGCGCCGGGTCGGGCTTGCCCTCGGGCCGCCCCAGATGCGCGGCCAGGACCACGGCGGCGCCACGCTCGCGCAGCAGTCCGATCGTCGGCAGCGCTGCCCGGATCCGCATGTCGTCCGCCACCTCGCCGCCGTCCAGCGGCACGTTGAAGTCGACCCGGACCAGCACCCGCCGGCCCGCCACCTCGGCGTCGCGGACGCTTGCCTTGGCAAAGCTCACGACGATGTCCCGGCGGCGCTCAGGAGCCGGCCAGGACCTTGCCGGCCAGCTCGACGCAGCGGTTCGAGTAACCCCACTCGTTGTCGTACCAGGCGATCGTCTTGACCATGCGACCGTCGCCGATCACCATCGTCCCGCCGGCGTCGACGATCGAGGAGTGCGGATCGCCGACGATGTCGGTGGAGACGATCGGGTCCTCGGTGTAGGCGAGGATGCCCTTCATCGGGCCCTCGGCCGCGGCCTTCAGGGCGGCGTTGATCTGGTCGACCTCGAGCGGGTCGGGGGTCGTGAAGACGAGGTCGACGGCGGAGCCGACGGGGACCGGGGCCCGCATCGAGAACCCGTTCAGCTTCCCGTTCAGCTCCGGCAGCACCAGGCCGACGGCCTTGGCGGCGCCGGTCGTGGTCGGGATCAGGTTGAGCGCCGCGGCCCGCGAGCGCCGCGGGTCGGAGTGCGGCATGTCCTGCAGGCGCTGGTCGGCGGTGTAGGCGTGGATCGTGGTCATCAGCCCCTGCTCGATCCCGAACGACTCGTGCAGCACCTTCGCCAGCGGCGCCAGGCAGTTGGTCGTGCAGGAGGCGTTGGAGATGATGTCGTGGCTCGCCGCGTCGTAGGCGTCGTCGAAGTTGACCCCCAGGGCCACGGTCACGTCCGGCTCCTTGGCCGGGGCCGAGATGATCACCTTCTTGGCGCCCGCCTCGAGGTGCTTGGCGGCGTCGGCACGGGCGGTGAAGAAGCCGGTCGACTCGATCACCACGTCGACTCCGAGGTCGCCCCAGGGCAGCGCCGCCGGGTCGCGCTCGGAGAGGACCTTGAGCGGCTTGCCGCCGACCGCGATCGAGTCGCCCTCGACCGCCACCTCAGCGGGAAAGCGGCCGAGGATCGAGTCGTACTTGAGCAGATTGGCGAGCGTGCCGGGGTCGGTGAGGTCGTTGACGGCGACGAACTCGATGTCCGCTTCCGCCGCCTGTGCGGCGCGGAAGACGTTGCGACCGATGCGCCCGAAACCGTTGATGCCGACCTTCACAGCCATGAAGTCATGCCTCCTGAATTCGCTTGGTGGAGCCGATCCTACGGAGTCGGCCTAGTCGGACCCGATGGTGATCTCGATCTCGTACCCGTCCGGGTCCTTGAGGAAGGCCGAGTAGGAGCCCGACCCGTGCGAGCGCTGCTCGCCTGGGTCGCTGACGTTGACGCCCCCGGCCCGCATCCCGCCTTCCCATGCGGCCTTGACGGCGACGATGCCGAGGCCGGAGAAGCTGAGCAGCCCGAAGCCCGGCTTGGGCTCGTGATGGGCGGCGATGAAGAAGACCGGCTTGGCGATCCCCCAGCCGATCGTCTGGTCCTCCTCGAAATGGCGGCGCCAGCCGAGCGGGGCGAGCATGGAGTCATAGAACGCGGCGGCGCGATCGAGGTCGGAGACCTCCAGGAGGACGTGGTGGAGCATCGCTCCGGGAGGCTATAGACGGGTCTCCCGGAAAGTCGTCTGACCGGGCTCAGCCGCCGCGCGGGGTCCAGCGGAAGAAGCGCACGGCGAGCAGCAGGCCGATCACTCCCCAGATCGCGACGATCGCCAGGTTGCCCCAGGAGACCGAGGCACCGCCGCCGCCGTTGGCCGGCACGTAGGCGTCGAAGAAGGCCTCGAAGAAGTGACGGATCGGGAAGGCGTCGGCGAAGTGGATCACCCCGCTGGGCAGCTGGTCGTCGGGGATGAAGACGCCGGAGAGGAAGTAGAGCGGCAGCAGCAGGGCGTTGACGATCGGCGCCGCGGCGTCCTGGGAGGGGATCGCCGCGGTGAGGGCGATCCCGAGGCAGCAGAAGGCGGCGGCGCCGATGACCAGGGTGAGGACGATCGCCGGCAGCCGGTCCCAGGGGATCGCCACTCCGTAGAGCACGTTGCCGATCAGGGCCAGCAGCGCCAGCATCATCAGCGCCACCACGATCGAATTGCCGATCCGGCCGGCGATGAAGACCCAGGCCGGCATCGGCGTGCCGCGGCCACGCTTGAGGCGGCCGTCCTCACGGGCGATCACCAGCGACATCGCCAGGCTCTGCATCGTCGCCGAGATCACCGAGAGGGTGATGATCGCCGGCACGTAGTAGGTCGTGGTCTTGATCCCGCCACGGACGTCGACGGTCTGGCTGCCGAAGATCGTGGCGAAGATCAGCAGCAGCACGACCGGGAACATCACCGTGAAGAAGACCGAGGCGGGGTTGCGCCAGAAGGCCTTCTGGTCGTAGCGGAACTGGTGCAGGACGAGGCTCATGCAGGCGGTACCTCCTGCTCGGTCAGCTCCAGGTAGATGTCCTCGAGCGTCGGCCGCCTGACCTCGAGGTTCTGCAGCTCGAAGCCCTCCGCCAGCGCCCGCCCGGTCAGCTCGTTGAGCGTCTGGACCGGGGTCGCGGTGCTGAGCGAGACCTCGCCCTCGGGGCCGCGGTAGCTGATCGTGGTCGGCTGGCTGTCGCGGTCGCCGAGGTCCTCGGGGGTGCCGCGAGCGACGATCTCGCCGGCGGCGATGATCGCCACGCGGTCGGCGAGCTGCTGCGCCTCGTCCATGTAGTGGGTGGTGAGGAGGACGGTCTTGCCGAGCTGGCGCAGGCCGGCGATCGCCTCCCAGGCCTGGCGCCGCGCCTGCGGGTCGAAGCCGGTCGTCGGCTCGTCGAGGAAGAGCAGCTCGGGGTCGCCGACCAGGGCCATGCCGACGTCGAGGCGGCGCTGCTGGCCTCCGGAGAGCTTGCCGGTGCGCTCGTCGGCCTTGCCGCCGAGACCGACCAGCTCGACCACCTCGTCGACCGGGCGCGGGCTGGCGTAGTAGCCGGCGTAGAGCTCGAGCGACTCGCGCACGGTCAGGTAGGGATCGAGCCGGCAGCTCTGCAGGACGATGCCGATCCGCTCGCGCCACTGCCCCCCCGCCCGCTCGGGGTCCTCTCCCAGCACGGCCACCTCGCCGCCGCTGCGCTTGCGGTACCCCTCGAGGATCTCGACCGTGGTCGTCTTGCCGGCGCCGTTGGGCCCGAGGAAGGCGAAAACCTCCCCGGCATGCACCTCGAGGTCGATGCCGCGCACGGCTTCGTTGTCCCCGTAGCTCTTGGTCAAGCCACGGATGGAGATGACGGGATCGGGCAAGGCCCGGCGATTCTAGGTCAGTCGAGCTCGACGTCGCGGTGCTTTACGCGCACGATCACGTCCTCGCGGGCCTCCAGGTCGCGGCGGATGCGGTCGGCGACGGTGACCGAGCGGTGGCGGCCACCGGTACAGCCGACGGCGATCGTCAGGTGGCTCTTGCCCTCGGCGACGTAGGCGGGGACGAGGAACTCCAGCAGCGGCAGCAGGCGGCCGTAGAACTCGCCGGCCTGGGTCCCCGACTCGACGTAGGCCCGGACCTGCTCGTCCATCCCGGTCATCGGCCGCAGCTCGTCGACGTAGTGGGGATTGGGCAGGAAGCGGACGTCGAGGGTGAGGTCGGCGTCGCGCGGCGGCCCGTTCTTGAAGCCGAAGGTGAGCAGGGTCAGGGCCAGCTCCCCCCCGTCCTCCTCGCCCAGCATCTCCTCGGCGATCCGTCGCCGCAGCTCGGCCCCGGTCAGGTCGCTGGTGTCCATCACCATGTCGGCGCGCTCGCGCAGTGGCGCCAGCAGCTCGCGCTCGGCCCGGATCCCCTCGACGATCCGCCCTTCCGGCGCCAGCGGGTGGCGGCGACGGGTCTCCTTGTAGCGGTCGAGCAGAGTCTCCTCGTCGGCCTCGAGGAAGAGCACCTGCGGCTTCAGGCCGCCCCGCTCGAGGTCGTCGAGCACCTGGACCAGGTCGTCGAAGTACTCGCCGCCGCGCACGTCGGAGACGACGGCGGCGCGCTCGACGCCGCTGCCCTCGTGACGGAAGAGCTCGCCGAGGCTGTCGATCATCCGCGGCGGCAGGTTGTCGACGCAGAAGTAGCCGCCGTCCTCGAAGGCGGCGATCGCCTCCGACTTGCCGGCCCCGGAGTGGCCGGTGATGACGACCAGGGTGACTTTGCCGTCGGCCATGCGTCAGTTCGTTCTGTTGAGCTGCTCGTGGATCTCGCGGCCTACTTTGCCAGGCAGGCCGGGCACCGCCTCGAGCTCCTCGCGGGTGGCGGCGAGAAACCGCTCTGGGGAGCCGAAATGCTGCAGCAGGGCGCGCTTGCGGGCCGGGCCGATCCCCTTCAGCTCGTCCAGGACCGAGCCGGTCATCGCCCGGTCGCGGCGGCCGCGGTGGTGTTCGATCGCGAAGCGGTGGGCCTCGTCGCGGACCCGCTGCAGCAGCTTCGAGGCCTCCGAGTCGGCGGCCAGGTCGAGCGGCGCCGAGCGGCCCGGGACGTAGACCTCCTCCAGCTTCTTGGCAAGGCTGACGACGGTGACGCCGCGCTCGACGAAGGGCGCCAACGCCTTCATCCCCGCCGTCAGCTGCCCCTTGCCGCCGTCGATCATCAGCAGCGAGGGCAGCGAGGCGAAGCTCTCGTCGCGCTTGCCGTCGTGGGGGGAGAGGTCGACCTGTTCGAGATAGCGGGCGACCCGGCGCTCGAGCACCTCCTCCATCGAGGCGAAGTCGTCGGGGCCGCCGTTACCGCCGGCGTCGCGCTTCTCCCCGCGCACTTTGAACCTGCGGTAGTCCGCCTTCTTCGTCGCCCCGCCCTCGAACACGACCATCGAGGCGACCGTGTGCTCGCCGCCGATGTTGGAGATGTCGAAGCCCTCGATTCGCACCGGCAGCTCCTCCATCCCCAGCACCTCGCGCAGCGAGGACAGCGACTCGACCCGGCGCGCGCGCCGGTGCTCGCGGCGCAGCCGGTCCTGGTCGAGGGCGAGGCGGGCGTTGCGCTCGGCCAGCTCACGCAGGCGGCGCTTGTCGCCGCGCTCGGCGGCGCGGACCTCGACCGGGGAGCCGCGGCGCTCGCTCAGCGCCTCGGAGAGGACCGCGGCGCGGTCGCGCAGGTAGGGGCCGACGACGATCATCGGCGGCAGCGCCGGCGAGGCCGAGTAGTACTGGCCGATGAACTCCTCGGCGACCTCGGCCGGGTCGCGCTCGGCCTGGTTCTCGAGGTAGAAGCTCTGGCGGGCGGCGAGGATGCCGTCGCGGACCTGGAAGACCTGGGCGTTGGCGTCTGCCCCCTCGACCGCGACCCCGATCAGGTCGGCGGTGCCGACGCTGCCACCGGCGACGCGCTGGCGCTCGAACAGCGAGCGGATCGCCTTGAGGCGGTCGCGGTGCAGGGCGGCGCGCTCGAATTCCTCCGCCGCGGCGGCGCTCTCCATCTTCGCCTGCTCCTCGGCCTCCACCTGGCGGTAGCGACCGGAGAGGAAGTCGACGATCGCGTCGATGTTGCGGCGGTACTCCTCCTGGCTGACGTGGCCGACGCAGGGCGCTCCGCAGCGCTTTATGTAGTAGTCGAGGCAGGGGCTGCCGGAGCGCCGGCCCGGCTCGGCACCCTCGCAGGTGCGGAACTGGAACAGCTTGCCGAGCAGGTCGAGCGTCTCCCGCACCCGCTTGGCGCTGGAGAAGGGGCCGAAGTAGGCACGGTGGGGCCGGTGCTTCTCGCGGGTGAAGTAGACCCGCGGGTACCCCTCGTCGAGGCTGACGCAGACGTAGGGGTAGGACTTGTCGTCGCGCAGGCGGATGTTGAAGTGCGGCCGGTGGCGCTTGATGAAGCTCTGCTCGGCCAGCAGCGCCTCCGCCTCGGTGGCGGTGACGAGGGTGTCGATGCGATCGACCCGCGCGGTCATGCGCGAGCCGCCGGCGGAGAAGTGGTTGGCGACGCGTTTGCGGATCGAGCGCGCCTTGCCGACGTAGAGCAGCTTGCCGTCGCTGCCGTAGAAGAGGTAGACGCCAGGCGAGTCGGGCAGCGAGCGGCGCTGTTCGGCGATCCGCTCGGCCCGCGTGGGCCCGCCTTTTTCCCCTGCTTCGGTCATCGCCCTAAGGGTAGGCTGCTGGCCACCCGGCCAAACAGAAAGCCAAGACGGAGAGCACATTGACGAGCCAGACCCCGAGCCCCCCTGAGCTGAACACCCTGAAGATCGAGATCGAAGGGGAGATCGGCACACTCACCCTCGACCGGCCCGACGCCTTCAACGCGATGAGCCCGGAGATGATCGGCGAGCTGACCGTCGCCTTCTCCTGGCTCGCCGACCGGGCGCCGCTGCGGGCGCTGATCGTGACCGGCGCCGGCAAGGCGTTCTGCGCCGGCGGCGACGTCACCTGGTTCCGCAAAGGGGTCGAGGATGAGGAGATCGACCTGCCCTCGGAGGTGCGGCGCGGCGCCGAGGCACTGCACGCGGCGATCGTCGACCTGCGGCGGATTCCCTACCCGGTGATCGCCGCCGTCAACGGTCCCGCCGCCGGGGCCGGTTTCTCGCTGGCGCTCGCCTGCGACACCAGGATCGCCTCCGAGTCCGCCTTCTTCGCCTGCGCCTACGGCCGCATCGGCGCCTCGCCGGACGGCGGCATGACCTACTTCCTACCGCGGGTCGTCGGCCCCAGCCGGGCGCTGGAACTGCTGCTCGACGATCCCAACCTGAGCGCGACCGAAGCACTCGAGGAGGGCCTGGTCCGCGAGGTCGTGGCGCCGGAGGTGCTGACCGGCGCGGCGCGGGCGAAGGCGGAGAAGCTGGCCGCCAAGGCCCCCCACTACGTGCGGATGTCGAAGCTGCTGTGCGGGGTCAGCATCGAGAACAGCCTCACCGAGCACCTGCAGCTGGAGCGCCACGGGATCGCCGACAGCATGGCCACCGAGGATCTCCGCAACGGGGTCGAGGCCTTCTTCGGCGGCGGCAAGCCCGAGTTCCACGGCCGCTGAACCTGGACCGCGGCCGCCTCGTATCCGAGTACAGTCAAACGAACTCACCCAGTCCCCTGCGGGAAAGGACCGCCATGAAGAAGGTCGCAGTCGCATTTGCCCTAGTCCTCGCCGCACTCGCCCTGGTCGCCTGCGGCAGCAGCAGCTCCGACAGCTCCAGCAGCACCAGCGCCGAAACGACCTCTGAAAGCGGTGCCGCGGCCGGGGGCGGGTCGAAGGAAGCCGAAGGCAAGTCGACCGGCAGCGCCGCGGCCCTCGACATCGAAGCGGCCCCCAGCGGCCTCGCCTACGCCAGCGACACCGCCACCGCCAAGGCCGGCAAGGTCACGCTCAACTTCACCAACCCCCAGCCCCTCACCCACGACGTCGCGATCGAAGACTCCAGCGGCAAGACGGTCGGCCAAACCGAACTGATCGCCGAAGGCTCCGACTCCACCGTGGTCGACCTCAAGCCCGGCACCTACCACTACTACTGCACCGTCCCGGGCCACCGCGAAGCGGGCATGGAAGGGACGCTGACCGTCAAGTAATCGCGTTTGCGGGGCGCCCGTCAGCCGGCGGGCGCCATCACGCGGGTGACGGAGTCGCCGACGAAGCACGGCTTCTCGTTGCCCTCGACCTCGAGGGTGAAGCGGGTGACCACCTGGTACCAGCCGCCACCCTTCTCCTCGACGGAGACGACCTCGGCGCGGGCGCGGACCTTGGAGTCGACCGGGACCGGGGCGGGAAAGCGGATCTTGTCCCAGCCGTAGTTGACGCCGAGGGCAAAGCCGGTGGAGGAGATCAGCTCGCCGCGGAAGCCGTCGACGAGGGAGAGGGTGAGGTTGCCGTGGGCGATCGTCGTCCCGAAGGGGCTCTCGGCCTTGGCCCGCTCGACGTCGACGTGGATCCACTGGTGGTCGCCGGAGAGCTCAGCGAAGGCGTCGATGTCCGCCTGTGTGACGGTGCGCCACTCGCTGGGGCCGATCTCCTGACCGACCACCCCCTGCATTCCCTCGACTCCCTGGATCTCGACCGAAGCCATCGGCGCTCAGTCTAGTCTTCAGGCATGCCGTCGCGTGCCTACCGGTTGAGGACGAAGGAGGACGCTGCCGACGGGGTGCGCCGGATCGCCGTGGGCCGGGCCGAGAAGGCTCTGGAGCGGCTGGGGAGCGCCGGTGAGGAGGATCTCGCGGTGGCCATCCACGGCGCTCGCAAAGAGCTGAAGAAGCTGCGGGCCCTGCTGCGACTGGTCCGCGACGAGCTTGGCAAGAAGACCTTCGGGGCCGAGGACCGCCGCTACCGGGATGCCGGGCGGCTGCTCTCCGGCAGTCGCGATGCCGAGGTCAAGCTGGAGACGTTGCTGGAGCTGCGTCGGGGGTTCGAGGAGCTCCCGCCGGGCCCAGCCGGGCGCTGGGAAGGCATGCTCGGGAGCGAGCGGGAAGAGATGGCCGCCGCCGTGCGCGAGGAAACCGGCGGGAAGATCGCCGAGGTGACCGCGACGATCGAGGCCGGGCTCGAGGCGATCCGCCAGTGGCCGCTGCGGACCGACTCCTGGTCGCTTCTGGGACCGGGGCTCGCGAGGGCCTACCGGGACGGACGCCAGGCGATGAAGCGAGCGCTCGCGGAGCCCTCGGCCGAGAACGTCCACGAATGGCGCAAACGCGCCAAGGACCTCTGGTACCAGCTGCGAATCGTCGAAGAGGCGTGGCCGGAGCTTCTCGGG
>Ga0209624_10002804_pt1 | contig 12691 bp, 9 predicted proteins | sample JacPinW_OM2H0_O1_FD_188565 | JGI IMG/M metagenome (GOLD analysis project Ga0209624, IMG submission 188565) | Forest soil microbial communities from Algoma, Ontario, Canada - Jack Pine, Ontario site 1_JW_OM2H0_O1 (SPAdes) (version 2) | ecosystem: Environmental > Terrestrial > Soil > Boreal... | reverse complement strand
CGCTGTTGCAATTGGCGGCCCGTTCGGCCTGATCGCTTCCAAGGCTGCCGACGGGGCCGCCGTCTTTGGCGCCTCAGCCACAGGCGGGGTTGAATCGGGCGCAGCGGGAGTGGACGGCGCTGTTGCAATTGGCTCCCCGTCCGGCCCGATCCGGTGCGAGGCCACCAGCGCGGCGGCTTGGCTCAGCGGGGCCGGCGTGAAGGCCGGAACTGCCGAGCCGGGGGCGCTCGCGGGCTCAAGAGTCTGTTCGTTTTGCGACGTGGCGAGGCTCTCCGTCGCGGCGACGGAGGGCTCGCGCTCCGCCAGGTCTGGAGCTTTGTTCATGAGAACAAAGCTCGCGCAAACCGCGGCGACGCCCGCAAGCGCCAGCCCGCCGGCTGTGAGTTTCCAGCGTCGGGAACTGGGCCAGGGCGACTTTTGAAGGTCAGTCGGCTGTCTGATCGACTTGTCGGCGTTCGCCTTGGCGGGACGGCCGCTTCCCCTGTCAATTTGCGACCACCGACTCTCCCGGTCCGGAGAACTGGACTTGGGCGCCGTCGACGCGGAGGGCGGCGGAGCGTTAGGCGCCCGGGTTGACGATTCCAGCGCCTGCTTCAACTCCGCGAGCATGTCTTCGGCGTTCACTTGCCGCTTTGGGGCGCCTTGCATTGGCTTGAGATCCTTATGCCCGATTTCTCTCGCCCCCGAGAGATGTCCTACTCCCGCCCGTCCCATCACGCCGATGGTCAAATGATCCTCATACGAACCGCTCATATCAGCGTGAGCCGCTTTCCCTCAAGCGCCTTCACTTTGGGTCCGCCCCAGTCAAGGCTTTCTCAGCCGGTCAAAACCCGACCCAGGCGCTATCGCGGATGGTACGAACTCTCTCCGGAGCAATTTCCTATGTCGGCGTCAAATACTTCACGTGAACCTGCTCGATCTTGCCGTTGAACTTGAACGGCGCCTTGTCGTAATAGTCGAGCGACACCGGCGATCCGAGCGCGATGCCGATGTCGAGGCAATCGTTGGCGGTGAAGAGCAGCGGAGCGCTGATCGGCACTTCGCCTTCGGCGACGACCTTGCCCGCCGCCTTCATCGTGATTTTCAGCGGACCGCCGGGCCGAGGCGCGACATAACGGGTCTCGATCTCGATCTTCACCTTGCCGGTCGGCAGCTTTTCCTTGGCGCGGATCTTGGTGCGGTGAATGATGAAGAGGTTGTATTCGTAGCACAGGACGCCCTCTTCGACGAAGCAGGTCAAGCCGCCTGAATTCGCGCCCAACTTGTACAAGACCCCGTTGGCGTTATCGGGAATGACAGCGTCGATGGTGACGATGTTGGGCTTATTGCCGAGCGCCGGAGCGCAGAACTCCGGCACGCGCACCATATCGCTGGCGAAGGTCCACTCCGTGTAAGGCGGCGCAAGGCGCAACTCGGGGTGAAGCACGACGATCCAGAGGCCGCCGCCGATCGGCAGCGCCTTGTTCTTCGCCGCTTCGATCAGGAAGATGTCCTTCATCTGCGCCAGTTTTTCCGGCATTTTCGCAGCTAGGTCATTGGCTTGGCTCCAATCATTAGCGAGATTGTAAAGCTCCCAGACGTCCTTGTCCGGCGTCCACTCCCGAATGCCGGGCGGCAACCCCGGGACCCATGGGAGCCGCGGGCCCAAGGCGCAGGCCATCCAACCGTCATGATAAATAGCGCGGCTGCCCATAATTTCGAAGTATTGCGTGAGCAGCCGGCCCTTCGCCCCTGAATCTGTAAACGAATAGGCGAAACTGACGCCGTCGATCGGGTCCTGCTCGACGCCGTTCACCGTGCGCGGCGGAGCGATCCCGAGGATCTCATAGATCGTCGGGACGACATCGTTGCAGTGGTGAAACTGCGGCCTTGGGATCGAATCGGGCTTGATCTTCGCGGGCCAGCGGACGGCCATGGGGTTGCGCGTGCCGCCGAAATGCGAGGCGAGAAGCTTCGTGCCTTTGTAGGGCGTGCTGCCGGCCCAGGCCCATCCCGCATGGTACATGTTGTCGGCCTTGGGTGAGCCGAGCGCGTCGAGCCCGCCCAGCTCCGCGAGCGCGGCGATATGCTGTTTGACCGTGGTGGGAATGCCGTTTTGCGCCAGCAATTCACTGATCGTGCCGTCCTGACCCTCCGCCGACGAACCGTTATCGCCCCAGATGTAAAAAACCAGCGTATTGTCGCCATAGCCAAGCCTGTCGATCTCGTCGACGACCCGGCCGGCTTGAACATCAACGTGTTCGGCGAAGCCGGCCGCCACTTCCATCAAGCGGCGCTGGAAGGGCTTTTCATCGTCTGGGATGCTGTCCCAGGACGACATCGTCTCGTGCCGAGGGGTGAGCTCAGCGTCGGCGGGAATCCAGCCCTTCCCCTTGGCGCGCTCGAAAACGCGCTCGCGGTAGGCGTCCCAGCCGTCGTCGAACTTGCCCTTGTACTTGTCCGCCCACTCCTTCGCGACGTGATGGGGACCGTGGATCGCGCCGCTCGCCCAATACATGAAGAATGGCTTATCCGGCTGCAGAGCCTTGTGCCTGTGCAGCCAGCTAATCGCGTCGTCCGCCAAGTCCTCGCTGAGGTGATAACCCTCCTCCACGGTCTTCGGCGGGTGGACGTAGGTCGTGTTGCGGACGAGATTGGGCTCATATTGAGAGGCTTCGCCGGCGAGGAAGCCGTAGAAATACTCGAAGCCGAGGTTCGTAGGCCATTCCTCGAACGGCCCGGTCGCGGTGGTCTCCTCGGCCGGCGTATTGTGCCACTTGCCCCAGGCGGCGGTGGCGTAACCGTAGTCCTTGAGCACCTCGGGCGCCAAGGCGCTGCTCCTGGGAATCCTTCCGGAATAGCCGTCCCAGTCATTGGCAAGCTCGGCGATCTGCCCGTTTCCGACCCGGTGGTGATTGCGTCCGGTTAGCAACGAAGCTCGGGTCGGCGAGCACATGGCCGTCGTGTGGAACCTGTTGTAGGCAATTCCTTCCTTGACGATCCGGTCCATCGTGGCGGTTTGCACTTCGCCGCCGAACGTCGCCGGAAGGGCGGGGCCGGCATCGTCGATGAGAACGATCAGAATGTTTGGCGCGTCGGCCGGAAGCCGGCGCAGCGTCACCCGTTGTTTGTAGACCGACTCCTGCATCGTTCGCCCGGCAATGCTGGCCGAGGGCGTCGGCGGGAATGGAAGGGATTCTTGCTTTTCCGTTTTGTCCTTCTGGTCTGCCATTTATCCTCCCCAGTCTTTTTGCACGGCGCCTTTTGCGCTCGAACGGTACGGTTGATCTCGGCCCGATCCGTGTCGCCATGACCGTCCGACATATCTGAGATTAGAACGGCAATTCCGACATCAAAATGACGCTGGAGACAAACGCTGAGAAGAGACGCGGCCAAAATCGGACCGCATTCCCCTTCAACTGGCGCCGCCATCGTCGCCGCCAAGCAATTGGTTAGACTAGGTATTTGAGTGCGGGCGGCAACGCTCGCGCCGACACGCGTGGCGCGCCGCCCGCCACGAGCGGTGGCGCAGCTGGCGGCGCCGGCGGCCTCGACTGCGTCGGCTGCCCCCCGCATTGACCCGCACGGGTGGCGATGGCGGCGTAGGTGGCGGCGGTGGCGCCCGCAGAGGGCGCCGGCGGTGGCGGCGGCTTCAGCGGGGGCGGCGGTGGAGGCGGCGGGGGCGGCGCCGGAGGCGGCGGCTCGCTGAATACCGCATTCGCCGACATAGTCGCCAATAGCGGCGTGCGCCTTGGCGACGGCGAACTGGACATCTCCGCCCGCAATGTCGGCGCCGGAACCCTCGACCTGGGCCATGCTGCTGATCGGCTTCGCGGGCCTCGCGTCATGGCCTATCGGCGCAATCGAAGGGGGAGCGGCCAGCGAAAGCATAGCTCGCAGCGGGTTCCGCCACCCTCGGCCTCGTCCTGAGGAATGCCGAAGGCGCGTCTCGAAGGACGTTCCAGCGGGCGCGGCCCGCTAGCCTAGACAAAATGGCGCCGCAACCTGGCGGCCCGACAGGCCCGACTCTATCGCCTTCGTCGCCGCCAAGTCATTGGCGAGGCTCGATCTTTCGCTGCCATGGCGGTTGGGGCAAACAAAACCTTGGCTAAACCCGGAATCCTCCGTATACTTTCGGCTGATCGAAACCCTTGGTTCCCGGCCAAGGGTGGGCGGGCGACAGGAGAAGCGCATGAGGCAAGAGAGAGGGGCCCAGACAACAATCTAAGACGGGAGATAAGGGCGGGAAATTTTTTTGTTTGAATCGCTCGTAACCCATTGAAAAGTCACGAATCGAAAAAATAAACGCTAGTAAAAGAAAGCAAATTTACTAACGTTTATTAGCGTTTACTGCCGCTTATTAGCGTTTAATTGCTTGGAGCGATCTGGCCATAAGCCGGACAGCGGCCGCGCGTCCGTGGCTGTGAGTCCAGCGAGCGCAGCTATTCCTCCAGCTCGCTGTCCCAGTACAGATAATCCATCCAGCTTTCGTGCAAATAGTTCGGCGGGAACAGGCGCCCGTTCTGATGCAGGTCGTGCACCGTAGGCTGGTAGGGTTTGGTCGCCGGCCACATTCGCGCCGCCGCCGGCAGCAGGTCGGCTTTCCTAAGGTTGCACTCCGAGCAGGCGGCGACCACGTTCAGCCAGGTCGTGATCCCGCCCTTCGAACGGGGCACGACATGGTCGAAGGTGAGGTCCTCGCGCTGGCCGCAATATTGGCAGGTGAAGCGGTCGCGCAGGAACACGTTGAACCGGGTGAAGGCCGGAAAGCGGGTCGCTTTGACGTAGCTCTTGAGCGACACCACCGAGGGCAGGCGCATCTCGAAGCTCGGGCTGCGCACCAGCGTGTCGTATTCCGACAGGATGTTGACCCGGTCGAGGAACACCGCCTTGATCGCGTCCTGCCAGCACCAGATTGATAACGGATAGTAGCTCAGCGGACGGAAGTCCGCGTTCAAGACCAGGGCCGGACAATTCCCCGGCGTAACTGAGCGAACATGAACGGTCAAACCCGACGCTCCGTCCTCCGCACGTTGACGCGGGCCCGTCTCCGAATCCGGCCGCGCTCTTACTCTACAGCTTGCGTGACGCCCTTGTGAAGGCCCCGAAATCCAGCCCTTTCCAGGGCTTTGATGCGCGCCCGACCTTACTGGCGGGTCGAATCAATCAGCGGGCCTTCTCTTCGATCGCCTCGATGTCGGCGTCCGAGAGCCCGAAATGATGACCGATCTCGTGGACGAGAACGTGGGTCACGACCTCGTCCAGCGTATCCTCGCCGTCGCACCAGAAGTCGAGCAGCGGTCGGCGATAGAGCCATATCATATTGGGTAATTCGCCGGTCTCCTCGATCGCGCCGCGCTGAGCAAGCCCGCGGCCGCGGAATAGGCCCAGGAGGTCAAACTCGCTCTCGGCGCCCATCTCGTTGAGTGTCTGGTCGTCGGGAAAATCGGTGACCTGAATGACCAAGCCCTCGCTGAGACGCCGGAACGAAGCCGGCAGCTGTTCGAATGCGGCGCGAGCGAGCGCATCGATGTCTTCGGATGTTGGAGCACGTAACGAGGAGAGACCGCTCAACGTCTCGGCGGTCACTGCGCGGCCCTGGGTCGTGGCGCGACGGAGCCTTCGAACGATTTGATTCGAGTCGCTTCCAGTCCGTCGACCAGGCGGCGCGTTCGCGCGGCGAGGGCGGCGCGAATCTTCTCGGCGCCCGCCGGGAACTCCGCCAACACGCGCCGGAATGTCTCACGCGGAATCCGCATCACCACCGCGTCCTCGGCCGCGCGCGCGCTGACGCGGCGTGCGGTCGAAGTGTAAAGCGCGCTCTCGCCGATGAGGGCGCCTGCGCCGACGCGTCGCTCGTCTTTCGGTTCCGGTCGGTCTTCGAGCAATGTGATCGCCCCCGACTGCACGAAATATGCCGAATCGGCGGCTTCGCCGGGAAAGAACAACGTTTCGCCCGTCCTCAAGCGGCGCTTTTCACACGAAAAGGCGATCAGTTGCACCGCTTCGCGCGGGAGGAGGTCGAATGGGCGAGTAAGCCCGAGCCGTGCGACGTCGTCATCGAGCGTCACTCCGTTCGCCCCGCCGACGCCGCGCTCGCCATAAGCTTGTAACCGCCGCCTTCAGTGACAAGAAGTTGCGCTTCGGCCGGATTGTTCTCGATCTTCTGACGCAGACGATAAATATGCGTCTCGAGCGTGTGCGTCGTCACGTTGGCGTTGTAGCCCCACACATGCTTGAGCAGGGTTTCGCGGGCCACCGGCTGTTGTTCGGCGCGATGGAGATAACGCAGGATCGCCGCCTCTTTCTCAGTCAGCCGCAATTTGACCCCTTGCTGATCGACGAGGTTCTTCGAAGTCGGCCGAAAGGTGTACGGGCCGACTTGAAATTCAGCATCCTCACTGGCTTCATATTGCCGCAGTTGCGCGCGGATACGAGCCAGTAGCACCACGAATCGGAAAGGCTTGCCGACATAGTCGTTGGCGCCGGAATCGAGGCCGGACACGGCGTCGGTGTCGGAATCGTGCGCGGTAAGCATGATGATGGGCCGGCGATATCCGTCTCGCCGCATTCGTTTGACTGCCTCGCGCCCGTCAAGATCGGGCAGCCCGACGTCCATGATGATGAGGTCAGGCGTCGCGCTTGCGACTGCCTCAAGCGCCGCTCCCGCCGTCTCGACCGCTTGGACTTGAAACTCAGGATGCAGAGCCAACTGCTCGACCAGCGCATGACGCAGGTCAGCGTCATCGTCTACGATCAGCAATTGCCGCGTTTGGCTCATCAACTTCACTCTACCTGCCGGATCGCACGGCGGCTAGCGTAGGATTGCGGCTAGCATGCGGCCGGCGCTCGGCGTCCCAAAGCGGGCGCTCGGTTATCGGGCCACAATTCTCTTTGCGAACGGCGCGAGCACGCAGACTCGAAGCCAGAAATCCAAGCAGGCGCGTGCAGTAGGCCGATTGGCTCGGGCGAAAAGCGCTCGACTTTCTTTCCTTGTCTTGATGTCCTCCGCGCCCGCAAACACGAGGATCGGCGCCTGAAAACGACCGATCGCCTCGATCGGCCGTATCCGCCGTATGATCGAAGGGGCAGGGCTGCTCGTACGGGGTCGCGGTCGAGGGCCGATATCAGGCTCGGAATCGTGGGAACCCTGAGGCGGAACTGCTCACGGCTCGAGGGTCAGTTTTTGGGCCCCGGCTTTTTTTAATTGATCCTCCGATCCAGTCAGCGTGATCGATTCGACGTCGTTCCACGGCGCAACGAGGTCGCCGTAGTGGCGCGAAAAGATATGGCCAGATTCGCCGGTCGCAATCATGAAACGCGATTTGTCAGGGTTCGCGAGATTATAAAGACCGCGAAAACCGCCCCCATGAGTGCGGGCGAATGGCAGGTCGGACGAAACCTCGAAGCCGCCACCCCGATCGAGCGTGTAGAAGCCGCCGCTCGAGGAAACGCTGAGGTCGCTCAGCCGGTCAAAGAGCGGGATATGGCTGTAGACCTGGTGCTGCAACACCGCTTTGTGCTCCGCGCCCCACCGCCACTGCCTCATATCGGGGCCGTCACGCTTGACGAGCAAGGCGAGTCCGTTGTCGAGCGCAAGCCCGAGCGCCTTACGGCAGTCCGGATCCGGGGCGCCGGGAAAGTCGCACCAGGAGGGGTGGTCGCGCATCAGCGATATTAGGGTTGTCGCCGCGAACGGGCCTTTCTCTCTCATCGCCAGGCCGGTCTTGTCCTCGATCAGGGTCTTATGGAGCGATCTGAGGAATGCGGTGTAAATCAACGGTTCGGCGCGGTCTGTATCCATAACCGCGTTCCAGGCCAGAAGCATCGCCTGCGCTTTCCGCGCAACTTCGTCGGATGGCGCAATCATCGCAATGAACGGCTGCAACCCCTTGACGTCTAAAGAGAGGTGGTCGGCCTGCATCGCGGCCGAAGTATCGAGGCTGTGCTTCTGAATCGTATCGAAGAACTGCTGGATGCGCCGGGCGCGGAAGTTCTCTTCCCAGTCCTGCCCGAAACTGGGCTCGTGGTCATTGGGGAAATTGGCGTTGTTGGCGTTAAAGGCGAAGCCAATTTCCGGGTTGTGCAGCTGCGGCCATTGTTCGAACGGGATCGCGCCAGTCCAGTCGAAGGCGCTCGACGAGCCGTCGACTGGGACGAGGCCGGCTCCGGACCTTCGCAAGGGAACCAACCCGGGGTTCAAGAAACCGATGTCGCCGCCGATATCGGCATAGACAAAGTTCTGGGTCGGGATCTGATAGAGGTGGAGGGCATCGAGAAAGTCGCCCCAGTTTCGCGCGGAATTGACCCGCATAAAGGCTTCGGCCGTTGTGTCGCGATCGCCGAAGCCGGTGAAGGCAAGGGCGACCGCCTTTCCTGGCCCGGCGAAGTCAGCCAGATCGGCGTTGACGTCGGAGAGAACTGGACCATGCCGGGTCGCGCGGATCGTGAGCCTGACATCGAGCGTCCCTTTGACATGAATCGTCTCTTCCCGCGTCTCGAACGCCCTCGGTCCGTCGGGGCTGAGATATTTCGACGGGTCGGCCGGATCGATGGTTTCGATGAAAAGGTCCTGAACGTTCGAATCCGCGGTCGTTAGTCCCCACGCGATCGAATCGTTCTGGCCCAGCACGAAGACTGGGGCGCCTGGCAACATGGAGCCCTTGACTGACATTTCGGGCGTCACGACGCGCGCCAAATACCAGAGGATAGGCGCGCCGAGTTCGAGATGGGGGTCGTTGGCGAGGATCGGTTTTCCGGTCAGCGTCCGCGCTCCGGCGATCACCCACTCATTCGATGCCCCTTGGCCGATTCCGGTCAGAGCCCCCAGCTGATCGTCGATGCTCTCGCTGCTTGCGTGAGTCTCGCTTATAGCCGGCAGGGTCGTGATTGGATCGCCGGGCTTGGCGCCGGGAAAGAGCCAATTTGCCCGTTCTTCGCCGAGTTTGTCGACGAGACGAGCGCGCAGAAGCTTGAGCTTGAAGTTCTGCGACAGCTGATAGGCCTCGATCTTCCCAATGACCAGCGTATCCGACGGCTTCCAGGGCTCAGGATTATCTCCGGCGAGCAGGAACTCAGGCGGGAGCGCGTGGCTCGCCAGGAAGGCGTTCACCCCCTCGGCATAGGCTTCAAGGCGCTTCTGTGCCCAGGGCGAAAGGGCTGAAAAACTCGTCTCGGCTTCGCGGTAGAAGCCCACCGTGCGAATGAACTTGTCGACGGGCAGAAGATCGGCGCCGCGGATTTCGGCCATGCGTCCCTGACCGACCCGGCGCAGGATGTCCATTTGAAACATCCGCTCGCTCGCCTGCAGATAGCCGAGCGCGCGCGCCGCGTCGTCGAGCGAGCCAGCGAAGATGTGCGGCACGCCATAGGCGTCGCGCCATACGCGAGCTTCGGCGGAAAGACCCGGGAGCCGCTCGGTTCCCGAATAGGCGGGCATGGCGCGATAGAAGAGGTAGAAGCTCGCGAGCGCGGTGAAGACGACGAGGGCGAGAACCAAACTCGCCGTCCATCTAATCAAACGCCAAGCCATCCCAGCTCCCGAGCGCCCCATTTTTGCCGCCGATCCAATCTGCCTGGCAGTCTCGAGTCCGTTCCGTTCGGCGCTGATGGCTACAACTCCAAACTTATCATAACCGGCGCGTGGTCGGACGGACGCTCCCAGCCGCGAGCGTCGCGCAGAACCTGCATCCCTTTCACGGAATCGCCAAGCGCCGGACTGACCCAAATATGGTCCAGCCGCCGTCCCTTGTTGGCCTTCTGCCAATCGGGCGAGCGATAACTCCACCACGTGTAGAGCTTCTGATCGTCCGGCACGAATTTGCGCAGCGCGTCGACCCAGGGGCCAGCGGCCTGAGCCTGCTTTAATTTGTCGACCTCGATTGGCGTATGGCTCACAACGCCAAGGAGAGACTTATGGCTCCAGACATCGTGCTCAAGCGGCGCGATGTTGAGATCGCCGACCAGGATCGACCTTTGAGCCGCCGGCTTATCATCCCTGGCCCAATCCACCATTTCGTCGACGAAAGCGAGCTTGTGGGCGAACTTGACGTTGATTTCAGGATCCGGCTCGTCGCCGCCAGCCGGAACATAGAAATTGTGAAGTTCGAGCCCCTGTGCGTCTCCGCCAAGGACGACATGCAGATGACGCGCGTCACCTTTGGCGCAAAAGTCTCGCCTGGAGAATGTGGCGAGCGGAATGCGCGAAACAACCGCGACCCCGTGATAGCCCTTCTGCCCGTTGATCGCGATATGAGGATAGCCCGCGTCCCGAAACGCCCCGAAAGGGAAATTGGCGTCAGGGCATTTCGTCTCCTGCAGACACAGAACGTCGGGCTGGTGCTCAAGCAGATATCTGACCACAAGATCGATGCGCAGACGCACCGAATTGATGTTCCACGTGGTGATCGAAAACGTCATTCGCGGCTCCGAGAATCCTTGAGCGGCGTCACATTCCCCGCCGCGGCGATAAGCGCAAGGGGGGCGTGTGCGCCTGTCCACTATCGTCGTTCAGCGCCTGCGGTTGCCAAGCTGGGTTGGCCGGCACGTTCTGGTCGATATGGAACAGAGCGGGGCGTGTTGGCGTCCGCTCTCGCCGTCATCTTCAGCATGACATTCGCGATCAACGTCACGATGTTGATTTCCGCCGCCTGCTATAGCCCGCGAGAAACCTGGCACCGTCAATCCATCGTTGCGGGCCAATGCGACCGTTTGAGTGGACGGCGCCAAAGTTTCACCGGGCGCCTAGAGCGATTTACGGGATCGTCATTGCACGTTGCGGAAGCAGCCGGTCGCGATCGCCAAAAAGCACGATGAGCTAACGGATAAGCGCCTCAAACGCTTCTCCGGCCTCCGGAGTGAGCAACTTCGCCGATTGCGAATCGCAGGTCCCCGGACGCCGCCAGAGGCACATGCGCTCCGTGAGCAGCGCTCGATCGTAGGGGTCCGTCCAGCATTGGACTTGCTGGTAGCCGCGGCTCGTGAAGTCGACCGGCAGATCGGCCGGATGTCCGAGTTCCTTATCTCGAGGTTGGAAGCTGATCACGTAATTATAGGCGTTGGGCGAAATCGGCGTCGCCGCGTCGCCGGCGTCATAGAGCAGAATTCCGGGACGCAGATTCACGTAGCCGCCCTGCCGCCACCAGAACTTGGCGGGATAGACGCCGACGCCGCAGGCTTGGTTGTCGGCGTTGACGGCGCGCATCGCCAGGATCGAGCCGCGGGAGCGGACCCAGTACCAGATCCGGTTCGGCGACGCCGCCAGAACGAGGGAAGCAATAGTCCAGACGAGCGGCACGGCGACCATGAGCGCGCGGCGGATCTGAGGTCGGCCGAGCCTGTCCGCCAACCAGTCGGCCGCCATCGTCGAGCCGACCCCGGCCAGCGTCATGATGAGTGGCAACGCCGGCGAAAAATACCGGTATTCCTTATGACTAAAAGCGGAATGGACCACGAGGATAACCGCCGCTATCCAGAACAGCAGCGGGAGCCTCAACGCGCCATAGAGCGCGGTTAGCACGATCACGACGCCGAAGAGGCCCCAGGCGACGGCTTCCCAGCCGATGTAGGAGTAGATCGGGTTGAGGCCGGCCGCTGAGGAGACCTTGACCGAGTAATAGACATACATAAACATAGCATGAAAGGGTGCCCCCCAGGTGACCCAGTCGAGCAGCCCGCTGAGCAGGATCGGGAGCGCGAAGCCTCCGAGCAACGCCGGATAATGCGCCCGCTCGCGAATCCCGCCGACCGCGATGATGGCGACAGCGACTGCGGGCACAAGTTGGGGGCGCAGAACCGCGGCGAGCCCCAGCATCGCGGCGCCAATGAACAGTCGTCGCTCGGACGGAACGCCGCGACGGGGATAGACCAGACAAAGACCCGCTACGAGCGCTGCGGTGGCGAAGCTCTCCGAGAGAGGATGGGCGTAGAAATAGACCAACTCGAACCAGACGGCGTTCACGAGGCCCGTTATGACCGCGCCGGGGAAGCCCGCGATGTGGCGTCCCCAGACGAAGCCGCAGACCACCGGCGACAGCGATACGATGCAGATCAGGACGGAGACGCCGCCGAGCCCGGCCGCCGGCGGCGATCCGAACATCTGTCCGACCGCCATGAAACCGGCCATCAGTCCGGGCCACAGCCAGCTCCGTTCGCCGGTCTGAAAGTCCCATGGCACCAGGCCTTGATGATTGACGAGGCGGTTCGCCTGGTCGAGCCACATGACCTCGTCGGGATGGAGTATGCTCGGGAGCAACGCCATGACGCTGGCGCGTATCGCCACCGCCAGAAGGCAGATCGCCAGCAACGCCAGCCAATCGCGCGGCAGGAACCGGCCCTCCGGCGACTCGGCCAGTCGCCGTCCGGTGGCGGAAAAGGTCATAGGACACCCCCTGGAAGAATGGATTCTCGGACGTCCCGGGTTGGTTCCCGCCGGCGCAAGCGAAATCGACGCTTAGGCGATCCGCTGATCCATGGCTCGACGTTACCGGACCAAGTGACAAGGTCAAGCTCGTGCGAAGCGACGCTCAAGTCGAACTTGCGTAAACTGGGCGCCGACGATGCCAAAAACCAACCCAATCGGACGGGATCGGCCTCGCCGTTAAAGCGCGATCGGGTTAGGCTGAAGCGTATCCTGCGTTTGTGAAGTAGTTTGCGCATTCTGTCGGGGTGAAGCAATCGAGCAACGCACCGATGGTTCGCCAGGTCTGTTCGA
>Ga0209624_10002803_pt1 | contig 12692 bp, 9 predicted proteins | sample JacPinW_OM2H0_O1_FD_188565 | JGI IMG/M metagenome (GOLD analysis project Ga0209624, IMG submission 188565) | Forest soil microbial communities from Algoma, Ontario, Canada - Jack Pine, Ontario site 1_JW_OM2H0_O1 (SPAdes) (version 2) | ecosystem: Environmental > Terrestrial > Soil > Boreal... | reverse complement strand
CTTCTTCGGCGTGAATGCGTTTTACTTTTGCGTGCGGATGCGGGCTGAGCAGCAATTTGCAGAACAACATTCCGGGAGCGCGAAAATCTTCGGCGTATTTTGCGGAGCCTGTGACCTTGGCGTGCAGATCGGGCGTCGTATAATTCTTGCCGACTAGTTTGTGACCGGCGCCGTACTGGCGTCCGGTGTCATTGGCTGGTTTGTCGGTGGTCTTACCGGCTGCCTTATCAGTTTTATCTTGGTCAGGCATGATTGGCCTTTCGTAGATTTTCGGCGCCGCGCATCATGGCGTTCAAAATCTTGTTGTAGTCCTGGCAGCGGCACAAATTTCCTGAAATTCCGTGCGCCAATTCCTGGCGCGTTGGATTTGGATTTGTTTTCAGGAATCCCACGGTGGCCATCATGAAGCCGGACATGCAGAATGCGCATTGGAAACCTTGCTCGTCAATCACGCCTTGCTGCACGGGATGCAAAGTTCCGTCCGGGCTGGCCAATCCTTCGACGGTGACGACTTTTCGCGCGCGTACGGTGTGCGTAAGCATCGAACACGAATAGTGCGGCACGTCGTCGATGAGCACGGTGCAGGCGCCGCATTCCGCGCGATCGCAGCCGAGCTTTGTTCCAGTCAATCCCAATTTGTAGCGCAGCGTCCACGCGAGGGTTTCTTGCTTCAGCACATCCACCGGACGCATCTGGCCATTCACATTTAAGGTGATGAGGCGTTCTCCGGCGCCGATGCCGCTTGTTTGGCCGAGTAGCGTGGACGCGCGGAATAAATAATTCACGGAGGAGACAGCCGCGCCGCTGGCAATAATGCCTTTGATGAAGGTTCGCCGCGTGAGTGGGTTCGGCGTGCCTTCGATCTTTTTTATTTCTACCAGATCTGACATTGATGCCGCTCCTGTTCGCGGAATAACAGCCGTCCCGCGATTTTCATTGCGGACGCCTTACTATAATACTGGGCGCGATGTGAGGCCATCGAAGTTTTGATGGATTCCGGCCGGCTTGGTTGCGTCAATATTCATCGAGACACACTTGGAGCGCATGCTGAATGTCGAACCGGAAGACTGGGAGGTCGAATCCCCCAGGTCGCATGCCTGCGAGGATACTTCCCGTAATGCTATACTCCGTCCGGCGGAATTTCACATGAGCAATCCAAGACGAGCGCCACGGGCGAAGCTCTTCCTGAGCGCCCTCACGTTGTTAGGTCTTTTGATGCCTATTGTGGCTGCCACGCAAAATCCACCGAACACCCCAAAACTTGCCTTTGAAGTCGCCTCCATCAAAGAATGGCAACCGAATCAGCCTCTACCTCGAATCGCAATGGGCATTCGCTATTCCAAGGGCAGTGTTTACGCACCCTGTTCCGACTTGTGGTCTATCGTCCGCTACGCGTATCACTTGTCGCTCGCGTCTCCCATCAGTGGCCTGCCAGACTGGGCCAAAGTTCAATGCGGCCCCAACGCGTTTAGCGTTGACGCTACGATGCCACTTGAGACCACCGAGGACCAAGCGCGCCAGATGATGCAAAGCCTGCTCGAAGACCGTTTCAAAATGCGCGTGCACTGGGAAAAGAAAGATATGCAGGTTTTCGTCCTGACCATCGCGCCAGACGGATTCAAAGGAAAGGTTTACGATCCCAAAACTTTCAAGCGGCCAACGCTAACTTGTCCTGAGGACGACCAGGGCTGCGGTCAGTTTTATGGCAGAGCCACGATCTCCGAACTTGCGAATTTCCTCAGTTCTTCCGCCGGACGTATGATCATTGACAAGACCGGCCTCACCGATACTTACGAAACAAACTTCATGTTTGCGAACGACAAAGCCGAAGCCTCATCTCTCCCGTCTCTTCCAACGGTTCTGCGCGAGAAATTCGGCCTCTTGTTGAAACCGCAAACCGCTCCGGTCGACGTTCTCGTCATCGACCACGTAGAAAAGCCTTCGCCGAATTAACAGAGTTACTGAAGCGCACGGATAATTCGGATTAGAGACTTGTTCTTGATGCGTACGGCTTGTATTCGTTGACTTGCCTGAGTACGCCACCTAAAATGTGCGATTCATGGCGGAATCCTCCTCTCTGATCGGCCAGACAATTTCGCACTACCGCATCGTGGAAAAGATTGGTGGCGGCGGAATGGGTGTGGTCTATAAGGCTGAAGACACGCGCCTGCATCGCTTCGCTGCGCTGAAATTTTTGCCGGATGATGTTGCGCGCGATCCGCAGGCGCTGGCCCGCTTTCGGCGAGAAGCACAGGCGGCATCCGCGCTGAATCACCCCAACATTTGCACGATTTATGATGTGAGCGAGGAAAACGCTCAGGCGTTCATCGCGATGGAATATCTTGAGGGCGCAACGCTGAAACATCACATCAGCGGAAGTCCGATGGAACTTGAAGAGCTTGTTTCGCTGGCCATTCAGATTACCGACGCTCTTGACGCGGCGCACGCAAAAGGAATTGTGCACCGGGACATCAAGCCCGCGAATATTTTTGTTACCAACCGAGGCCATGCGAAGGTGCTGGATTTTGGTCTGGCGAAGCAAGCGTGGATTCCGGAGAACAGCGGCGTTTCCGTTTTGCCAACGGCGACGGCTGAAGAACTTCTGACGAGTCCGGGCAGCGCGGTTGGCACGGTGGCATATATGTCACCGGAACAAGTGCGCGGGAAACCACTTGATGCGCGTACGGACCTTTTTTCATTCGGCGTGGTGCTGTATGAAATGGCAACCGGCGCGCTGCCATTTCGCGGAGACACTTCCGGCGTGGTCTTCGAGGCGATTCTGAATCGAGAGCCGGTTGCGCCGGTGCGTCTGAATCCGATTCTGCCTTCGCGGCTGGAAGAAATTATTCACCGCGCGCTGGAGAAGGATCGAAATCTGCGGTATCAGAATGCGGCTGACCTGCGCGTGGAATTACAGCGCGTGAAGCGAGACTCGAGTTCCGGACATTCCCACAAAGCAGTGCCGATGCCTGGGGAATCAGTGGAGGCTGCGCAGTCAAGCGCAGTATCGCCCGCGAAGCGAAACCACGGAATGCGAAATGCGATTCTTAGCGCGGCTGTGGTTCTTTTGCTGGCCGCTGGCATTTTCTGGTTCCTCCATTTCCGGTCTTCAGTTGGTACGCCGGCGTCGAGCAACAATTGGAAGCAGCTTACATTTTTCACGGATTCCGTTGTTAGCCCGGCACTTTCGCCCGACGGAAAAATGCTCGCGTTTATCCACGGAGATAATCCATTTTTCGGCGCCGGGCAAATCATGGTGAAAATCCTTCCCGACGGTCAGCCCGCCGAACTGACGCACGACACGTCGTTGAAAATGACTCCGACATTTTCTCCGGATGGATCGCGCGTTATTTACAGCACAGGTGTGGTGTGGGATGTGTGGGAGGTGCCGGTGCTTGGAGGTGAGCCAAAGAAGTTGATGCCGAACGCGTCATCACTTTCATGGGTGGAAGGCGGAAAACGGCTGATGTTTTCGGAGATCACCGGCGGTTTGCATATGGTGCTGATCAGCACGGACGAAGACCGTGGAAATCGGCGGGAGATTTACGCGCCACCCGGCGAGCGCGGCATGGCGCACCATTCGTATCTTTCGCCCGATGGCAAAAGGGTGCTCGTTGTGCAAATGAACAGCCGCGGTGAAATTACGCCTTGCCGCATCGTTTCTTTCCAGGGTGGCAGCGACACGCGAACCGTCGGTCCTGCCGTCGGATCGTGTTATGAAGCGGCATGGTCACCCGACGGTGAGTGGATGTACCTTAGCGTGGTAATCGGCAATGAATCGCATATTTGGAGACAGAAGTTTCCGGAAGGCCAGCCCGAGCAAATTACTTTCGGGCCAACGTCGCAGGAGGGAATCGCCATGGCCGCCGACGGCAAGTCATTCATCACCGCCGTTGGTTCGCGAGACGCAACAGTGTGGCTGCACGATAAAGACGGGGATCAACCGATTTCATCAGAAGGCAACGTGACAGGCGCTACTTTCTCCACGGATGGAAAAAGTCTTTACTATTTGCTGTCGAGCGGGCAACCGCCCAGCTCCGAATTGTGGATGAGGGAACTGGCCAGCGGAAAAACGGAAAAGATACTCTCCGCTGTTTCCTTGCGATCGTATTCAGTTTCGCGCGATGGAAAACAGGTCGTCTATGCGTCGAACGATCCGAGCGGGAATCCTAGTGTGTGGATTGCGCCAACGAATCGGCGCTCGTCGCCGGTGCGCATATCCGCGGCGGGAGCAATCGATGATTTACCGCGATTCCTGGCGGATGGCGACGTGGTATTCCGGTCTGCCGACGGAGGAGCCAATTTTCTGAATCGCATGAGTCCGGACGGCAGCGGCCGGCGAAAAATAACTCCGCTGCGCGTGATTGACTTCGACGCTGTCTCGCCGGACGGCCGCTGGGTCGTAGCCTCCTCACCCGGCCCCGATTCAGAGCACTACGCGCGGACGATGGCGTTTGCGGCGGATGGCAGCAAAGCGGTGATGTTGTGCGACGGATATTGTGCGCTGACATGGGATTCCGCGGGAAAATTCGCGTATCTGAATTATTGGGATGCCGTGACCAGAGAAGGTGTCTTCGTGCTACCGGTGCAGCAGGACACGGGACTTCCGAAGCTTCCGCCCGGCGGGATTACGAGTAAAGAGCAACTCACAAGCGCGAATGTTGCGATGATTCGCAAAGAACTGAAATCGGCCGTGAGTCCGTCTCTCTACGCTTACGTAGTGCAGAATACACGCCGCAACTTGTACCGTATTCCTCTGCAGTAGACACACCTCGCTGTATTCGCCCACGCTTGACAGATACAAACATGTGTTTTAAACTAGTGTTTGAATATGAAGCGAGAGCACAATCCGAGAATAACGCGTGGCGGGCGTAAGGGTAGCCCGGTGCATTCAGCGGCGACGCGGCAGAAGCTGGTGGATTCGGCGGGGCCGATCTTCGCGGAGAAGGGGTATTACTCGGCGACGGTGCGGGAAATCTGCAAGCAGGCTGGCGCAAATGTGGCGGCGGTGAATTATCACTTCAAAGATAAGTTGGGGCTGTACGAAGAAGTCCTGGTTCAATGCAAACGCGCGACGCATGTGGCTCAAGTTTTTGCGGCGCTGGACCAGACCGGATCGCCGGAAGATATTTTGCGGGACGTGATCCGAGCGAGGGTGCAGGGGCTGCGTAAAAACGCGATGCCGAATTGGCAACTTCGGATATTCGCGCACGAGCTTGCAGATCCGTCGCCGGCGTTGTCTCGTTTGATCAATCGAGTTTCGCGGCCGATTTATGACCGTCTACTGGAACTCATCGGGAAGATTATCGGAATGCCTGCGCGCCATACGAAGACTCGGCTGTGCGCGCATAGTGTGATGGGGCAGATACTTTTTTACGTTTTCGCGGGGCCGGTTCTGGAGCGGTTTTCGCCTGACATGAAGTTGACGGATGAAATGTTGGAACAGATTGCGAATCATATTGCGGATTTTTCACTGGCTTACCTTCGTGAGATGGGCCGAAACGCAAAGAAAAACGCGCGCTAGCGCAATCGAGGCAAAACATGGCTGACGAGAAAATAATGAATAGTTCAGCGGAACCGAACAAGCCTGCGAATACACCGAATGGCGGCGCTCCAGCGACGCCTGCTCCCGCACCGCGGCGAAGATTCATCCGAATTTTAGTGGTTGCTGCAATTTTGGTGGTGGCTGGAATTTTTATTTGGAGAGAGTTTTTTGCGGCGCCGAAAATTCCGGACAGCATTGTCGTGCTGAGTGGGCGCGTCGAAGGTGACGATTCCGCGATAGCGCCCAAGACGACCGGACGGATTCTTGAATTGCGAGTGCGCGAAGGCGACGCAGTGAAAGCCGGGGACATCATCGCGATTCTTGATGACGAACAAGTCCGCGCGCGGGAGAACCAAGCTCGCGCGGTGCTGACGGAAGCGGAAGCAAAAGAGAGATCAGCGAGCGATCAGATTGCCGTTCTTCGAGAACAGATGAGCCAGAATCAACTGCAAACGGAGCAGTCAAGAATTGATGCCGGTGGACGCGTGCGTCAAGCGGAAGCGGATTTAGCGGCGGCGGAAGCGGATCTGGCGCAGCAGCAGGCTGCGTATCAAATCGCGGCATTTAATAAGGATGCTTACGGGAAGCTGGCGAAATCGGGAGCTGTTTCGGAACAACAGGGACTTCAATATGCGGCAACCGCGGATCAACAGGCCGCGGCGGTAACCGCGGCGAAGCGCAGAGTGGAATCGTCGCAAGGTGCGCTGACGACGGCGCGGGCAAATTTGGATAATCCGGGAATTCGTAAATCTCAAGTTGATTTGGTTGGAAAGCAGATCACGGAGCAGAGCGCGGAAATGGCGAACGCTCGCGCAACCACGGAACAAGCGCGCGCGGAGCTGGCCGAAGCGGAAGCGAATCGCGCGGATTTAATTGTGAAAGCGCCGTTCGATGGAACGGTGGCGACGCGAGCAGCGGAACCGGGCGAAGTGGTAGTTGCGGGGACTGCGCTGATCACTTTGATCGATTTGAGCAAAGTTTATCTGCGTGGATTTGTGCCCGAAGGCGAAATTGGAAAAGTGAAAGTTGGCCAATCGGCGAGAATTTATTTGGACTCGAATCCGAAGCAGCCGCTGGATGCTTACGTTTCGCGGATTGATCCGCAGGCGACATTCACACCGGAGAATACTTATTTCCGCGATGACCGCGTGAAGCAGGTGGTCGGACTGAAATTGCAATTGAAAAGCGGAATTGGATTTGCAAAACCCGGGATGCCCGCCGATGGAGAAATTTTGGTTCAAGGCGATACGTGGCCGAAAGTCGGACGAATTCAATAATGGTTACCGCATCTGAAAATGTGGAACTTCGCGCGCCGGGTGGCGCTGAGCAGCAGCTTGCGCTGAACGTGAAAGATTTGTGGAAGCGATATGGCGTGGTGGAAGCGGTGCGAGGAATCACGTTTGAAGTTGCAAAAGGCGAAATTTTTGGACTGATCGGGCCGGACGGCGCGGGAAAAACTTCCACATTTCAAATTCTTGCAGGAGTGATGGAGGCAACGTCGGGAACGGTCGGCGTATTTGGCGGGGAAGCGCGAACGATGCGCTCGCAGACTGGATATCTGACGCAAGCGTTCAGTTTATATCCGGACTTGAGCGTTGCGGAAAATATTCGGTACACGGGAGATCTGCGGCGCGTGCCGCCGGATGAGATCGACAAGCGCGGAATGCAATATCTGCGAATGTTCGACATGGATCGCTTCACGGACCGATTGGCGGGGCGATTGAGCGGCGGCATGAAACAAAAGCTGGCGCTGGTTTGCGCGCTGGTTCCACAGCCGCAAATTTTACTGCTGGATGAGCCGACCACCGGAGTTGACCCAGTTTCGCGGCGCGAATTTTGGGACACGCTGACACATCTTGCGGCGGATGGCTTGACGATTGTTGTGGCAACTCCGTATCTGGATGAAGCGGAAAGATGCCACCGGATTGCGCTGATTCATCAGGGAAAAATTCAGCAGATGGGAACGCCGGCGGAACTAACGGCGAGCCTGAATGCGAAGAGATTGGAATTGCGCACGCCGGATCTAGGCAAAGCCGAGGCGGCGCTTTCGGAACTGACGGGCACCGACAAAGACTTCATCGATATTCAGCGATTTGGCGACCACATCGATCTGCTGGTGAATGATCCGCAAAAGGCGATTGCCGTGTTGAACGAAAGAATGAAGGGTGCGGGAATTGTTGATGATGTTCGCGTTGATGAGCCGACGCTTGAAAATGTTTTTGTGGCGAGATTGCGCGGATCGGGACAGGAAGCGCATCGGGAGCCATTCCCGGTCCGGCACGATCACGGCGATTTGCGCGGGCGGATTGCGATGGGCGCGACGAATTTGACGAAGCAATTTGGCGCGTTTACGGCGGTAAAGAACGTCAATTTGAAAATTCAGTATGGAGAGGTGTATGGGCTGCTGGGCGCGAATGGAGCCGGCAAAACGACGACGATCAAAATGCTTTGCGGATTGCTGGACGCGTCGAGCGGCAAGATGGAGCTGGCCGGCGAAACTTCCAATTTGCGTTCGCAGCACATCCGGCAGGGGATTGGATACATGTCGCAGAAATTTTCTTTGTACGACGACATGACCATTCTGGAGAACTTGAAATTCTTCGCGGGAGTTTATGGCGTGCCCGATGCGGAGCGCGACGAAAAAATAAAATGGGTGCTTTCATTTTCCGGGCTGGAAGGAAATCAGAACCAAATCACCGGAAGTTTGCCGGGAGGCTGGAAACAGAGAGTGGCTTTCGGAGCGGCAATTTTGCATGAGCCGAGCATTCTTTTTCTGGACGAGCCAACTTCGGGCGTCGATCCTCTGGCACGCCGAGCGTTCTGGACAATGATTAACCGGCTGGCGGATGCGGGCGCGGCGATTCTGGTGACGACGCATTATTTGGAAGAAGCCGAGCAGTGCAACCGGCTGGGAATGATGGTGGCTGGCGAGCTTGTTGCGGAGGGTACGCCGAGCGGAATTAAACAGCAGCAGAAGGGACATCTGCTGGAAGTGATTACCGATCAGCCGCAACGCGCGGCGGACATTCTGAAAAAAGATAGGGAAAACTGGCGGGTCGCGGTATTCGGGAATCGACTTCACGTGATTACGGAAGAGAGTGCGGAAGAAGGCGAGAAAAAAACTTCAGAGGAACTGGAAGCGGCCGGCGTTCGTGTGATCAGTGTTCGCGAAGGCAGATTTTCTTTGGAAGATGTGTTCATCAGCATCGTTGAGCAGGCGCGGCGCGAAGGAAAAGTTGCGCAGGAAGAATAAAGGAAAGTAAATGAGGCGAATTGCGGCGCAAATCCGGAAGGAGTTGACCCAGATTGTCCGGGACTGGCGCACGCTTGCCTTGGCGATGGTGTTGCCGCTCGTGCTTCTGTTGCTGCTGAGCACTGCTATTTCGCTGACGGTGAATGATTTACCGATGGTCGTGCAGGACTATGACAATTCGGCGGCATCGCGCGATCTGATTGAAGCGTTTCGCGCGTCGAATACATTTCGTATTGTGGCATGGCCGCCGGATAAACAGGCGGAGCAGGCGCTGATCACGAATACAGCACGCGTGGTGCTGATTATTCCTGTGGAATTTGGCAAGGAAATGGCGCGAGGAGTGAACGCGCCGGTGCAGTTGATGGTGGATGCGTCGGATGCGAACACGGCGAAGTTGGTGTCCGCGTATTCGGGCGAGGTTACGAGCGCATACAACTTGCGCACGGCGGCGGCAGTTCATCCCGCGCTGGTGCAGACGGCGTTCCGGCTGTGGTACAACCCCGGACTTTCCTCGAAAAAATTTTACGGGCCGGGAATTTTTGTGCTGGGCCTTTCGATGTTCCCTCCATTGCTAGCCGCGCTTGCGATGGCGAAAGAAGGCGAGCAGAAAACGATTCTGCAGGTATACGTGTCGAGCATTTCCGCGCACGAATTTTTACTTGGGAAAATTCTAGCGTTTACGGCGGTGGCATTGGCGGAAAGCGCGGTGATGATGATTATACTCTTCACCTACTTCGGCCTTACGCTGGTTGGCGACCCAACGCCATTTTTTATCGCCACCATTCTTTATGCGTTTTGCGTGGCCTCGTTCGGAACAATGATCGGAGCGACGGTGCCGAATCAGGCGGCAGCGTTGCAGGCGGTTTCTCTGGGCGGATTCCTGCTGGTGTTTTTGCTTTCAGGGCTTTTATTTCCGATCCAAAACATTCCGGCGGGCATACGTTGGATTTCCAACATCATTTGGGGCCGCTATTACATTGAAATTGTCCGCGATGCGCTGCTGCAAGGCGGCGGCTGGCCGGCGGTTTGGTACAAGGTGCTGATCATCGGAGTGATCGGATTTATTTTTTATAGCCTGGCGTGGCGCACTATGCGACGCATGCAGCTGAAAGCATAATTATGAGAAATTTCTTCGCGAACATTATCAATCACCGTTTGCTTGCGTTGATCAGGAAGGAATTCAACCAGATCAAGCGCGACCGGCGTCTGGCCGTTTCGCTGATTCTGCCGCCGATCTTGCAACTCACACTTTTCGGTTTCGCGTTGAGCGCGGCGGTTTCCAACGTGCGGCTTGGTGTGGTGGACGACAGCCACACTCCCGAAAGCCGCGAACTGATTGCCACGATGACGGAAAGCAAAGCGTTTCAACTTTCCGGATATTATTTTTCTGTGAACCAGCTTGGCGATGCGATCAGCCAGAGCAAAGTCGATGCTGGAGCGGTGATTCCTTACGACTACGCTCGGAATCTGGCGCGCGAACGCCCAACTATTTTGCAATTTTTGTTGAACGCGATGGACGCGAACACCGCAACCATCAGCCAGGGATATGCGCAGGGCGTGGTGCAGACTTTCAACGGCATTTTGCAAAGTGAAGGGCTGCACGCGAGTGCCGCGCCCGATGCGTCAACGAACATTAATCACGGCGGGCAGGTGCAACTGCAGGCGGCGTTTCTTTACAATCCCGGACTCGTTGATTCGTGGTTCATCGTTACCGGCGTTTTTGGACTGTTGCTGATCCTGAATAGTTCTCTGGTTGCGTCGGGCGCGATGGTCCGGGAGCGTGAAGCTGGGACAATTGAGCAATTGCTGATGTCTCCGGCGAGCACGACGGAAATCATTGTCGCGAAAATTGTTCCGCTGTTCGTTTTGCTTTTTATGATGATGGTTGTCGCGATCGGCGTGGTGAAAGTCGTTTTTCACGTTCCATTTCAGGGAGGACTTTCCTTAATCGTTGCCGGCGGCGCGCTGTGCATTTTGTCGGGCATCAGCCTGGGCACAGTGATCGCGACGATTAGTAAGTCCGCGCAGCAAGCGCAATTGACGAGCTTTTTTGTAAACCCTCCGATGTCGTCGCTATCCGGGGCGCTGAATCCTGTCGAAGCGATGCCGAAATGGTTGCAGCCGCTGACAGTCCTGAATCCGATTCACCATTTCGCGACGATTGTGCGGGCAAGCATGCTGAAGGGAAGCGGAATTTCATCACTGTGGCCGAATTTTTTGGCACTCATGATTTTTACGTTGATTCTTGTGACGCTGAGCGTCTGGCGATTCCGAAAGCAATTGAGCTAATCCGAGAGGATTTATTCCGATGAGAAAACCAATTCGATGGAACATTGATAGCAGCTTGATTGCGCCGATATTTTTTTTCGGAGCGCTTGTCTTCGCGAATGGCGCATTCGCCCAAGGCCCGGCACAGACTCAGACACAAGGAACGCAGGCGAATCCGCTGCCGCTTTCCGGGAAGATTGGGCAGAACGGCTCGGTGAAGGCGACGCAAGCGCCGGTGCCGGGAACCACCACGAGCGTGGACACGATCAATCCGACGGTGCAGGTGCAAGGGCCGTATGCGGGAAGCACGTCGAGCACGGCGAAAATGCCATTTTCGGGAAAGTTGTCGTTGCGAGATGCAATCGCGCGCGGACTTGAATACAACTTGGGAACAGTAGGCATGGCAGCAGCGGAACGGCAAGCGCATGGGCAAAGTATTTCCGCGCGAAGCGCGCTGTTGCCGAATGTGAATGGGACGCTGGGAGAAACCGTTCAGCAGGAAGACTTGGTGGCGCTCGGGCTGCGCATCAAATTTCCAGTTCCGGGTTTCACGTTTCCGACCATCGTAGGGCCATTCAATTATTTCGATCTGCGTGCGCACCTTACGCAGATTGTGTTGGATCTTACGGCGCTGAATAATTATCGCGCGGCAAACGAAACTGTGCGGGCCAATCAATTCGCGACGCAGGATGCGCGCGATCTGGTGGTGCTGGCCGTCGGCGGCGCATATCTTCAGGTGATTGCGGCGAAGGCGCGCGTGGCGTCGGCGCGTGCGCAGTTGGACACGGCAAATGCGCTTTTTCAACAAACGTCGCAGAAGCACGGAGTGGGAGTGGCTGCGCAAGTCGACGTGGATCGAAGTGAAGTGGAGGCGCTGACGCAGAGGCAGAGATTATTGTCCTTGGAGAATGATCTTTCCAAACAGAAAATTAATTTGGCGCGCATGACGGGGCTACCTCCGAACGAACATTTTGATGTTACCGATGATGTGCCATTTTCCGCGGCGCCTCCGGTTACTCCAGAGGATGCATTGAAACAAGCGCTCGACGGGCGCGCCGATTTGAAATCCGCAGAGGCGCAAGTTCACGCAGCGGAACGCGAACGATCCGCGGCGAAAAGCGAATTGCTTCCGTCACTTTCCGCGGCCGGCGATTACGGAGTGATCGGCGTAAATCCTGCGCAGTCGCACGGAACATTTACTGCGGCGGCGACGCTTCGCGTGCCCATCTGGCAAGGTGGACGCGCAAAGGGGGACATCGAGCAGGCGGATGCAATGCTGACACAACGGCGCGCGGAACTGGAAGACCTGAGGACGCAAGTGGAAAGCGATATTCGCGAAGCGTATCTGGATGTGGAAACAGCGGCGAGTCAGGTGGAAGTTGCGCAGAGAAATATTAAAGTGACGGAAGAGGCGCTGGACCTGACGCGTCAGCGATATGAAGCAGGCGTGACGGACAATGTGGAAGTTATTCAGGCGCAAGAATCGGTGACGAGCGCAAAACTGGATTACATCAACAGCGTTTTTGCGCACAACGCTGCGAAGCTGAGCTTGGCGCGCGCGATGGGGCGCGCTGCGGATAGTTTGCCGCGATTTTTGAACCTAAGTATGAATGTGCAGTGACTTTC
>Ga0209624_10002802_pt1 | contig 12694 bp, 12 predicted proteins | sample JacPinW_OM2H0_O1_FD_188565 | JGI IMG/M metagenome (GOLD analysis project Ga0209624, IMG submission 188565) | Forest soil microbial communities from Algoma, Ontario, Canada - Jack Pine, Ontario site 1_JW_OM2H0_O1 (SPAdes) (version 2) | ecosystem: Environmental > Terrestrial > Soil > Boreal... | reverse complement strand
CTCGGCCTCCTTCGATCCGAGCACTGTTGGGGTGAACACCGAACAGTCTACTCGGGCCGTAGCGAGGCCGACGTCGTTATGACATCAATCAGGACCTAGCCATCAACACAGGGGGTGTATCCTCGTTCCATGAGAATGAGTGTCTTCTTGACAGCAGTATTGGCATGGACTGCCGTCGGACGACTCGCGCAAAGTTCAGAGCAGTCTCTTGCTAACGCAGTGCAACTATTTGGCAAAGCGTTGAGCGAGGAACATCGGGTCTATCGCCTGAATGATAACTACGTTGTCTGGCTGATTCTCGACAGGCGCGGCGAACTATTCGAGGTGGATGTCGGTCCCAAATCGTACTATTCAACAGAGTTTCCCGGCGCAAACAAATCTCCGGAACTTGACCGCCTTTCAGAGGTTCAGTACGAAGATTCGTTGCAGAAAATTTCACAACTCAAGGAGGTCGGGGAAGCTCAAGAATTGCATTCCGGTCCAGTTCCAAGTGCTTTTGGACCGCTGAATACGGACCGATTCAGTAAGGCCGTTGTTGACCGAGTTGTGACGGAAGATAGCAAACAGGACGTAAGAAAATTCAACGTCTATTTTTTGCAAGACATGGAAGGTTCACCGGTGCAAGTCGAGACTGTCCAAGGACTCCCGATGGTGTGTCTGGCCGGCGTTTGGTATTACTTGCCACCGAAATCCGAGAACAAAATTGAACTGGGTAGGTGGCAGACCTTACAGGTTGCGGGACCCAGTTTGCGCGAGATGAAGACCTGTCATCGAACAACGGTGCTGCATGACGCTGATGGATTCACGATTGAAGAACCTCAAAACGAAACCATCGAGATGACCCAACCGCTTAGGGTCCGGGGACTGGTTGGCCGCGTTGCCCTTGGAGACGAGCCCGTGGCAGGTGTAAATGTAGAAGTCCGAAGGGGAAGTGATAACGTGCTGGCGAGCAGAACAGACGCTGATGGAAACTTCAGGATTCCCGACGCTACTGAGGGCGAGTATAAATTTAAGGTGACCAAAGACGGCTTTAAGGCGCTCTCAGGCACAATATTTGTCGACCGCAATGCTCCGACCGAAACAATCAGTTTCGAAATGCACGTAGGAACATAGGGTGTCTCTCGTACCAAATCTGCGCTAGCTCCTGATTCGTCGGACAACCGGACATATCGGGAAGCTGACCACTTTCCCCAGCTTCAGACCGCAACGTTTTTCGCCAAAACATGTTAGAATCGTAGTGCGCTCCGTAAATGTTGGGGGACCTAAACTGATTTGCGGGCGTGGCTTGCCCTGCCTCACTTGATTTGATATGGTCTGGCTTCGCCGCCCGTTTCCAGACCCTGGTAAATCGTCCGTCCGGCCGAGTGACCCAAATCTTTGCAGCAGTCGAACGCAGTGCATCGGGAGAAAAAGTATGAAGAACCTTTTTGTTGGCAACATGAGCTTTCAAACGACTGCAGCGGATTTGCGCGCCTTGTTCGAACCCTTCGGACAGCTCGCGCGTGTTCACGTCGCAACTGATCGCGAGACGGGCAAAGCGCGCGGCTTTGGCTTCGTCGAGATGGTCAACGACGCGGAAGCCGCTAAAGCCATCGCAGCGCTCGACGGAAAAGACCTCGGTGGTCGCAATCTAAAAGTTAACGAAGCGCGCCCCAAGTCTGAATCCGGCGGCGGCCCACGCGGACCGCGAAGTGGTCCGGGAGGGAACTCCGGCGGCAATCGCGGCAGCGGTGGCAATCGTGGCGGCAGCGGTGGTGGTGGCGGTCGCGAAAGATTTTCCAACGAGGATTACCGCGAAGTGGCTCGTCAGCCCCGCGAACCTCGCTGGTAATTTTTTTTTCTTAGTGCGTAAGCATTTGTGTTGGCGGTGAAGTTGCCCGCCGGTTAACCCAACCCAAGGAGATAGCCATGACCACTACATTTAAAAAGCGCCAGAAAGAAATGAAGCGCATGGACAAAGCGCGTATGAAGGCAGAACGCCGCGCTCAGAAAAAACTGGAACCTCGCGAAGACGGATCCGTAGAAGTATTTGACACCCGCATCGAAGACTTGCAGCCCCTGGCGCTCGACGATTCCAGCATCCCGTCGGAGCGGGAGTAACGACCGGCTCATAATTCGAGCGCTTCAGTCGCTCGAACCTTATTCGAACCGATGTCTAAACCAATGGGCCGAGGTTCGTCCGGGAGGGCCTGCCGTGTTTGCCCCGCCCGCGTGGTTTGGCGAAGTCGCCGTCCTCCACGCGTCCAAGCCGGCCGAATCGGTTCCAGTTGACCTCATCTCCCCGGTAAATTCAAATTACGACACCGCCCGCAACTCACTCCGCTCTGCGGGGTTAAAATAAGTGTTATACTTACAATTCGCCGCCTCCGCCGTCTGATAATTGGCGCGATTCATTCTTCGGCACAATCCAGAGGAGTTCGAACATGGCTCTCCAATTTCAGGAATTGTATAGCTGGATCAGGCGCCGAAAGATTTTCGCCACCTTGCTTGTGATGGCCACTCTCGGCATCGGCATCATGATCGGCACGCTGATTTCGGGTCGAGCCCTGGCTACGCACGATCAAAACGCCGCCAGCGGCGCTTCGCTTCTAGTTATCCCCGACCCCGTCACCCTCTCGAATGGCTTCGCGACAATTTCGAAAAAGGTTGGCCCCTCTGTCGTAAACATCTCCACCACGCAGGTAATCGAGAAGCCCAAGGCCGGCAAGAGGCCGCACGCACAGGGCGACTTCCAGGATTTCTTTGACCGCTTTTTTGATTCTCCCGATCGCGGCGAAGACGCCGAGCGCAGCCTCGGCTCCGGTGTGATCGTTGACAAAAAAGGCTTCATCCTCACCAACGACCACGTGGTTGACCAGGCCACCAAAATTCAGGTCACCATTGACGGCGATCCAACTCACTACAACGCTCATCTGATCGGGGTCGACAAAGACACCGATGTCGCGGTAATTAAGATTGACGCGGACCATGAATTCGCCGTCGCCCGGCTTGGTAATTCCGATGGCGTGCAGGTCGGCGACTGGGTTCTTGCCTTCGGCAGCCCCTTCGGATTGAACTCCACCGTTACCGCCGGAATCATCAGCGCCAAAGATCGTTCCAATGTCGGCCACCAGTTTCAGCGCTTCATTCAGACTGACGCCGCCATCAACCCCGGAAATTCCGGCGGCCCGCTCGTCAATATGGCCGGCGAAGTAATCGGCATCAACACCGCCATTTACACCGAAAGCCGTTCGTTCGAAGGCGTCGGCTTCGCCATGCCTTCCAACGCTGTCATCAACGTTTACAACCAGCTCATCACCAACGGCAAAGTCACCCGCGGCTCCATCGGCATCACTTTTCAGGACGAGCGTAGCAACAATCCCGTGCTGCTCAAGGAGCTCGGCGCGCCCTACGGAATCGTGGTGGAAGCAGTTGAACCTGGCAGCCCCGCGGATAAAGCCGGCCTGCAACCCGGCGACGTGATCACCAACATCAACGGAACCCCCGTGCACACCGGCGCCGATCTCGTGAATCCCATTGCGCAAACGCCCATCGGCCAGTCCGTGCAAATCAGTTACGTTCGCGGGAAGACATCGAAGGACGTTTCGCTCGTCGTCGCCGACCGCTCCAAAATTTTCCCGCAGTCCGCGCAATTGGCGGAAGATCAGCTCGAGCAGCAACAAACCCCGGGGGAATACGGTTTGCATGTGGAAGAACTGACCCCCGATTTGGCTCACAAGCTGGGAATGGGCAAAGTGACCGGCGTCATCGTCACCGAAGTGGAGCCCGCAAGCTTCGCCGAAGATATCGATTTCACCCGCGGCGACGTGATCACCGAAATCAATCACGCCCCTATCAATAATCTGGCTGACTACCGCCGCGAAATGGCCCAACTCAAGGCAGGCCAGGACGTCTTGTTCAAGGTCGCCCAGCGTGGTAACAACGATCGCGTGTTAACACTGTTCCTGGCCGGCGCCGTCCCCGCCACTCACTAAGAGCGGGGAAGTTGACCAATGCAGTAGCGCTGGACCTTGACGCCCCAGCCCGACTCGTTGTCTTATACGCGTTCAACCGCTCCGCGGCAGCTTGTCCGGGCGGCTTATTGCGCGATAATGGGGCAGGGAGTCATCTCGATGACGCGAACCATCCGATACTTAGCGCTTTCGGCCGTCCTGCTAGCCGCAACATTCCCGGCCTTCGCTCAATCGACTTCCAGCACTGCCGCCACATCATCCTCGTCTCATTCGACGACAACCGCCAAAAAGAAAACAGTTTCAAAAAAACATCACACGCATCGCGAGCCAACTCAAAAAGCTCCTACACCTGCGCGCATCACCGAGATTCAAACTGCCCTCGAGCACCGCGGCTATTATCAAGGTAATCCAAACGGGAAATGGGATTCCAACACAGTTTCCGCCATGCAGAAATTTCAATCCGATAACGCCTTGGAATCTTCTGGCAAAATCAACGCGCTAAGCCTGCAGAAATTGGGACTGGGCTCAAGCATCGCAGGAGTCTCCGCGCCTAAGCCCGTTCAACCGCAACCTAGCAAGCCCGCAGTATCAGCGCCCGTCGTCGCTCCCGCTCCTGCGTCCACACAATCTTCAAGCGCTTCCGCAGGATCCACGCTGGCCTCCAGCTCCGCACCGGCCGCTGCTGTAACAAAAACTCCACAGCACTAATCACCGCGCCCCATCAAACGCATTCCGCGCAGGAAGTTGTAACGCCGGGATTTTTGCGCCTGCTGCAAATCTCCGCTAGCGCTAGGTGTAGAATACCGTCGATCCTGGGAGTCAATTCAGACGCGGAGGCTTATCCATGGACAACGTTCACGTCGCAGCACCTGCTCGCAAAGCGCTCGCTAGCCACATCAAGCCAAGCGAACTTCCGTGGGTCCCCTGGGCGCCCGGCCATTTTATAAAACTCATCAAGCTGAATCCCGTCACCGGCCAAATTGTTCTTTTCATCCGCTCGCAGTTGGGAGCAGCTCTCCAGGTCCATTTCCATCCTGGTACTGTAGTCGTTTACACCGTGCAGGGCGCATGGACGTACGACGAGGGCTGGACCTCCGAAGCAGGAGACGTTGTTTTTGAAGTAGCCGGGTCCACACACTCCCCGCGCATGGTCGGCAAAGAAGAAACGATCGTTTTTGCCGTGATCGAAGGCGCCCTGAATTTTCTCGACGATGCCGGCAACACCGTCGGCGTAGAAAACTGGCAATCTTTCCTGAAGCGCTACCACGACTATTGCAGTGAAAAAGGTTTGGCCCCGGTGGACATCACAAAATTCTGAAGCTGAGGTTCAAAAGAAGGGAACTGCACTTACTCTTTCGTCTTCAATTTCAAGCGGTGCTTATTCTCCTCTAGGAACGCTCGCAGCCCGTCCGTGGCATCGAGCAGCCGCGTCCATTGCTCGTAATACAACGTCACCGGAAACCGCCCCAGCCCGTAAACACTCACGCCACCCTTCTCACCCACGCGAAACTCCAGCGTCCCGCTGCGCTTTGATCCGCCCGCCTGTTTTTCCAGTTCCGCAATCCGCGCCATCAATTCTTCTTTAGTAGGTTCAGCCATGTTCATTTTCTCCGAGTAGGAATTTATGTATCTCTAGCCGATGATAACACTCAAGCTTCCATCAGATGTTGGCAATCAACTTCGCGTATCTCCGCAATTGTCAGCATTCGCGACAAATCCCTGACCAGATTTTTACACTTTCGCGACAACGTTGTGACAATTGCCTCCGTCTCCAGCACTAGCATTCCGCCCCAGCAGGTCAGCAAGTTTTGTACTCACCCAGCAATCGAAGCTGGCCGCAACAAAGGAGAATTACAATGCAACGCCGCACCACCGCACTTGCCGTATTTCTAGGCCTCGCGATGCTATTCGGTTCCAGTGTTCTCCACGCCCAATATCAAGTCACTGATTTGGTTTCGAATCAGCCAAAGACCGCACGAACCACAGACCCTCTCCTCCTAAATGCCTGGGGACTGGCCTATGGCCCCGGCGGCCCTTTTTGGACTAGCGACAACGGCTCAGGCTTTTCAACCCTTTACTCGGCAGCCGGAGCCAAGATTCCCTTGAACGTTTCGATTCCCGCGGCAACTGGTAGCGGCCCTGGTTCGCCGACGGGTATCGTCTTCAACGGTGTAACCTCAGACTTCAACATTAGCGGCGGCCAATCAGTCTTCATTTTTGCCACTCTCGACGGCACCATCAGCGGCTGGGTACCTTCGCTCAATCCCAATGCAGCCATGATTGCTGCATCTACCGGCGCCACTTACACCGGCCTGGCGATCTCCACTAATGCGTCCGGCAACTTTCTCTTCGCTGCTGACGCTGCCGGAGGAAAAGTGGACATGTTTGACAACACCTTTACGTTCAAAAAGTCATTTACGGATCCCTCCGTGCCCGCCGGCTTCGCTCCTTACGGAATCCAGGACTTCAATGGCCTCCTTTACGTCACCTTCGCGACCACTGGCAACGCTTCCGGTGGATTCATCGATATCTTTGCGGAAGATGGCACTCTCCTGAAGCAACTCGTTCACGGTGCGCCGTTAAACCAGGCTTGGGGCTTGGCCATCGCGCCAAAGAATTTCGGACCATTCAGCAACACCTTGCTGGTCTCGAACAATCTCCCCGCCGGCACCATCAACGCTTTTAATTCTGTTACCGGCCAATTCGTCGGCACCTTAAAAGACACCAATAATGAAGTAATCCACATCAACCAGCTTTGGGGTATTGAATTTGGCGGCGGATCATCGGCCGATGGACAGGTCAACTCGCTCTTCTTCACCGCCGGCCCGGACAACTATGCCAACGGGCTTTTCGGCGTGATTAGTTTCAAGCCCTGACCCAACGATGTTGGGAAAGTGAACACAGGCGCCCCACTCTTTGCCGCGATAAACAAAGGGCGGGGCGCTTGCGATTCTTCGTCGAGTCGGATTCTTGGGTTTTCGGGAATGCCTTCGTTGTAGCAAAGACTATTTTCTCTTGTATGTACCCGTCTCCGTGGCATTCCCTATCAGCAGCTTGTCGTCATCGGTGAAAGACATTCTCCACACCACGGGCTTTGCCGGCGTGCCCGGAGGCGCACAATTCATTGAAATATGCTTCGCATCGGGAAAATCATACGTGCATTGATGATGCTCTCGCGGGCTTTCCATCACCAGATTGCCGTCTTCGCTGAAGTGCAACACTTCTTTCGTGCCGTGCACCTCTTCCCAATCGCCGGCTATACGACCCCTCAATGCCGGACGCGGATCGGGATAGCAGCTTAGCAATGACAACGTCGCGCATAGCACCAACAAAATTTCCGTCCAACATCTGCTCCATCGTGCGCGTCGAAAATCACTCGCTAGCAAATTTCTCCCAAGCAAATTGTTCATTTGCCACCCGCGCCGAGGGATCGGCCTGAATTCGACGCATCATGTTGGTATTTCGGCCAAGCACTTTGCAGCAAACCGCGGCTCCCGGTCTGTACCGAATAAAGTGTGCCTTCAGACATCGCAATGTACATCGTTCCATCCGGCGCTAATGCCGGCGACCCCACCGGGGTGCCTTGCAATGGCAAATCCCAAAGCAGTTTGCCCTTATCCGACAGCGCCACTAGCTTCGTTTCCGCAAGCACGTAAATCGTTCCATCGCTTCCCAGCACCGGTGCAGCCTGGCGGATCATGTTTCGCGTCCTCGGCAAAGGGAATCTCCATTTCACCGTCCCGTCAGGCGAGAACGCATACACCACGTCTTGAATCGACACGGCAATGATTGTTCCGTCCGCAGCAATCACTGGGGACCTGCGAAATCCCATTTGAATCTCGCGGTCGTACGTCCATTTCACCTGGCCCTGCGTATCCAACGCGATAAACTTGCTGAATTGCGTCCCCGCATAGATCGTCCCGTCATCGCCTACCGCGATCGGAGTATCGATATAAGTTTCTAGGGGCGTGCCTCTTGAATCCAGAGCGCCGCTCGCTGAAATCGAAACATGCGGGTAAGACCAAAGTATGTTTCCAGCTCTGTCCGCCACGAAAATTCTGCGCTCGCGAACGAACGCCACTGTTCCGTCCTTCAGCATCACCGGCGAAGTTTCACGATCCAGCGGCGGCATCGACCAGAATTGCGTCCCGTCTTCTTTGTTGAACGCGGAAAACGATTGCCCGCACGTGGTGTATATCGTGCTCCCGTCGAACGTCCCGCCTTGGTCGCTCGATGCCATCTTCGACGGAGCGCCGCAGGTTGTCTCCCACCGTTTCATCCCCGAAGACGTCAACGAATACACTTTGTTCACCGTACTGAAATAAATGTTTTGGGCGTCGTCCTGAAATACGCCGCTTTCGATCAAATCGTGCAGATCCACGCGATATTCCCACCGCGAAACGCTCGAAGCGTCCAGCGCATACATCTTGCTTCCCGCGATGTAAAGCGTCCCATCCGTTCCCACCGTCGGCGACGTGTAGAATCCGTCCACGCTCTCGAAGTATTTCGTCCATTTCACTTCGGGAATCTTGCCCGACGCGGTAACCGGACGCCTCACCAGGAAATACCAATAAAAAATACAAACGGCAGCGGCCACAATCACCACACAAAAGCTCAGGATTCTTGCTTTCACGAACGCGTCCTCGCCGAGCGGTAATTCGCAGCCTCAAAATCCGTGCGAATTTCCGCGCTCCCACCGTACCTTTAATTTCTCGCCCGCCGATTCCTACTTTGTAACCCGATGCTAACATCCCGCCCGAGCGCTCCCGTCGCCCGGATATACTTTTGTTAACAAGTTTAATAACCATGGCTTAGGGGGCGGGTCATGCGTCCAACGCGCGTTTTAATGATCATTCTGGAAGTCGTGCTGATTTTTGTAGCCTCTTCCGCCGTCATCAATTACGTAGTTACCAAACCTGTTTCCGGCCGGGACGCTACCGAAATAAAATTCAGTGCCGCCAACGCGAAAAAGTTCCGCTCGCTTTACGATACCGGCGCCAAGCAACTCAAAAATGCCGAGTACCCGGAAGCCCTCGCGAGTTTTCAGGAAGCGGAACAGTCCGTCGGCCAGCTCAACGACGATCAATACGCCGCGCTGAAAAACTCGCGCCAGCAAATCGCCACTTTCTACGAATCCTCCGGGCGCGCCGCCGATGCCGAAGCCGTGTACAAAACCATGCAAACCTCCGGCCTTCAAGAAGGTTATGTCCTCTCGCGCGCCCACGTCCCCGCTCAAGCTCTGCCTCGCTTGCAGGATGCCCAAGAATTTTCCGCGCATCTCACCGAAGGCAAGCAAGCCGCACTGATGGAATCCAGCGGCGCAGTCGTTGAATGCTTGCGAGAGACGCAGCGCTACGACGACGCCGTGGAAAATTCCCGCCAAATGATTGACTATCTTCGAGCGTCATCCAATCCATCCGATCTCGCGCTCACCGACAAATATCTCGAGCTCGCACAAACTTTCTCCGAGGCCAAGCAGTGGGAACAATCCGAACAAACGCTGATGCTCGGCTGGAGCACCGTGGACCAGGTCATCGCCCGCCGTTCCAGCCTGCCCGATTCTGATCCCGCCTATCTCCAGGCTCTCACCGAGAAGGACCTCTTATTGCATTGGTTGGTTTCTGCTTACACTCAAGACGGGAAGCTTGATACCGCGTTGGCAACTTCCGAGGAGTTTTACAAATATGTCGCGGACCACTCCAAACCCTGGGGCGACCTCGGCCCCTATCCGCGAAGAGAAGTAGCGGTAGAAGCCTACAAAATCGCCATGGCAGCCCACCGCGCCGACGCCGCGGCCCTCTGGGAAACTCGCATGCACGTCACCCGCTAATTCACCCGCCGTACGCTGAGTCCTTACGGTGTATCTGTCATCCTACTTCTCTTGGACGCCGTACAGAACCGCGCCGCGCCCGCAGCTTTAGGCTAGTTCATGCTTGGGTAAATCCCGGCCGTGCAGATCGAGTATTGCAGTCCTTGTGGCGCAAACGCTCTCAAATCCGGCAGCCCAAAAGTCGTCTCTCCATCCCCGCCAAAATTTGCTTGGAGCAAACTGAATAGAGCGGTGTACTGCGAGATCGGGAGAATACGTCCATCTGCTGGCAGAGCGCCGGCTCCATAGCCGTTCGCCGAAAGTACAATGTCTCCGATCATGCACAAGTTCGTGTCGTATTGGAATGTCGTACTGCCTGTGTAAGCGACTCCCCCATTTGTGCTGAGTTTCCCCGAGAGCGCCGTCAGATTCGCAGGAACCGTGCCCTTTCCTGGAATTCCTTGGGGACCTTGCGGTCCGGTCGGCCCAGCAGGGCCAGTCGCGCCTTTTGGTCCAGTTGCGCCAGCCGGACCTTCGGCACCTTTCGGCCCCATCGGACCAGCATCGCCCGTAGCGCCCTTTGGTCCAATCGCGCCGCTTGCTCCCTTCGGACCTGCTGGTCCAGCAGGTCCAGTCTGGTTCCACTGAATTTTGTGCGAGCCGGTCGCGCAAGTTGTGGTTGAACCCACAATCTGCACCGCCCCGGTCGTGTTGTTTACGCAGGCATAGATCACACTCTGCGCCGCTACCGGCTGAGCGACGATCGAAGAGAGGATCATCGCCAGGAACAGCGCGAGGAAAAGCGAGAGAAGCGACGAACCGAATACCATCAGGCCCTTGGGAGAAGTCATGTTACCTCCAGGAAGCAGGATCCAGAATGTTAGGCAAGTAACTCGCCATCTTGGCGATGCGGGAAGGATTTATTATCACCTCCCCAGAACTTGCGCAAGCCCTTTCGCGGCGGGGCATTGCGAGTTCATACTGATGAGCCGCCTCGACCCGACCTCTGAAGCGCTACCAGGTCGCTCACCCAAAATGTTGAGTAATTCATCGTCAAGTTGATTAAATCAACGCAAACGGCCCGTGGCACGGCTTCAATATCCGGGCGATTTTGCCCATCCCTTGAATTTCCAACCACATAGCAAAGGTATTTTTTCGCTGGAAACCGTGGCCCGCAACGTGCATAGTATGCTGCGTTCGCCCACACGGGCAGACAAAAAAACGGAGGAAACAAAATCATGGCAAAGAAACTCAAGAAGTCCAAGAAGCTCGAAGCCACCAAGCCGTTGACCGTCATCAGCCCGGCACGCGGCGGCCGCGGTTAATTCTGCGGTCGAATCAAAAGATCTTTGCTCTATGAAAAGGGGAAGGGCTTCGGCTCTTCCCCTTTTCTTTGTCGTTTGACCTCAAATCTGCCCGTTTGACCTCGGACCTGCCGTTTGCCTTTTGTGAATCACGAAGTGATTCATCCTAAGCGCCTTCACGAAGGCCGTGATGTCTTTAGTCAGCTAAGTGTGCGACGGGAAAATTCCGACCAGGCAGACCGAGTATTGCAGCCCCTGCGGAGCAAACGGCCGCAAATCCGGTAAGCCAAAAGTAGTGATGCCGTCTCCGCCAAAGTTGGTACCCAACAGTTGATAAGCAGCAGTATAGGTCGCGATCGAGAGGATACGTCCATCTGCGGGCAGCGCGTTCTCGCCATAGCCGTTCACTGAAAGGATCACGTCGCCGATCATGCATAGGCTGCCGTCGTACACGAATGATGAGGCGCCGGTGTACGAGACGCCACCATTTGTGCTCAGCGCGCCCGAAAGCTTCGTCAGATTGGCGGGAACCGTGCCCGTTCCAGGGGGGCCTTGCAGACCCTGTGGGCCCGTGGGACCGGCTGGCCCCGTGGCGCCCTTAGGCCCGGTCATGCCTGTCGGCCCTTCAGCACCTTTCGGACCCGCTGCGCCAGTGGCACCTTTCGGTCCAGTTGCTCCCGTTGCCCCCTTCGCGCCGGCAGGGCCCGCGGGACCCGTCTGGTTCCACTGAATCTTGTGCGAGCCAGAAGGGCACGAAGTCGTTGAGCCGACAATCTGCACCGCCCCGGTTGAGTTGTTCACGCAGGCATAGAACACAGTTTGCGCTGCGGCCGGCGGTGTGAATAGCAGCGAGAAGTAAAACGAAAGAACCAACGAAGCGAACACCGCCAGACCCTTGAGATAAGTCATACAACCTCCAGTAAGCGCCGTAGGCGCCAGTAACCGCGAGTAAACGCGAAGACCCATCGTTGCAGCGCAATTGTGGAATTGGGTTCAGACAGTACGCTGCGGAAACCTGTGCGCGGATAATGCCACGCCCTCGACGCACACACAAGATGTCGCCGTCGTTTTCCCGCCGTTTGCGCCCGCCGTGGCGAGCAGACTGGGGTAGTTTTGTTTTTACGATAAACCTTTTCCGGCGCTAATCGGCGGCGTGAGGGCTCGCATTCCCCGAGAAAGTAATGGTGATCAGGAAGCCATTTGTTCCTTTGTAGTCGAAGTCATGGCCCTGTCCTGAATACTTTTCCTCTTTGGTTTTCCACATGCGAAAACCGTTGTTGGATTGCGCCTGCCAATACTGCAGATTGGGAATCACGATCTCCTGGTTCGGGTTCTTCCCCACGACGCGTTCCAGTTCCACATCTCCTTTCCCATTGCTCATTTTGGCGTGCGCCACACCCGTTTTCTCGTCCACGTTCCAGGAAAAAGCTGCCGTGTCAGTCGCCGCGTGCTCCCACTTGAACGGATATAGCTGTCCCAGAATATCGGTGAGCGCCGCCTTCTGGTCGGCCGTGTCGCTGGGATCAAACGTCATCACCACCCAGGAATCTTTTCCGGTGCTCCAATCGCTGCCGAGATCGGTTGACAGCCATACCTTCGCGCCATCGAGTTTGGTGGATTTGTAATAG
>Ga0209624_10002801_pt1 | contig 12694 bp, 8 predicted proteins | sample JacPinW_OM2H0_O1_FD_188565 | JGI IMG/M metagenome (GOLD analysis project Ga0209624, IMG submission 188565) | Forest soil microbial communities from Algoma, Ontario, Canada - Jack Pine, Ontario site 1_JW_OM2H0_O1 (SPAdes) (version 2) | ecosystem: Environmental > Terrestrial > Soil > Boreal... | reverse complement strand
GCGACGTCCTTGAGGCTTTCTGGAAGCGAGCCGGGCTCAGCCCTGCGCCTCTCAAAAAATGGCGGCCATCCCCCAAGCTTCTTACATTCCTTGAGAATCTATAAAGCCTTATCTGGAGTATCGCCGGCAGCCATCCCCATTTCATGTCCGCCAGTTTGCACCACTCACAATTCGCTCTGGATAATACCGGACTCGGGATAATGAGCCTTATCTCGAGCTCGAGATAAGGCGCATGCGAGAAGACGGTTTTTCGAGGCGGTGCAGCTAAATCCCCGAGACCGGGTGGCAACTCCGATTGTGGCGCGGATGGACGAACTCTTTGCCATCGACGCGGAAGCTCGGCGCAGAATACTTAGCTTCACCGGGCGTCATGCTCTGCGTCATGAAAGAGCCACGCCTCTCCTCGCTGATATCCGTAGCAAGATCGAAGCGGCGCAGTCCGTCGCGTTGCCCGCCAGCACACTCGGCAAGGCTTGCCATTACGCGCTCGCGCTTTGGAAGAAGCTCGGGCGATTTATGGAACACGCCGAATTGGAGCTTAGTAATAACTTGGCAGAGAATTCAATGCGTCCTGTGGCTCTGGACCGGAAGAACTGGATACACATCGGCAGCCCACTGGCAGGACCGAAGGTTGAAGCGATTCTCTCGGTCGTGGAAACCTGCCGCAGGATCAAACTCCCCGTGCGCGACTATTTTGCCGCGGTTCTCCCTGGGCTCGCCGATCTCCCAATCCGGTGCCTCCCAGACCTTACTCCAGCTGTGTGGGTCGCCCGGCATTCTATCGAGTAGAGCCACTATTGAGGCACGAAATCGAGGGCATATTGCCGTTCTTTTGTTTGAGTGGAAAAATCAGCCGCCAGCGATGACAGCTTCGCGTGCGATGAGGTTGTAGCCTTTGGCCTTGGCAGCTGCTTCGATTGTGGTCAGGTGGGCGCGTCCCGCCGTCGTTTGGCCTTCCTTCATTTCGATTTCAGCGAGCGCAAGACGAGCATCGAGTTCGATGCCCATATAACCCAGCTCTCGCGACTTCGCGATGGTAGCGGACAGTTCCTTCCTTGCCGCGATCCCGGCAGCGGAGTGGGCAATGTCCTTCTCGGAGGTCTCGATGCGCGCGGCAGTGATGGCGGTCCGCCAGCGGATTTCAGGATTCTGGCTCCTAGCCGCGACGGACCGCGCATGTTGCATCGCCTCTTTCGCTGCCGCCGCTTTACCCTCCCCGAGCAGCGCGCGTGCGAGTACACACCACGCCTGGGTTTCGTCGTCGCGGAGTTTCTGTGTCTGAAAAACCTCGAGAGACTGCCGGACTGCGGCCTCTTGTTCGGCTGGAGAACGCCCCTCCTCCAGCGACAAATCCGCGAGCGCGAGCTGAGTTTCGGCAATGGTGAGCTTTTCGCCCGCCGAGGTTCGCAAAGCCAGCGCCTGTTCGTACATCTTGCGGGATGCAGAGAAGTCGGCTTCCTGGAGTAACAGACTTCCCAAGCTCCACATGACATTAGCAGAGGAATCCTTATTGCCGCTCTTCTGCCAGGTGGCGAGGGATTGTTCGAATCCCTGCTTGGCGCCTGCCAAGTCCCCCTGCAATTGGTGAACGTACGCGATACCGCCGCCGACCATGGCCATATTGATAGTATTTGAGGCATCCCCTAACTGCCGCTGCTCCTCATATAAATGAATCGCCCCGGGCAGATCCCCCTGCTCTCTACGTACGTCGGCAATATTCCCTGTAACCACTGCCCCGCGAGTTTCGTCATCTCGGAGCCGATAACTGGCTTGCGCCTGGCGATACATTTTTTCGGCGGTGGCGAGATCGCCCTCCGCCTGATAGACATCGGCGAGGTTGTTGAGCACGCTGGCCACACCTTCTTCGGAGCCATTTTTTTGGTAGACACTTAGTGCCTGCTGGTACAGATGAATGGAAGCTGGCAGGTCGCCGCTGTCGGATAACACATCCGCAGTAGCGCGCAAGGCTGCGGCTTCGCTTTGCCGGTCTCCGGCGGAGGCTGCAATTTCTCTCGATTCGCGACAGAGGGCAATCGCATCCTGGGTTCGCCCGAGGGCGTCGAATAACATAGCCTGATCTTCCAGAGCTCGTGCCAGGATCAGCCGAGCGCCCTGGGCTCTGGCCTTCCCGATCGCCCGAACCAGAAGCGCTTCTTCATGCTTAAACTCGCCAAGTACCCACCACGAATCACCCTCCATCAATTCGATGCGGGGATCTTCGGAAGCTGGGGGCGCGAGCTTGCGCAGGGAGTCAACCGTGGCCAGAGCATCGTGACCCTTATGCGCGCGAACCTGAACCCCCGCCAGCTTGAGCCCGTAGTCGAGGTTGTCAGGGAATAAGGTGAAGAGCGCGCGATAGACTTCGATCGCTTTTTCATATTCGTGATTGATATCGCGATACTGGCCTTCGACCACCAACCTCCCTTCCCGAGAAAGATTGGAAGCCAGTTCATACGCCTGCCGGGCTTCCTGCTGCGCCTTTTTGTCGTAGCCCAGCCGTAACCACGCCTCGGCCAGGGCGGAATGCGCCAGGGCGAACTTTGGATCGGCGGCGATGGCCTGCTGCAAAAGATCGCGAGCCGCCTGGGCATCGAACACACGCAGCCTAGCGAGTCCCTCAGAATAAAGGCGGGCGGCGTCGCGATTGGAAGGCAAGGAGGCACGAACGCTCGCTCCTTCCACCAGAGAAACTGCTTCCACGCCCAGCTTTGCGCGTAACTGGGATCCAGCCTGAGACACCATGTCAAACAGGTCGGCCTCGCCTCCAACCACCGCAACGTCAGCGATCGTCTCCCCGGCTACCGTATCTTGCAGGCGCAGGTCGAGACGGATGCGGGTACCGGACTTCTCACCGAGAACGGTATAGGAGCCGAGGACAATCAGGTCGCAGTCTAGGTTCTTGCGCAATCGCGCCAGCGTGTTTCTAGAGAGGCTGTCAGCGTCGGCCAGAGGAAGATCGAGTTTGGTGTGCGCGATGTCTTCGCCGGAAACCAGGCGCAGCTTTTCTCCGGCCTCCAGTTCGGTGCTCAACATTTCCGCCAGGGCTGTGGACAGCCAGCCTTCTTCGGGACGGCCAGAGAGGTTACGAAAGCCGAGAACTGCGACGGAACGGCGCGGCGGGAGGTGCACTCCGGACGAACTGATGGCGAGAGGTTGCATCGCCGGCGGGACTCGGCGGAATTGCTTCCACGCGTAGACACCCGCTACCGATACCGCAGCTACGGCTAGAACCCCGACCAGTCTCCCGAGCGGCCGACTTCGGGAAACGGGCAGACTTAGTTGTTCTTTCTCTTCATTAGTAGTAATGACACTGGTCCGGATCATCTGTTGCTGAAGAAGGAGCCCGGCGGAGACGCTGCTGGCGCTCGTCGCTATCTCCGGGAGAGGGTTCCCGTTTCCCGAATCAACCACCTGCACCGGCGCGACAAACTGATACCCGCGCCCCGGCAGCGTGACGATATAGCTGTTGTCGCCGGGTTTCTCTTCCAGCGCCCGCCGCAGCACGGAGATACTTTGCGCCAGACTGTTCTCGTCCACGAAGGTCTCGGACCAGACATTCTTTAACAGTTCGTCTCTGGTCAGAACCCTGCCCGGGTTTTGCACCAGGTACAACAGCACATCAAACGCGCGGCGGTTGAGTGTGACGATCTCCTGTTCCCGCCGCAAAGTGCGTGCGAGGACATCGATCTGAAACTCTCCGAACTGAAATATCCCATCGGATTTCATTGACTTGGCAGTGATTCAGAACTTGTCAAAACCTGTCAGAAGCCGTCACTGGCCTTTTTTGTGCGATTGCCGCAATATCCGCGGCCAGTACAGGGAGAACGTACGAAGAGACTCTACCAATGGCTGACTCGCCGGGCAAGCTTCTTCCGATTTGAGACATCGGGTCGCAGCGCGAGCCGCACCATTCGGACCGAGGTAACGGTGGAGCGGCAAGGCATGACCCTGGTGGTTGGCGGGGTGGGGAGCTTCGATAACTGCCCCCTGTGTGGACAGAAGGTAGCCCCGGCGCAGGCGGAACAGGCAAGACTCCGTCTACAAGAGGGTTCGATTTCTCAGGACGATTCACCGGTGGATGGTACTTCCCCATGAGTCCAGAAGTTCGAGAAGGGGAAGATTCGAATTCTCAGGAAGAAGGAATGAAATAAGGAGCGTTTTATGACGAAGCAAACTTTGAGGAATTTCGCACTAGCGTTAAGTCTGTTGCGACTGGCGCTCATCCCGTCCATCAGCTTGGCACAGGCCGGACTCGCGTCCAAGTTTCCGGCCAGACGTCCGGCAACCGCCGCGCAAAAGGCAAGCCATGAGGCAAAGGCGCCGGGCTCGCCGTCCTACGCCTACACACTGCTTGGTTTCCCCGGCGCTCTTCTCACGTCTGCGTGCAGCATCAACCTGGGTGCGACCACTTCAAAGACGGAGATCGTTGGCGGCTACGGTCCTCCGGAGCAAGGTAACCTCGCCCAAGGGGGCTTTCTCGCGCGCGTGTCGGGAAAGAAAACTGTTACCGAGACCTACAAGGCGGTGAATTATCCTCACCTCCCACAGGACCAAATTGCACTTGGCGTCAATGATTCCGGCCAGATCGTCGGCGCTTACTACACCAATGCCGATGTTTTCTATGGTTATGAGCTGAGCGGCGGAAAGTTCACCACGCTTAGTTTTCCGGGCGGCGATGGCACCCTCGCCCTCGGAATCAATAATTCAGGCGAAGTTGTCGGCTATTGGGGCGTAAGCGGGGGCAACACACAAGGCTTCACGCTGATTGGAGGCACCTATACCTCGATCAACTACCCCGGCGCGTCCGACACCTTGCCCATCTCCGTCAATAATGAAGGGGAAATAAGCGGTAATTACACGGACACAAGCGGCGTCTACCACGGCTTCCTGCTGAGCGGGGGAACCTACACTTCGATCGACTTCCCTGGTGCACTTGCGACCTACGGCACAGGAATTAACGATGCAGGCGACATCGTCGGAGACTACTGCACGACCAGCGAATGTGTCTCAACCGGCGAGGGCGAGCAGGGATTTGTACTGAGCAATGGGGCCTTCACCGCGATTGCGATCCCGGGCGAGTTTTATACGGCGGTGAACGGGATCAATAACAACGGCGTGCTGCTGGGGTACTACCAGGATGCCGCCGGGCTCCAAGTCTCCTTCCTAGCGACGCCGTAGATGGACTCGCCGTTGAAGTCGAAGATCTCAAGTCTCAAGAAACTAAGGAGCGTTTTATGACGAAGCAAACTGTGAAGGATTTCGCACTGACGCTAGCTCTTTTGGGACTGGCATTGATCCCGTCCAGTAGCTTGGCACAGGCTGGACCCGCGCCGAAACTTCCCGGCAAGAATCCGGCCTCCGCTACGGCGCAAACGACGAGCCATCAGACGAAGACACTCGGGGAGAGGCAGGCTGGTCTTCCGCGCATCTCGCCGAAGCCTGCGATCCAGGATTCGTCGCCTCAATCCACCTATACCTGGGGACTGATTGACTTCCCGCGCTCGACCAACAGCGAGGCAAACGGAATTAACGACAAGGGACAGATCGTCGGTGGCTACAACAACGTGAATCTGGGGCTATACAACCTGAGCGATTACGCGTTCCGGTTGAAGGGGGACGTGTTCTCGTCTATCAACTTTCCGGGTTCCGAAGGCACAGAAGCATTCGGGATCAATAAGAGCGGCGAGATTATTGGAGCATTCGCGGATTCCGGCGGCACTTGGCACGGCTTCCTGCTGGTTGGCAAAACCTACACCCAGTTGGACTGTCCGGGTGCGGGTGGTCCGGGCACAAGCACCATTCCCTCCGCCATAAATGGTTCTGGGGAAATCGTCGGCTACTGCCTTGGCGTTCCCTTGGCCACAGGTTTCCTGCTGAGCGGTGGCGTGTACACGACCATTACCGTCCCCGGGGCATTTGCCACATGGGCGGGCGGCATCAACGATGCAGGAGTCATCGTCGGCTGGTACGAACAAGACGGCGTCGGTTACGAAGGATTCGTGGACGATGGCGGCTCTTTCACGACGATCAATTTTCCGGGCTATGTCGGCAACACCTATCTGAACGGCATTAATAACAGCGGGCTCCTTGTCGGCGGATATGGAACTCCTGTCACCATCGGATCAACCTACTACGAATGGCCGCAGGGCTTCTTGTACTCCGCAGGCACGTTCAGCACTATCGACGCACCGTTCGGGGATGTCGAGGTAACCAACCCACTCGCGATAAACAACAAAGGAGAAATTGTCGGGGGCTATGTGGACAGTGCGGGTATGGCCTACGGCTTTTACCTAAAGGTAAGTCAGTAAAACGGTCGTCGTGACGAGAACACATGGTCGCAGCAAAGTGATTGCGGCAAAAGGGGCTATGGCGACGTGCCACGGCCCCTCTGGCGCGGCAGGTTTTTCTAAGGCGAAAAGAAATTCCAGTTCAGGAGGACAGTTATGAAATTCACATCGAGGACTTTGCTCATAACGATGCTTTGCGTCTGTCTGGCGTGCGCAGGGGCGCTTGCTCAGGTTCAACCGACACCCAGTGGTCTTGTCCGTTCTCGCTTCGGACTTCTGAATTCCAGAATGAAAGCCCAACCGACGGCCGCGGCAACTCATCCCGCGCCGTCGCCCGGCTCACCCGACATAAGCTTCACCTTCGGGATGGTTGACTTCCCAGGTCAGACAGGCACCGCCGGCTCGGCTGCGAACGTCAAGGGCGAGATCACCGGCGGATATGGTCCGAACATGGCCGGTGACTTAGCCAGCAGTCACGGCTTTCTCCTCAAGGGCACGAAATTTACCGAAATCGATTATCCAGGCGCGGCGTGGACCGAACCAAATGCCATGAGCGACTCCGGCGCAATCGTTGGCTCATATGGGGTATCTCTTTCTGACGAACAAGGGTTCAAACTGGTGGGCAAGACCTATACCACCATCGACTACCCCGGCGCAACGCTGACATCGGCGAACGGAATCAATAAGTCGGGAGACATCGTCGGATATCAGTACAGCGGTGGTGCCGGCCACGGGTTTCTGTTTTCTAAAGGCGTCTTCACAAGTATCGATGTCGCCGGCGCGGTTGGCACGAATGCACTTGGAATTAATAAAACCGGCGAGATCGTCGGCGTGTACTACAACGGCGACGGCAGCAATCACGGATTCTTGCTTCAGGATAGCACCTTCACGACCATCGACTACCCCGGCGGCTACTCGCAGAACTATGCCGAGGGGATCAACGACCAGGGAGTGATCGTCGGCGGCTATGGAGAGCTGACGACCATCAACGGAGTCACGTACTCCTGGGAGCATGGTTTCGTCTACGCGAACGGACAATTCACCAACGCCGATGTGCCTTTCGGTCCGCCAGCCGTAACCCAACCTTTTGGCATCAGCAACAACGGCGTGATCATTGGCGAATATGTGGACAACTCCGGCAGCGTGTATGGCTACGAGGCAACAGTTGGACCCTAGTCGTTCCGCGGCCCGGCCAATACGTGGCAAAGAAAAAAATCGAATAAGAGGAGCGGGACAATGACCAACTTCGCGCAACATTCAAAGCAAACGATGAGACATCTCACCCTAGGATTGGCCTTGTTCCTGGCAAACTTCGCAAGCCAGGGAATGGCTCAGTCGACGCCCCAACAAGTGCGAGGCATCAACGCGCGCGGCGCAAAGTGGCAGGCCTTGACCGACCAGGGTCAGGTAGCCGTGGCCACCAATGCAACCACGGAGTACGTGGCGTGGAAGGTGAACGGCAGCGAAAACATCGAGTACTCGACCTCGAAGGATAGCGTCACGTGGACGGCCCCCCTCGTTGTGAAGGGCACTTACCAGCACAGGGCGTGGAAAGCGCAGACCCTGGGCGTCCCGGCGATCATGGTCGATAACGACACCGGCTATGTATGGCTGGCATGGACCGATCCCACGACCAGCGACCTGTTTTACTCCACTTACAACGGAGCTGCATGGGCGTATCCACAGGCGGTGAGCGGCCAGGGCTGGACAGCCCAGAACCTTGTATCCGGCGCGTCACCGGCATTGGGAGGCGGCAACGGCATAACCATAACTTGGATTGGATACCAGAGCCCCGATGTCTATATCTTTTACTCAAACTGGACCAGCCCAGGGTGGTCAGTCCCGCAAACCGTGAGCAATTCGAACTGGACTGCGACACCGGTCCCGTCGGGATTTTCCACACCGAGCTTGACCGAAGCTCTTTCGGGCGCGTCAGCCATGTATTGGGTGGACTATTATGGCGACATCTACGGCTCCGCTTTTATTTTTGGTGAGTGGGCCCCTGAGACGGTAATTGGCTGCGACAGCTGGACCGCGCAAACATGGGATGACAATCCCCCGGCCGCAGCAAACTTCACCCTGAATGGCGGAGGAAACGCCATGCTGTTCTGGGTTAACTACGCCGGCGATGGCTACCAAATGGCATACACTTACGAAACTTTCGATCAGAATGGATGCGCGTGGGCCGATCCAGCAACCATCGATATCGCCCCTGGATTCACTAACAGCAATGGTTACGTCGGGCCAGCTGTGTCGGTTGGATCGAACTTGTCGATTCTGGCATGGCCCCAACTGGTTAAAAATAGCGAAACCAAAAGCACCGTCTGGTACCTGAATCCGCTGACTCTTCCGGGACTGAACTAGGCAGCAGTTGCGGACCATACCAACGCGACTCGCTGACACTCGCGAAACGGAGGGCCATGGCGATGAACCGTGGCCCCAAGCCAAGGGTCTAATCGGAGGTTCGCGGGCGCGGACTTCGCACCAAAGACTTGAAATAGAAGACTTCGAAATGAGGAGCAAGACAATGACGAAGACAAACTTCATGCATCATTCATTCGCAACCCGAGTTCTTCGGGCAAGCACAAGGCTCGCGCTGGTTATCTTGTCGGTGCTGGCGATCGTGGCCACTCCACTGGCGTCGGCGCAGACTTTCATGTTCAACCGCGCCGATTTTGCCACGGGAGCGGGGCCTGCGGTGCTGGCCGTTGGTGATTTCAATGGCGACGGCCTCATGGACGTGGTTACCGGCAACGGCGACACGGCGAACACTGTCTCTGTATTGCTCGGCAAGGGAAATGGAACCTTCGCTACTCACGTGGATTATCCGGTTGGCTCAGCGGCCAGCGGTATCGCCGTCGGCGACCTCAACGGCGATGGCAAGCTCGACATTGTCGTCGTCTACGGCTTTGACGATGCCAGGGTTGCCGTGCTCTTAGGCAACGGTGACGGAACCTTCAAGCCATACGTCTCCACCGTCGCGGGCCCGCAAGGCGGCAGCATAGCGGTCGGCGATTTCAACGGTGACGGCAAACTCGACGTTGCCGTCTCCGACAACAGCATCGGCGTTGACATCATGCTCGGCAACGGCGACGGAACTTTTCAGGCTCCAGTCGGCTACGCTACGGCGGCCGATCCGCGGATGGTAGTGGTCGCTGACTTCAATGACGACGGTAAACTCGACCTGGCGACGACCAACGCGGAGAGCGAGACGATTTCCGTGCTGCTGGGCAACGGTAACGGAACTTTTCAGTCCCACATGGACAACTCCACTGCGGTCGCCGCGAGTTGCATCAGTCTCGCCGTGGGCGACCTGCGCAGTGACGGCAGGATCGACATCATTGCCGGATGCCAGAGCGAAAGCAGAGTCGCGGTGCTGCTCTCGAACGGCAACGGAACCTTCAAGGCCGCGAAAGCCTATTCCGTTCCCATTGGCGTGACGGATGTCGCGGTGGGCGACTTCAACGGTGACGGCAAACCCGATGTTGCGGTGACCAATGGCGGGACGAATGTTTCCGTGCTGACCGGCTCCGGCACGGGAACGCTGAAGGCCGCAGTCACGTTCGGCACGAACTTTGGTCCAACTGGCATCATCGCTGTCGATCTCAACGGCGACGGCAAGGCTGACATAATAACGGCCGACAACGGCTCCCCATTCGGAGTCATCACTGCTACTATCTCGGTGCTGCTGAGCAACGGTAAAGACATGTTCGCTGATCGTACCGATTACAAAGTAGGTGGTGCCACCGTAAACGGCGCCTACAGCGGAATTGCCGTCGCCGATCTCACCGGGAAGGGCAAGCAAGACTTGATTGTTCCGATCACCTATTCCTCCGAGGTTTCCATCCTGATAAACAAAGGCAAGGGCACCTTCGATGCGCCTGCAAATTATCCGTTGCCGAGTGGTCCGAACGCCGTCGTGGCCGGCGATTTCAACAACGATCACAAAATGGATATCGCGGTTGCGAATAGCAATGGCAGCGGCAGCATTACTGTACTACTCAACTCGGGTACGGGGACGTTTCCCACCTACACGGAATACTCCACGAATGGCATCCCTTATGGTCTCGCCGTCGGCGATTTCAACAAGGATGGCAATCTCGATATCGTCGCTACCAACGGATCGCAAAACACCGTATCTGTTCTTCTTGGCAATGGGACGGGCACTTTTCCAACCTTCGCCACGTACCCAACAGGAAGCGCCCCGGCCGGCGTCGCCGTCGGCGATTTCAATGGCGACGGCTGGCCCGATATCGCCGTGGCCGACTCGCGTGGCGGGACCGTCTCCATTCTGATCAACAAGGCCGATGGATCGGGTACTTTCCTTCCGAAAGTTGATTACGCCGCGGCGGGAGGGGGCGCTCCGTTGGCGATCGCGGCCGGCAGCTTCCGCGGTAACGGCATAATCGATCTGGTCGTGGCGACGAACAGTGCTTTCGGCGGAATAGAGGTTCTGTTGGGAAATGGCGACGGAACCTTTCAGACCGCCGTGCCTTACGACACCATGAACAATGCCGATGCCGTTACCGTTGGTGACTTCAATAACGACGGCGTTCTGGATCTGGCGGTGGCCATCGCCAGTGCGGGAAGCACCTTCGCGTACGTCGAAGTGATGCCTGGAAACGGCGATGGAACGTTCGGCGCCGGTGTGACGCTGGCGTCAGGCCCGTTGCCGTCGGGCGTCGTGGCCGCGGATTTCAACGGTGATGGCGTTATGGATCTGGCGACGGGCAATGGAACGACGGCCGGTGACACGGGCTCTGCGACCGTACTATTGAACGAAGCAGTGATCGGTGTAGCGCCCAACAGTCTCACTTTCAAATCGCAAAAGGTAGGAACAACCAGCGCCGCGCAGGTAGTAACAGTAAGCAATCCCGGGGCAGCGCCGCTGAAAACCACCAGTATCACCATCAGCGGAGACTACGCGGAGACTAACGATTGCCCCGCCAAACTCACGACCGGAAAGAACTGCGCGATCAACGTGACCTTCTCGCCGACGCAGACGGGCACGAGGACCGGGACTTTATCGATCAAAGACTCTGCCCTCACCAGCGTGCAAAAGATTGCGCTGACGGGCAGTGGGACGTAGCCCGGCCTCAACGGGAGCAGTCGCGGGACAATCCGGCGAGGCTCGTATTACCAGCCAGGACCGAGAGGAACCCGTGACTGCTCAACACAAGGGAGCGCACTCCCTAATGGGCACGGGCCCGGGCAAACCTGCGATTCGAAAGATAATGCGCGCGATGAAAACTGAGTCGACAAGGAAGCGTTCCACTTCTTGAGTGTGCGTGCCGAAATTATACTTTGCGGATTCAATCGGGAGGCTGCTATGCCAAGCCTGGTGCTAGATCTGGGCCGGATTACGGGGATACAACAGCAGCCGACTGGAGCCTCGCTGGCGCTGGCAATTGCGCTGATGACATTCGTTGTCGCGACCCAATCGGTGCACGCGCAGACTCTTAGTGTTCTCTACACCTTTACTGGGGCGTTTTCCACGGGAGGATTGGTGCGGGACTCGGCGGGCGACCTCTACGGCACCACGGAGTTCGGTGGCGACGGCGCGGGAACGGTGTTCAAGCTTTCCTTGGGAAAAGACGGAGCCTGGACGGAAACCGTCCTCCACACCTTCGCAGCCTCGGGCGACGGCGGATTTCCCGAAGGCGGGTTGATCCTGGACTCGGCTGGGAACCTCTACGGCACCACGCTCCGTGGCGGGACTTCTAACCTGGGAGCAGTGTTCAAGGTAACGAAGACCGGCAAGGAGACCGTCGTGTGCAGTTTCTGCTCCGTCGCAAACTGTGCGGACGGCGAGTTCCCAAACGGGGGGTTGGTTCGTGATGCAGATGGCAACCTGTACGGCACTACTGCCCTGGGCGGAAATCCAGCATTTTGCGGAGAGGGCTGTGGCATCGTGTTCAAGATAACTAAGACCGGCAACGAGACTGTGCTGTACAACTTCTGCTCGATTGCGAACTGCGCAGACGGCGCTTTTCCCGTTGGGGGAGGCGGGACCTTTCCTGACGAGTGGTTGGTTCTGGATGCGGCGGGCAACCTGTATGGCACCACTCCCAATGGCGGAGATCCTGCATTCTGCGGAGATGACAGGGGCTGCGGAGCGGTGTTCAAGGTGGATAAGGCTGGCAAGGAGACCGTGTTGCACAGCTTCTGCTCCGACGTGAAGTGCGCCGATGGAAGCTACCCCTTTGTAGGTTTGATCCAAGATGCGGCGGGCAACTTGTATGGCACTACCATCGAGGGCGGCAAGCACGTCCACTACGGAACCGTGTTCAAGGTGGATGCGACTAGTAAGCCGTCCCGGTGATTTCGTTAATACGAATTCGCTTCTGAGGATCGGTATAAGTCCAGCGGAAAGGTTTTGCTGATTTGGCATAAGCCTCGATGTACTT
>Ga0209624_10002797_pt1 | contig 12705 bp, 13 predicted proteins | sample JacPinW_OM2H0_O1_FD_188565 | JGI IMG/M metagenome (GOLD analysis project Ga0209624, IMG submission 188565) | Forest soil microbial communities from Algoma, Ontario, Canada - Jack Pine, Ontario site 1_JW_OM2H0_O1 (SPAdes) (version 2) | ecosystem: Environmental > Terrestrial > Soil > Boreal... | reverse complement strand
GTGAGCGCGAGATGACCGGACGCGACCGCATAGTCGTGATCGTTGTAGTGCTCGTCGCGGTGCTTGGCGCGGCCTGGATGTTGGTGGTCTCGCCCGAGCGCAAGCAGGCGAGCGGACTCAACGCGCAGGTGTCTGCGGCGCAGGCCCAGCTGGCGAGCGCTGACAGCGCGGTTGCCAACGCGCGCGCTGCGCAGTCGCAGTATGCCGCTGCATATACGTCCGTCGTCAGCCTCGGCAAAGCGGTACCACCCACCCAGGAAGTACCGGCGCTGATCGATGAACTAGCCCAAGCGACCAACCGTAAGGACGTCCAATTCGCCTCGATCGCGACCGGCGGCTCGAGCGGATCGGCCGCCGTATCATCCGGGTTTGCCGAGCTGCCGTTCACCCTCACCTTCGAAGGTAGCTACTTCGACCTGGAACACCTCTTCAACAAGCTCACCAGCTTCGCGGCGCCTACTACGTCGGGTGATCTGCAGGTCAGCGGGCGGCTGTTGACGATCGAGAGCGTCAAGCTTGCCCCCGCTGGTACCTCGACGACGAGCAAGGGCGCAGCGACCAAGCTGACCGGCTCGGTCACCGCTACGGCCTACACGCTTCCCGCCGGCCAAGGACTCACCGGCACGGCCAGTGCCACCTCACCGACGGGTGCCACGACGCCGGCCGCTACCACCGCGGCCCCAGCCTCCTCGACCCCCACAGCAATCGTGAAAGTGACGCCATGACCGGCTTTTTGAGCTCCATCAAGGACGATCTTCTCGATCGACGCCTGCTGCCGCTGGTGGCCCTTGTGCTGGTCGCGCTCGTGGCTGCGATTGGCTATGCCGCCTTTGGCGGCGGCTCCAGCACGCCCACGCCACCAGCTGCCGTGACTGGGCCGGCTGTTGCGTCGTCGGGTCTCGCCACGAGCCAGACGACCCCGGAAACGACCGTTGCCGAGGTGACCAGCGGTGTCTCCACGCAGCACCACGGAGCGACGCGCAACCCCTTTACGCCGCTACCGGAAGCCAAGGCTAAGACGGCTGCCGCGCCCACGACTACGCCCGCAAGCTCCTCCACGACGAGCAGCTCATCGAGCACGTCTGGCTCGGAAACCTCCTCGAGCTCGAGCGGATCGAGCTCCACCACGCCCTCCACACCGTCAAGCCCGGCGACGCCGAGCAAGCCAAAGACCGTCTACCACGTGGCGGTGTTGTTTGGGCAACTGCCCGTCAGCGCTCTTTCGCCTCTTACCGCGCACGAGAACCTGAAGCTGCTGACGCCCCTGCCCTCCAGCGCCCAGGCTCTGATCGTCTTCCGCGGGGTGACCGCCGGCGGCAAGAGCGCCACGTTCACGCTCGTCAGCGAAGCGATCCTGCATGGTCCCGGAGCGTGCCTGCCGAGCCCGACGCAGTGCGAAGCAATCGACCTGCGGTCCGGGCAGTCAGAGCAGCTTGAATACCTCTCGGCGTCGGGCGCGGTCGTCAGCTACGAACTGCAGGTAGTGAGCATCGCCTCCGAAAAAGCCTCGGTGGCCGCCTTCAAGGATGCCCTGCACGGCTCATCTAAGGCTGGTCGCGAACTGCTCAGCAGCAATGGGTTGCAGGCGATTCCCTTCCTGCACTACTCCGCCACCGCGGGGGTGCTCGTGTTCGCTAGACACGGCGCTTTCGCCGCGCGCGCCCACAGCGCTCGCCGCCGCCACGGCCGCTGACCCCTCAGCAAATAAGCTAGGGGCGTGTCGCTTCGCCTCATAACCGCCGGTGAGTCGCATGGCCCCGGTTTGACATGCATCGTCGAGGGGCTCCCCGCTGGCCTGGAGCTCTCCGCGGAGGACCTCAATCGCGACATGGCGCGACGCCAGCTCGGCCACGGCCGTGGTGGGCGGATGAAGATCGAGCGTGACAGCGCCGAGGTCACCGCAGGCGTACGCCACGGGCGCACCTTGGGAGGGCCCGTGGCGCTGCAGGTCGCTAACCGCGACTACGCCAACTGGGAAGAGCGGATGAACCCCTGGCCGGTCGCCGAGGAGGTACCGGAGGTACACCTGCCGCGGCCCGGACATGCCGACCTGGTCGGCACCCAGAAGTACAAGCACAGCGACGTGCGCAACATCCTCGAGCGGGCCTCTGCCCGCGAGACCGCCGCGCGTGTGGCCGGTGGCGGGTTGTGCAAGGCATTCCTGCGCGCGGTCGGGGTCAGCGTCCACTCACACGTCATCCAGATCGCCTCCGTGCATGCCCCCGCGTACGCGCGGCCTCTTACGGCTGATGACTTCGCTGATGTCGACCGCTCAGCGGTGCGTTGTCTGGATGGAGAGGCATCCAAAGCGATGGTGCGCGAGATCGATCAGCTGCGCAAGGCGAACGAGTCGCTCGGCGGCGTCTTTGAGGTGCAGGCATTCGGCCTCGTGCCGGGGCTCGGCTCGCACATCTCCTGGGAGGAGCGTATGGACGGGCGCCTAGCGATGGCGATCTGCTCGATCCAGGCGATCAAGGGCGCCTCCATCGGCGATGCCTTCACGATCGCCGGCGTGCCCGGCTCACAGGCCCACGACGAGATCTTCTACTCCGAGGCGCGCGGTTACTACCGCGAAACTAACCACGCGGGCGGCCTGGAGGGAGGAATGACCAACGGTCTGCCGTTGATCGTGCGCGGCGCGATGAAGCCGCTGCCCACGCTCACCAAGCCGCTTCGCTCGATCGACACAGAGACCCACGCGCCAGCCCAGGCGTTGCGCGAGCGGACCGACTCATGCACCGTACCCGCCGCAGGCGTGGTCGGGGAGGCGATGGTCGCGCTAGTGCTGGCCGACGCCTACCGACGTAAGTTCGGCGGCGACCACATCGATGACGTCCGCCAAGCGCTGGACGCCTACACAGACCGGATCGGATGGCATTCGTCCTGATCGGCTTCATGGGCGCCGGCAAGTCGACCGTTGCCGCTGAGCTCGCCGAGGCGCTAGGTGCGAAAGCGCTCGATAGCGATGAGCTGCTCGCCGAGCGCCTCGGGCATCCCGTTGCACACGAGTTCGCCCTGCACGGCGAGGCGTCCTTCCGGCTGGCGGAGCAGGAGCTCGTGTGTCGCCTGCTCACCGAGGCCGCGCCCGAGGCGGTGATCGCGCTCGGCGGTGGCAGCATCACATCCGAGCGTGTGCGTGACGCGCTCGAAGGGCACCTGACTGTGTGGCTCGACGTCGATCCGCAGGTCGCCTGGGCACGAGTGCGCGCCCAGCCTGACGGCGAGGAGCGTCCGCTTGCCCAAGCGAAGACCGAGTTCCTCGCGCTGTACGCCAGCCGGCGCGCGCTCTACGAGCGGATGGCCGACGCGATCCTCACCGATCTACCGATTGGCGGCGCGGCGCGCACGGTCGCTGCTCTGCGGGCACTGGCGGGCGCGCCTGAGCACACCCGCCTGTTGTGGGCGCGATCAGCGTCTGGGGATTACCCGGTGCTGGTCGGCCGCGGCCTGCTGGGCGCCGGTGAGGGCGAGCAGCTCGGCACGATCTGGCCGCTCGATCGGATGCGCTCACGGCCGTTCTGCGTGAGCGATGAGACCGTCGCCGAGCTTTATGGCGAGCGCCTCGGCCATCTCGCGGGCGTGACCACGATCGCGCCAGGAGAGGGCAGCAAGACGCTCGCAAGCGCCGAACGTGTCTGGCAGGCGATGATCGCTGCGCAGTTGACCCGCGCCGATCATCTGGTGGCGCTCGGCGGCGGCGTCGTAGGCGATCTTGCCGGCTTCTGCGCGGCCACCTACCAGCGCGGCGTGCCGGTCGTGCATGTGCCCACCACGCTCGTCGCCCAGGTCGACTCGGCCTACGGAGGTAAGACCGGGGTGGATCTGCCCGAGGCCAAGAACTACGTCGGCGCCTATCACCAGCCGGCGGGCGTGCTCGTGGATCCCGACACGCTCGCCACGCTGCCGGACGCGGAGCTCTCAGCCGGCTGGGTCGAGGTGCTCAAGACTGCACTGATCGCAGGCGGCACGCTCTGGGAGAGCGTGGCGAGGGGGGGAGAGGTCGACGCGGAGATGATCCTTGCGTGCGCACGCACGAAGCTGGCGGCCGTGGCCGCGGACGAGCGCGACGGCGGACGCCGCCAGGTGCTGAACCTCGGGCACACCGTCGGTCATGCGCTCGAGACCGCAACCGGCTACACGCGCTACCGCCACGGTGAGGCCGTTGGTCTGGGTTTGCTGGTGGCATTGGAGCTCTCCGGGCAGAGCGAGCTGCGCGAGCAGGTGCGCGAGCTGATGCTCGCGCGTGGCTTGCCCGTGAGCATCGACGAGGACATCCCGCTCGAGGGAGTGCTGCAGGCGATCACACGCGACAAGAAGCGCATCGGCGAGGAGGTCCCGTTCGTGCTCGTGAACGCACCAGGCGATGTCGAATATGGGCGCACCCTGGCCGGCGATGATGTGCGCGCGGCGGTGGCGGAGCTCGTGCGATGAGTGACCAGGCAGGACGTATCGCGGTCATGCACGGCGTCAACCTCGATCAGCTGGGTTGCCGCGACCCACAGATCTATGGAACGCTCACGCTGGCAGAGCTCGAGCAGCAGATCGCCGAGGACGCGCGTGCGCTCGGACTGACCACGACTTTCTTTCACAGCAACCACGAGGGAGCGTTCGTCGAGCACCTGCACTCTTTGCGCACGGGCGCAGACGCGATCATCCTGAACCCAGGCGCCTGGACCCACTACGCGTGGTCGATTCGCGATGCGCTCGAGATCGCCGGCCTACCGGCGGTTGAGGTGCATCTCTCCGACATCAAGCAGCGGGAGCCCTGGCGGCACGTGTCGGTCATCGCCGAGCTGTGCTGTGCGACCATCTCCGGTCATGGCCCAGACGGCTACAACCAAGCGCTCGTGCGTCTGCGTGACGAGCTCGGGCAGGCCCGAGCGTGAGTAGCGCGAGCGTTACGGACACCAGTGGGAGCCGTGCGCAGCGGTTGGCGGGAGCGCTGGCTGACCTCGAGATCGACGCGCTGCTGGTCGAGACCCTCATCGACGTGCGCTACCTCACCGGATTCACAGGTAGTCATGGGCTGGCGCTGATCATCGGCGAGCCGGCCCACGAGGAGCTCGGCCCACACCGGTTCCTCACTGACTTCCGCTATGCCACACAATCGGCCGAGGAAGTCTCAGGCCAGTTCGAGCGCGAGATCGTCAGCGGCGATCTGCTCGAGGCGCTCGCCGCCACGTTGACTGCCCACTCGGGCAGGCTGGGCTTCGAGGAGGCCAGCCTCACGGTCAAGGAACATCGCCGATTGTGCGAGCTGGTTGGCGAGCGATGGGAGCTCGTCCCCTGTAACGGGCTCGTGCAGGGTCTGCGCACGGTCAAGGATGCAGGTGAGATCGCCCGCATCCGTGGTGCGAGCGAGCTCGCTGACGAGGCGCTGCGGACGGTTCTGGAAGCTGGTCTGGTGGGGCGAACCGAGCGAGAGGTTGCGCTCGATCTCGAGCTGGGTATGCGCCGCCTGGGTGCCGAGTCGCCGAGCTTCTCAACGATCGTCGCGGCCGGTCCCCACGCAGCCCTGCCACACGCTCAACCGCGCGATCAGCAGATCCCCCGCGATGTGCTCGTCACGATCGACTGGGGCGCGCTGCACGAGGGCTACTGCTCGGATTGCACGCGCACATATGCCACCGGAGAGCATCTGCCCGCGCAGGCGCGCGAGGTTTACGAGCTCGTGCTGAGCGCCGAGGAAAAAGGGCTCGCAGCGGTCAAAGCGGGTCCCAGCGGTCGCGAGGTCGATGCGATAGCACGTCACGTGATCGAGCAGGCAGGCCACGGCGAGCACTTCGGCCACGGCCTCGGCCACGGTGTTGGTCTCGAGATCCACGAGGCTCCACGCCTGTCACGTACCGCCAGCGAGGAGCCGTTGCGCGCCGGCAACGTCGTCACCGTCGAGCCCGGCATATATCTGCCTGACGTGCTCGGTGTACGGATCGAGGACCTGGTGGTCGTGCGCGAGGACGCTTACGAGGTGCTGACGAGCTTGCCCAAGGAGCTCACGGTCATCGCTTGACTGCCGCCGTGGTTGCGGCGAGGTTGCTCTGCGCGATTAGGCGCTCGGTGCCAGCGTGCCCAGGACGCCGACAGCCGACTCCTGGGTATGGACGTAGTCGTTGCGACTGAGGTGTGGAGCGAGTGCTGCTTGCTCGCCTGCGAACAGACGCACGCCAAGCCACACGGCCAGCGGCACCGTCCACGCGATGAATAGCGCCGCCTGCGCGTCGGGGCCGATGCCGTGGCCAGCCAGTTCCTGCAAGAGGAACCACGGAAGCACGGCTGCCACCAGCGTGACCATCGGCGGACGGCTTGCGCCGCGCACCTCCCAGGCGAGCAGCGCGATTGTGAATGGCAGCATGTAGTAGCCGATGTCCCAGGTGTCGAGAATGCAGCGGAGCAGCAGCACGAGCGCGAGCAGTAGCATCGCGTCGCGTTCGCTCACCGCCCGGCGCTGGTGCGTACGCGCCAGCCACAGCCCCACTGCAAGACCGAGTCCGAGCACGATGATCAAGGGATGGCTGGTCTGGGCAATCCATGCAGGGCCGATGCGATAGCCCGGCAGCTTGTTGCCGAACGTGCCGTGCACGAGCGGGCCATGCGTGCCGAAGAACCACCAGATCTGCCGCGGCTGAAACTGCGTTCCACCGATCACCGCCACGGCCCTTGCGCCGGCCGCAAACCTGCCTCCTGCAACGAGCACCAGTGGAGCTAAGACCAACGCGGCGGTGGCGCACGCGCTGACCGAGCAGACGAGGATCTTGCTGTAGTTGCGCCGGGCGCGAGTGGTGCGCCGGGCGAGGCCTCCCGGCAGCGCCAGCAGCACCGGCCCGGCGGCCAAAAGCGCCCACTCCTTGTTCGCGATCGCCATCCCCAGAAGCACACCGGCCCAAATCGGGTGGTCACGGCTCGCGAGCGCTACCGCCGCAACGCACATGCAGGCGCCGAGCAGTTCCTCCGGGTGGCCGAGTTCCAAGGCGCCCAATGTCACCGGATTGGCCACGCATATGAACATCGCCACTGCGCGTGCCAAGACCGAGCGGCCTTCCGCGCGCATCCGCGCGCAGATCCACACGCCGAGCGCGGCGATGGCAAGCAAGCAGGGCACCGCAACCATGCGATAGACCGTCAGCGAGCCGCCGCCCGAAAGCCCCGCAAGCAGCGCAAACGGCCCGCGCTCAACGAGCGAGCCGCCATATGCCGGTGCTAGCTGCAGAAAACGCACGAGATGGCCGTGGGCGAGCGCTTCGAAAGACGGTCGCGCCTCGGTTTCGTAGTCGTTCCAGGCGAAGCTGTAGAGACCCAGCCAGCCCATCACCACAGAGCAGCCAGCGGCCAGCAATGCGCACAGGACGTTCTCGCGAAGGATTCGCGGCATGGTTCGACATCGGCCTATCGCTCTGTCTGCTTGAGGATGGCGAGCAGGTCGCCGACTCGCTGGTTACGCGCGAGCGCGTCAGGAAGCGGGAGGTCGGTATGGACGAGGTAGCTGTTGCGTCGACCGGTGCGTCTGCGTGTGATGTAGCCGGCGTCGGCCAGCTCGCTGACGATGCGATGGATGGCTCGTTCGGTGATGCCGATGCGCTCGCCGACGTCGCGCAGTCGAACGCCGGGCTCTTCGGCGAGGCAGATGAGGACCTGGGCGTGGTTGGTGAGGAAGGTCCACCGTGGTGGTGGCGGTTCGGGCGCCATTAGGAAAGACTACTAACTCTAGAAATTAGTTTCATGTTATGGTGGTCTCATAGCGACGTGCGCCTCTCGGGCGGCCCGCGCGCAAACGAAACGAGGCGGGCCTTGTCCAGCATTGCCGTGGTTGGTTGGCTCCAGAGATATGCGAGGTATGAGCTTGCCGCCCTCGCTTATCGCCGACGCTCCCGCTGATCGCGCGATCGGCCGCGGAGTCGGCGGGCCACTCTCGCTGCGCCGCAAGGATGGGGGGAGGTTGCGGGTGGCGATGCTCGCTCCGCCGTGGATCTCGGTCCCGCCCCCGGGCTATGGGGGAGTGGAGGCAGTGGTGAGCGTGCTGAGCGAGGCGCTCGTGCGACGCGGCAACGACGTGACCCTGTTCTGTGCCCCGGGATCGATCTCCACGGCGCGGGTGGTCACGTTGCTGGATAAGTCTCATCCGCATGAGATCGAGCGCTCACTGTTCGAGGTCGACCACGTGGCGCGCGCGTTCGCTGCGATCGACCGAGCCCGTGGGCCGCTGCGGTTCGACGTGGTGCACGATCACTGCGGATTCACAGCTCTCGGTATGGCAGACCGTCTGGAGACACCATTGGTGCACACGTTGCACGGCCAGTTCACCGACGCCACGGCGGCTTTCTATGAGCGGCATGCACGCAAGGCGACGCTCGTGGCGATTAGTCGCGCGCAGCGTGCGAAGGCGCCGCAGTCGATACGTGGAGTGACGGTGATCCCCAACCCGATCGATGTGCACGACTGGCCGATGCGGGAGCGCAAGGAGGACTACGTGCTGTGGATCGGACGAATGACAGCTGAGAAGGGGCCACATCGCGCTATTGCTGCCGCCCGTGCGGCCGGCGTGCCACTGGTGCTCGCCGGTGTGATCCAGCGTGGCCAGCAGTCGTTCTTCGACCGCGAGGTCGCACCCCACATCGACGGTGATCGCGTGCGCTTCCTCGGCGAGGTCGGTGGGGCGCTCAAGCTTTCCGTGTTCGCCGGTGCCCGAGCGCTGTTGATGCCTATCAGATGGGAGGAGCCGTTTGGGATGGTGATGGTCGAGGCGCTGGCGTGCGGCACGCCCGTGATCGCGTTCCCTGCGGGCGCGGCGAGCGAGCTGGTGGTCGACGGGCGCACGGGTTTCCTCGTGCGCGACGAGGGCGCAATGGCGGCTGCCATCGGCCGTCTCGGAAGTATCGCCGCAAGCGACTGTCGCGCATGGGTCTCCGAGCATTGCGACGTAGATGTTGTTGCGGCGGCTTATGAGTCGGCGTATCTCGCGGCCTCGCATCGTCGAGAGCAGAGGATCTCTGTTGTCTGAGGGCACCGTCAGTGTTCTCGACGGCAGCACCTTTGTGGTCAGCGGCCGCATTGGTGACATCCGCCGTGATGACGGCCGCGAGCAAGGGTTCTTCTGCGACGACACGCGCTTTTTGTCGCACTGGGTATTGAGGGTCGATCAGGCACCGCTCGAGCTGCTCGGTCTCGACCAGGCTGAGCATTTCGCGGCGCGGTACTTCCTGACACCCCGCGTTGGACCCGAGGCGCAGGCACCATGTTCGATCATGCGCCGCCGCTTGATCGATCACGTGTGGATGGAGGAACTGTCGGTTATCAACCACCGCCACGAAAGCAGCACGATCCGCGTCGCAATGGAGTTGGACACGGACTTCGCTGACATGTTTGAGGTCAAGGATGACGTAGTCCAGGCACGGGAGATCACATTTTTAGGTGACTCCTACTCGCTCACGCTCTCCTATCGGCAGGGAGACTTCTGCCGTTCGGTGAGGGTCGCGTCGAGCGAGCGCGCGACGGTCACTCGCGAGGGGTTCGTCTACTCGGTGACGCTCTCTCCGGGTGAGGCATGGTCGACGACACTCACTGTTACCCCCTCGGCCTCGCAGCGCACGGCGGAATTCGCGCAGCGAGTTGCGCGAGGAAGCCTGAACGCGATGAGCGCCTCCAAATCCGCAGAGCTCGAGCAGTGGCTCGCTCGCGCTCCTGCCCTTGCGGCGAGCGACCCCGCGCTGATGCGCACCTTTCACGCCAGCCTGAGTGACCTCGGGGCGTTGCGACTGCCGCCAGACATCAGCAAGGGCGCGACATTGCCAGCGGCTGGGTTGCCCTGGTTCATGGCGTTGTTCGGCCGCGACAGCATCATCACGAGCTTCCAGTCGTTGCCATATCTGCCCGAGCTTGCTGCCACCACCCTGCGAGTGCTTGCCGCTGCCCAAGCCCACGATCGGGATGACTTCCACGAACGCGAGCCAGGGAAGATTCTGCATGAGCTGCGTTTCGGTGAGCTGACCGACAGCGGTGCTCGACCGCACTCACCATACTTCGGATCGGCTGATGCAACGCCACTGTTCCTTGTGCTGCTGGATGAGTATCACCGTTGGAGCGGCGACGATGAGCTGGTGCGAGCGCTCGAGCCAAGCGCTCGCGCGGCACTTACCTGGATTAAGGACAGCGGTGACCTGGACGGCGATGGATATGTGGAGTACTCAAGGAGAAACCTCGCGAGCGGTCTCGTCAACCAGTGCTGGAAGGACAGCTGGGACGCGATCCAGTTCGCCGATGGCACACACCCCGAAGGCCCGATTGCGACCTGCGAGATTCAAGGCTACGTCTACGACGCGTTGTTGCGAAGCGCGCGTCTGGCTCGCGAGGTGTGGAACGACCAGCTCTTGGGCGCTCAGCTAGCGCGGCAGGCGAGTGACCTGCGGGCAGGTTTTCACCGTGACTTCTGGATGCCGGAGCGAGGATGTCACGCAGTGGCGCTGGACGGCAACAAGCGCCAAGTCGACAGCATGACATCCAACATAGGACACCTGCTGTGGTCCGGCTTGCTCGACGACATCGAGGCAGCCGCCACTGCGCACCGACTGCTGCAGAGCGAGCTGTACTCGGGCTGGGGTGTGAGGACCCTCGGTGACAAGGATGCGGGCTACAACCCCCTCGGCTATCACACTGGCACGGTGTGGCCGCACGAGAACTCGCTCATCGCGGCCGGTCTTGCACGCTACGGTCACCACGAGCAGGCCGCCACGATCGCCGCGGCGATGCTCTCCGCGGCGCCACACTTCGAGCATCGCCTGCCGGAGGTCTTCGCGGGCTATCCCGCCGCGGTCACATCGGTACCCGTGGCGTACCCAACGGCCTCACGCCCCCAAGCGTGGGCGGCCGGCACGCCTCTACAACTACTCACCACGCTGCTTGACCTGCAGCCTGGCTTCACCCATACCAATCGCGAGCTACCTCACGACCTTGGTCACATCACACTGCAACCGAGCGGAAGATAAGGAAACGATATGGACGCATCACCAGCAAGCAACACGGACGCGACAGCTGTGCTCGTCAAGCGCCTGGCCCGGCCCCATCCCTCCGGGGGCACGGTGATCGAGCGCTCTGTGATACTCGCGGAGGGCACACACTCGTCGGCGATCCTCGCCTGGATCGCCGACCACGATGGGACTCCCGACTCGACGCTCCCGCACACACAGAAAAGAGGTCTGCACAGCCCAAGCCTGGCGGTCGGCTCCGAACGTCAGGCATCCCCGGCACGACGCTACATATTGCCCGCGCACGCATTCAACTGAGCGTGGGTGCGCTGCGCGACACGCTGACTGCGTATGACGCCGCGTACCTGGCCCTCGCTCGTCGGCTGGATATCGGGTTGGTCACGCTCGACGGAGATCTGGCAGGGGCTGCGGCTAAAGAGGGACGTCTGGCGCTATCGTGACCCGATCGCGATGAAACATTCAGGCGGTTGCAACCACAACGATATTTGGCTCTAGAAAGACTGATTCGCCCTGATAAGCACCAACCAATTCAAAAACGGAAACCACATCGAGGTGGAAGGCACGATCTTCAAGATCCTCGAGTTTCAGCATGTCAAGCCAGGCAAGGGCGGCGCGTTCGTGCGCACCAAGCTACGCAGGGCCGCTGATGGCAACGTGATCGACCGGACCTTCAGGGCCGGCGAGAAGTTCCGCCCCGTGCACACGGAGTCGCGGACGATGCAGTATCTCTACGCGGACGGCAGCGACGCGCACTTTATGGACACCGAGTCCTTTGAGCAGATCGCAGTCCCGGAGGCCGCCGTCGAGCATGCGCTGCGCTTCATCACCCCGAGCAGCGAGGTTGACGTGTTGTTCATCGATAACCAGCCGGGAGACCTGCAGCTACCAAGTGCGGTCGACCTAACCGTCTCAGAGACTGACCCCGGTCTCCGCGGCGACTCGGTTTCCGGTGGCGGCACCAAGCCCGCGACGCTCGAGACGGGCGCGGTCATCCAGGTGCCGCTGTTCGTGGAGCCAGGGCAGCGCATCAGGGTGGACACGCGCTCGGGCGATTACGTGGCGCGCGCCTAGATGGAGTCAGCCGTCTAATGCGCCGCTCCGACCAGCGCCGCGCCGCCGTCATAGCGCTCTACCAGCACGATCTCACCGGTCAACCATTGGCGCAGACGCTTGGTCCGAACGTGTCGCTGTTCGCGCGGGCGCTGGCGCATGCGGCCGCCGATCGCTTAGAGGAGCTCGACGGGGTGATCGACCGCCATGCGCACGGTTGGTCGGTTGAGCGCATCCAGCCGCTCGAGCGCAGCATCATGCGCGTGGCGCTGATCGAGATCCTCCACCCCGATGTGGCACCGGGCGATGAGCCGATACCGGCAGAGGGGGCGATCGAGGAGGCAGTGGAGAGCGCCAAGACCTTCTGTGGCTCCGACGCTCCAGGGTTCGTAAACGGAGTACTCGCAGCAGTCCTCCGCGAGGTGCGCCAGAATACGGGCGATCCGATGAGCGCACAGCCCCGATGACCAGCGTCGAGCAACTCGACGAGTTGATCACCCGTCTCGAGCGCGCCGCCGAGCAGCTGCGCTCGGGCGAGCTCTCGCCTGATGCCGCTGCAACGATGGTCGAGGACTGCGCTTCGCTGGCGACCCAGGCGGCGGCCGAGCTGGAGCAGCTGACGCGAGCGGAGGTCTCAACTCCGCCGCCCGGCCAGGACAGCCTTCTATAGGTGCCCACC
>Ga0209624_10002795_pt1 | contig 12713 bp, 12 predicted proteins | sample JacPinW_OM2H0_O1_FD_188565 | JGI IMG/M metagenome (GOLD analysis project Ga0209624, IMG submission 188565) | Forest soil microbial communities from Algoma, Ontario, Canada - Jack Pine, Ontario site 1_JW_OM2H0_O1 (SPAdes) (version 2) | ecosystem: Environmental > Terrestrial > Soil > Boreal... | reverse complement strand
ATATCCCGATCGTGCTGCTGCATTGCTATCCGTATGAGCGGGAGGCCGGCTATCTTGCCCAAGCGTTCAACAACGTCTACCTCGACGGCGGCCTGAGCATCAATCACCTGGGGGCGCGGTCACCGGCATTCATCGCACGACTGCTGGAGCTGGCGCCGTTTCGCAAGATCGTCTACTCATCGGACGGGTTCGGCCCGGCAGAGTTGCACTACCTCTCGTCAACGTTATGGCGCAACGGTATCCAGCGAGTACTGGGCGGATTCGTGGATGCCGGCGACTGGAGTGTGAGCGACGCGATGCGCGTCGTCGACCTCATCGCTCGCGGTAACGCCGCTCGTATCTATCGGTTGGGCGATGCCTGAATCGGGTATAGGTTCGAGCATGTCGACCCTGGGCGATCTCAAGGACTGGATGCGCGAGCAAGTCGCGTCGCGGGTCCCGAAAGCCGACCTCGACCAACGGGACCCGGACTACATCCGCGACCAACTGCCTGGAACATGGCTGCTGGCGTCGTTGTATTTCCGGGCCGACGTGCAACACCTCGACCGGATTCCCGCCGACGGGCCAGTCCTGCTGGTCGGTAACCACAGTGGCGGCAACGTCCCTCCCGACACCTTCGTCTTCACACTGGCGTTCTGCTCCTATTTCGGCGTCGAACGGCCCTTCTACCAACTGGCCCACAACCTCGTCGTCTCAGCGCCGCCGCTGGGCTGGCTGCGCAAATTCGGCACCGTGGCCGCCAACCCCGAAAACGCGAAATTGGCGCTGGAGTCCGGGGCGGCATTGCTCGTCTATCCCGGCGGGGACTACGAGGTGTTCCGGCCATCCTGGGAACGACACAAGGTCGACTTCGACGGCCGCATGGGCTACGTCAAGCTGGCTCGCGAAGCTGGCGTGCCGATCGTGCCGGTGGCCAGTGTGGGCGGCCAGGAAAGCGCGTTATTCCTCAACCGCGGGCAGTGGTTGGCCAAGCTGCTGATGGCGGATAAGCTACTGCGGCTCAAGAGCATTCCGATCTCGTTGGCGCTGCCGTGGGGCTTGAACATCAGCGACCTGGCCGGCCACATCCCGCTGCCCACCAAGATCGCCATCGAAGTGCAACATCCGATCGACGTCGATGGCGACGATCAGGCGGTGCACGACAAGGTGATGGCCAGCCTGCAGGCCGGTGTCGACCGTCTTGCTGCACGACGCCGATTCCCGGTGATCGGCTGATGCGCGTCGAACGCCGCAATCTCATCGACGCGGACCGCGGCGCGGTCTGGAAGATCGTCAGCGATCCGGACCGCTACCCATCGTTCATGGCCAGGCTGGAACGATGGGAGAGCGCCAATCAACAGCCGCCCGGCGTCGGCGCCCGCTACTTCGTGCACTGGAAGATCGGCTCGGTGCCGGTGGGCGGGCTGGTCGAAGTGGTCGAGTTCGACGACCTGCGCGACTTGGCGTGGGTCGGCATCACCGGTATCAACCTTCGTGGCCGAATCCGGTTGCGCGACGCGGGGGAAGGTCGGACGAGGGTGACATTCCGGCTGTCGTACCAGGCGCCCGGGGGGATTTGGGGCTACATCGCCGACCGCGTCGCCATGCGTCAGGTGGGTCGCACCACAACCGAAACCCTCAAACGCCTCAAGGCGATCGCCGAGTCCGGCGGCTGACGGGCCGCACGATCCGCGTGTGGCCGCCGACCCCTCGGCGTGGACCACTGGAAACCTTTAAGACCTCCCGAGGGTCACTGCGCCTGGGGAAGGTGAAAGTGTTTCGGAGCCTCCGCAATTTCATATAACGCCCGGTCCGTCGCCCCGGTCTCTGACATCGCTACGGCCTCAGTCAGCGCCTCAATCACCCGACGAGCCTCTGCTGTCGTAATCGGATCACCAGGGACGTCAACAGCGATGCGCCTTTGGACGTGCCCGTCGTCGTATTGCTTGCCGATGACGGCGACGGTGATGGGGGAAGGCCGTCCGTTATGGGTCGTGTGCTCGACTGTCCAACTCTGCCCGTCAAAGAGTCGCCGGCCGTCTTCCCAGGGGCCGATCCATGTTGCGTCTTTGGGCTTGGGGATCACGGGTAGAGCTCCTGTCACTGCCCCCTTAGCGTGGAAGGTTACCCTCCCCGTAAAGCCGATGTGCTCAGTGCGCCATGAACGATAATTACCAGCATCGCTGCCGCCTCGATTGCCTTGGCGGCGCCCGCCTATGCCGACAACGGTAAGACGGAGTGCGCACCTATGGGCAACGGCACGACCTACGCCCAGGCGATCTGCCCGCAAGCCCCCGGGGGCCACACGCAAGCCCATACGTTTCTGCTCCCTCCCGGCTATTCCGGCAAGCCGTAGCCCCGATGCTCAGCCGGTATCGCGGTCGTCTCGGTACAGCCTCATGATCCGTTGTCTGAGCCTGTTCCTGTGACGTTCGAGGTGGAAACAGCGTTCGCTGTGACATTCTGCAGAGGTGCCCGCCCCTTCGGGTGTCGTGACGTTTCTATTCACCGACGTTGAGGGTTCGACCCGTCGGTGGGAAGCCGACGCGGACGTGATGCGGATCGCCCTTGCCGCCCACGACGAGGTATTGCGCGCGGCGATCGAGGGGCACGGCGGCTGGATGTTCAAGCACACCGGTGACGGTGTATGCGCCGCGTTCGCGTCACCCAGGTCTGCGGTGGATGCCGCCTGCGCTGCGCAGCGGGCGCTGGAGTTGCCGGTGCGGATGGGGCTGGCGACCGGCGAAGCCGAACTGCGAGAGGGCGACTATTTCGGTGCGGTGCTCAATCGCGCGGCGCGGGTGATGGCCGCCGGGCACGGCGGGCAGATCCTGTTGGCCGATTCGACGGCGGGTCTACTCAGCGGCGTCGATCTCATCGATCTGGGGCCGCGGCGGTTGCGGGATCTACCCACCGCGGTCGGGGTATTTCAAGTCCGAGCGGGGGGCCTGCGGGCAGACTTTCCCGCGTTGCGGGCGCTGGATGTGAGTCCGGGGAACCTGCCGGCTGCGACCACGAGCTTCATCGGGCGCGAGTCTGAGGTCGCCGAGTTGCACGCCGCGATGAAAGCTCATCGGTTGGTCACGCTGACCGGGGTAGGTGGGGTCGGCAAGACCCGGCTGGCGGTGGAGGTCGCGGCGCGGCTGGCCGATGAGTTTCCCGACGGGGTGTGGTTTTTCGAGCTGGCCGCAGTCACCGACCCAGCGGCGATACCCGACGCCGTCGCGGCGGTGTTGGGCATCACCCAGCAACCGGGCAAGACAGTGACCGAATCGGTGGCCTCCGCCTTGGAGGGCAGAGTCCGCCTGCTGGTGTTCGACAACTGCGAGCACGTTGTCGACAGTGTCGCGGATCTGGTCGAGGCGATCCTCGCGGCCTCGGCGACCGTAACGATTCTGGCGACCAGCCGCGAAGGAGTGGGGGTCAGCGAAGAGCAGTTATGGCGGGTCCCGTCGCTCGATGTCAACTCCGGAACCGAATCCGCCGCCGTGAACCTTTTCCTCGACCGTGCCCACAGTGTCGTGTCGGACTTCTCGCTGGCCCAGCCCGGCGAGGCGGACGCTGTCGTGGAAATCTGCCGCAGACTCGACGGCATCCCGTTAGCCATCGAGTTGGCGGCCTCGCGGATGGCGTCGATGACCGCCAGCGAGGTGCGTGATCGTCTCGATCAGCGGTTCCGGCTGCTGGTGGGATCGCGGCGCGGCCTGGCACGCCACCAAACCCTGCGCCACGCCGTCGCGTGGTCCTACGACCACCTCGACGACGCCGAGAAACCGCTGCTGGAGCGGTGCTCGGTGTTCGCCGGGGGATTCGACCTCCAAAGTGCTTGTGCGGTCATGGGTTCCGATGACGACTTCGCCACCCTGGATCTGCTCGATGCCCTGGTGCGCAAGTCGCTGCTGGTCGCCGACCGGTCATCGGGGCGGACCCGGTTTGCGATGCTGGAGACGATCCGCCAGTTCGCCGAGGACCAACTCGTCGCTCGCGGCGAAGCATCCGAGATTCGGGCCGCCCACTCGCAGTACTTCGCCGGACGCGAAGCCGACATCATGGCCCTGTGGGACAGCCCCCGCCAGCGCGAGGCCTACGACTGGCTCACCGTCGAGCTGGCCAACCTGCGCACCGCGTTCCGGTGGGCCGCCGACCACGGCGATCTTGATGTCGCCGCCACCATCGCAACCTATGCGGGGTGGCTCGGCGTGTCGGTCCAAACCCTTGAGCCGATCGCCTGGGCTGAAGAGCTGATCGAGCCAGCCGGCGTAGCCGACCACCCCCGGCTGCCGTTCCTGTATGTGATTGCATCGCAGTGCTACGCGACCGGACGGATTGAGGCGGCTGTCGGCTACGCCGACGCCGGGCAGATCGTTCTCGACAGCAGCCGCGATGCGCCGCCGTTCGGCATCGAGGGCGTGCTTGGAGTTGTTTACTTAGTCATCGGGCAGCCCGAGCGGTTGGCCGAGTTGTGCCGCGCCCAGCTCGCACGCCGCCGCGACACCCACGTCCTCATCCGGGGATGGCTGGTTGGCGCCCTTGCATTGACCGGTTCCGGTGGGGAGGCAATAGATTCCGCCGATGGCCTCATCCAGGCTGCGGAGGCAACAGCCAACCCGGAGTTCCTCGCGTTGGCGCTCAGTGTCTACGGTGTGGCTTTCCGTGACGCGGATCCCGTCGGGGCGCTTAACGCCCTCGGCCGGGGTCTGGTGATCGCTCAAGACAGCGGCGGCCACTCCATCGCGTCAGTCCTGGCGAACAATCTGGCACGACTTGAGGCCGAACACGACGACCCGGTGGCCGCGCTCGATCACCTCACTGTGGCGATCCGCAACTTCCACAATGCGGGCGACACCACGACGATCCGCGTCCCGATGGCCGTCCTCGCCGCTCTTTTCGACCGGCTCGGACGCTACGAACCGGCGGCCACCATCGCCGGGTTCGCGCTTAGTCAATTCTCTGCGTCGGCGATCCCCGAGATCACCACCGTGATCGCTCACTTGCGCGACATCCTCGGCGACCAGACCTACGAGGCGCTCGCCCACAAAGGCGAAACCATGACCACCACCGCCATGGCGACCTACGCATACGACCAAATCGACCAGGCCCGAACAGAACTCGAACACTCGAGCTGAACGGGGTGAGCCCGAAGCCTAAACGATCAGGCCGACCTCCTCCTGTACCCCCCGGAAGTCGAACCCAGTGCGATACATCACACCTGGTGCCCGTCAGTGATCAGGTCGGGCCGATCACCCGTAACATTGAGTGGATCCAAGCTACGGCCACGGCACCCCGCGCGACGACGCGCGCCTGACCAGGGTCACAAAAGTCGACCCCCAAACCGGCAACGCCATCCAGATCAGATCTATGGGCCGCCTGGCTAGACCTGCGCTTGCCGATGATCGGAGACAACTAATGAGCGAGTACGACAAAGAACTTCAGGACGCGGGCTTGTGCGGTCACGTCTGTCCGGCGGAGGGTCCGTTCCACACCTTCCACTGCACGCGACCGGCAGACCACATTCTCGACGGCGAACCGCTGCACCAGGCCATCCAACTAGGTGGCCCCATCGAGGGCCGAATCAACGGCGCGTGGCACCACGACGGCACAAGCGCAATGGAGCCGGTAGACATGACACCCACCGCCACATGCGGGCTGGAGCAGCCGATTGATCCCGAGACACTAGACAAGGTGAACCAGCGGATCGCGGTGGTCTCCGACAAGGTTGACATGCTCGTTTTGGACTACCAGGCGAGCAACAGCGGCGATACCCCGAAGGACATGCTGAAGAACTGCGCGTCGCTCGTCGCCAGCTTCGAGGAGCAGACCGCCGACCCGCACGAGGCGATGCAGTTGGCGTGTGAGGCATTGGCCGTGGCCGTGCAGAAATTGGCGTTCGCCAGCTGGCAGGAAGAAATGTTCATGGCAGAGCAAAAGAAGGTTCACCCCACAGGAGACAATTCAGGGGGAATCTACTAACGCCGGCGAGCAGTTACACGAACAGCGATTGCGCGATCGGCTGCTGCTCACATCCGCCGTCCGCCGATTGAACAGACCCCCCGGTCTCGTGAACCGGGGGGTCTGCTTTCGCATCATCCCATCGGCCGGGGTGAGCGGTTGCGTTCGTCTGCCGAGCCCAGCTAACTTCTTACCGGGCTTAAGGAAACAGTTCAGCAGACAATGTGAAGTACTTGCCCGGGATGAATCAGATTAGGATTGCCACCAATGACGGCTTTGTTTTCCTTGTAGATCTTCTCCCAATTTTCATTTCCGCAGACCTTTTCTGCGATCAGTGTCAGGTTGTCTCCCGGTTCCACCGTGTACCAGATGCCGCCCGGCGTAGGACAGACGATATTAAGGACCTGCCCGGGGTGAATCAAGTTTGGGTTGTTACCAATAACCCATCTATTTTCGTGGTAGATCTTTGGCCAAACACTTCCGTCGCCACATTGACTCTGTGCGATTCCCCAGAGCGTGTCACCCTGCTGGACCGTGTATGTACCCATTTCTTTCTGCTCCTCGTGTCTCGCGACCGCCGCACGACGCGCCGCTGGTAGTTGAATCCCTCGTGATTGACTGGAGCAATTCCCGTCAACTTCCTCTTCGTAGCAGCGGGCCGCGACCGCATCAATCGGCCGGTCCACTGAGCGGACCGCACTTCGGCTCAGGGCTGTGATCTGCGATGAATAGTTGGCGAATTGTGTTGATCCGCTGTGTTTTTCATATGTGACGTGATGCTCTGCGCTGGAGGGGGTGACTCAAGAATCCGGATGAAACCAGGTCCCATTCAGACGAGTCCCGTCGCATCGAAAATCCACGACGTATCCGCGGTCGCGAGATCCTCCAACCACGTCGGCGGTGCCTGCGCGGTCATGCCGCCCATGTCCCAATAGTCCTTCCACAGCGTCACCTTGCCGTCTTCGACGCGATGGACTGAAACGAACTGCAGCACAGCCGTTTCGCCACTTTTCCAATTCCAGGTTTCGGAGTGCTCGTACATGACGTCGGAGCCGTTGGAGACCAGAACCCCATCGTGATTCTCGTAGCCTGCCAGCGGCTCGAGCCCGACCTTGATTCGCTTGACGATGTCGTCGGGCCCGCGAGCGGCCAGGGTCGGCCCGACCGGCATATCGACATAGATGCAATCCGCGGACAGGAACGTTTTCACGGCTTCCCAGTCCCGGCCCGATAGGGCCTGCCACAGTCCGAGCACCGCTTTCTCAACCGACATGGGACCAAGGCTTACAGGCAACCCCCGTGCGGGGCAAGGATCAGCGCATCTTTACAGTCTGGCCAGGCAGTCATGCGTGCAGGAGGTGGGGATGCCAACGCTGCGATCGCGACGCAGACGTGTCCGCGAAACCCGTCCGTCGCCATATTCGCCGTCCTGGGAGCCCAGGGCGGCGCAGTACGGGACGGGCATTCACCACAACGTCGCGGTGCCGATGAGCGACGGCGTCGAGTTACGGGTCGACATTCATTACCCCACCGAGCCCGGTACCGACCGGCCCGCCGCCGGTCCGTTCCCCGTGCTGATGTCGATGACGCCGTACGGCAAGAAGGCCCCGCCGCCGGCCGCCCAAATCGGCGGGGGCCCCACCCCGTATTTGATCAAGCGGGGCTACATCGAGGTGATGGTCGACGTCCGGGGGTGCGGCGTCTCCGGCGGTTCCTTCGAAATGTTCGGCGCACGGCAGGCGCAGGACGGGGTTGAGCTCGTCGACTGGGCATCCAAGCTGCCCAACGCCAACGGGCGGGTCGGCATGTTCGGGGTGTCCTACCTGGCGATCAACCAACTGTTCACCGCCGCCGCTATCGGGCCGGATTCTCCGCTCAAGGCGCTGTTCCCGGTCATGTCGGCGCGCGACTTCTACCGCGACGCGGCGGCGATGGGCGGGGCGCCGCACCTGCGCACGGTGCGGGCCTACGGCGGGGTCTACCGGCTGCTGAACGTGGTCAACCCGGCGCTGGAAGTCATCAATCGCGGCAAACATCCGCGGCCCCGGGCCGGTGGGTTTGCCGGTGTGCGTACGCGCGGGCGCGATCAGCGCAGCTACTTTCGACCGTTGATCGCAGATGCCGTGGCCGGCGGCGAGACGGCGTTCGACGGGCCGTTCTGGGATGCGATGCGGCCGGGCATGGTGCTGCCGAGTGTGGTCGCCAATAACGTGGCGGTCTTCCTCGTCGGCGGTTGGCATGACGCGTTCCAGCGCGGCGCTCCGTTGAATTACGCCGCGCTGCAGAACGCGTACGCGGGCCGGCCGGATGAACAGCCGATGCAACCCGGCCAGCCGGTGTCCGAGCAGCTGCGATTGATGATGGGCCCCTGGTACCACGTCTCCGACTATGGCGGGCTGCATCTCCACGCACTGCAGCTACGTTGGTTCGATTACTGGCTGAACGACGACGAGGCAGCCGCGATGTCCGGATCTCCGTTCACCTTTCAGGCCATCGGAAGCCCGCGGTGGTTCCATGCCCGCGAATATCCGCTTCCCGCGGCAACACCGACCCGGTTTTATCTCTCCGAGGCCGGCCGGCTCACCGCCGACTGCGCGCCCGAAACCTCCACGGCCACAGTCAAATACGTGCGTCGCGGTCCGGTGGCCGGCCGAAGCGTCGAGCAGTGGACGCTCGGGATGACCAGCTTCATGCGCACCCAGCGCGGCGGACACACCCGCTACGACCAGGACAATCGGCGAGTGCAGCGCGGCGCACTCACCTACACCACCGAGGCTTTCGCTTCGCCGACGTTGATCGCCGGACCGATCACGCTGAGCGTTCATGCGACCGCGGACACCACCGAGTCGCTGTGGGTCGCCCATATCGACGACGTTGCACCCGACGGCGCATGCCGACCGCTGACCCAGGGGGCGCTGCTGGGCTCGCATCGCGCGCTCGACCCGGACCGCACCTGGTATCTGTCCGACGGCACCGTGCTCAAGCCGCATCACATCAGCACTCGGTCAGCCGTCAAACCGGTGGTGCCGGGCGAATTGACCCGGTACGACATCGAGGTCTTCCCGACCGCCGCGCTGCTGGAATCGGGTCACCGGTTGCGACTCACGGTGACCACGTTCGACTTTCCGCACCTCGTCCCGACCGTGCCCGCCCGCCGCGCGCTGGCCGGCGGCAGCTATCAGCTGCACCAAGGTGGGCCAACTCCGTCCCATTTGCTGATCCCGGTGGCCGACCCCGACAGCTTCGACTGATCCAGTGCGGCAGCGTCATCCGGGCAGGGGGACGCATTGTGGCGCATACTCGCCATGATGACTTCGCTACAGCAATACATCGCCGAGGAAATCGCCACCGATCACGTCGACGGATTGCTGACCAGACGTGAAGCGTTCCGGCGGCTGGCGCTGCTCGGACTCGGCGCCGGTGCTGCGGCCTCGTTGATTGCGGCCTGCGACGACAAGCCAAGCCCACCGCTTCACTCGCAATCGGGCGAGGGAGTGGAGCCGCCGGGCGCCAGGCAGGCGCTGCCTACCGAGCCGATCACCTGGGCCGGTCCGCGTGGCGAGCTTCAAGGTGCCTGGGCACAGGCCCACAACGCCCGTCGCGGGGTGCTGGTCATTCACGAAAACAAGGGGCTTAACGACTGGGTCCGGTCGGTGGCCGAACGTTTCGCGGGAGCCGGGTACTCGGCGCTGGCGATCGACCTGCTGTCCGAGGAAGGCGGGACCGGACAGTTCGACGATCCCGCAAAGGCGACCGCCGCATTGGCCGCCGCGCCGCAGGACCGGTTCATCGCCGATCTGGACTCCGGCATCCAGGAGCTGCAGAACCGGGTTCCCGGCGGGAAACTCGCGGTGGTCGGATTCTGCTTCGGCGGCGGGCTGGTGTGGCAGTTACTAGGCTCCCATACGGCACGCGTCTCGGCTGCGGTGCCGTTCTACGGTCCGCTTCCCGACAACCCCGACTTCAGCGGCGACAGGTCCACTGCGGTGCTGGCGTTCTACGGCGCCCTGGACAAGCGCGTCACCGATTCGGAGCCGGCGGCCAGGGCGGCGCTCGAGCGCGCCGGACTGATCCACGACATCGTTGTCGAACCCGATGCCGACCACGCGTTTTTCAACAACACCGGACCGCGCTACCACGCCGCCGCCGCCGAGGATGCCTGGCGACGAGTACTGGAGTGGTTTGGCCGATACCTGTCTTAGCGGCATGATGCGTGCGTGACCTCTCCGCCGCCCGCCATTACGCTGAGCCAACTCCTGGACACGCTCGATCTCGAACAAGTCAACGCGGAGTTCTTCGTCGGAGACCAGATCGACGAAATAGGGCATCACATCTCCGGCGGCCACATCGCGGCGCAGGCTCTGATGGCAGCCAGTCGCACTGTGCCTGAGCGCTTACCGCACAGCATGCACATGTATTTCCTTCGGGCCGGTGACGCTCGGCATCCAGTGGACTTCGAAGTCACGGCGCTGCATGACGGCGGCACCTTCTCAGCCCGGCGCGTCACGGCCCGCCAATTCGGCTTGGTATTGCTCGAAGGCATCGCTTCGTTTAGTAAGCCCATCGAAAGCGCTGCCTACCAGCAACTTCCACCTGATCTACCGGATCCTGAATCCGTGCCGGCCTTCGCCGAGCAGCACCGCGACTACGCCGACGAACGTGGTGGCTGGTGGGTGCGCGAGCAGCCCATCGACTGGCGATACGTGGACCCGTCGGCCCGGCTGGCATCCGACATGGCCGAGCGCCCTCCTGCACGCATACGAATGTGGTGGCGTCCTAACGGCATCGTCCCGGCCGACCCGGTAGTCGCCGACTGCCTGGCTGCCTTCGTCGCTGGCCGCACGCTGCTCGAGTCGGCCATGATCGCGCGCGGCACGACGCCACTGGGACCGGGCTTCTCGGCTCTGATGGATCTGGCGGTATGGTTCCATCACCCGCCGGACGTGTCGGATTGGCTGCTCTACGAGCAGCATTCACCCAGCGGCATCGGTGGCCGAGGTTTGGCACAGGGCACCATGTTCAACCGCACCGGTGAGCTGGTGTGCACCATGACGCTGGAATGCTACTTCGGCGGAAAGTCGAGCGGTTAGCGGGTAGCCATCGACCTCGCCGGACCCAAGGCCACCGGCAGCGTCGACCACCCATGCAGAACCCGGGTATCCCGGCGGCTGCCGGCGCCGGCAGAGCGCACGTCGGGGAAGCGGTCGAAAAACGATCGCAATCCCACTTCGCCTTCCGCACGAGCCAACGCCGCGCCCAGGCAGAAGTGCCGACCGCCGGAGAATGCCAGATGTTTGCCGGCGTTGTCGCGTTCGATGTCGAACGTATTCGGGTCGGCGAAAACGGCAGGATCGCGGTTGGCCGCCGCGACGTACACCACGACCAGTTCGCCTTCGCTGACCGGGCGACCAGCTATCTCGGTGTCGTTCAACGCGATCCGGGCGGTCAGCTGTACAGGCGATTCCAGCCGCAGAATCTCTTCGACGGCGTTGGGCCACAGCTCGGGCCGCCGACTGAGCGTGCGCAGATGCTCGGGATTGTCGAGCAGCATGCGGATCCCGTTGCCCAGCAGGTTCACCGTCGTCTCGAATCCAGCTGCCAAAACCAGACCGGCGACCGCCCGAAGCTCGTCATGATCGAGATACGTTTCCGGCGAACCACTTTCGGCCTTGCGGATCAGCTGCGTCATCAAATCGTCACCGGGAGCGCGGCGCAACTTGTCCAGATGTGTATCCAGCCAAAAATTGAAGCCGGCGATCCCGCGCTGCACCCGCCGGTATTGCGGCCAGGGCAGCCCGAAATCCAGGCTGGGCGCGGCAAGCTCACCGAACTCGAGAATGCGCTGACGATCGCTGTCCGGCACTCCCAGGATGTCGCTGATGATCGCCACCGGAAGCTGGGCGCAGTATCGGTCGACGATGTCGACGACGCCCGGCTCGCGAGAAAGCTCATCCAGCAACGACTCTGCGGTCTGTTCGACCCCATCTCGTAACGCGGATACCGCGCGATGGGTGAATACCGATGACACCGTCTTGCGGTAGCGGGTGTGGTCCGGTGGCTCCACAGCCAGCAGTGACGGCGGACGCAGTGGGTGCAGCAGGTCGTCGCGAACACGACGCTCGAGCCACCGCAACGGCGCGGGCAGGTTCGATCCGATCGACAGCACCCGGAAGTCATCGGAACGCAGCAACTCGTGGCCGATCGCATGGTCTGCGGTGATGTAGCCGATCCGGGATCGCACCAGCGGACCGCGGGACCGCACCTCCTCGTAGAAAGGCGCCGGGTTCGCCTTGACGGTCGGGTCGGCGATCAAGCGGGCCTGTAGGTCACCCCGTCGCGCGCCGATCGAAGCGCCGCCGCGGACGAATCCGTGCAGCGCCAGCCAGTGCAACCTCTGCTTGAGTGCGATCTCCACGGGTGAGGCCCCCTCCACATCGTCGCGCAGTGCTTATCCCAAAGCCTACGGCCCGAAGTGGAAGCCGGCAGTCAGCCCAGTTCCCAGTTCATGTTTTTCGCGAACGCGATCGCGTCGTCGCTGGCATTGCCCAACGTGTAACTCCGCTGCACGTACTCGCGCACCATCGGCAGGAAGTTCATCGGGTTGTAGGCGTCTTCCTCATAACTCCACAAGTCGTCGCCGGCGTATTTCATCACCGACAGATTGGCCGCCTGGTGGATGCTCCCGTCGCCGGGATCGCGCATCTGGTTCTGGAACTCGCAGAAGACCCAGCCGCGGTCGACGTCGATGGAGTGCCAGGACGTCGGATAGTTGGGCATCTCGCTGC